>Ga0137396_10000713_pt1 | contig 16368 bp, 13 predicted proteins | sample czc16metaG_FD_108284 | JGI IMG/M metagenome (GOLD analysis project Ga0137396, IMG submission 108284) | Vadose zone soil microbial communities from Angelo Coast Range Reserve, California, USA - czcobulk3.16 metaG | ecosystem: Environmental > Terrestrial > Soil > Vadose zone | place: USA...
ACGTTGTTTTCTTGTCGAAATGCTCCTTCCGCGCTTCCAACCGACGAATTCTCGGGACAGAATCCATGTGTCACATCGGTGTAAAAGCCGCGTCTCTCCCAAAGAATGGATGTAGGCGGGGTCTTGCCTGTGGGATTTTGTAGGTGACGAGCGGCGGCTTTACGACTGTGGATACCGAAATTGGACTAACTCCTGTAGTTTCATGCGGGTGCTTGGTTGTGAATTTCTGATGACATGCTGGCACACGGTTTGCTCTCTTTCTACAGCAACGCTGTTCAAAAAAGATTGGCTTCCCGGGGTGGCCGGACCCCAACCTCGACTGGGTTTCCGGTTTTGGGGGGTCAGTTCTAAGGAAGAAGGGGGCTTGCACCAGCCCCCTTTTTCGTTCTCCGGCTGTATGGTTTTCGGGTGGTTAGTTCGCGGCTCCCGTGGGTGGTTCCTGTCATGACCAGGTAGGTCGCAAGACACCGCGCCCATCTGCCTAGCTGTTCCCGAGTTAAATTCCCAGCTGCGAAGCCGATTCCCATGGTGAAATGTCCGTAGCTACTGGCGCAGGTGAGCGTCGAACCAGGCTAGAGTGCGGGCGATGACGTCGCGCTGGTGCTTGGGATTGGCGAAAAGGTGGCCTTCGCGTTCGTACACCACGAATTGGGTTTCGACGCCGAGGGTCCTGAGGGCGTGCCAGAATTCGTAAGATTGTGGGGCGGGAACTTCGCCGTCACTGTCGCCCACTAGGATCAAGGTAGGCGTCTTGGCCTTCTTGATGAAGTTAATGGGCGAGCTTTTGGCGTAGGTCTCGGGATCGTCGTAAACGGACTTGCCGAAGAACGGAATCATCCACTGGTCAATTAGGTTTTCGCCGTAATACGACTGCCAGTTGGAGAGGCCTGCGCCGGCCATGGCGGCCTTGAAGCGATTGGTCTGCGTGACGGCCCACATGGTCATGAAGCCGCCATAGCTCCAGCCAGCGATGCCCAGGCGGTTTGGGTCGATGGGCGCGACGCGAATGGCTTCGTCGACACCCGCCATGATGTCCTTGAAATCGCCGTAGCCAAAATCCCTGACGTTGGCGCGGGTGAAGGCTTCGCCTTGGCCGAAACTGCCACGTGGATTGGGGTAAAGGACGAAATAGCCCATTCCTGCCAGACCAGCGGTGAAATCATGGCTGCCCGGCCAGTGGGAAAGCGAAATGAAGGACGGTCCACCGTGGACGTTGACCACCATGGGGTATTTCTTAGCCGGGTCGAACGCACTGGGATAGAGCAACCAGCCCTGAACGTCGTGACCGTCATTTTTCCAGGAAATGCTCTTGGCTTGGCCCCAGGCGGGTGAAAGAGCCTTGTTGCGAGAGGTGACGGGAGTCATGTTGGCTGGATTGCCGCTGATCAACGCTACCTCGGGCGGGTGGGCGAAGGATTGGAAGACGCCGGCCATCGTGCTGCCGTCGTTTGCGGCCGAGAGGGTGAAGCTGAAAGTGCTGCTGCTGGTGAGCATGCCATCGCTCGACCAGCGCTGTTCGATCTTGCCGGTCACAGGATCCAGCGTAGCGATGGCGGGGTTGCCACCGACAAATTCGCTGAAGAGAATCTTCTTGCCGCTCCGCCAAGCGAGCCACGCGGCGGAGGCTTTCATGTCCTTGGTGAGATTTTTGGCTTCGCCGCCGTCGCTGCTAATGGTGTAGATGTCGCCGCCGGTCAGGCCTTCATCGCTCATTAGACCTTCGATGAAGGCTATTTGTTTGCCGTCAGGAGACCAGACGGGATTGGCGATCTGTAGCTTGGGCTTGTAGATGGATTTCATCAGGCCGGTGGCGGCGTCGAACGTGGAGAGTTCGGAGATCCACCAGTTGTTGTCGCCGTTGCCGGGAGCGGAACTGACGACGAAGCGCTTACCGTCGGGCGACCAGTTGTATTCGTAGATGTACGTGTCGGCGGGGGTGATTTGGGTCAACTTGCCCGCCGCGGCGGGCTGGCCGGTGGCGACATCGACCAAAGCCAGGCGCTGCTCGAAGAAGGCGTCCTTCATTTCTCCGGTTTCGGGCGTTTCTGCGACGAGGGGTCCGGAGGCGCGCGTCGCGTTTTCCGTGAAGAGGACCGCGATGGTCCCGCCGTCGGGCGACCAGCCGGGATTCGCCAGGAATCCTTTGACGTTGGTGAGCATCTTAGCGGGACCGCCTGCCGCGTTGGTTACGTAGAGCTGAAACTGACCCTTTTTCGCGGCGTCGGAGAGGAAGGCAATTTTCTGGCTGTCGGGTGACCAGGCGACATCGCTCTCGGCGTGCACAGAATCGCCGACGCCGGCACTGATGCGCCGTTGCGGCGCGGCGCTTTTGAGAGCTTTCACATAAATCACCGTGCTGCCAGAGACGACACCGTTCTTCGAGTGCACGTCTTCCACCCAGGCGATGGAATTGCCGTCGGGAGAGGCGGCAGCTTGCTGGAAGGTGTGCGCGGCAAAAAGGGTCTTCAAGACGTTGTCGAGGGACGTGTTGGCTTGCGGTTTCTGTGCGGCTTTTAGGCGCCTTTCTACGTCCTGGGTGGTGCCGGGTTTTTCTTGGGCGAAGGAACGGCTTGCTACTAGAAACGCCAGCGGAATTGCCAGAAGGGCGGCGATGCACGCGCACGGAATCATTTTCACGTCTTCTCCGATCGGCTGGCGCTAGGTACAGTAATCCGGGCAGGGATGGAGGGCAAGTAATACGAGCAAAGCGGCTGCTGAGGAGCAATAGTGCGATAGAATCCGCGCAACATTTGTCCGGGAGGATGCGAGATGGTCGATCGTCGAGGGTTTCTGTCGTCATTTGCGGGCGCTGCGGCAGTGGGGACGGCGCTGAATTTTGGCGGCGAGCTTTTTGCGCAGCTTGCGCAAGCGCCGGGTCAACTGCCGGATCGCGGGCTTTACGATTCCAACGAAGAAGCTTATTGGACGGAGTTGCGCAAGCAGTTTCTGATTCCCGCGGACGAAGTGTATTTGAACAATGGAACGGTCGGGTCTTCCCCTGCGCCGGTGTTGCGGGCGATCTTCGATGGCTACAACGAGACGGAGAAGATGGCGCAGAGCGATCCCGAGGATTACCCGATTTGGGGCTATGGTGCCTGGAACGAGTTTCGCGATCCGCTAGCTGCGTTTGTGGGCTGCACGCGGGATGAGATTGCGCTGGTGCGCAATGCCACGGAGGCGAACAGCTACATCGCGAATGGCTTGGACCTGAAGGCTGGCGACGAAGTCTTGATGACCGACCAGGAGCATCCCGGCGGCGAGCATCCCTTCAACCTGCGCGCCAAGCGTTACGGAATTGTGGTGAAGAAGGTCACGCTGCCGAAGCCGGTGCCAAATGCAGCGGCGGTGCTAAATCTTATCAACGATGCGATTACGCCTCGCACGCGGGTTTTGTTCTTCAGCCACATCACAACAGTTACAGGAGTGGTGTTGCCAGCCAAGGAACTTTGTGCACTGGCGCGATCGAAAGGCATTCTTTCGGCAGTGGACGGCGCGCACGTTGTGGGAATGATGGCGCTGAACGTTCATGACTTGGGCTGCGACATGTACTCGTCCAGCCCACATAAGTGGCTACAGGCGCCGAAGGGCAGCGGATTTCTCTACGTGCGGGACGAGGTGATCGATCGGCTGTGGAACACAATTGTCACCGCCGGGTGGGACGAGCCCAAGCTGCGCGCCGAACGCTTTCAACGCATCGGCAGCTCGAATGTGCCGTCGTTGTGGGGAATGCGCGCGGCGGTGAAACTTGCGAATGACATCGGTTTGGAGCGCATCGAGCGGCGGCACCGAAAGATGGCCGACTATATCCTAGGCGAGATGATGAAGCGCGGCGCGGAGTCCTGGACATCGCCGGACGCCGCGTTACGTTGCGCGATTGCATCGGTCAACGTGCCGCCGATCCAGATCATGGAGATCGAAACATGGATGTGGCAGAACAAGAAGATCCGCATTCGCGGCGGTGGACCTTCGAAGATTCGGCTCTCGACTCCCTACTATCTGCTGCGCAAGGATGTGGACAGATATCTTGCGGCGTACGACGAATACCGCACGAAGAAAGGCTGATTTTGTCCGCTTTCTTGACCGTGTGCGCGCGGGTCGACTACACTAACTGATTCGCGGAGAGCCGTGGATGCGGCTTGTGGGATGCGGCCTGAAATTTGTGAGGCTGCGATCCGTAGAATATAAGGGGGATTGCTTTGCCAAAGCGCACCTATCAACCGCGCAAACGCCGGCGCGCCAAGACGCATGGATTCCGTTCGCGCATGAAGACCGCCGGAGGCCGCAGGGTGCTGGCGGCACGCCGCAAGAAGGGCCGTCATCGGCTCACTCCCGAATAGCGCGGGGCGCCTGGATTTTCCGCGCGAGGCGCGGCTGGTGCGGCGCGGAGACTTTGACGCCGTATACCGGGCCGGGAAGCGCCGCTCCAATTCCCATTTCACCGTTTTTTTTCGCGCGAACCAACTGCCGCACAGCCGCTTCGGATTCAGCATCAAGAAAGCGCTCGGCGGCGCGGTGGTGCGCAATCGCATCCGGCGGCGCGTGCGGGAAATCGTGCGCTGCCATCGTCTGGAGATACCTGCAGGATGGGACATCGTCATACACCCGAAGAGCAACGTGGCGAAGGCGGAATTTGCGGCGCTGACGGCGGACTTGCTGCGATTGTTGCGGATCAATTGAAGATGCCAGGTCAACCAAACGGCAATTCCTCAGCGGCTGAAGCCGGATTTGTGCCAGCCCTGAATGTCGGAGCTAAAGCTCCGGCCCCCAAGTCGTTCGCACAAGAGTTGGCTTTGTCCGCGCTGCGATTTTACAAGGCGTATTTGTCGCTGCTCGTGGGCGGAAGCTGCCGGTTTGAGCCCACGTGCTCGATGTATGCGTACGAGGCGGTCGAGCGCTTTGGCGTAGCACGCGGGTCGTGGCTAGCGCTCAAACGGCTGCTTCGCTGCCATCCGTTATCCGGCAGATTTGGGTACGATCCCGTGCCGGAAACCTGGCGAGACTCTCAACACACTACAGCCACTCCCAACGAGGCGCATTCGTGAGCGAACCGGAGAAGAAGTTCAAGTTAACGCACGAGCTGCGCATTGTAGTGGCCTCACTCTTGTCCCTAGTAGTGATCCTGGCCTGGGCCAAGTTTTTTGGGCCCAAACCTCCTAGAGTTCCTCCGCTGGGCAACCGGCCGGTACAAACGGCGCCCGCAATCCCTGGAACCAACAATCCGAGCTCCGCCAGCTCTGCGAGCACTGGCACGGTAGCTTCCAGAGGGACAACCACAAAAGCGTCTGGCGTTGCAGAAACTGCAATTCCGACGAAGGTCGACACGCAGGAACGCACCGTCGTTGTGGAGAACGACCTCTATCGCGTGGAATTCTCAAACCGCGGCGCGGTGGTGAAGAGCTGGCAGCTCAAGAAATATACGGACGACTCGAAGCCGCCGCGCATTCTCGATTTAGTGCATCCCGACGCTGCGCAGCAGACCGGTGGATGGCCATTTGCGGTGGCCTTGAACGATGAACAGCAGGAATCCGCGGCGAACAGCGGCCTGTACCAAATTTCCACCCCGGCGAGCACTTTGCATGCGCCGGCCGATGTGCAATTCAGTTGGAGCGACGGCCACCTAGAAGTCACCAAGCACTTTCGCTTCGACCATACCTACGTCGTGCGCGTCGAAACCTCAGTGAAGTTCAACGGCGCGGCCGTGGTCGCCGGGATCAGTTGGTTGGGCGGCTTTGGCGATTTAACGGTTTTGAATCCGTCGCCGATCGATACAGTCTCGGTCTTCTACAGCGAAAACGGCAAGCTCACCAACATCATGGCCAAGAAGCTCGAAGGTCCGGAGAAATGGCCAAACGGCGTGTGGCAAGGGGGCAAGGACTGGACGGGCATCCAGGATCGCTACTTTACCGCGGCGTTTTTGCCTCCGAATGGCGCCGCGCCGGGGACGCTGGAAGCGCGCTATTGGAAGATTCCTCGCACGGTCCAAGTCGAAGGTAAAGACACGGACGACCCTGTGCCACAGATAGCGACGGGAACGTCCGCGCAGCCGGCGGCCATGCGCATTTACGTGGGCCCCAAGGACTACGACGAGCTGAAGAAAATCAATCCGCCGCTCAACGCGCTGGTTAATTTTGGGTGGTTCGAGTTCATCGCGGACCCGCTGTTTCACGCGCTGAAGTGGCTGCACAAATATATTCCCAACTGGGGCTGGGCCATCGTCGTTCTGACGCTGATCATCAACATGCTTTTGTTTCCGCTGAAATATTCCGGATACAAGACCTCGTTGAAGATGCAGCGCGTGGCGCCGGAGATCAAGCAGATCCAGGAGAAGTACAAGAAATATTCGATGCGCGATCCGCGCAAACAGGAGATGAACAAGGAAGTGATGGCAGTGTACAGCCGCGAGGGCATCAACCCGGTGGGCGGCTGCATTCCGCAGCTATTGCAGATGCCGATCTGGTTCGGGTTGTACCGAGCGCTGCAGGGCACTATTGAAATGCGGCACGCTCCCTGGTTTGGGTGGATCAAAGACCTTTCGGCAAAAGATCCTTATTTCGTGCTCCCGATTCTGATGGGGCTCTCCATGTACCTGGCTTCTAAGATGACGCCGATGACCGCGACCGACCCGCAACAGCAGGCGATGATGAAGTTCATGCCGATCGGCATGGCTGCTATGTTTGTGGTTATTCCATATCCGAGCGGTCTAGCCGTGTATATTCTTACGAGTGGCCTGGTCGGAGTGGCGCAGCAGTGGTGGCTAAACCGCAGGCATCCGCTGCCCGCGCCGCCGGCGAGCCAGGCGCAAGGCAAGAGAAGCAAAAATAAAAAGCAGTAACGCAATCGCAAACGGGCCCCGCAGCTCATTCCGCGCTGTTTGATTGCTTGAGGTCATGGCTCAGGAACTTATTCAGGACGGTAAACTGAATCGGCAAGCCGCAGCGGATGCCCTGCGCGATTTTCTGGAGAACATTGTCCGCGCGGCTGGATTTCAATTGAAGGTCACCGTGAGCGTGGCTGCGCCTGAAGGCGGCAGCGACGCAGAAGTCCTCGCCGATGTGGACGGCCGGGACAAAGAAATTCTGCTCGAGCGTGGGGCGGACGTATTGAAGGCCCTCGAGCATCTGGCCTTTCGCGCTCTGCGGCTCGAGCCCGAGCATCACGAAAAGATTCACATCGATTGCGGCGGGTATCGCGCGCTGCGCTTTGAAGAACTGCGCATGACCGCAAGGGTGGCTGCGGAGCGCGTGCAGACCTCCAAGCAGCCGTTCCAGTTGAATCCGATGACCTCGCGCGAACGCCGTATCGTGCACCTGGCACTGAAAGACATGCCGGGCGTGCGGACGGAAAGCGTTGGCGTCGGCGAGCACCGCCAAGTGGTAATCCATCCCGCGGACAGCAAACCTTCACGTTGACGTTGTGCTTCCACGCATAAAGTTGCGCTCTGCGATAGGGCTGAAAGTGTGCTACCTCGGTCTGGCCCAGCCTTGCGACAGCACTGTTTGGTCGGCGGCCAGACGTACTGTGTAGGTGAAGGGTGCAGGTCGGTCGGGCTTCATTTGGGGAAAACGCAAATCGGATATTTCGACGACTGCGTCGGCGCCCTCTTTGTGGAAACGCGTCACCGGAAAGCGGGCGAACCATAGAACAGTCTGAACTTCCGGCAGGCGCTTGGCGGCTTCGATATAAGGATTAGGGGCGGCGTCGGGATAAAAACGGTAGCTCAAGGATGAATCCGCTTCAGGGCCGGTAGAGTCTGCCTGCACCTCAGTGGATTCGCCGCCGAGATCCATGCGCAGTTCGTAGACTCCGCGCGGCGTAAGGACCAGGCCGTCCCAGTGCCATAGCGATGGCGGGAACGGAAGCGCACCTCGCGATTGCACGTCGAGGCGCAAGGAAGACGAAAATTTGTCGACGCGTTGAAGCGCCACGTGATGCGCGTAAGTTGCAGCTCCGATATAGCCGAGCGCGGTCAACAAACCCGCTAAATTCCACGGCGCCAGCCGCACGCGCAGCCCCCAGTGGCGAACCGCAGGCAAAAGGAAAACAGCGGCGAGTATGACAACGGCAGCGAGAATCGCGCGCATCGAAATGGGCGCGCCAACGGACAGGGCGATCGCGGCGACTCCGAATGTGGCTACGGTGAACACAATCCAGCTACCGAGCGCGCGCCACTGCAATCCTTCTCTTTTCGCGTAAACCCAAGCGGCAATCTGCGGTACCAGTAGAATCGCACTCAGCGTAAAATCGATGATGAAGATCAGGTCCCACGCAGGACGCGACCATTTCACCGGCGACCAGACCATCGTGCCGAACGAAGTGACCAGATCGAGAAGGATATGGCTGAGAATGCCGGCGGCGTAGATGCCAACCAGTGGGCCAAAGGAAGGCGCGTCCCATTTGCGCCAGCGCACAAAACAGAGCGTCAGCACGGCAAGGGCCACCGCGAGGATGGGGAGACAAACCAGCGAGTGCGTAATACTGCGATGCCAGGTCAAAATAAGTAGATCGTTGTGCGAGAAAGATTCCCGGAGGACGTCGGAGTCTGGGAAGATCGCGCCCAGCATCAGTGACCAAGTAATGATTCGTTCGCGATTCACCGGCTTTGCACCGAGCATGTCTTGCCCGCGGAAAGCGGCCTTCGCGATAAGGGCGCCCGCGATGCCGTGAGTGACGGTGTCCATGCCGGGAAGTTTACCGGATTGCCCTCGTGAAGAGCATTTCAGACCACCGCAAGAAGCGGAGAGCACTTGGCAACGACTCTGCCAACTCGTCGCGCGGCAACGCCGTGACGCTGCAAAGTAGCGAGAGCAGTTTCTGCCGCTTCCGGAGCGATGGCGACAAGGAGGCCGCCTGATGTTTGGGGATCGAAGAGCAAATCCTGATACACAGCAGTGACGCTCGGCGCGAAGGCGGCGCAATCGCCAACAAAGGCGCGATTGTTCTTGAGTCCGCCGGAGACATGACCTTCGCGCGCCGCTTCGATGGCACCAGGAAAATAGTCGAAAGCTTTGTGGTCAATTTCAAGGGACAGCGCGGCAATTCCATGCGCCGGATCGCCGAGCGCCATCTCACGCGCATGGCCCAGCAGGCTGAAACCGGTGACATCGGTGACTGCATGAACATTTGGCGCACCAGCGGACTTCTCGTCGACTTCTTGCAACGCGGCCGCCGCAGATGCGTTCAGCGTAGTCATCGCCAAAACCGCAGCCGCCAGCGATTCGTCTGTGGCGCGCTCCTTTTTCAGCGCAGTGGTGATAACGCCGGTCCCGAGCGGCTTGGTGAAGAGCAGCAGATCGCCTTCGCGTGCGCCAACATTGCGCCATACACGCTGCGGATTGATCAAGCCGGTGACCGCGTAGCCGAACAACATGTCTTCATTGCGGATTGAGTGACCGCCGATCACGCTGCAGCGCGCCTCGTTCATTTTCGCCAAACCGCCGCGAATGATTTGTTCAAGAATTGCCGGGTCGCCCTTTTCTGGAAAGCCTACGATGGACAGGGACGATATCGGTCGGCCGCCCATGGCGTACACGTCGCTGAGCGCGTTGGCCGCGGCGATTTGGCCGAACAGATAGGGGTCATCCACAATCGGCGTGAAGAAGTCTACCGTCTGCACGAGCGCCATATCTTCGGCAATCTTGTAAATTCCCGCGTCGTCGTTGGTGTCAAAACCCACCAGAACATTGGGATCCGTTTGCCGCGGTAGCTTGCGCAGCACGGCGTCCAGCGTGGCGGGATTCAGCTTTGCGGCACAGCCCGCCGCCTTCGCCATCGAAGTCAGTTTCACTTGCGTGGCCAACGGAACACCTCTCTCTTCCCCGCTAATTCTATTATGCCGATTGCATTATAAGGATGCCGCCGCTTTGTTGCTCGTGACATTCGTGCAAAGCATTGCGCCGGTAAGCCATAACGTGCTTTCATCGCGCATGCCCTGGGACATTCTGCTGATCTTCTTTGTGCTGGGTGTGATTGTGCCGTGGCGCGGCCGCGCGAAGCTGCAGCACCTTCTTGCCAAACCGCGGGTGGAACCGGCAGAGCGGATTTCGCTGTACTGTTCCACCATCGCGTTTCAGTGGCTTGCCACAGCCGTTGCCGGCTGGCGAGCCTGGGCGCACGGATTCACCGCCAGGCAGCTCGGCTTGACGATTCCGGAGCGCCTCACATTCTTGATCATCACCGTAGCCGGTGCCGCGCTGATCGTGATGCTGCAATGGCTCAACCTGCGACGCATGGGGCGGTCGGCGAGACCGTTGCGACGGCCGTTTCAGGCCCTCGCGGAGCGCATTCTTCCACAAAGTAAGGCGGAGCTGATTTCCTTCTTCGCCTTGTCGGTCACCGCCGGATTGTGCGAGGAATTCTTGTATCGCGGATTTGCCATGGCGGTACTCAGTCGCATGGGTTTGCCCGTCGGAGTGGTTATACTGTTTTCTTCTGTCATTTTTGGATTGGCGCACCTCTATCAGGGCCGGGCCGGGTTTGTGAGCACAATGATGCTGGGTATTCTGTTCGGAGTTTCACGGGCTTCATTCGGTAGCTTGGTGCCCGCAGTGGTGTGGCACATGGGCGTGGACCTAGTCGCCGGAATAGCGGGACCACGGTATCTTATTGACACTAAGCCAGTTACGGAAACAGTGGCATAACTCAGCGATATTATGTTAACTAACAAACCATCCTCCTTGTCGACGGATGTTATTGACAGGGCCCTGCGGGAATTTCGGGTCCAGCCGACGCCCGAGCAACTGAGTATGATTCAACGCTACATCACGATGCTGCTGGCTTGGAATGAAAAGGTAAATCTCACTGCGATTCGCGATCCTTTGGAGATCCTGTACCGACACTTTTGTGAATCCATGTACGCGGTAACGGCCGTCCCACTCCAGGCTGGTCGGCTAGCCGACGTGGGCTCCGGCGGAGGCTTCCCCGGCTTGGCACTGAAGATCGCACGACCTGAACTCCAGGTATTCTTGATCGAATCGAACGTCAAGAAAGCTACATTTCTAGCTGAGGTCGTGCGCGAGCTGTATTTGATTGATACACCAGTGCTGGTCAGCCAATATGAAGAACTCGGAGAAGAAGTTGCCCCCTTGGATTTTGTTTGCTCTCGCGCGCTGGGGGAGTTCGACAAATTTCTGAGGTGGGCTCATTCCGAACGTATTGGCGCAACGCAGGCCATTCTCTGGGTTGGTGGCAGGGACGTGGACGCAATCAAGAAGATAGATGGGTGGTTGTGGAAGGATCCAATTCCGATTCCCCGCTCGTTGCAACGATTCCTCTTGGTGGGGGCTCGCCAAGTAAACTGAGAGCGCCGCTTCGCTGAAACGTTCCACGTGGAACAAGGAGATGGATGTCCTGATCGGGTCTTTTTCGTTGCAAACTGTTCCGTTTCACATAAAGCGCCGGCGCTTCGCTGCTGGATTCGGGTTCGCGTTCCACGTGGAACACCGCATCCGCTCCGACGGACTATCGATGTACCGACCAGAGAATTTCACAGCGCCACGCACGTTCCACGTGAAACATCTTGCATCTCGTCTCGGGCTTTGCTAAGTTTTCGCCCACTGGGGGTTTGGTGGCGCGAATTATCGCGGTGGCTAATCAAAAGGGCGGTGTGGGCAAAACCACAACCGCCGTAAACTTGGCCGCTTGCCTTGCTGCCGCGGATCAGGGCACCTTGCTGGTCGATTGTGACTCGCAAGCCAACGCAACGGCCGCGATTGGCTTTCAGAAAGATCCGTCTCGGCGTACTCTCTACCACTCTCTAATCTTGAACGAACCCTTCGATCGAATCACGCAGAAGTCGCAAGTCGAGCGCCTGGATGTAGTGCCGGCAGATAAGAACCTCGCGGGCGCTGCCGTCGAGTTGGTTTCCGCTGAGAGCCGTGAGTACAAACTCCGGTCCGTTCTGGACGGTCTTCGCGAAAAATACCGTTTCATCATCTTGGATTGCCCTCCCGCTTTGGATTTGTTGACCTTGAACGCCCTGGTTGCAGCAGATGCCGTGCTCGTTCCAATACAGTGCGAGTATTTGGCGCTAGAAGGCGTTTCAGAACTCCTCGACACGCTAATGCGCATTCGCAGGACCTTAAATCCAAGTCTCGAGATCGAAGGCATTTTGCTCACGATGTACGATGAGCGAACGACACTATCGCGCCAAGTTGCTACGGATCTACGCAGTTTCTTCGGGACGCAGATTCTTCAGAGCGTCATTCCGCGCAACGTTCGCTTGGCGGAGGCACCTAGCTTCGGTAAACCCATTATTTTTTATGACGTACACAGCAAAGGAGCCGAGGGCTATACGCAACTGGCTCAGGAGGTAATCGCCAATGCCGAGAAACGCACTGGGACGGGGGCTCGGAGCGCTCATTCGGGAGCCTGAAGCTCAGGCTCCTGCAGCCGCACCCGTCTCTGGGTCGTCCGGGACGGGTACCGCGACGGTACCAGTCCGCGAACCAATGTCGGCGGGCCCACAGGAAATTGATACGGATTTGATCCAGCCGAGTCCGTTCCAGCCTCGCACGCGATTCCGGGAGGAGGCTTTGGAAGAACTGGCTCGCTCCATCAAGGCCAGCGGCATCATTCAGCCGCTGGTCGTGCGGCCGGTTGCTGGACGCTACCAGCTTATCGCCGGCGAACGACGCTGGCGTGCCGCCCAGCGTGCCGGCCTGACCAGAGTTTCCGCAATTGTTCGTCAGGTTTCCGACGAGCTTGCGCTGGAAATGACGCTGGTCGAGAACATCCAGCGTGAGGACTTGAACGCCATCGAAACGGCCAGGGCTTTCGAGCGGCTTATGGAAGAATTTCAACTTACCCAGGAGGCTGTGGCAGAACGCACCGGCAAGGACCGCGCAACCGTCGCCAACGCGGTTCGCCTACTGAAGCTCGAGCCAACAATTCAGGAATGGATTGAGGAGGGCAAACTCAGTGCGGGGCACGGCCGCGCCCTACTGGCGGTCGCCGACGCGCAACTCCGAATGCGCTATGCGCATCGAGCTTCGCGCGGTGGTTTGACTGTCAGGCAGATCGAACGTCTTGCTGCGCGCCGCGCGCGCAGCGGCAGCGCGGCAGCTGGAGTTCCGCACGACGCTAACATTCGCGCCGCTCTTGACGAACTGCAGCGACACCTCGGCACCAAGGTTCTGCTCCGCGAAAGGACCAAGGTGCGGCCGGGGCAGCTTGTGCTGGAGTATTACGAAGACGCTCAACTAATGGGGTTATACGACCGCTTGATGAAGTAGGGTCACTGGTCAGTTCGTATTGTAATGCTCCGCGGACATTTTTAACCGTCGCCTGATTCGACACCTGCATCGCAACGCTTCGTTGACTTGTCGGCGTGTGTCGCTAGAGTAGAGGAGTCTTTCCTTGGGGGTTTGCCATGGCTTGGAAGTGGCCCGGCGCAGCAGCAAAGGGAGCAAGCAGCGAAGTGTGGACAGGTTTCATCGATCAAGGTGTAACCCTTGAAGGAACGCTGACAGTCACCGGCACGTTCCGCATTGACGGCAACGTTAAAGGAAACATTATCTCGGAGCAAACGGTCATCCTCGGAGAAAGCGCCAAAGTCGAGGGACAGATCGAAGGCAACCGCGTAGTGATTTCCGGCCGCTTCGATGGTGTGATTTTTGCCAAAGGGCGTGTTGAGATTGAGGCCAAGGGGGTTGTTACCGGAGAGGTTCACTCCCCGTGCATGGTAATCGATCCTGGCGGGATCTTCGACGGTCGCTGCCATATGCTGGCATCTTCGGACGCAGTCGCAAGCGTAACAATTCCGATTCGGGCCGCGAACACGGCCTAAGCCCGATTCTAACCTTATAGGCGTCCACACTAGTTAGGCTAATGCTAGCATCGGTCGGCCCAGGCGCTAACCGTTATTCATTCTTGAATTGTAGTGAGGGTTAGGTCCTTGCAGCGGGAATCTCGGGTGTCGCAGGCAGCGCCTTTTGCGCTTCCTGAATTCCGCTCTGGATGTTAATCGCCCAGTCCAAGTGCGGAACCGGTGAATCGGCAGCGGCTTTGTAAAAGTGCAGGGCCTCGGCGGGCCGGTTCAACTTCTTTTGCGACAGCCTTCCTGCAGCCATCAGCGCCAACAACGATTGACGTTCGGTGGGATAGGCCCGCGCCAACTTGTCGTATTCCTCCACGGCGCGCTCGAAATTCTGCTGGCCTTCTGCGGCGCGGCAAAGCTCCAGCCAAGTGGAAGCGGGCATGCGCTCGCCGCCGGAATTGAGGTATTCTCCGAAGTCCTGCCAAGCGGCATCGACATTCTGCGCTTTCAAGTGCATCTGGCAAAGCTTGATGATCGCCTGGTGATACTTCGGGATGTCATTCTTGCGCCAGTAGAGCTGAGACAGGAGCGTCCAGGCATCAATCGAGGCCGAGCCGTTCGCCGTGTGTGTTTGCAGAATCGCGATAGCTTCGTCCAAATTTCCTTGATCCATTTTTTCGGTGGCTTGCACGATGGCGGGATCGGCGGTCCAGGTAACTTTTGCTTCGATGGCTTGATTGGCCACGTGCTCCAGGCCGGAATAGCGGAGGCCGACCGCGGCCACCGCGCCGAACACGAAGCCCCCGACGTGCGCCCAATGCGCAACTCCGGAAGAGCTGCCGAAAATCGCTCCCGAAAATACTTCCATCAGCAACCATAGCGGAAGCAGCCAGTACGCGCGCGCATGAAATCGGTAAGACCGAAAACCAAAGCCAAACAGCCACAACATTTCGATCTTGGTTTTTGGATAGCGCAGCAAGAACGCTCCCATCAAAGCGGCAACAGCCCCAGACGCGCCGAGGGTGGGGACGATGCTGCCCGGACTCGCCCAAGCATAGAACTGAAGCGCCATAGCCCCGGAAACGAAATAGAAGATCGGATAAATGACACGCCCCCAGGTATCCTCCAGAATGGCGCCCGCAAGCCACAAAAACCACATGTTGCCGATGATGTGCAGCCAGCCGCCGTGCAGAAAATTCGCGGTGATATACGAAATTGGCTGCGGGTGCGCAGGAATGAACGCGTAACGCTCAAGAATCGAGTTGTGCTCAAGCTCCGCGTATTGCTGCGCCAGCGAATCCATCTGTCGCTGTAATTCAGCAGGGTCTTCGATTAAGCGCATTTTCGCGTCCCACGCGTCAACAACATCCCGGTTTTGCGAGGTGACTCGACTCCAGACGGCCGGATTCCCTTTTCGAAACCCGGTCACCAATTCTTGTTCGTCGGGGCTCATGCTCAGTTCCGGGTGCATGGCCGCAAGGAGGAGAATGTGCGCGCGAACCTCCGAGCGCTTGGGATTCTGCGCTTCGATTTGCCAGTGAGTTCCCAAAAAAGCGAGGACGTTAATGGCAATGATGGCGATGGAGATGACCGGCCAGCGGCGGCCCTCCATATTTTCGTGACGCAAAGGGATCAGCATGGTTTGACGCTTCCCTGGCTCAGAGCGCCAGGATGGTTGTCTTCAGTTTAGGAGCAGGCCGTCCCGCAAAAAGGTTTATTCCGGGCGGTTCCTACAATAAGTAACGGTTAAGCGATACGAAACAGTGTTGTGTCCGGCCCGCGTTAGGTCAAAAGAGCCGTGATTCGCGCCAGGTTGACACCATTGCGGAGTGGCTCTATCGTTCCGAAGAAGCCGGACAAGAGGAAATTGATGAAGGTTTTTGTCATCGGTAGCGGAGGGCGGGAGCACGCATTGGTTCGGAAGCTAAAGCAGAGCCCGCGAGTCGAGAAAGTCTGGTGTGCACCCGGAAATGCAGGAATCGAAGCGGAAGCGGAGTGCTTGCCGGCAGATCCCGCGGATGTACCTGGCCTTGCCGCTTTGGCGGAACGACTCAGTCCCGACCTGACCATCGTTGGGCCGGAACTACCTTTGGTGAATGGGATTGGCGATGCGTTTCGGGCCCGCGGCTGGCCGATCGTGGCACCTTCACAGCAAGCCGCGCAGCTCGAAGGCAGCAAGATTTTCGCGAAACAATTTCTCCGCCGGCAGCGTATCCCGACCGCACAAATGTATGGCGAGTTTGATTCGTCGCAGGACGCCATTGCCGCGCTCTCGAGTGTGGACTGGCCGGTGGTCATAAAGGCGGACGGCTTGTGCGCCGGCAAGGGCGTATTTGTCGCTCAAGACGCAGCTTCCGCCGAAGATTTTATACGGAGGGTGATGGACAAGGACGAACTGGGAGCCGGCGGGAAACGCCTCTTGCTCGAGGAGACGCTTGAGGGAGAAGAGCTGTCTTTTATCGTCGTTACGGATGGCCAGCGTTATGCGGCCTTGGTGCCGACACGCGACCACAAGCGGGTCTTTGACGGCAACCGCGGGCCCAACACAGGCGGTATGGGCGCCTATTCCACAGACAAACTCCTGCCACCCAAGCTGCGACAACAGATCCTGGACT
>Ga0137396_10000714_pt1 | contig 16349 bp, 7 predicted proteins | sample czc16metaG_FD_108284 | JGI IMG/M metagenome (GOLD analysis project Ga0137396, IMG submission 108284) | Vadose zone soil microbial communities from Angelo Coast Range Reserve, California, USA - czcobulk3.16 metaG | ecosystem: Environmental > Terrestrial > Soil > Vadose zone | place: USA...
CGACCGTCGCCATCCGACTAGTCTACCGGCGCTCGGGGGGCGTTGTACTGAGAGCCGACGCCGGTCTTTGGGCGGATCCCGCGCGCGCGTCTGTGGACGCAACATCACGCGCTCATGTAACTTGGACGTTGATGAGCAGACACGCACCGGTCGTGCGGCACGGGGCGCTGGTTGGGCTGGCTCTGGTGGTGGCGTCGGTTCGCGCGCAGGCGCCGCATGAGCTGACAAGGACGACGCCGGCAGCCGCAGGGATGTCAGTTGGACGCCTCAATCACATGCGAGACCATTTTCGGGCGGAGGTGGACCGCAATAGTGCAGCGGGATACGTGCTCATGGTGGCCCGCGCCGGCAAGCTGGTGTATTCGACTGCGATCGGCATGCGGGACCGTGCGCGGCGGCAGCCCATGACGCTCGACACGCGATTCCGGATCGCCAGCATGAGCAAGCCGATAACGGCCGCCGCGGTGCTGATGCGCTACGAGGAGGGACGCTTCCTTCTCGACACGATCATCGAGCTTCTTCGAGGTCCGCGAAGACGGCGACCCGAACGCTTCCACTCGCCTCACGCGAGAAGGCACTCCGCCCGAGGGTGTGGCTACCGGCTAGCTGCGCGCTCCGTGGCGACCTGCTGCGGTCATCCGGTAAGATGCAGCCCAGTTGCGGCGCCCGCGGGGTTTCCTCGCGCGCTCCGCACCTGAGACCTTAATCGCGGCTAACATGACGCTGGCGCAACCCCATCCCACCGGATCCCGGATCGAGGCGGCTGTGCGCCAGGCGCTTGGGCGGCGGACCGGAGCGAGTGCGGGCAGCGGACCCGCGCGCGCAGTCTGACCCTGCGCCACGACCGCGACATGTCCATGGAAGCCGCGCTTCGCCAGCCGCCGCCGTCGCGAATCGAGCGCGAAGTTCTCCGGCTCCACGCGCTCTTGAAGAGCGGCGAGTTCGCGCAAGCCGAACGCGCGGCGCAGGCGCTGCTCGTGGAAGTTCCTGACAATCGCGATGTTCTCTACGCCCTCGCGGTCTGCCAGCGCTACCTGACGCGTATTCCCGAGGCGCTGGCGACGCTCGAGCGCCTCGAACGTTTGCACCCCGACTATCCCCGGCTGTTCCAGGAACGAGGCCATTGCCACGTAGCCTTGCGTTCCGCAGCAGAGGCCATCAGGGCATTTGAGCAGGCCGTTAAGGTCAACTCATCGCTCCCTGCTAGCTGGCAGGCGCTTCAGGTGCTGTACAGCATGACCGGCCAGACGGCCAAAGCCGATGGGGCGGCAGGCCACATCGCGAGGCTTGCAGCGCTGCCGGTGGAGATCCGCACCGCTGCGAGCATGTATTGCGACGGCGAGATCGGCCAGGCCGAGCAGCTCGTCCGGCAATATCTACTGACCCATGGCGATCACATCGAGGGCATGCGCCTGCTCGCCGAGATCGGCGTGAAGCTTGACGTCCTCGACGATGCGGAGGTGCTGCTCGAGGGCGTCCTGAGACTCGCGCCCGACTACCACTCGGCCCGCTACGAGTACGCTGTCGTGCTGCTGAAACGGCACAAGCACCTGCAGGCTCTCGAGCAGATGGAGAAGCTGCTCAAGACCGATCCGGACAATTCCGTCTATCGCACCACCCACGCGACGGTGTGCGCCGGGTTCGGCAACGTGGAGCGCGCGCTGCCGCTGTACCGGGAACTCGTGCGCGAGCGGCCGCAGGACTGCGAGTTGCATCTGTCAATCGCGCACGTGCTCAAGACGCTCGGCAGGCCGCAGGAGGCGATCGAATCCTATCGAGCGGCGACGGCCGTGAAGCCAGACTTCGGCGAGGCATACTGGAGCCTCGCGAACATGAAGACCTATCGGTTCGGGGACGATGAGCTCGCAGGGATGCGCACCGCGGAGGCGGCGCCCGCCGAGCGGTTCGCCGATCGGTATCACCTGTGTTTCGCGCTCGGCAAGGCGCTCGAGGACCGCGGGCAATATACCGAGTCCTTCGCGTACTATGAGCGCGGCAACGCGTTGAAGAAGACCGAGTGCCGCTATCGGCCCGAATTCACCGAGCGCAATACGCGGCTTCAGGCGGAGGTCTGTACACGCGAGTTCTTTGCCGCACGCGCGGGCTTTGGCTGCGACAGCGCCGCGCCGATCTTCATCGTGGGGCTGCCCAGGTCGGGCTCGACGCTGATCGAACAGATCCTCGCCTCGCACTCACAGGTCGAAGGCACGATGGAGCTCGCCGAGGTCCCGCGCCTCGTGCAGGAGCTGCAGGGCCGGGAGCCCGACCGCGGCAACCCGCGCTATCCCCAGGTTCTCGCCGAGCTCAACGCAGACGACTTCAAGCGGATGGGCGAAAAATACCTGGCCGATTCGCTCATTTACCGAACGGGCAAGCCCCACTTCATCGACAAGATGCCGAACAACTTCCGGCACATCGGGCTCCTCCACCTGATGCTTCCGAATGCCAGAATCATCGACGTCCGACGCGGCGCCATGGCCTGCTGCTTCAGCAATTTCAAACAGCTGTTCGCCTCCGGTCAGCAGTTCACCTACAGCTTCGAGGACCTCGCCCGCTACTATCGCAGCTACGTCGACCTCATGGCCCATTGGGACGAGGTACTGCCGGGCCGGGTGCTGCGCATCCGGCACGAGGACCTGGTCGCTGATTTCGATGCGAACGTGCGCCGCGTGCTCGCCTTCTGCGGTCTCGCCTTCGAGCCGGCGTGCCTCGAGTTCCATAAAACCGAGCGGCGCATCCACACGGCGAGCTCGGAGCAGGTGCGCCAGCCCATCTATCGCGAAGGGCTCGATCAGTGGCGACACTTCGAGCCGTGGCTGGCACCGCTCAAAGTGTGGCTCGGCGACCTGGCGGCCGATCCACCGCGGACAAGCCAGTCTAATTTGACACATTAGCAACATTCGCGCGAGAGTGGGCGAGGGGCGGGACGGGGAGACAACCGTGAAGTACTACCCGAAGATTGCTTCCGCGATCGCCGCGGCGCTCAGTGCACACTCGATCGGAGCCTACGCGCAGTCGGCTGCCCGGGAAGCCACGGCGAGCGAGGGGATCCAGGAGGTTGTTGTCACCGCGCAACGCCGTGTGGAGAACATCCAGGACGTGCCGATAACGGTGCAGGCGCTGACCGCCGAAACTCTGAAACAGTTGAACGTCACGAGTCTCGACGAGTTCATCAAGTTTCTGCCCGGCGTGTCACAGCTCTCCACCGGGCCCGCGCAGGGCGATGTCTTCATGCGCGGCATCAGTATCAGCGTCGGCACCGGACAGGGCGGCGGCACGACCGGCGCAGTGCCGGCGGTCGCGATCTATTTCGATGAGCAGTCCGGGCAATTACCGGGCCGCAACCTGGACGTCTACGCCGCGGACCTCGAGCGCATCGAGGTGCTCGAAGGCCCACAGGGCACCCTGTTCGGCGGCGGCGCACTGAGCGGCGTGCTCCGCTACATCACCAACAAGCCGAAGCTCGACGTCACCGAAGGCAGCTTCGAGGCAGGTTATGGGATCACCGCCCACGGCGATCCCAACACCAATGTCTCCGCCGTGATCAACCTCCCGCTCATCGCGAACACGCTGGCCGTGCGCGGCGTCGCCTACAACGACCGTCACGGCGGCTACATCAACAACCTCCCGAGCACTTTCACGCGCCTGGGCACCGATGAAGGTTTCACCCGGTACAACGGCGGCGTGGTGCCGACCAACAGCGTCGTGATCAACAACAATAATGTCGTCAGCCGGGCGATCAACCCGCTGACTTACACGGGAGTGCGTGTCGAGGGTCTGTGGAAGATCAACGACAATTGGGATGCCCTGCTGACGCAGTCGTATCAGAACATGGACTCACAGGGCGTTTTCTACGAGATGCCGTTTGGTTCGGAAGGTACCACGTTCAACGCCGTGGGCCAGCCGATCGGCAGTGTGCCGCTGCCGCCGCTGTCGGTCACCTTGTTCAATCCTTCCCGTAACAACGACAAGTTCGAAAACACCGCGCTGGTGGTAAATGGAAACATCAGCGACCTCAAGCTCGTTTATAGCGGCGCTTACCTGGTGCGCAACGTCGACCAGCAGCAGGACTATACGAACTACGCGCGCGGCGTGTTCGGCTACTACTATCAGTGCGTCGGCTACTCGAAAACCTCAGCCGCTGTCGGCCAGTGCTACACGCCGAGCACGGTCTGGACTGAGAAGGAGAGGAGCACGCAGCAAAGCCATGAGCTCCGCGTGAGCTCGCCGGATGACCTGCGGGTGCGCGCCCTGGTCGGGGCGTACTGGGAAAAGTACGATATCGTCGACACGACGTTCTGGCACTACACGACCGTCCCGATCTGCTCGCCGACCGGAATAAACACCAACTGTTACCTGCCGCTGCAACCATGGTCCGGCTCGCCGGCGTTCACGCCGGTCCCTGCCATTGGATTCTTCGACGACGGCGAGCGCGTGTACAAGCAGTTGGCCGAGTTCGCGTCGATCGATTTCGACATCATCCCGAAGAGGCTCACGCTCACCGGCGGCATTCGCCACTTCAAGTACGATGAGCGCCAGACGGGCGGTGACGTCGGCAGTTTCTACTGCAAGCAGTTCGCGCCGACGACCTACTTCGGACCGTGCCTGGCCCCGTTTGGTACCGACTTCGACACGCGCGCCGCCCCGAACAGCGCGAAGGCGACGGGGTCCAGGAGCCGCGCCAACCTGAGCTGGAAGGTCACCCCTGATGTCCTTCTGTATGCGACTTGGTCGCAGGGCTTCCGCGCGGGCACGTTCAATCGCTCGACGTCGTGCCACCTGCCGCTCAACGCCGCCGGCATCAACGAGTACTGCGTGCCGGCCTTCACGGTGCCCGACAATGTCACTAACAAGGAGTTCGGCTGGAAGACCGAGTGGCTTGATCACCGTATCCAGGTCAACGGCTCGATCTATCGGGAAGACTGGACCAACGCGCAGGTCGGGTTTTTCGACCCGCAGGGCGGCCTTGGCAACCTGCAGTTCGATACCAACGGACCGAGCTACCGGGTCAAAGGCGTCGAGTCCTTCATTCTGGCACGCGCCACCAGTGGCCTGACGGTGCAGCTGGCAGGATCCTGGAACAGCGTTGAGCAGACGAACTCGCCGTTCCTGATTGCCAATAACCCGGCGCTGCTCGCGAACATGGCAACCGCGCCCCTGTACGGCAAACCCATCACGTCGGTTCCAAATCCCTACGGACCCCTCGGCAGTCCGACCACCTACTCGCCGCCATTCAAGTTTTACGGGCGCGTGCGCTACGACTGGCTCATCAAGGACTACGCTGCGTTTGTCCAGGCGACCGGCGACCACCAGGCGCACATGGTATCGGCGACCGGCTTCGTTCCGGCGTACGACATTCCCGGGTTCACCACGTACAGCGCCTCGGTCGGTGTGGCGAGAGGAGGATGGACCGCGCAGGCGTACGCGCAGAACCTGACTGACGTGAACGCCAGCGTAGCGACGACCAGTGGTCAGTTCGTGCTGGCTAAATACCCGCTGCGCCCGCGCGTCCTCGGTGTCAAGTTCAGCTACAGCTTCACGGAGAAGTAACCGCACTGCGCCCGGGTCCGGTCAGCTGCAGCATGATCAGAGGCGGGCAGCCCGGCCCGCGCAGTGCCTGGCGGAGGCAACCGGCATGGGTTACGCGATGAAGCGCTGTCGTGCTCGAAGAATGTTCGCTCCGCTCGGAATTGGCGCGCTACTCGCCAGCATGGCCGCGGTTGCGCAGCCAAATTACCATCCGCTCAGCCCCACCATGCCCGATAAGACCATCACGCTGACGGGTCGTGATCTGACCATCGAGCAGCTCGTTGATGTTGCGCGCTACGGTGCGAAGGTACGGCTCAGCCCCGAAGCCAAGCAACGTCAAGCAGACAACTACGGATTGCTGCTCGAGGCGGCCGCGGAAGGCGTCGCAGTCTATTGGTTCAATCGTGGAGCCGGTGATCAGCGCGAGACGATCATGTTTTCGGGCGACCCGCTGACGCCCCAGAACAAGGCGTATCTGGAAAAATCTCAACTGCAGGGATTCCGGCTGGGCGCGGTCTTCGGCTACGGACCGGAGGTCGAAGAGGAAGAGATCGTGCGGGCGATGATGGTCGTTCGGGCCAATGCGATGACCCACAACGCTCCCAGCCCGCAACTCTCGCAGATGCTGCTCGACCTATTGAACCAGCGGGTCACTCCGGTGGTGCAGTCGCGCGGCACGCTCGGCGAAGGCGATCTCGCGCAATTGAGTAATGTCGGGGCAACGATGGTGGGAGCCGGCGAAGCGTACTACCAGGGCACGCGCATGGCGGCCGCCGAGGCGCTGGCAAAAGCGGGCCTGAAGCCGATCCAACCGTTTGCCGCCGACACCAACGCCCTGACCAGCAGCGATGCCTACGCCACCGGCATTGCGGCGCTGGCCGTCAACGATGCGCAGCGGGCGCTCGAGTGGGCCGATCTCATTTATGCGATGGATCTGAATGGCATGAATTCCAGCATCACGCCGCTCAGCACGGTGGTGCAGCGGGAGCGGCCGTTCAAATGGCTGAACTGGGAAGCGGCCCGGGTGCGCGACATGCTCAAGGGCAGCTATCTGTTCGGCGACGATGCGCACCGGATCATCCAGGATCCGGAGAGCCTGCGGGCTTCTGCCATCCGCCAGGCGTCGGCCTGGGAGGATTGGGGTGCGCTGCGCGACGCCGTGGTGCTGCAGATGAATTCATCGGATCACAACCCCGCGGTGCGCACCGATCTGTCGCCGCGGGATTCCTGGGAGCTGTCCACCCCGCAGCTGATGAAGTACTACGTCCAGGGCGGCAAGAACAGTAACGGTAAGCACGGCTACATCATCTCGAACGCCAACTGGGACCCGTATCCAATGGCGAACAAGCTCGAAGACTTCGTCATCGCGTTGGCGAACATGGATATCGCGGTGTCGCTGCGCATCGATCGGTTCTTCAATCCGTTCTTCACCTTGACCGATGCAGCGCAGGTGCTGCATATGCCACCGGGCAATGGTTTCGCGATCTATCTGGCCGGGGGCGGCGGGTTCACGCCGGTGGATTTGGAGCAGGAGATCCAGAGCCTGACGAATCCGGTTGCACCTTCGGGCCAGGCAATCGTCAGCACGGTCGAAGACCTTCAGGCGCAAACCCGCGTCAAAGCGTATCGCGCACGCCAGGCCGTGAACACGACCTTCGACCTCCTGGCGCACGACCTCTTGACCGCGACGTTGTGGCTGGATGTGCGCAAAGCGCAAGATCCCTCGAGGAACTTTGGCGACGGCCCCACGGCGGCGTGGACGGCGTTTCGCAAGATCGTGCCGCTGTTGCCGGACATGGACGGAGTCCCGTCGCAATCGCGACCGCTGACCGCTGCCACGTTTCTCAGGACCACGCCCGCAAGCAGGTTCTATCCCGCCGGCAGCGAGACGATGCCTCGCTCGTCGGAGAATCCATAGCATGAGACCCGCGCCGCTGCGCCCGACCCCGGGACCTTGGTCTTGACGTGTGCGACGCTATGCGGCCGCTGAGGCTCACACGGTTGCATCGCTCCTTCGCGGTTTGCGCGCTGCTCAGCGCGATGCCGCCCTCGAGCGGAGCGCTGGCCCAAACCCCGTACCGGCCGATCGTGCCGAGCCGCGCGGGCGAGACGTTCGTTCTGACCGGCCGCGATCTCACGATCGATCGGCTGGTCGCGATTGCCCGATACGGCGCCAGGGTGAATTTAAGCCCGGAGGCGCAGCAACGCCAAGCGGACGCCTACGGGTTGCTGCTCGAGGCTTGTGCCGAGGGAATCGCCATTTATGGCTTCAATCGCGGTGCGGGGGCGGGACGCGAAGTGGTACTGTTTGCCGGAGATCCGCTCGCGCCCGACAACAAGGCATTCCTGTCAAAACGCGTGGCCAGGGAATTCCTCGATGGCCCGCGCCAGGGGATCGGCCCGGAAGTGGCCGACGAGGAAATCGTCCGCGCGCTGATGGCGGTGCGCGCCAACACGATGATCTATGAAGCAGCCAGCCCGGCGCTGTCGAACATACTGATCGAGATGCTCAACCGGCGCGTGACGCCGGTGGTCCAATCGCGCGGCTCCCTCGGTGAGGCTGACCTTGCCGCCATGGCCAATGTGCTGGGTGCGATGGGAGGTGCCGGCGAAGCGTACTACCAGGGACGGCGGATGAGCGCCAGCGCCGCGCTCGCCGCCGGCGGCCTTAAGCCTCTTCAACCCTCCGAAGTCGTGTACCCCTCCGCGCTGATCAGCACCAACGCCTACTCGGTCGGACAAGCTGCGCTGCTGCTGCACGATGCGAAGCTGGCGCTCGACTGGGCCGACCTGCTCCTCGCAATGGATCTCGAAGCGATGAACAGCAGTGTCACGCCGCTCTCGACACCCGTGCAGGCCAACCGCCCGTTCAAATACCTGAATCTCGAGGCGGCGCGCGTACTCGCTATGATCAAGGGCAGCTATCTGTTCGAGCACGACGCCAAGCGCATCATTCAGGATCCTGAGAGCCAGCGCGCCTCGTTCAGCCGCCAAGGGGCCGCGTGGAAGGCCTGGTCGACCCTTCGCGATACCATGCTGACGCAGATGAATTCCTCGGACCACAACGCGGCGGTGAAGGTGGGAGTCGCGCCCGAGGACTCGTGGGAGCTCAACACAGCGCAGCTGCGCCAGTATTTCGTGAAGGGAGGTCCCGAGAGCCACGGCCAGCACGGCTTTGTTCTCTCCAATGCCAATTGGGACCCCTACCCGATGGCCAACGAGGTTGAAGCCTTCACCAATGCGCTCGCCAACATGGACGTTGCGGTGGTGCAAAGGATCTATCGGTTCAGCAGCACGTTTTTCACGGTGATCGCACCGAAGGATGTGCTCGCCCAGGAGCAGCTCGATGCGAGCGTGCAGTCCGACATCAATGGCTATAACCCAACCGCGATCTGGCAGGATATCCAGAGTCTGGCGCGTACCATCACGCCGGAAGGTAATCCCATCAGCAACGATGTCGAGGAGTTGCAGGCGCAAACCGTGTTGAAGGTAACCGTGGCGCGCCGGGCGGTGGACGATACCATGCTGCTATTGGGGGAGGACTTGCTGACCGCGACCTTCTGGATGGATGTGCGCCGTGCACAGTCGCCCGAGCGCGACTTCGGACCCGCGCCCACGGCGGCATGGACAGCGTTCCGCCAAGCCGTGCCCTGGCAGCAAAAACCGCAAGCCCGACCGCTGCAACCGGTCGGGAACATCGTCTACGGTTTCCTCTCGGCACACCCGGCCGCGGAATTCTATCCTCCGTTGGCCAAAGAGATCGACGCGGATAAATAACGCTGCCGGGACAGATTGCGCAGCAGTCCACATATTGCATGAACCACCAATCGGCACGGCGCGCCCGCGCGACGATCGCAATCCTGCCGATCGCAGCCGCCTTGATTTTCGCACTACCGGCGATGTCCCAGAGCGATCTCGGCTATCACCCGATCGAGCCGAGCGCGGCCGGCAAGACCGTCACGCTGAGCGGACACGACCTGACGATCGACGAAGTCATCGAGGTCGCGCGCGGCGGCGCCATGGTTCAGCTCAGCGCCGACGCGAAGCAGCGCGAAATGGACAATTACGGGCTGCTGCTCGAAGCACCGGCCGAAGGGGTATCGGTGTATTGGTTCACGCGCGGCGCCGGCCCGATGCGCGAGGTAAGACAGTTCGAGGGCGATCCGCTCTCACCCGAGAATAGGGAACTGCTCGAAAAGAAAATGCTGGCTAACTTTCGGCGCGGCGCCGCCAATCCCCTGGAGGGTCCGGAGATCGACGACGAAGCGCTGGTGCGCGCCGTGATGGTGGTGCGCGCCAACGCCATGACGTTCAACGCACCGAGCCCGCAGCTCTCGCAGATGCTGATCGACCTGTTGAACCGGCGTGTGACGCCGGTGATGCAAACACGTGGCACGGTCGGAGAAGGCGATTTATCGGTGCTCATCAATATCGGCGCAACCATGGTCGGATCTGGCGACGCTTATTATCGCGGGACGCACATGTCGGCGGCCGATGCGTTGCAGGCGGCGGGTCTGACCCCGCTCCAGCCTTTCGCGGCCGACGACAACGCGCTCACCAGCAGTAATGCGTATGCCACCGCGCGTTCCGTGTTCGTCGTGGCCGATGCGCGGCAGGCGCTCGCTTGGGCCGACCTCACCTATGCGATCGATTTGAATGCCATGAACAGCTCGGTCACGCCGCTCAACTATCTGGTGCAGAGCGACCGGCCGTTCAAATGGCTGAATTGGGACGCCAACCGGGTCAAGGAGATGATCAGGGGGAGCTATTTGTTCGGCGATGACAAGGGCCGGATCATTCAGGACCCCGAGAGTTTGCGCGCCTCAGCGATCCGTCAAGCGTCCGCTTGGCAGATGTGGGCGCAGCTCCGCGACGATGTGGTGACGCAGCTCAACTCCTCGGATCATAACCCGGCGATCCGTGTCGGCCTCTCGCCCCAGGATTCCTGGGAGCTCAACACACCCGAAATGCTCAAGTATTACGTGAAGGGCGGAAAGAACAGCAACGGCAAGCACGGCTTCATCTTCTCGAATGCCAATTGGGATCCCTACCCGCTGTCCAACGACCTCGAGGCCTTCACCATCGCGCTCGCCAATATGGACATCGCAATCATGCTGCGCGCGGAACGGTTCGGCACCGAGTTCTTCACCGGCGAGGGCTCGCAAAAGATCCTGGCGAGCCTCGGCGGCGGGTTCTTCGTCGGCGGCTTCGGCAACCACGAGACCTGGCAGCACGTGCAGGCGCAGATCGTGCCCGTGCCGCCGGAAGGCTACGGCGGCAGCTCGGGAGTCGAGGAGCTGGAGGCGCAATCCCTGCTCAAGTCCATCCGGGCGCAGACCGCGGTAGACGACACGTTCCGGCTGCTGGCGACCGACTTGCTCACCGGGACGCGCTGGCTGGATGTGCGCAAAAAGCAGGACCCGACGCGCGAATTCGGGCCGGGCCCGAGCGCGGCTTGGGCTGCTTTCCGCAAAGTCATGCCATTGCAGGCTGATCCGGCCGCGCCGGCGCCCGCACCGGGTGCGGTGGGAATCAAGACGCTCGCCTTCCTGAAAAGCAATCCTGCCTGGAAATTCTTCCCGTTGGTCGAGCCGGAGTCCGCCGCAGCGAGCTCCAGGAGAAAGTAGCGGCGGGCGGCGCTTGCGGCTTCAGCCGCCCCTTCGGAGCGAGCGCGCGCGCACCGACGGCGCACGCGCGGATCACCGTCGTGCCGGTTGCGCCCCGGGGTCGCCCGGCTTGGCGACGACGCGTACCAACGCCCCGTCCGCGATCGAGTCCGGCGGATTGAGCACGATGTCATCCGCGGCGTCTATCCCGTCCAGGACTTCGATCGAGGACCCAAAGTCGCGACCCTGGGCGATAGGCTTGAGGCGCACGCGATGATCGCCGCCGACCGCTGCGACCAGCAGGCCCTGGGCGCGGAACAGCAGTGCATTCGCTGGCAGTCGCAGGCTGGGCGCTGCGCCCGCCAGGTTGAAGTGCACTTCCGCGTACGCCCCCGGAAACAGCTCGTGTCGTGGATTCTCGACCTGCAGCTCCACCTGCAGGGTCCGCGAGGCCGGGTCTAACGCCTGCGCGGTGAACGCCACCGTGGCCGGGTAGCGCTTGCCCGGGTGCTCGGCGAACACGAGGTCCGCGCTCATGCCCGGTTGAATGCTCGACGCGTACGGCTGCGGCACCGACACGTAGATTCGCAGGCGGTGGGTGTCGGCGACTCGGAACAGCGCCGCCCCCGGACTCTGACCGGCGTTGATGAGCGCTCCAATGTCGGTGTTGCGCTGGGTGACCACGCCATCGAACGGAGCGAGCACTCGCTTGAACGATTCCATGTCGCGCAGACGTGCGACGTTCGCGGCAGCCGACTGGACGGCCGCCTTCTTGGCGGCGGCGTCCCCCGCCCGCTGGTCGACGTCCTGTTGCGATACCAAGCCGGTCGCCAGCAACCCCTGCCAGCGCGCATCGGTCGTTTTGGCGAGCTGATAGTTTGCCTCGGCGGTCGCCAGGTCCGCCTGGGCCTGACGGAGCTGCTGATCGACCTCCGGTGTCTCGATTTCAGCGAGCAGCTGACCCTTCTTGACCGGCGTGCCGATATCGGTGTACCAGGCCCGAAGATAACCGTTGGTTCGGGCGTAGATGGGCGCCTCGTAATTGGCCTGCACACTACCGGGCAAGACCAGCGCTTCCGACCCCGGTGCGACGGTCGGCTTCACCGTCACGACCGTCGTGGCAGTCGCGCTCGCCATCTGTCGGCTGAGCGCGTAGCGGGCGCTGACGCGGCCGATGATTCCCCAGATCGCCAGCACGATAGCGATCGCGACCGCGATCCAGACGAACTGTCGTAAGCGCGCGTCCGAGATCGGTGCGGGCGGTGAAGGCGGCGGGTGGGTCATCCTGGCACTCGAGGAGGCTCCGCTACGCCGCCGGCCTTGCGGCCATGAATCATCACGAAGATGGTCGGCACGAAGAACAGCGTGGCCACGGTGGCAAAGACGAGACCGCCGATCACGGCGCGCCCCAGGGGCGCATTCTGTTCGCCGCCCTCGCCCAGCCCGAGTGCCATCGGCACCATGCCGACGATCATCGCGAGCGCGGTCATGAGCACCGGGCGGAACCGGGTGTAGCCGGCTGTCAAGGCCGCCTGCAGGGCGTCGTCTCCGGCGTTCATCCGCTCGCGCGCAAAACTGATCACGAGCACGCTGTTGGCGGTTGCCACCCCCATGCACATGATCGCACCCGTCAGCGCCGGCACGCTCACGGGCGTGTGGCTGAGGAACAGCATCCAGACGATGCCGGCGAGCGCTGCCGGCAGTGCGGTGATGATGATGAACGGATCACGCCACGACTGGAAGTTGACGACGATCAGCAGATAGATCAGCACGATCGCGCCGCCCAGCCCCGCCAGCAGCCCATGGAACGAGTCGGTCATGGTCTTGATCTGGCCGCGCACGATCACCTGCGAGCCGCGCGGCAGATCGTGCCGCGTCTCGGCAACCAGCCGGTCGATCTGCGTGGCAACGAATCCGAGATCGGCATCCTGCACCGACCCGTAGATGTCGATGACCGGCGCGGCGTTGTAATGGCTGACGACGCCCGGCGCAACACCGCGCCGGAAGGTTGCCAAGTTCGCGATCATCTGCGGCGTGCCGCCGGCGGAGGTGCTGAGCGGCGTCGCCGCGAGGTCATCCAGGGACGCCAGCTTGAACTGCGGCGTCTGTGCCGCGACGCTGTACTGGGACCCGGTCTTGGGGTCGATCCAGAAGGAGGGCGAAGTCTGGAAGCTGCCCGACAGCGACACAAGGAGATTCGAAGCCACGTCTCGCTCGGTCACGGCGAGCAGCGCCGCCTTGCTGCGATCGACCTCGACCTCGAGCTGCGGATGGTCGAAGACCTGGTGGACGCGCAGGTCCACGGCACCCGGTACGCTGCGCACGCGTTCGAGCAGCATATTCGCGTACTGCCGGTTGCCCGCGACGTTGAAGCCCGTAACCTGAATGTCGATCGGGGCCGGCAGACCGAAGTTGAGGATCTGGCTCACGATGTCTGCCGGCGGGAATGTGAACAGTGTCGACGCGTAGACCTCGGGCAGACTCGCGCGCAGCGTGCGTATGTAGTCATCGGTCGGGTGATGATCGGGGCTCAAGCTTATGTAGATGTCGGCGTCGCTCGGCCCGATGGGCGCCGAGGTGGAGTAGGTCAGATTGATGCCGCTGTAGGGCACACCGATGTTGTCGGCGATAGTGATCAGTTCCTTCGCCGGGATGATGCTGCGGATCGTGTCCTCGACCCGATCGCATAGCGCTGCTGTCTGATCGATGCGCAGGCCGGTCCGCCCGCGCAGGTGCACCCGGATCTGCCCGCCGTCTACACTCGGAAAGAAATCCTGTCCCAGCCCCGGAAGGTATCGGCCCATAGGAACCGCCAGGATCGCCGTCGCCGCAATAGCGGCCAGGAACGGCACAGCGAATCGCGTGCCGCTCGCAAGCGCCCGCCCGAGCAGTGCACGATAGTGGTCGCGCCAGCGCAGGAAGCCGTGCTCGAAGCGTGCCTGCAACCGGGCAAGGAAGCCGCGCGCCCGAGCGGGTGCGTCGGGGTCGTGCCGCTGCAGCCAGTACTTGGCGAGCGTCGGCACCAGCGTCCGCGACAGCAGGTACGAGGCCAGCATTGCGAAGACCACCGCCTCCGCAAGCGGCACGAACAGGAATCGCGCGATGCCGGCGAGCATGAACATCGGCACGAATACGATGCAGATCGCGAGTGTCGACACCAGCGCCGGCAGCGCAATCTCGCGCGCCCCGTTGAGTATCGCGTTCTCGACGTCCTCGCCCCGCTCGAGGTGCCAGTTCATGTTCTCGACGGTCACGGTAGCGTCGTCGACCAGGATACCGACCGCAAGGGCGAGTCCGCCGAGCGTCATGATGTTGATCGTCTCCCCGAGCGCAGACAGGCAGATGATCGAGGCGAGGATCGACAGCGGTATGGAAATGGCGATGAGGATCGTGCTGCGCCAGTTGCCTAGGAACAGCAGCACCATGAGCGCGGTCAGGGCCGCTGCGATCACGGCTTCGCGCACCACTCCACCCACGGCCGCGCGCACGAAGAGCGACTGATCACCGATCGCCTCGATCTTCATGGACGGCGGGAGTGCCTCCCGGATCTGCGGCAGACGCTCCTTGATGCCGCGAATCACGTCGAGCGTCGAGGTGCTCCCAGTCTTGAGGATGCTCTGCAGGACGGCGCGATGGCCGTCGCGGCGCGCAATGTTGGTCTGCGGAGGGTAGCCATCGCGCACGTGCGCAACGTCGCGCACGTAGATCACGCTGCCGTTGCGGGTCGTGACCGGGACATTGTTCAGATCCTCGATACGCTTGGGATTCGCGTTGAGTTCCACGAAGTACTCGAGGTCGCCGATTTTCTGCACGCCGGAGGGAAGGATCAGATTCTGTGCCGCGATCGCCGCGGTCACGTCGTTGCCGGACAAACCGTGTGCGCGCAGGGCGTCGGGGCCGAGGTCGATCTGAACCTGCCGCTGCAGGCCGCCGTACGGCCAGGGCATCGTGGCCCCTGGGACCGTGGCGAGCGCCGTGCGCAGGATGTTGTTGCCGAGGTCGAAGATCGTTGCCTCGGATAGTTCTTCGCTCGATAAAGCAAGCTGCAGGACCGGGACCGTCGAGGCGTTGTAGGCCAGCACGTAGGGCGGTGTCGTGCCGGGAGGCGCGAAGGCCAAACCGGTCTGAGACATGGCCGTGATCTGCGCATAGGACAGCTCTTGGCTGGCGTTCGGCTGGAAGAAGAACTTCACCACCCCGATGCCGCTCAGCGATTGCGACTCCGAGTGCTCGACGTCGTTGACCGTCACCTGTGTTCCGCGCTCGGAGCCGAGGACGAGGCGCGTGGCCATCTCATCCGGCGACAGGCCCGAGTAACGCCACACGGTGGCAACCACCGGGATCTTGATGTTGGGGAATATGTCGGTCGGTGTGCGCGCGATCGCGAACACGCCGAGCAGCGCAATCAGGATCGCAAGCACGATGAACGTGTAGGGGCGTCGCAGCGCTAGGCTAACGATCCACATGGGCCCTCACGGGTTGCGCCATGAATTGAACCGGTTGCGTTGAATGGTCGCCGAAATACCCCCGACTTCCGCCTGGGCTCGGATTCTAAGCTGCATCGCCGTTGTCGTGCATCTCAAACCGCGTCTCTCATGGCCCCCGAGTGCGCTCGGGCCACTCCGACCGACCAAGATCCAACGCGGGAATATGGCAGCGGATCTGATGGCCCGGCTCGGCGCCTGGATGGAGCGGGGGTTCTCGCTCCTCGCATACGGCACCCAATTTGCGGGGACAACGCGTGTGAAAGACACAGCCCCTCGGCACCTGGATGGCGCTCGGAATCTCGCCCCGCAGGCGCACGCGCGGCTCGGTCTGGTCGCCGAGGCTCGGGACTGCGGAGAGCAAAGCGGCTGTATAGGGATGATGGGGTCCGGAGAAGACGCGTTCCGCGGGTCCAATCTCGATCAGCCGGCCGAGATACAGCACCGCGATTCTATCGGCCAGATAACGCACGGTACCGAGGTCGTGGGAAATGAACAGGTAACTGACCCTGTGCTTCATCTGGAGTTCGACCAACAGATTGAGAATCGCCGCCTGTACCGACAGGTCAAGCGCCGAGGTCGGTTCGTCGCAGACCACGATGCGGGGCTCGCCCGCAAAGGCGCGTGCAATCGCCACACGCTGTTTCAATCCGCCGGAGAGCTGACGCGGGCGCAGATTCAAATAGTGGTCGGCCAGGCGCACGGATCGGGTCAATTCCAGCAACCGCCC
>Ga0137396_10000715_pt1 | contig 16330 bp, 16 predicted proteins | sample czc16metaG_FD_108284 | JGI IMG/M metagenome (GOLD analysis project Ga0137396, IMG submission 108284) | Vadose zone soil microbial communities from Angelo Coast Range Reserve, California, USA - czcobulk3.16 metaG | ecosystem: Environmental > Terrestrial > Soil > Vadose zone | place: USA...
GCAAAGATCACTCGATCCGTTTCAGTTAGCAAAAGTCATCGACAGGAAACTCGAACGGATATACCGCCTAGCGAACCAGCGGCTGAGCCCGAAAGCACAAGAGAAAATCGAAACCAGCCAGGCAAAACAGGTGCGCAGCGGCCGGCGAAAACAAACATTCTCCGGTTACATATCAAATGGCGCGACATGGATAGCTAGGGTTACATTCTCAAATGGCTTGACGCGGTGTACGACCTTTTGGCGAGGCACAGGTCTTGGCCCAACCGTGCAGAACAGAGTTGATTGGTCCGAGTCGTGGTCCGTACTGAAGAAGGCTGTCAGACCAGTTGCCTCTGGCTCTGTGCATGCCATTCGGCATACGCAGCAAAAGCTCGGTTGCCCGTCCAAGGGCATGCCCCAGCATGCCCCAGTTGACTATTGTGCGTTCAAGCGCATTATGATACAGGCGGCGACAGGGGCTTTGGACTCGATAATATGGGCTTCAAGAAGCTGCTGAGGCCTTCAATTTTGCACGTAGGCGGACAAAGATAAGCCGAGTCGTCGCCAGTCGTTTCTGTTTTACGTGACGGTAATTGAATTGCTGAAAGACGTTTTGGTCAGGGCGGGAATGCCTACCGGAACGCGGAACATCACGAAAGGATTGCTTGCCTATTCGCGCCTGGCAATGAGAGTGGGGTAAAGATTCTGCTATAGAACCGAATCGAGTTGATCGACGATTATTTGACACACGGCACGGACGATTCCGTTAATAATGAGCCGCGATTCGTCAACGATTTCAATGCCGACTTGAGTGGCTTTATGAAATGGGAGGGACTCGGCAAGAACGAAGACAATACTCCACATTATCGTTTACTCACCACCGATTATCGCAACCTAATGGGGAGAGCTAAGCCCGGACAGCAGGCCGACCGTGATCTTATTGCCGAAGCGTGCAGTCTAAGATCCGCGCCTAAGAGGCAGCCCTCTTTTCCATGATTGGCGAGACACTCCGCCACTACGAAATCGTCGCGAAGATCAACGCGGGCGGAAAGGTGCAAGACAGGGTTGGTGCGAATCGCGGCGGAGAATCGTTGAGGATCCGGCGCCAAGTGGCAGCAAGGAAAGGGAAGGAGAAATTCACTTTCCACTGAGCGGATCTGTCCGCGCCGGTGACATGGTTTGTATCGATATTCCCGTAAAAGGAGCACGCGCGTGAACATCGATTTTACGTTCTCTGACACTATTGCTGGCTATGTGACCTCATTCAGTTCAAAGGAGAGTCAGTTCACGCTTAAGACCTCCGACGACCGCGGATTCGTTGTCGACATCACTCCGAACACGTTTGCGCGCTTCACCCACAACCTAGGCGAGGACTACAGAGACGCCACCAGGTTGATACCTTCGCTGCTCGCGCTAAACGGCCAGTTCGTCTTCGCCTACGGCACGTTTTATCCGGGCGCCGAGGGAGCTGCAAAGTTGGAAGCGCAATGGCTGGTGTTTCCTGGCAAAGGCCCAGGAGCTTTTCGCCAGGAGGAACCCGACTGGTGGATCAACCAGTCTCGGTCTATCGGCGAACGCTACCTGCGATGGCAATTTAGTTATCCGGGAACTGTGATAGATTATCGTAATTACCGAACCTTTTTGCATCTGGCGGGCTTCAAGAGAGGGGACTACCTCCAGGAAACCGATACCATCAGCCGCCTCATTTACGGGCTCTCCACTGCTTACATGCTGATAGGTGAGGACGCATTCCTGCAAGCTGCCGAAAAGGGTACGCAATATTTGCGCGACCACATGCGTTTCTACGACGAGGACAACGACGTCGTCTACTGGTACCACGGCATCAAGGTTGAAGGTGACAAGGAGGCGAAGCTTCTAACCTCGGAATTCACGGACGACAAGTATTCTATTCCCATGTACGAGCAGATTTATGCTCTCTGCGGTCCATGCATGACCTACCGATTGACCGGTGATCCGAAAATCCTATGGGACATAGAGCAAACGATCAAACTGTTCGACAAGTATTATAAGGATACGCAAAAGGGTGGGTACTTCTCACATCTGGATCCTATAAACCTGGACCCACGTGCCGAGTCGCTCGAGAATAACCGGGCGCGAAAGAACTGGAACTCTGTCGGGGACCATGCTCCGGCATATCTCATCAATCTGTACTTGGCGACGGAAGAGCAGAAATACGCAGAGTTCCTCGAGTATACTTTTGATACTATCGCCACGCGGTTCCCGGATTATGAGCACAGCCCTTTTGTACAAGAACGGTTCCTTGAAGATTGGGCTCCCGATCAGACCTGGGGATGGCAGCAGGACCGCGCGGTAGTCGGACATAACCTTAAAATCGCCTGGAATCTCATGCGTATGATGTCTCTGAAGCAAAAGGACACCTATGTCTCGCTTGCTCGGAAGATTGCGGAAGTTATGCCCGATGTGGGATGCGATCAGCAGCGCGGGGGATGGTACGATGTCGTGGAGCGCGCGATCCGGCCGGCGGGAAAACACTACCGGTTTGTCTGGCACGACCGAAAGGCTTGGTGGCAGCAGGAACAGGCAATTCTCGCCTACCTCATCCTGAACGGCGTGCTGCGAGATGATCAGTATCTGCGGCTCGCCCGTGAAGCATCGTCCTTTTACAACGCCTTTTTCCTTGACCACGATGACGGAGGAATCTACTTCAACACCCTCGCCAATGGGATGCCGTATCTACTCGGTAACGAGCGCTTCAAGGGGAGCCATTCGATGAGCGCGTATCACTCCATGGAGTTGTGTTTCCTTTCCGCGGTCTACACGAACTTGCTCATTACGCGTCAGCCAATGGAGTTCTATTTCAAACCGCACCCAGGCGGATTTGCCGATCGCATTCTGCGCGTCTCGCCTGACATCCTGCCCAAGGGCAGCATCCACATCGAAGCGTGCTGGATCGATGGGAATCCCCACAACGACTTCGACGCCAGTGCCCTGACGGTGAAGCTGCCGGCCTCAGAAAAGCGTCAGACCGTGAAAGTGAAGATTTCACCGCGCCAGTGGCGCAACGGTAGGTGAGGTGCCTTATGAAACTCGAAACATCAGAAAAGAACGGCATTGGCACGGCTCGGCTGGAAGGCAGTTTGGACGGTAAAACTGCTCCCGAAATGCGGGAGCAGTTGGGTCCGTTTCTGGCCGCGAACTCCAAGATGATCCTCGACCTTAGAAAGGTCGATTATCTGTCCAGCGCTGGCTTGCGCCTGTTGCTCTTGCTCTACCGCGAGCTTTCCGCGAGAAAAGGCAAACTCGTACTGCTCGGAGTCTCCGAAGATATCCGAACCGTGATGTCCCACACGGGGTTCTTGAACTTCTTTACCCTGGCCGGTTCGGAGGCCGAAGCACAACGGGGGCTTTCATGAGCACGATACATTCATTGAGTACAACAATACGATGAGCGCAGCAATGGAAGAGCGCATCGATTTTTACCCCACTCACGAGACGGGTGGCATCCGCTTCCGGCGGGGCCGGCCACTTCCGTTCGGGGCCACCATTGTTCCGAATGGAGTCAATTTCTCGATCTTTTCGAGCACTGCCGATTCGTGTACTCTCGTGCTCTTCCGCAAGCATGAACTAGAGCCGTTCATTGAAATCGAGTTTCCCCTTGAATTCCGCATCGGCGACGTGTATTCCATGATCGTGTTCGGTTTGGAGTACGAGAATCTTGAATACGGATACCGTTTCTCCGGACCTTGGAACCCTCGGACCGGGCACCGCTTTGATAAAACAAAAATCGTCTGCGACCCTTACGCCAAAGTGCTCGGGGGCCGCGACGTTTGGTGCAAGCGGCCGGACTGGAACGACCCTTATCAGCACCGCGCCCGCCTCGCGTTCGACGACTTCGACTGGGAGGGGGACACGGCCCTTGAGATTCCGACGAAGGATCTCATCATCTACGAGGCGCACGTTCGCGGTTTCACGAGTTCTCCCACCTCCAAGGTCTCCGCGCCCGGCACGTTCGCCGGACTTCGCGAGAAGATCCCGTATCTGAAGTCGCTGGGCGTCAACTGCATCGAATTGCTGCCGATCTGCGAATTCGACGAATGGGAGAATTACCGCCGGCATCCCGAAACCGGGCAACTGCTCGTCAACTATTGGGGCTACAGCACGGTCGGGTTCTTTGCCCCGAAGGCGGGATATGCGGCCACGGGCGGCCTCGGCATGCAGGTCGATGAACTGAAGAATCTCATTAAGGAACTGCATCGCTCCGGGATCGAGGTAATGCTCGACGTCGTGTTCAACCACACCGCGGAAGGCGACGAGAGAGGTCCGTACATATGCTACCGCGGCATCGATAACCGAACTTACTACATCCTGACGCCGGAAGGTTACTACTACAACTTTTCCGGTTGCGGCAACACGTTGAACTGTAACCATCCGGTGGTCCGTAACATGGTGCTCGATTGCCTCCGCTACTGGGTGTCGGAATACCACATCGACGGCTTCCGCTTCGACCTCGCGTCCATTCTCGGACGCGACCAGAATGGAGCGCCGCTGTCAAATCCCCCATTGCTCGAATCGCTCGCCTACGATCCGGTCCTCAGTAAGTGCAAGCTGGTTGCCGAAGCCTGGGACGCGGGGGGGTTGTATCAGGTCGGATCATTTCCCGCTTACGGGCGATGGGCGGAATGGAACGGCAAGTATCGCGACGCGATCCGGCGCTTCATCAAGGGCGATGAAGGCATACTGGGCGAGATCGCCAACAGAATTCAAGGATCGCCGGACTTGTATTGGTATCGCGGTCCGACGGCAAGTCTGAACTTTATCACCTGCCATGATGGATTCACGCTCCACGACCTAGTCTCCTACAGCCGCAAATATAACGAGGCCAATGGCGAGGGGAATAACGACGGCGCGAACGATAACAGTAGCTGGAACTGCGGTTGGGAGGGAGAGACTGACGATCCCTGCGTGAACGCCCTTCGTGAGCGCCAAATGAGGAACGCTGCGACCATCCTTTTCCTGAGCCGCGGGGTTCCGATGTTGCTTATGGGCGACGAGATTGGCCGGACGCAGGGCGGGAACAACAATTGTTATTGCCATGACAACGCCCGGAGTTGGATGAACTGGGATAATGTGAAAAAGGAAGCGGGGCTGCTCCGCTTCTTCAGCAAGCTGCTGGCATTCCGGCACGCTCACCCCGTGCTCCGCAATGACAAATTCTTCGAGCATCGCGACTGTGTGGGAAGCGGCAAACCCGACATCACTTTCCACGGCACTCGCCTCAGCCAGCCGGACTGGGGAGGCAGATGCCTAGCCTTTCTGTTATGCGGGAAGCACGCCATCCCGCAGGATGACGACATATACGCTGCGATCAACATGTTCTGGGTCGGGCTGGCGTTCCAGGTGCCTCCGGCGCCCGAAGGAAAAAACTGGAGAGTTGCAATCAACACCTCAATGGCATCGCCCGAAGATATCTACAACAGCAAGGGTGGTCCGCGAGTTGACAGCGGCGAAATCATTGTCGGCGGAAGATCGATCATGGTTCTGGTCGCGTAGCGAAACTCTGTAACAAGGGAGAAATCACTTATGGCATTGGACATCCTGTCGGCAGTCGAGGCGAAGACCGCGCGAATTGCACTTACGGGAGAGTTAGACGGAAGCGCCGCTCCAGCCTTGCGCGAGACGGTTGACAAGGTACTAAGCGGGAAACCCGCTCAGCTGGTTCTGCAGGTCGAGAGGCTGTCGTTCATGGCTTCCGCCGGGTTGCGCATCCTCATTTTCGCCAAGCAGAAGCAGCCGAACTTGAAAATTTATCTTGTGAAGCCGCAACCCGCTATCGTGGACACACTGCGCAAAACGGGCTTCTACGACGGGGTATACATCACCGACAACGAACCCGCCGGGGCTTAAATGAGGAATCCCGGGAGGTACATCTCCGGAGGAGAAACGAGTGAATTCGTGATGGACGGTATCACCCTCCCGGGTACTCTTGACGCGCTCCAACCCATTCGAGAGTACGTAAAGGAAGCGGCGGCCTCCGTAGGTCTCGATAATACCGCAACCTACAACCTGCTGCTCGCCATCGACGAGATCGCCACCAACGTCGTCCTTCATGGATATGAAGAGGCCGGTCTTCAGGGCAACATTTCGGTCGCCGCCGCCCAACAAGAGGATCGCCTGGTGATCCACCTCTCGGACAATGGAAAAAGTTACGATCCGCATACTTACTGTTGTCCAGACGACGAGGGACTCTTCAAGAAACCTTCGGATCGACCGATCGGGGGTCTGGGGATCATGCTGGCGAAGGAGGGTGTCGACGATCTGCAGTACGAATCGACTGAGAAGGGGAATATACACCGTTTTGTAGTTCGTTTGAAGCCGCCTGAAACCCCGAAGCCTGCGCCTGCCCAGGAAGTGTCGGACGAACACCGCAAGCTTGAGGTCCTGCTGCGGATCTCGATGTCGCTCGGTCAGCTGATTCAGCTCGACCCCTTGCTGAAACTGATCGTTGCGGAGGTCACTGCGGCGATGCAGGCCGACAGAAGCACCTTGTTTCTGGTCGATCGCCGGAAGCCCGATGAACTGGTGAGCAGGGTGGCCGAGGGATTGGTTTCGCAGGAAACGCGCGTCCGCCTCGGAATCGGAATTGCGGGCACAACCGCACAGACCAAGCAAACCATCAATATCCCGGATGCCTACAACGATCGCCGCTTCAATCCGGCCTTCGACAAGTCATCCGGATTTCGAACCCGGTCCATCCTCTCCACGCCAATTCTCAATCAGAGCAATCGCCTGATCGGTGTGGTGCAGGTTTTGAACAAGAAAAGCGGCGGGGCGTTCACTCGGGAAGACGAGCAGTTCCTCGACGCGATTTGCGTTCATCTGGGCATCGCGCTCGAGCGCGCCGAAATGGTAGAGGGTTACCTGCAGTCGCAGATTGTAAACAAAGCTCTCGAACTCGCCAAGGAAATACAAATGGGCCTGGTGCCGAAAGACTTTCCGGCACTTCCAGAGTTCAAAGAGATCGACATTTACGCCACCATCGTTCCCGCCCTGGAAGTCGGCGGCGATCTCTACGACTTCTTTGCCCTCGATCAGGATCGAATATGCTTTATCATCGGCGACGTCTCGGACAAGGGCATTCCGGCGGCGCTCTTCATGGCCATGGCGCGCACAGCGTTCAAGATATCGGCCATCGCTTTGCCGGAGTCGATTGCGCTTACCATGACCCGGGTCAATCAATTCCTGTGGGAGAGCAATCCGCAGCAGATGTTCGTTACCGCTTTCGCAGGAATCCTTGACCTGCGCACCGGGTGCGTTGATTATGCGGACGCCGGACACGAGGCCCCGTTCATCCTGGAAACTTCGGGGGCCGTGTTGCGGGTCAATAAGGTTGGTGGCTTGGTGCTCGGCTGTATGCCTGGACAGAAGTTTTCCGCCGGCAGACTTCAACTCAACCCGGGTAACGCCTTGGTGCTTTACACCGACGGAGTGACCGAGGCCATGAACGTCGATCACCAGCAATTCGGGGCGGAAGCGATGGAAAGAGCGCTCTCCCGGGCCGGGCAAGCCGCTACGAGTGAGAGGGTCATTAGGGCGGTGCTCGACGAGGTGCGCCTCTTTGTGGGAGAAGCCCGCCAGAGCGATGATATCGCCGTGCTGGTCATCAAGTACCTCGGGCGGGGCGATTCCAAAACGTCAGCTGGTGGTTGAGCGCACACCGCTCTTGGTAGGGTTCGCTGCAGGAGACGCTGTGGCGATTGGTCACGAGATCAGCGTGTGTTCTTGTGGCTCGATGCGGGCTATTCCATGGGAGCCCTGCAGATACACGGCCACGGCGCATGCGTCTAGGCATACTCCATCGCGTAGGGCGAGTCGACTCGCTAGATTCGCTCCCATCCGCTCGGCGAGAAATTTGCGCAGCTTAAATTGATGTACTCCATTATTTCAATATAACAATACAGTAATCATAAAATATCATAAAATAACTCTTGACATCACAAAAGCCGCGTGTTAAAGGCCAGAGCCTCAAGCGAGGGACAATGAAAAAACTTTGGCTCGTGAGTGTTTTGCTTCCTACATTGCTGCTAAGTTTGGTGGGCGCAGCAGCGGAGACCCATAAGTACTATGAGTATAAGTCTAACCATGCTGCGGATCGGGATGGTGATCACAAGAGGTCTAAGTACCAGGTTACCGTAACGAGCCTGCTGCACGCGACACCGGCGAACAACGCCGCGAGCGCAGTGAGCGGGCAGCCGAGCGTAAGCTTGGCCAAGAACACTTTCCTCGGCACGGCCTGTCCGGATGCGAATGGCACGCCGCGGGCTGGCGAGATGCTCGGCCTGTGGGTCTTCGCCACCCACAACCAAAGCGTCAAGCTGTTCACTTTGGGGCAGCCGGCAAGCCGCGAGCTATCACTTCTATCACAGACCGGCCGGCCCTTCTTCCTGAGGGATGCACTGGCCGCCACGCCGGGCGTGGGGGAGGTGTTTTCGGTACCTCCAGGTTTTCCGCCGTCCACGCTGCATGACGTAGTTCTCTGTCCCGGGGAGTCGCTCACTGTGACCGTGAATGCCGACGAGGGGCACCGCTACCTCAGTTTGGCGGCGATGATCTTCCCCACCAATGACGGCTTCGTGGCGGTCAACGGAGTGGAGCTTCCCGAGGGAGACGAGGCGCGCGTGGTGTATTCGCCTGCCTATGACTCTGGCTCCGAGGAGAACGACGAGACGTGCCCGAACATCCCGAGTCTCATCTTTGCCGGTTTCCCATTTCCGGCGACCAATTTAGCATCGGGGAAGGCGTGCCCTAATGGGACCGGCGCAGACAATGACGTTAACTCGAATCCCGACGACCCGACCTCGCCGGATAATAATCCGCTGCGCGCTGAAGGGTACGTCCACATTCATCCAGGGATCCACGGTGTGGGAGACCTTGACCCGGCGACTTGGAATTGGGAAAACCCGGTGGCAAAGGTCACGATTCAGAAAGTCAAGTAAATTCAGAGAGTCAAGTCCCCGAGGAGGTTTGTGCAATGCGCTTACACAGTCGTGTGATCTTTAGAGCGCTCTTTCTGTTGGGGCTATTGGTAGCCTTCGGGTTCGAGGCAGCCCTCTACGCCGACGACGATGATCGGCTCAAGAAGTGTGACGATGGTAGTACACCACTTACTACCCTGAACTTCCACTTCTCGGGTGATAGCTACCGACCGGGGTCTAATTGCGGCGCGGCGTCCTGCGGTGATCGTCTCGTGATGGGTGGCTCCGGCACGATCCACGGCCGTTTCTGCAAAGGGGAAACTGCCACCGTTGGGCGCGTAACCGCGCAGGGAAGCTTTGCTCATTACGATATATCCCTTCCGCCAGGAGACAATATCCCCCTGAAGTTTACGGGCACCTGGAAGGCGACGAATTTGGGGAGCTTCAAATTGCTTGGCCTGTACGGCACCGATTCCCAAGGCGTCTCTCCATTGGCAGCGGGCGTGCTGGTCCTGGATATCGTGCTGGTGCGTCCTGCCACTACCTTGATTCCGTTGACCAGAGTCCCTTCGCTGCTCACGCTGGTCAGCAACCTTCAGCCCTCGGGCCTGACGCCTAGCGATCAACCGGATGGGGTCACTCTCCTCGCGCCGAATAGTCCCCAAGGGTTCTTCTTTCTGCCGATCCCCATTCAATCCGTCCCGCTGCCGGGGGGACTGGGAACCATGGAGGCGCACACGCCGGTGCTCTTCAGCACCCTCGACGAGGACAGGAACGAACCGCCGCGCACGGCGGCGGCTTCGCACTGACGTCAGCGGGTGCAGGCCTTTGATGACAACCGAGCAGATGCTAGTTCGTTTGCTGTGAATTCGGATGTGCAGTAGGGCATCAAAAAGGGAGGTCGCTATGCGTCGTGTTTTTCAGTGGTGTGCTGCACTGGCAGCATTGATCTTGGCCCTGTATCTCCCCTGGCAAAACGGTCGCGCGCAGGACGTGGATGAGTTGAGAGGCCGCTACGCGTTTACGCTCACCGAAAAGTGTGTCCATCAACTTAGTTTTAACGTGCCGGGATTCAACAGCAATTTTCAATTAGTTGATCCGGCAGGAGCCGAAACCTACAGCGGCGCCTCTGACGGAATCATGATTTTCGACGGCAATCGCGGAGCGAGCATCGAGCAGGGCAGAGCGACCAACATTATGAATGCCCAGAACCGCTTGGTACAACCCATCATCACGCCCGTCCCGTTGGGCTTTGGGCTCGGGCCAGCGCTCCCGTTCACCTGCACCGGCACCTATACGCTAAATGCTGGGAAGATCACTGTTCCGTTGACCTGCAACGCCACTCTTTCTCTCCCCAACGTCTTTAATTCGACCGGGTTCCAGTCGATGTTTAGCCTCGAGGGATCTCTCCCCCAGAACCGAGGTCACCTCCTTTTAACCGATATCGGAAATACCGTGCAGCCGGTAACCATTTTCTTCCCCGGCAACCCGCCTCCTTCTGTGCACCAGCAGAGGATCTGCACGCGATCCGTTACCTTGGTTCGCATATCTCCGGAATGACGCAGTACGGAGACGATGTTGCGCATGAGCATAGAGGCGGGAGCAGGCTAGTTTCTTCGCCGTTCGTGGTCGCTGCGCGTGGTGTCGGACAAACCAACGGCGTCAAACCGCTGCCTTCTGCGGAGTGCGTGGCGTCCGCTTGGAAGGGGGTTGGCTTGCAAAGACGAGATCGATATACGCTAAAGCCGCGGGAGCACGACTAGACACCGACACTATTGAAGCTGAAGGCCTTGCTATTAAACTAAAGGACAGAATCGCAATCGTTACGGGCGCGGCCGCAGGAATCGGCAAGGGTGTATCCGAAGTGTTTTCTCGCGAGGGCGCCAAGGTCGTCGTCGTCGATTGGAGCGAGGAAACCGGATGTAAGACCGCCGACCAGATCCGGTGCGCTGGCGGCGACGCGATCTTTGTCATGTGTGACGTGTCCAACGAGGAGCAGGTCAAGAAGGTTATACGGAAGACGCTCGAGACCTACGGAAAGATCGACATCGTGGTGAATAATGCCGGGGTTGGCACCTACACGTCCGTGCTCGACACGACGAGCGAGAGTTGGGATCGCTGCTTGGCGATCAATCTGAAGAGCGTGTTCCTCTTTTCGAAGTACGTCATTCCTCATATGCAGGCCCTAGGTCAGGGCGCCATTGTCAACATGTCCTCGGTCCACTCACGATCGACCGTAAACGGCGTCGCTCCCTACGCGGCCTCTAAGGGCGCCATCACCGCGCTCACGCGCAACATGGCAATCGACTATGGTCCCACGATTCGTGTCAATTCCATCGCGCCGGGCTGGGTATGGACGCCCCTGATCGAGCACCTGTTCGACCAGTACGGGGACCCTAAGGCAATGATCAAGAAGGTCGAGGAGCGTCAGGTGCTGAAGCGGATGGGCACCCCCACCGACATCGGCAACGCCGCCGCGTTCCTGGCCAGCGACGAGGCCGCCTTCATTACCGGCGCCCAACTGTTTGTGGATGGCGGCCTGACAGCCGTGCTTGAGCAGTGGTAGCTGCTGGGGCAGCGCGTTTCTCTCGAGGCCGGGTAAGTCATGATTGAGCGAATCTTCCACTTCAACATCAATTGCACGAACATCGAGCGTTCGCTGGCGTTCTACCAAGTGCTCGGCTTCAAGGTCGTCCTCGACTTCCGAACGGGCATGACCAGCAAGGAAATGGCCGACGCCTTCGGAATGCGGACAGCGGATCTCAAGGGGGTGCATCTGCGCCTCGGCGAGGCCGCCGATGCGACCCGAATCGATCTGCTTGAGTTCACTGACCCGCCGCCGACGGGCCAACCGTATCCGCATCTCTACCACACTGGTATCGCGCGAATGTGTCTCAAGACAACGAACATCGAGCGAGACTATCGGGATCTGTCAGGGAAGGGCATCAGGTTCCTGTCCGAACCCAAGAAGCTGCCCGGCACGTCGGTCTCGATCGCCTGCTTCAAGGATCCTGACGGGACATTCGTAGAGCTCCTCGAAGGAGACTTCTAGGGCATCGCGGGAAAGCGCCGTCCTTTCGGAGCCCGGCGGTCTGTGGGGCGAAGTCGGCGTTTATGGTATCGAGCTCCCCGAACGGGCCGCCGTGATGGGGCGATCGATCACGGGCGCGACACCGTACAGAGGTCCGCGCGGAGCTTGAATTCGAGGTCGCATCGTTCATGTACACACACGGGAGGAAGCAAGGCTGCCGGATCAGCCTCGACTATACGTACAAGGGTATGCGCATCGGCTACCTCGAGAATGAGCAACTCCGCGTCGGCGTGTTGCTCGATAAGGGCGCGGACATCTTCGAGTTCACTTACAAACCTCGGGATGTCGACTTCATGTGGCAATCGCCACTCGCCCTCCGCCCGCCATTCGTCTCGACAAGCGCGCTACCGGAAGGAGCCTTCCACGATTACTACTATGGCGGCTGGCAGGAAGTGTTGCCTTCGGCGGGGTGGGCGTCAGAGCCCTACCAGGGCACTTATCAGGGGCTTCACGGCGAACTCTCCCTTCTCCCGTTCGAAGCGGCGATTGCAGAGGACTCTCCGGAGCGCGTTGCACTCAAGTCGTGTGTTCGTTTGTACCGTTCGCCGTTGGCCCTCGAACGGACGCTATCACTGCGGCGCGACCGGGCGGCGCTTTTCATCCACGAACGCCTCCACAACGAAAGCGCCGAGAAGTTCGCTATCATGTGGGGCCATCACCCGGCGATCGGTGAGCCGTTCCTGGACGATAGCTGTGTCGTGCAAACCTCGGCGAAGAAGGTCGAGGTCCTCGCATACCACCGGAATGGGTTGTGGGAACCCGAGATCGAGTTCGAGTTCCCCTACGTTAGGAATCGCCGGACCAACGAGATGCAGGATATCACGCGCATCCTCGGCAAGAACACCAAATCGGTGGACGTCGTCTTTCTGAAGGATCTCGATCAGGGCTGGTACGGGCTCACGAACCGACGACAGGGAATCGGCTTCGGCATGGCGTGGAACCGTGACCTCTTCAAGTACTTGTGGATGTGGCAAGTCTATGGCGGGCACACCGACTATCCATGGTACGGACGGACCTACAATTGCGCGCTCGAGCCGTTCACGAGCTATCCTCCTGCGGGAATAAGAAAGGCAATCGACAACGGCACGGCCGTGACGATGGAGCCGGGCGACACGATCGAAACGGAGCTCGTCGCGGTCGCCTACACCGGTGAGGGCATCCGTGGCATATTTGTCGACGGCAGCATCGCTCAGTAGACAAGGAGGGTAATCGAAGTGCAAAAGGGAAAGATCGGCGTACTCATCGAGGACCATTTCGATCAGACGGAGTTCCGTGAGTTCAACACGTATTTCCCCCGGCGGGGCTATGCGGTCGACTACATGTCGCATTTGTGGGGGAACTCGGAACTGCAGTTCGGCGGGAATCCCGACAGGGGCATCGTAGAGGAGCACGTCACGGTGACCACGGAGATCAACGACGTGGAGCCGTCGGCCTACAAGGGGATTATCTGCATCGGCGCATACGCGATGGACCGACTGCGGTACGAGGAGCATCCGCGAAAGGGCCAGCCGAACCAGGCGCCGGCGGTCGTGTTTCTGCGAAAGGCGCTGAAGACGAAAGGGGTGAAGGTAGGAACGATTTGTCATGGGCTGTGGCTTATGTGCGCGGATCCCGAGATGCTGGAGGGTCGTCGGGTCACGTGCGCCCACAACGTGATCTGCGATGTGGAGAACGCGGGAGGAGAGGTCGTATTCGAGGGAGACAAGACTGCGGACGTCGTTGTCGATCGGGATCTGGTAACTGCGAAACATCCTGGCGTGCTCGGCAAGTTCCTCGAAACCTTCGTGCGGGAGATCGAAGCGGACGAGAAACGAGCGTGACATGCAATCTAAGAATGTAACCCGACAGCTTGTCTTGGGTTGGGGACAGTTTTGCCTGATTTATGTGTTGTGACTAGCCCCTCTTATGCTAATGAGTGGTGCAGATTGACGTTAAAAGATGGATATGTGCCAACGTCCCCTTCATTTCTGTCTTGGCGACGACTACATTGCAATATTCCAGGTCGCATTATGGATCGTCGTGAAGCAGGAATTCATAGCGACGCATCGCCCTAAGTTCAGGGTGCGCTCGCACATTTCCAAATCAGAAGCGTCAACTACGCAGCCGAGGATCGCAAGCATTAATGTCGGCGAGATTGCCGCCGTCATTCTTAGGAGCCACTGCCAAGTAATTTCTGCGGTCGACGGCTCAGGAGCCATCAAGCAATTCAGTGACAGCGCTCCGAATAATTTGCTCTCGCAAGGGGAAACTAAGGCGGGAGAATCGATCAGAATCAAGGAGCGTCCATACGCCGATGATGTGAAATCGGAAAAACTTAAGATGAGGCGGGAGCTGGGCATGTCCAGCTCTTCGCCATCGGCTGAATAGAATATCAGGATAAGAACGGCACATTGAGACGGACCGGATTTTGAAGGCGGTACGAATCCGAGACAGGGTTATATCGAGTCTATCCGGATGCACTCCGCGATTTCGAATATGAAGATTGGAAATTTTCACGTTCGTGTCCCAAATTGCCTCGGCTTAGCTTCGAGGGAAGGCGTTCTTTCTAAACTATTCCGTGTACCCGCCGTGTACCCTATTAATCACCGGATCGTTGCTCCAAGCGCGCGTAAGGTGGCCCAAGCTGCTCCTGCCGCGAGCGAACCCGCGGTGAATAGTGGCGCTCCGTAATGCGGATGCTGCTATGTCCGAGAAGGATTGAAACCCTATCGAGCGGTACGCCAGACTGCAAATTCAACCGCGAACGTGTCGCAGAATCGGTGCGGATGGCCTGTGAGCACTGTCGCCAGTTTGAAAAACCGCTATAAACGTCGCTGCCACTTTCCTTTTGCATTGCGAACCGTGGATTTGCCGGACCAGAAAAAATATCGCTCGCTTGAATGGGGCCAGAAAGCACTCCATGATTGACAGAACGAAAAGAACAGGGTGCGTCTGGCCAACATCTTTGGCCAAAAAAGAACTTCCCATTTGCACTGTAGCACAAAGAATTGCGAAGCGGCTCCGTGTACCCGGCGTGTACTTCGATCCCCCCAATTTGCGCATTTTGGCGTTTTGGGCGCAACGTATTTTCAATAACTTCAGAACTCCCGACATACCCCAAAAAAGCCTTCAATACAGTAGTTTTTCGGGAGGGGGGTGCGAACCTAGAACTGTCCGCTTTTTGCGTCTGCAACGATAGGTTCATGATTTGCGATGCCACGAAATCTGAACGGGAAACAGGCCATTCTTTCTTTTGTTGCTCTCCCCGGAACTGCAGCTGGCTTGGTTTTGCGCTTCCCTGGGTGCGAACTTAAAACTGTCCGCTTTTTCAATCAGTAGCAGGTGGGGCATGCTTAGCAACAATGAGTCCGGCCCTTCCCTATGAAGAGGAGCTTTTTAACCACCCTACTGAAATCTCCGGTACCGTCTTCGTCAACGATCGCGTCTGTGTTCAAACCGAGGAAGACCAACGAGTGATTTCGGTCCATGGCGTCGTCTTTTCCCACTACTCCGTCAAAGATCGTGCCGCCGAGGCCTACGCCATGGTTTTGCTTTTCGAGTCGGGATACGCAGATCAGAACGATATCGCACGCTGCTTCGGCTACTCGGCCCGATCACTTCGCCGCTACCAGGAGCGCCTCAGGGCTGGTGGGCTGAGTGCTCTCGCGCGCCCAAGAGGAAGGCCTTCCGGCAGTCCTTCCGGGCACAAGAAAACCCATAAGCGAGACCAAACCATTCTCCGCCTCAAAACCAAGGGTATGAGCAATCGATGGATTGCTGGGCGGCTGGGCCTCAGCGAAACGGCTGTCCGGAAAAGTCTTGGTCGGCTGGGCTGGAAATCTGAGTCTGATCCTGAACCAGATCTCCCCTTCTTGCCGGAAGCCGATTCGCAAGCAAGGTGGGCCACGGTTAGCCTATCACAACTGGAACGTCACTGGAACGTAGCATTTGAGTCTGCAATAAACCATTATAAATCAATGAGAAACATGGTGGAGGCGGGGGGAGTCGAACCCCCGTCCGAAAAGCGCTACGACACGAAGCCTACATGCTTAGCTCAATTCCGCTTGTTTCGCCCGCCACGCTCAGAATGAGCAAGAAACGCAGCCGGCTAGTCCGATGGTTCTCGCCCGAGCCTTACGGACCGAAAGGCTAAGGCCAGCTCACTGTGTGACGCTTCTGACCGAGCCCATGAGCGAAGCCCGGAGAAGCGGCAACTTAATTAATTAAGCTGCAAGTGCCAAGTTGTTGTTGGCATTTCTAGTTTCCACCAAGTTACGGGCAGGTGGACCCCGGCATGCCTTCGGGCCGCGACAGCTTCCGTCGAAAC
>Ga0137396_10000716_pt1 | contig 16308 bp, 20 predicted proteins | sample czc16metaG_FD_108284 | JGI IMG/M metagenome (GOLD analysis project Ga0137396, IMG submission 108284) | Vadose zone soil microbial communities from Angelo Coast Range Reserve, California, USA - czcobulk3.16 metaG | ecosystem: Environmental > Terrestrial > Soil > Vadose zone | place: USA...
CCGGCATCTTCGCGCGGATACGCCGCGTGGCATCGATGCCGCTGATGCCCGGCAGTGCGCAGTCCATCACCACCACCTTCGGTTGCAACTCGAGCGCTAGCCGCACCGCTTCCTCGCCCTCGCTAGCCTCACCGACGACGTAAATACCGGGATCATCCTCCAGCAAGCGGCGGAATCCTTTGCGCACCAGCGCGTGATCGTCCACCAGCAGGACCGTGAGCCTATCCGCCATGCGCTTCCACTTTCTCCGCCGGCACAACGAGCCGAACGATCGGTCCGCCGCCTTCGCGCCTCAATACCTGCAAGGTGCCTCGCACAAGCTCCGCGCGCTCTCGCATTCCAACCAGCCCGATGCCTTGGTGTCCCGCGTCTGGCGAAAATCCTTTGCCGTGATCTTCAACTTCCAGGCTTATCGAATGGTCTTGAAATTTCAGCCGCACCCAGGCCTCTTGCGCTCCCGCATGGCGCTTTACATTATTCAGCGCCTCCTGCAAGACACGATATACCTGCACGCCGGCAGTACCATCGACTGGATACGCAGTGCCCGACTTTTCGTAATGCAGCTTCAGCCCGGTTTGCCGTTCGACCACGGGAATATACCAATCGAGCGTGCTCACCAGTCCTTGCTCGTCGAGCAGTACCGGGTGTAGCGCTTGCGACAAGCTGCGAATATTGTTCAGCGTGGATTGCGCGATTTCGCGAACTTCTTGCAAATCCCGGCGTAGCGGCGCGCCTTGTGGGACCTGCTTTTCCACGCTGCTGAGCAGCGAGCCGATCGCGGTCAACACCTGGCCGAATTCGTCGTGCAGCTCGCGTGAGATGTGGCGGAGCGTGGATTCCTGCGTGGCAATCAATTTCTGCGCCAGATCGCTGCGCTGTGCGGAGAGCGCCGCGAGCCGCGCGAAAATCTGCCGGTTCGAACGGATCAGGTACAAGCTGGTGAGCGCAATGGCGATCAATGCCGCGGTCAGAAAAATATACAATTGCTGCTGTACCCCGTTGTAGATGTTCTCGATGCGCGCCGCGGCCTGCTGCTCGGCTTCGTTATTCTCGACTAATAGGCGAGACACTGCGGTGCTCAGCGCCGCTTGCCGCGCTTGCAAGGACAGCCGGATTTGGTCGCGCGCTTCCACTTCTTTGCCGTCGCGCGCTAGCAAGAACATCCTGTCCACCGCATCCCAGAATTGCGAAAGCTGCTGGCTCAAATACGCGCGCTGTTCGAGAGTGCGATGCACTTCGGCATACTGCTCTTCGAGCCGCAGCGCGGAATCCAAATCGCCGCGCACGCGGTCGAATTGCGCGGACCATCCGACCAAGGGGTAAGGCTCGCCGGCGTCCAGCATGTCGCGCATCGCCAGGGCCACCGTGTTCAAATCGTTTTGCAGCCGAAGTAATTGCAGGGAATCCTTGCGCCCGCGATCCACCATGTCACTCTGCAGTTTCCGCAAACCCACGAGCTGCACGCGGATGTACGCGGAGTACGCCACCACGACCGCGAGAGTAATCACCAAGCCTAAGAGAAGCCCTGAGGCAGGTGATCGTTCCGAGCGCGAAGGCGTTGGCACGGACTGAGGATACCTCACTGCGACGTTTGCCGGCGCAGGCTGATGACAATGCAAATCATGAACAGCGCGCTGAGGAGCGGGACGAGGAATCCCACGCGCAGACTTCCGGAATACTCGGAGAAAATGCCCACCAGCCACGGACCCGCGGCTCCACCCAGCGAAGCGAGCGCAAACAAAAACCCGCCGATGCGCTTGGCTCGCGCTCCGTACCATTTCGAAAGCCAGGCGATGTAGATGGGATAGATGGAAGCGCATCCCAAGCCGGCGAGGAAAACTCCGGCAATGACTGCCTTCAACGTGGCGCAAAAAATCACTACCGTAGTTCCTATCGCGACCAGGCTAAGCGCGCCAATCACCAACGGTCCTTGCGAAAGGGATAGCAAGACGAGCGGAGCCAAGCCGCGGCCGGAGGTAAGCCCCGCGTAGAAAAACATCGGCGCGAGCGTGGTCATATTTGTGATTCCGTGTGCGATGCGACGCGAGTATTCCGCGGACCACACACCAATGCTCGTTTCCATGCCGACGTACATAAAAAAAAGCGTCGCAAGCGCGATGGTTACTCCGCGTCCGACTAGGAGGGGTGCGGCACCCGAGGTGTCGATGGCCTTTTCGTGTTTTTCAGCGCCGAACCTCGCAAACAAAAACGCGAGCGCCAGCAGTGCGCCGAAAATTGCGTAGCCGATCAGCAGGCCGGGCAAACGACTGTTTCTTAAGGCCAGCGCGATCAGCGGCGAGCAGGCCATTGCCCCCGCTCCCCAGGCAAAATTGAGCAGGTTCAGCAAAGAAGCACTGCCAGTGCCACCGGCTTCAGCGACGTACAGATTCGTTCCCGGCGTGATCAGGCCGTAGCCCAAGCCGAGCGCCGCGGCAGCCGCCAGCGCGTTCACGTGCGTGCTGGCGTTGAGCGTGGCTAGTCCGAATCCCATCAGCGCATACCCCGCAACGAGCGAAGGCCGGTAACCCCGCCATGCCATCCATGCGCCCGATACTGCGGTCCCTGCCAATGCCGCGAGAAATTGGATCGATGGGAAAAGGCCGGCTTGCCCATCATCCAGCCCCCACCTGCGAATGAAAACCGGCAGGATCGGTCCGACGATGGTGGTGGCAATCCCACTCAAGACGAAGCCGACGAAAAGTACCGCGAGCAAGGCAGTGCGGCTGCCAGTACGTTCTGGTATTGCCACCGTGGTGGTTGCCGACATGTTGTCCAACATTCTGAAGGAGCAAGCCGCCAGAGGCAAATTTCACTCAAGCCACGGTAGCTGCGTCGCGCGAGAAATCGTGTAGGCTCTACGTCGGCACTTAACAGCTGCTACCTCGGAATGATCGACGTCGGACTCATGGGATTCGGCCTGGCAGGGCGCTCGTTTCATGCGCCGGTGATTCGTGCTGTTCCGGGCTTGAGACTAGCCGCGATTTTGCAACGCAGCGGCGACGAGGCAGCGAAGCTCTATCCCGACGCGCGGATTGTGCGCAGCGTTGAAGAGCTGCTGGCCATTTCTGACATTCGACTGATTGTGGTCGCCACGCCAAACGACACGCACCATCCCATCGCTCGGCAGTGCCTCGCCGCAGGTCGCGATGTGGTGGTCGACAAACCTTTAGCCCCCACGCTGGAGGAGGCTCTCGACCTCGTGAAGTTCGCACAAGAACGCGGCCGCCTTCTGACTGTTTACCAAAATCGCCGCTACGACGGAGATTTTCAAGCCGTGCAGCAACTTGTTGCGAGCGGCCGTCTCGGGCGCCTCGTGCGATTCGAATCGAACTACGACCGCTTTCGCTCGCAGCTAAAAGCGAACGCTTGGCGCGAGCGGTCCGGGCCCGGCACCGGCATTTTCTTCGACCTGGCGCCGCACCTGATCGATCATGCGCTGGTGCTCTTCGGCCTTCCCGAAGCAGTCACTGCCGACATCCGCGTCGAGCGCGAACACGCGGTGACTGACGATTCCTTCGATCTCACACTGCATTATGCCGGAAGCCTTCGCGCGCTGCTTCGCGCCACAATGCTCGCCCCGGTCACGCGTCCGCGCTTCATTCTGCACGGCACCACCGGTGCTTACGTGAAGCACGCTTTTGATGTGCAAGAGGCAAAATTGCGCTCCGGGCACATTCCGTGGAACGAAACCCCCGGCGAAGAGGAACAAGAAGAAAACTCCGGCGTCCTGACCCTCGTGAAGGCCGACGGTACCACCACGAAACAACTCGTCCCGCCTGCGCCGAGCGACTATCGCAGCTACTACGCGAACGTCCGCGACGCCTTGCTTGGCACAGCCGTGCCTGCGGTCACGCCGCAACACGCACTCAATATCATGCGCGTTCTCGAACTCGCCCGCGAAAGCAGTGCGAGCCGCCGCACCATCCCGTGGCGCGGTTAGAGCGCCGCCTCCACATTCAGGACGGAGAGGCTGTTGCTTCCGCGTATAATCAGAGGAGAGGGAGCGCCACATTGATTGAACTCGCACCTTCCATTCTTTCCGCCAATTTCGCGCAGCTCGGCGCCGAAGCGCTCGCCGCCATCGACGGCGGAGGCACGGTCTTGCATCTCGACGTCATGGACGGGCATTTCGTTCCGAACCTCACCATCGGCCCGCCGGTCGTGGCGTCGCTGCGCAAAACGATTGCAAAGGTGCCCTTCGATTGCCACTTGATGATCGAAAATCCAGACGACTACATCGCGGCCTTTGCCGAAGCCGGCGCCAATTGGATTTCCGTGCATCAGGAAGCTTGCGTGCACCTGAATCGCACGCTGCACCTGATTGCGTCGCATGGGTGCGAACCTGCGGTGGTGATCAATCCGGCGACGCCCGTCCACATGCTCGACGAAGTTTTGCACATCGTGCACCATGTGCTGGTTATGTCGGTTAATCCGGGCTTCGGGGCGCAGAAATTTATTCCCGGCGCGCTGCGCAAAATTGAAACGCTGGTTCAGATTCGTGAGCGTCGCGGACTCTCGTTCCGCATCGAAGTCGATGGGGGCGTTGATCTCACCACCGTCGGCGACGTGGTTCGCGCCGGCGCGGAGTTGCTGGTTGCGGGCAATGCCGTGTTTGCCCACGGCGACATTCGCGATAATGCGAGCAAGCTGTTGCAAGCAGCGCGTGGGGCGAAAGCCATGCGCGCCTAGATTGGATTTTCTAGAGCTGACCTCACTGCTCCTCGTAGTTCCACGTCAGGCCTCCGTCGACGAAATAGGTTGTTCCGGTTACGTAATCGGCGTCCGAAGACGCCAGAAACGCCGCAACCGATGCGACATCTTCCGGTTTGCCGAGGCGCTTTAGCGGAATATTCTCCAGCAGCGATTTTAGCTTCATCGGGTCGTTCAGCAGTTTCTTGTTGATGGGCGTCTCGATAGCGCCCGGCGCAATCGAGTTGATGGTGATGCCCAGCGGCGCCAGCTCGATCGACAAATTCCGCGTCAACATTTTGATGCCGCCTTTGCTTGCGCAATAGGAGGCAAAGTGCGGGAAGGGCAGCTCTTCGTGCACGGAGCTGATGTTGATGACCTTGCCGCCGGCTTTGACCTGCATACGATGCTTCACAAATGCCTGGGTCAGAAAAAAGGGCCCCTTCAGATTCACGTCAAGGACGGCGTCGTAGTCCTGTTCGGTGACGTCCCAAAAATTGGCGCGGCGCTCGAGCCCTGCGTTATTGACCAGGATGTCGATGCGGCCTAGCCGCTGGACCGCCTCATCCACGAAGCGTTGACCTTCCACAACCTTCCCGACGTCACATTGAACCGCTGCTGCTTTTCGGCCTGCTTTCTCCACGTCGGCGGCGACTTCGTCAGCGCCGGCTTTGTTGGAGCGGTAGCACAGAGCCACGTCGGCGCCTTCCGCCGCCAGGCGCTCCACAATCGCGCGTCCAATCCCCTGGTCGCCGCCAGTGACGGCAGCCACTTTACCTTCCAACCGGTTTGCCACGTCGCTCTCCCCAGAATGGGTTCACCAATGAGATGCACAGCCCACGGCTTTTTGCACACAGGATTCCAGGAAAGACCCCCTAGAATGGAGACGGTTCGAGGCGCATGAGGGAAATCCGCGCAAATCATAGGCGCGGAGGTTACGGAAAGCAACAACGCGCCGGTGCACGGCTCGCGTGTACTTTAGTGACGTCGTCAGCGAGCGACGAAGGTCGTCGAGGAGCTGTCCTTCGAGGCGTTTTCGTACAGGTGAAGAATTTGGCTAGCGCGCTTTAGCAGATCGGAAGGAAGGTCGCCAGGCTGGTAGTCGACCCAGCCGGTGGAGTAAGGGAGCGCGACTTTCTCTCCTGCGGAAGTGATTTCCAGCGGACCTACGCGGTCCAAGAAAAGTTTTACCTCGCCCAGGGTGCATTCGGTCAGAACGAGCAGAAAATCGCCGCTTGCGAGACGCACGGCAAAATCGCAGGCGCGAATGGCCTTTTTCAGGCGACGCGCAAATTCCTTCAGCAATAAGTCGATAGCCGCTTTGCCGTAGCGCTGGATCAACTGCTCGAATTCGTCGATGTGAATCGTAGCGACGCTCAGCGAAGTGTTTTCGCGGCGCGCGCGGCCTATCTCTTTGCCGAGCTGCTGCTCAATGGAATGACGTGTGTAAAGGCCAGTGACCGGATCGAAACCGGAGGCGTCTGAGATTTCGTTCCCGTCACGCTCCGGAGAAGGATTCTGCGCCGTAAAGTGTTTCCTCCGTCGCCGGAAAGACCACTGCCGATACACCAGCCAAGCATTAAAAACGACCACGAGAGCCGCGGTGCCCCACTGCGCCTGATCAGGTCGAATTTCATAGAAGTGATTGGCGCGACGAAAGAGAAAGGGCAAGAAGGACAGGACCAAGGCCGATGCGGCAAGGAGCGTTACGGTGCATGCAGATAACCACAGCCACCACTCGCTGCGCGCGAGTTGCCGCAGCTCGGTCTCGACCTGCAGTACGCGGAAAGCTCCCGAGCCTTCCAGGGGAGAAGGTTTTGGCGTGCGCGCGCGAAGGCCGAGCATGGACTTCATCTGGCTTTACGGACCCAAAATAACTGTAGGCGTGCCATGCGCGCCGGGCAATCGCGAAAAAGTACAGGCCAGCTAAACTACGAAACTGGACGCATGGACAGGGGTGACACATTGGGGGAGTACCGTCCCGCGAAGGGGTCGAAATTCTGTTCGCTAGAGTGGCCTACTAGGGAAGTTGAGCTGCCTTGCGTAGCTCGTTGCCCAAGGGAAGTCCAGCCCTTTCACTTGCGCTTGTTCGCGGTCTGCTTGCCAGAGATTGCGACGAAAGGGGTAAGACATGAAAAAGAAGTGGATCATCGCCGTCTTGACAGCAGCCCTGGTGCTTCTCGGAGCCGCGAAGGCCGCGGCGCAATCGTACAATCCCATCCATTGGATCAAGAAAGGCCCGACGGCCAGCGAGCAACTTGCCGCAAATGGCGAGCAGAGCAAAAAGCTGGCGTCGCAACTGCAGGCGCTTTTGCCACCGCGCACGAAGTTGGTGGATGCCTGCACGGCGTTCCGTCAGTTAAACGAGTGTGTCGCCGCGCTGTACGTCAGCCACAATCTCAAAATTAAGTTCAATTGTTTGAAGTGGGACGTCACCGGGGTTCAGCCTGGGAGCGGCAGCAGCGTGTCCTCGTGCAGCGCACCCGAAAGTGGAAAGGCTTTGAGCCTCGCGAAAGCCATTCAGGCGCTGAAGCCGGATGCGGATGCGAAGGCAGAAGCCAAGAACGCCGAGAAGCGAGCGCAGGAAGACATCAAGGACGCGTCGTCGTAACGCAGTCGACAGCCACGCCCTGGCGGGCGAAAAGATCAGGTTTTTTTCTTTTCGATCTTCAAGTTGAGGACGATGTCTTTCTTGTTGTCAAAGCTTGAGATCGTTCGCGTGGCGGATTTGGCGCCGTCTTTTTCCGCGTGGATTTCATAATCCACATTGGGGTCCAGGCCGCTGAAACGGTAATCGCCTTCCTCGTTGGCGATGTAGCTGCGAACCGCGTTGGTGCGCGTATTTCTGAGAAAGACCACGGCCGAAGGAACCGGATCGTCGGAGGACTTGTCGGCCACGACGCCACGGACGGTGCGGAGCTGCGCTTCATGCTTGGCGTCCTGAGCCATAGCCGCGCGCACACACACAGATACGGCCAAAGCCAGAAAAAGCAAGCGTAGTCGAGGCGTCATTGTTTTCCTCTCTTGGCCGGCTCCATGCGAAAGACTACATTGTTTTCGCCGGAGCCGGTCCGTGCGTCGATGGTCCTGGTCTGGTCGGCGAAACTCTTGACGTGCGCCACCATCTCATATTGGGTGCCTTGCGGCACGCGAATCGCGAATTCGCCGCGCGAATTGGTGCTGTCCTCCCAACGAAATTTCCTTTCGCCCGCGCGGCGGATGTGGAGTTGCACGCCCGGGAACGAGAGAGCTTTGTCGGTGAACACGGTTCCGCGGATCAAAAAGTCATTGGCGTGGCTGTATTTCTGCTTGCCGCTGTTTGCAGACGAAGAAGACTGCGGCTGGGAAGCCGGGGCACCTTCTTGAATTGGCGCCTGAGAAACGGTGAACGGAACGAGCAGCGCCGCAGCCCACAAGGCGACGACACAACGAACAGGCATCATTCCGCTCCTTAAGGTTTTAGATGGGGGCAGGCACAAACGAAGATGCCCGGGTTCCTGAAGGTAGAATTACTCTTCGTCGTCTTCCTCATCGTCCTCTTCTTCGTCCTTGGGAAGATCGCCATTTTCTCCAGGTTCGCCCTCTTCGTCGTCTTCTTCGTCTTCATCATCATCCATGTCTTCGGAAATGATGTTCAGATGCACGGGATGGATTTGCGAAACTTCCAGTTCAGACTCGCACTCTGGGCAACTGAGAATCTCGCCTTCTTCGACTTCGTCTTCGTCGACGTCGATCTCAGCGGAACATTCAGGGCAGCGGATCACGGCTCCATCCTCCGTATATGTATCAAAAGTCGGCACCGCTAGGACTGCGAGCACCACCGTTGAGCGTATTATATACCGGCGTGAAGTCAACCCCATGCGGGCGGGCACGGCCGGATTTGCAATCCCGGGAAAAACGGATATACAGCTTATAAATGGCGTCTTCGCGGGAGTATCCAGAACGACCGTTGGTCGGTGTAGGTGGCGTGATTATCGACCAGGGGCGCGCGCTGTTGATTCGACGCGGCAGCGAGCCGTTGCTTGGGGAATGGTCGATTCCAGGAGGAACGCTGGAATTGGGCGAGACGCTGGAGGAGGGCGTAGCGCGCGAACTGCTGGAAGAGACCGGTCTCACGGTACGCGTGATCGAGTTAATCGAAGTGTTCGACCGAATTTACGTGGAGAGCACCGCTGGGGCGAACGAAGGGAAGAAAGGCCCGCGATTCCATTATGTGATCGTTGACTATCTCTGTGAACGCGTTGCGGGTGACGCCGTGGCAGGAAGCGATGTGACCGATGTTGCTTTCGCCAGCGAAGAGGAGTTGGCGAAATACAGGTTGACCGAGACGGCTACCCGGATTTTGAAAAAGGCTTTCGCCATGGAACGAAAGAGACAGCACTGAGAGCCACCCAGAGTTCGCGAAGAAAGAGGTCATTGGGCCTTGTTAATCTCAATACTGCCGTTGGCATTGGTTAGCTGGAGCTGGCAGCCACCGGAGCCGATGGTGCCGTTGAGCGACTCGGGGCCGATGCCGCCGGTGGCGGTGATTGGCAAATCGGTGGAGATGCGGCCGAAGGAGGTGCGGGCCGTGACATTGTAGCCGAGCCCATCCGGGATGCGCACGCGAATGGAAGAGAACGAAGTCTTGAGCGCGATGTCGCGGCAACCGCTGGCCGGTCGCGCGGCTGTGACGGAGATGCCGCCGTTCTGATTGCTCACCGTGATTTTACCGCCGACCGATTCAAGCATGACGCCGGCAAAGGACGTGGTCACCTCGACGTTGCCTTTCACGTTGCGCGCGGTGACCGAGCCGTTGGTGTTTTCCACGATGAGATTGCCGTTGATGCGGTCGGCAGAAACACTGCCGAAGCTGGTCTTGGCGAAAGTGTCGCCGCCAATGTCGGTGAGTGTGATGCTGCCGTTGCCGGTGATGGCGCGAATGCCCTTGGAGATGTCCGAGGCTTCGATGGCGCCGAAGGAGGATCTCAGCTCCACGGTGCTGCGGGCGGAGCGCAGCGTGATTTTTCCGTTGGACGTTTCCGCATTCAGAGAACCGGCGATATTACTCAGCTCGAGATTGCCAAAGGAATCCCGAATGGTTACCGCGCTTCCCGAAAGCGAACTCCCGTAGACGCGGCCATTGCTGGTGGTGCAGTTCACGCGCCCCTTGACGTCAGAAAAAGTGACATTTCCAAAGCTGTCGGTGATGTCAGCAGTGCCGCCGATGGCAGAGACGTCGACATTGCCGTTATTGTCGTGAACTATCAGGTCGCCGCGGATGTTGCGGGCTTCGACGCTGCCGAACGATGTGGTGATGTTGGCAGAGGCGGCGTCCGTCACGTTGACCGCTCCGTTGCCACCCGTGATGTTGGCGGCTCCCACAATCTCACGGACCGTGATGCTGCCGAAGCGATTGCGCAGCTCAAGCGCACCCTTCACCTGCGAAACTTGCACCGAACCATTGTTGTCAGTGACAGAGGCCTCGCCCGCGGCTCCGCTGAGATCGATGCTTCCGAACGAGTTGCTGAGGCGCGCAGCGCCGGTATCGCGGACGTTGAGCGAGCCGTGGTTATTGTCGAACTCGGATTTGCTGCGGACACCGGTGGCGTTCACGCTGCCGAAACTGTTCTTTACAACGAGCGGAGCGTCGGATGGCATGGCAATCTCATAATCGACGGAATACGAAGCGTTCTTGTGGCCGAACCAATTGCGATTTTCTTCCGGGTAGTGGGTGCGCACCTCGACGCCCTGCGCCGTTTGCTGGACATCGATCTGCACTTTGTCGGCGAAACTTTGCGCCTGCTCGCGGGAGTCGCCTTGCGTCCGGATGGTTGCGGAGATTTTCAGGTCGCGGCCGGATTCGCCATGGATGCGAATTTCGCCGAATTTGTTTTCGATGCGGAACGATTGCCCAGCGCCCATGGAGAGCGTCTTCTGGAATTCGCGCGTGACCTGCTCCTGGCCAGGACTTGCAGCGCGCGCCGACGAAGTGGCGGCGGCAAGCAAGGTGGCAGCCCAGAGCAAGGCCCGGCATTTGCTCGACCAATGGGGCCGCGCAGCCTGCCGCCTGTGAGGAACGAGGCCGGTCATCGCTTTTCCTCCAAAATGTCCTGCAAAGTGCGCTGCTTCTCCTGGTACATGGCCAGCAACTCATAACGCAGGTGCGCGTTCGATGGGTTTTGCCCGGTCTGCGCGCGCAGATCATCGATGGCGCTATCGAGCACGAGCAGCTTCTCGCGGTAGTTGCCCATCAGCGGGGTCGCGGGGTTATCGAGCTGAGGCTTTGCGTCAGCGGCGAGCTTATCGATCGCTTGCACGTAAGCGGACTCCGCGTGTTCCACTTCGGTGAGCGCCTTGCTCTTCAGCAAGCTGCCCTGCTGGATCGGTGGTTTATTGGGCCGCAAAAGCCAACCTGCGGAAATCATTAGCACGGCCACGAAGGCTGTCGCCGCCGCGGTTTGCCAGGAAAACGAGAAATTCGCGAAAAGCGAGCGCCAGCTCCAGCGGTTTCGCCCCGCTTGGATTGCGGCTGCTTGTTCGGTAAGGGAATGATGGATCCGCGGCCAATGCGCCGGGCTCTCCGTGTACTCGCGCAGTTCAGCCGCCGCCACGCTGAGGGAGTTCCAGGAGCGAAGCTCTTCCGCGCAGGATGCGCAGTGTGTCGCATGGCCCTCGAGCGCGGCCCATTCCGCCGCCGTGCCGTCTTCGAAAATCCGATCTCGGTCTTTACACGTTACATTCATAGGATTCACCGTGCTCCCGCGGCATAACTGCCACGAGGAGGCTCCAGCATCTGGCGAAGGTTTTTTTTCGCCTGGAAAAGCGTATTTTTCGAAGCGGCTTCGCTGATTTCCAGCATCGAGGAAATTTCCGCGTGGCGGAAGCCTTCGACTTCATAAAGCAAAAAAACATCGCGCTGATGGTGGGTCAGCTTGGCGAGGGCGCGCTCGAGCGCCAGCCGCAGCGAGGGATGCGCGACGGGCGCACGTGGCTCCGGGCGCGGCGCGGCATCGTCGCGGTGTTGCTCGCCGTCCGCGGCGACTTCTTTCTTCCGCAGCCGGCTACGCCGCGCGTCGTAGCAAGTGTTCACCAGGATGCGGAAAGTCCAAGTCACAAAACTCGATTGGCCCCGAAAACTGGCGATGCCGCGCTGAACCTTCAGAAAGGTTTCCTGCACGGCGTCTTCCGCGTCGGTAGAGCTGCCAAGAATGTTGCGGGCAAGATTCTTCATGCGCGCGCCATGGAGCGAATACAATCGCTCGTACGCGCGCAGGTCCCCCGACCGGCAGGCCGCGGCCATCTCCGCGTCTTCCGTCCGCCCTGCCTCCGCCGCGTCAGGAGCGGCGACTTGTCCACGGAAAGGTTCCACCCGCCTCTCCCGTTGCGCTACGGCAGGGATTCTAGTCTCCCAGGCCAGCGCAAGTCCCATAATTCCCATGCGATGCTCCTGGGGTAGAGACGCCCGAGAAGGGCAAAACGTCAGGGTTGCAAGTGGCTGAAGGTTCAGCAGTTTAGGGATGCGATATGGAAGCCAGGCGTTCCCGCTCAAGAGAACGGAACACCCTATTCATCTTGACGGGCATTAGACGGGAAGTACATCAAGGCACGCGGCCTGCGAAAACGGTGCCGGGAGCGGCGAGCGCCAGGAAAATCTTCCTGTGCAGAAAACTGTCTTCGTGCCCGATGAGCAGGCGATCCGGCATATCGAAGTCATCCCCGACAAAGAGGCGCAGATTGCGCGCGTCCAATGGGACCTCAAATACAAGATCGGTGACATACGACTCGCCCGGCCGGAGAGGCTTTGACAAGGGGATCGTGCCGCCGCGCACCCTGGCGAGCGCCGCTTGCCCCTGCGCAGATTGAGGAAATCGGTGCGCTGCGTCATCGACAAGAACAACACGCCGTGGACTTGGGGCTAGCGGACTGTCGCCGCGATGCTCCGAGATGGTGCTCGGATCGAACCAGGTCTTTAGCTGAACGATCACGAAGCGCCCGGCGGGCAAAGTTTGATGGGATTCATCGCCGAGGGCCTTGGCTTCCTCGAACTTCACGACCGAATAGGCGATGTGGCAATCGATTTCGCAGAAGTATTTGTTTTCACCCGGCGCAAGGGTCTTCTCGTGGCTGGTCAGCGAGACGCCTACAAGAACCAGCGCATAGCCGGACGCAAGCACGAGCCCAAGAATCATTGCGACGAGGCCGATCCACTTTCTTTTCGTCAGGAAAGCCACGAGGATAACCAGCGCCATAGAGGCCAGAAAGACAATGGTTCCCAGGAAAGCCATGACGACCAAAGGCGCATGTTCCGGCATGAATTCCATCTGAGGTTTCTCCCTTCTCGTATTTCTTTCTTAAAGATCTTAGCCAGCTATGGCATCCGGCAAGGCGCCGCGTGTGCGTTCGCGGTGGCCAAATTCTTGCACTGCGGATTCCAGGTCAGCCACAGTGAAGTCCGGCCAGCGCTTTGGCAGAAAAACAAATTCTGCGAAGGCGCACTCCCACAAGAGAAAATCAGAGAGCCGCTGCTCTCCGCCCGTGCGGATCAGGAGATCGACGTCGGTCGTGCCGCCGCGCAGTACTTCCGACAGCACATCGCCGAAGGAATCGGGCGAAAGCTTCGTCACTTTGTAGAAGCGGCAAGCGGCGTGAAAAATCGCTTCGCGCGCGGAATAATCGATCGCCAAGCGCAGGTGCAAACGCGTGCCATTTGCGGTGGCCGCTTCAGAATCGGTGATGGTGTCGCGCAGCGTCGCGGGCATACGATCGCGGCGCCCGATGACACTCAGGCGCACGCCTTCCGCGATGCAATTTGAGGTCTCGGTCAGAAGATATTCGTGCAACAAGCGCAGTATGCCGGCGACCTCCGCCGGAGGGCGCTTCCAGTTCGCGGAAGAGAGCGCAAAAAGCGTGAGTGTGTGGATGCCGAGGCTGGGAGCGGCGGCAATGATGCGCCTCGCGGTTTGCGCGCCGGCTCGGTGTCCCGCGAAACGTGGAAGGCCGCGCGAAGTGGCCCAGCGGCCATTGCCGTCGGAGATGATGGCCACGTGCATAGAACGTCTTGGAGACCGCTCCTGGGGAATAACCGTGGGTTGCTGCAGCACGATGGGTGACATTTGCATGTTCTTTTTCTCCGCCGCTGCTGGACTTTAACGACACAAACTACTCTGTACTACAAAGTGATGAGGCAAAAAATTTTGCGCCTTAGCCCTCGCGCGTCGCGCGGATCAGCGCTTCCATATGGTTCAAATAGCGCTCCAGCGCCTTGCGCCCCGCCGCCGTCAGCCGGTACTCCGTCTTGGGCAGCCGTCCCTCAAACGACTTCGTGCACACGATGTAATCGGCTTCTTCCAGCCGCCGCGCGTGCACGCTCAAGTTGCCATCCGTGGTCTTCAGCATGGCTTTCAGTTCGTTGAAGGTCAGCGAGCGATTGACCGCGAGGGCGCTGACAATGCCCAATCGCACGCGTTCGTGAATGAGACGGTCCAGATCCACGGGCACGGGTTCGCGTGGCTGCGCATGCGCGGCAGGCACTGCGGCTTCACGCTCGCGTGAGCGCTGGTACCGTTCATCCCGTGCTGTCGATGACTTAGCCATAGGAGTCAACGTCTGCCGCTATCCTCCGTGATGCCGTGCGATCCACAAGCCGAAGCCAATTTGCAATACGCCAAAACCCGCAGCCATGAATGCGTCTCCCCAATTGGACGGCGCGAAAAGCGCGATTGCTCCAAGACCCATGAGCGCCAATCCCATCACTGGAACAACGCGCACCGAGAACGCTCCTCCTGTGACGATGGCCGTGCCGTACAGAAGCAGCCACACGCCGGGAATTGCGGCTTGCACGCCGGCTTGAAACAGCACGAAGGTCAGCAGGCCGCCGACGATGATCGGCGGAGTGAAGCTGAGAAGAAATTTGCGGCCCGGCCCGGAAAGAAGTGTGGCGCTGGCGCGATGGGCTTTGGTCGCCGCCGAGGAGGCGGCAATGGCCACGGCGACGAAAGCCTCCACCAGCCAAACCGTAAGCCATGCGCGCGGAGACGTCTGACGCGACGCTGCCCAAGCCGCTCCGATGGCAGTCAATCCCATGGCTACGCCACCCCAACCTGGGACCGCCGTAAATTCAGCCGCGCGCTCCATGGTTTCGCGGATGTAACGCAGGTGGTCGGCGGCACGAGCGTCGATGGGAATCGGCTCGCGCTTGAGGGAGCGTAGAGGGCTCACGAAGGCCATTGGAAAAGGATAGCGGGGCAGCCCACGCATGTCAAGTACTTTGTATAATAAAGTAAAGGCAGCCTTCGCTCAAGCCGCGCTGGCCATCGAGGACTCCGAACGCGGGTACCGCCCCGTCAGTGCATTCCAGCGAATGATGAAAACGTCCAGAAACATTTGGACGCTGTCGCGCCACATGCTCACTTTAGTAGCCGGCGAATGCGCCCAGCGCACCGGAATTTCCACCGTGCTCAGGCCGTGATGTCGCGCCAGGTACAGAATCTCCGGGTCAAAGCCGAAGCGTTCGATGCGCTGCTGCTGGAAGATCACGCGGCAGCGCTCGCGGCGAAACGCCTTGAAGCCGCACTGCGTATCGACAAACGGCAGACGGAGGATGGCGCGCACAATAAGATTGAAAATGATGCCGGCGTACTCCCGGAAAACGGACTGATGCACGGAAATCAGGCCGCGGTTCAGCGCGCGCGAGCCGATCGCAACATCATGATCCGCAAGAGCCGCGAGGAGTTTGTCCGCCTCATCGATCGGCGCGGACAAGTCCGCGTCGGTAAACAGCACAATGGATCCGCGCGCCTCCAGCATCCCATGCCGAACGCTGTAGCCCTTTCCGCGGTTTTTCTTGTTGGCCACTACGCGCAGGCGGTGAATTTCACCGCGGAAGGAGTTGGCCACATCCGCGGTTCGGTCGGTCGAGCCGTCGTCGACAACGATCACTTCTGTCTCTCGCTTGCTGGCGCGGATATATGCCGATATATCCGCGAGCGTCACCGGCAGGCGCAGCTCCTCATTGAAAGATGGAATCACAATGGAGAGCTCAGGCGGAACGGAACTCATCGCTGCGCTGTTCCCTTCCAGCCGTGCGCTCCGAGAAGCGGAACGAAGCGGCAAGGCTCAAGCATGGTGGTGCGAAAAGTATTATGACTGCGTTCGACCAGCTGCAAGTCCTGATTTTCGACATCGCCCACCGGCACAACCATTCTTCCGTCTTCAGCAAGCTGCGCAAGAAGCGGCGCAGGGACAGAGGGCGCCGCCGCAGCCACGAGAACGGCATCGTACGGGGCGAACTCCGGCAGACCCAGCGTTCCGTCGCCGCAGTGCACGTGAACATTCTTGCAGCCGAGGCGCGCGAGACGCTCGCCGGCTTCAGTGGCCAGTGCCGCGCGAAACTCCACGGTGAAGACCTCGCGCGCCAGGCAGGCCAGCACGGCGGCCTGATAGCCAAATCCCGTTCCGATTTCCAGTACCCGTTCGTTCCCTTGAAGGCGCAGCGCCGCGGTCATGGCGGCTACAATGTAAGGCTGCGAAATCGTTTGGCCCTCCCCGATGGGGAGCGGGGCGTCCTCGTAAGCGCGGTCGCGAAATTCCGCGGGGACGAATTCATGGCGTGGCACGCGCTCAAGGCACTCTAAAACG
>Ga0137396_10000720_pt1 | contig 16278 bp, 15 predicted proteins | sample czc16metaG_FD_108284 | JGI IMG/M metagenome (GOLD analysis project Ga0137396, IMG submission 108284) | Vadose zone soil microbial communities from Angelo Coast Range Reserve, California, USA - czcobulk3.16 metaG | ecosystem: Environmental > Terrestrial > Soil > Vadose zone | place: USA...
ATGGCCCCTGTGATCGTGTGGGTCGTGCTCACCGGGATGCCGGCCAGCGCCGTCGCAAACAGCGTGATGGCCCCGGCGGTTTCCGCGCAGAAGCCCCCTACCGGTCTTAGCTTCGTGATGCGCGAGCCCATGGTGTGGACGATTCTCCATCCGCCAAAATACGTTCCGAGTGCGATCGCGGCGTGCGCGGCAAGAATGATGGGCCAGTGAAAGTGTCCCCAGTTGTTCGCCATGTCGTACGCGCTCATGTACTTTGCGCTATAGAGGGCTCCAGCGACGATGCCCATGGTCTTTTGCGCATCGTTGCCGCCATGGCCCAGGCTGTAGCCTGCGGCGGACAGGAGTTGCAGCCTCCGGAACCAGGCGTCGATCCGTCGGGGTGGTTTGTTGCGCAACAACCAGAAGATCGCGACCATGAAGGTGAAGCCGAGCACGAGGCCCATGATGGGCGCTACCACGATGAAGACGAGGGTCTTGTACCAGCCCTCGACGATGATGACGTGAAATCCCGAGCGCATGATGGCAGCGCCAGCATAGCCGCCGATCAACGCGTGCGACGAGGACGTCGGCAGCGTCCACCACCAAGTCAGCAGGTCCCAGACGATCGCGCCCAGCAGGCCGGCGATCACGACGTACTGGGTAACGGAATCGATCTGGACCATGCCCTTGCCAATGGTCTTGGCAACGGCCGTTCCCAGAAAAAATGCCGCGACGAAGTTAAAGAAAGCAGCCCACACGACGGCCAGCTTGGGCGACAACACGCGGGTCGAAACTACGGTAGCGATGCTGTTGGCGGCGTCGTGAAAGCCGTTGAGGAAATCGAAGGCCAGCGCCACCAGGACCGTGATGATTAGGAGCAGTAGGTTCGAATTCACCCGTTCGGTCCATGTGTTCGAGGATGCACGGCCTCGGAAGCTGCTGGAAGAGTCATCTCGGATGCCGCTCCCAGCGGCTAAAGCCGGCGTTGATTTGAGGCCCTTTTACGGCTCGGCTGAAGCCGAGTGCTTGCGAAACAAGTACCGATTTGGCGTTTTTTCGCAGTCTGCTTAGGCATTTTTAAGAACGATGGTTTCGAGCACGTCAGCAACATCTTCCGCCTTGTCGGTTGCGGTTTCCAAAAACTCCAGCAGTTCCTTGATCTTGATCAGGGTGATGGGATTGGTCTCGTGGTCGAACAGCCGCGCAATGGCGACGCGCGATACCTGGTCGGCTTCATTTTCCAGGCGGTTGATTTCCACGCAGTGTCTGAGAACGTCGTCGCTCTTCTGCAGGTGGGAGACGGCCTTCTCCAGTTCCTCGCATTGCGCCAGGATGAGCCGCGCCAGTTGCCCCGCCTCCGCGGGCGGGTCCGTAATTCGGTACATGACAATTCGGGCGCAGGCGGCATTGATGAAGTCGACGACGTCGTCCAAGGATGACGCCAGGGTGTGAATGTCCTCCCGGTCGAAAGGGGTGATGAATGTCTGGTTAAGCTTGCGCATGATCGAGTGGGTCATTTCATCGCCCCGGTGCTCAATCCGCCGGATGTCCTCAATTTTGGATTCCACGTTGTGATAGTCGGCGAACAAATCGACGAGCGCGCGGGCGGCATCGATGAGGTTGTTCGACATTGCGGCAAACATCTCGAAAAAGCTTGTGTCTTTGGGAATGAGTCGGACCATTCGGGGCGCCAAGCTCCAGAAACCGTGGTTGCTTGCGGTTCACGTAGACGCTGGAGAAGCGAGCCAATATCTCACGCGCCGCAAAAGGCCGTCAAATCAGAGAAGCAGGGACGAGGAATCGCGAATGGAGAGCCCGGATGTGCCTTGAATTGGGGCGAACTCAGCCGCGCCGTTGCGGGCGGGCGTCCACTTTGGCGCGGCGCGGCATCCGGAGGCCGAGGAGCACCAGCAGCGCCAGAACTGCGCCGGTTCCCAACGCAACCGGCCGTAAGAAGTCGGACAAAAGGGCTTGTACGTCCATTCCCGCAGTATGATGCGTTTCGATCGCAAAAGGAAAGTTACGACTGGGCTGTGTCCGCTTGCAAAACGCGGAATATATGCCCTAGTCAGTTCCCTCCAGCGGGGCCGTTTCTGCTTCGCTGCTTCATAAACCCGGGCCAGATCATTGTCCTGACCGGGCGCCAGCTTTGCGGCTTCCATCAAGCGCGATCGACTATGTCCTACTACGTTTTCCCAGCCCGAAGCGCGGTGTCCCAGATGTAGGCCGAGCACATCGAGTCCAGGTCATCCGCGTCTTCCGACGTCGTGATGTCTTTCGGTCCGGGTTCGATGAAGGAGTTGCGGGGACCGAATAGCGTGGTAATGCGCACGGTGCTCGGCCCAGCGTTCCGCTGTTCTGGTAGGGGCGCGCCGAAAGGGAGTCTGCCACAAAGCCAGACTTAAAAACTAAACCTGGTCGAAAACTGAAATGCTCGCGAACCGAAACGCGGGACAATCGCGACAGGCGTCCCAAAAGCCGTATTCGGTGTTGCATTCCAAACATTTGTGGAGTTTCCATTCGAATCTTTTTGTTGGGTGGAGGTGTATTGAACGTTATCCAGCGGATTCTGCTGGAAGTTCGGGTGGTTGAAGAGGTTGAAGGATTCACCCTTGAGCTGCACAGTGAATCTTTCGTTCAGGTGAATGTCCCGAGCGACGCTGAAATCAAAGTCATTGGCCCCTGGTCCGGTGAAGGAGTTGAATCCTTCGCCGGGGACCATCCCGAAATTCAACTGCGAGGTGTCAAATACCGCTGTGTAGGGACGTCCGCTGGCTTCGTTCAAAACCCCCGAGAAAATAAAGTGGCGCAACACGCCAGAGGTGGGGGTCCAGCCACCGTCAATGACGAAGCGGTGGCGTTGGTCGAGCTGCGAGCGGCCGCGCTGGGCGCGCTGGTCAAATTGGTTGTAGTAGCCCGTGCCCTGGTCGATGAGCTTCGAAAACGTGTAGGCGACCGAGGCAAAAAACTGGCTCGACGTGTGACGGACCGAAACCAGCAAGCCGTTGTAGACCGAAAGACCGGTGTTGTCGACGACGTTGATGGCGCCGAAATTCGGATTGTAAATGCCGTCGATTGCCTCGTAGTCCGGCACTACGGCCGAATTCCCATTGGGGAAGATGACGGTATCGTTGGTAAAACTTCCGCCGAACTGAGGCTGCAAGGTGGGAGGAACGAGATTGAGATCGCTGCCATTGCCCAGCGCCTGGCGGGTTACGCCGTTGGAGTTTCCGAGCAATGCGAGGCCATGGCTATAGACATATCCCAAGCTCGCTGCCGTATGCGCACCGAACTGATGTTCCACGGCCAGATTGGCTTGCTCGACATAGGGGCTGCGGAAATTCGGCGCAAAGACGACAGCCGAAGGCGTGCCGCCGGCTCCCGCCGGAAAAGACGTGAGCGATGTGGGATAGGTGACAATCGGGCTATTGTTGCCAAAACCCGGACCCGTGGCCACCAAGAACGGGCGAGAGATGCCGTTGGAGAGCAAGGCCTGCGAAGCATCAAGCAGGTCCTCCTGCATGTAGAAGAGTCCGAAGGAGCCGCGCACGACGGTGGTGCCTTTGGCATCGATCGAGTAGGCGAATCCGACGCGGGGCGCGACGTTGTTCTTGCTGTAGGGGATGTGACAGGTCAGGGTCAAGATGGGATTGCAAACCGGCGGCTGGGGCAACACCTGGAGATCGTAACGGAGTCCGTAATTAAAAGTCAGCCGCGGAACAACTCGAAACTGATCCTGGGCAAACAGAGAATACGTGGGTGAATGCAGTTTCGCTGTGGTCTGTCCGAACGATTGCAGATAGAGCTGAAACGAGCCCGTGGCCACGTCCGCTAAAGTGCCGAATTGATATTCGCCCTTGGGTCCGTAGATGAAATAGTCGCTGTCGCGATTGTAGTTAATGTCGGCGCCGAACTTCATCGTGTGCCTGCCTAGCACTTTGGTGAGATTGTCCGTGAATTCGAAGCGGCGATCGGTTGTGGCCAGCTGGAAGCGATTGCTGCCAAACACGAACCCGCTGTCGGGGTTTTGAATGACCACCGTGGGACTGGTGGGAGCAGTGGATGGCAGGTCGAAGTGATAGTCGTTGCCATAGTGAAAGCGGAATTCGTTCGCGGTGCTGCTGTTAATTGCAGTTTGCAGCGAGGCTTGGAAGAATTGGCTGGTGGCGCCGTCGGTCAACGAAAGCCCGTCCCCCGTGGATGTGGGCGTGTTGAAGTATCCATGCGGGCTGCGGAATCGCTGGTAGTTGTAGGTTGCGTTCAGAGTGTTCTTGTCGTTCAAGATCGCAGTGATCTTCCCGAAGGCCACATTCTGATTGAAGCTGCGAGCGAAAGAACCCGAAGCCGCATTCACCTGCGCCGCGATTCCTGGGTTGTTGGCAAAAAAATCAGGAGGTAGACCGATGAGAGCGGGATTGTTGTTCACCGTCAGCGGTTCGTTGCGAACCTGACCTTCGTAGTTCACCAGGTAAAAAATCTTGTCGTGGCGAATTGGACCGCCCAGCGTGGCGCCGAACTGCTGCCGGCGGTTGGCCGGCTTGGGGATTCCGTTGGCCCGATTGATCGCGTCATTAGCATCCAGAGCCGAATCGAGAATGTAGTAGTACGCGTCACCGTGAAAGTTATTGGTTCCGCTGCGGGTGACAGAGTTCACGAGACCGCCGCCGGCTTGGCCAAACTCGGCTTGAAAACCCGTGCTGGTGACTTGGAATTCCTGAATTACATCCTCACTGAACTGATAGGGAACACTCGTCCGGCCAATCTGCTGGGCAAAGAATGCGTTATTGTTATTGCCGCCATCCACGGTGTAGTTGTTGAAGTTTCCCGCGACGCCATTAAAGCTGACCATGCCGAAGTCGCCGTCGCTTGTGGCGCCTGGAGTGAGCAAAGCGAAATCAGTAAAGTTGCGGCCGTTCAGAGGTAATGACGCGATGCTTTGACGGCCAACTACCGTGGCCAGTGCGGACTGAGAGGTATCGACCAGCGGCGCGTCAGCGCTAACGGAGACCACAGTTTCCACCACTCCGAGAGCGAGTCGGGGATGCAAAGTGGACGTCGTTCCCAGGCTGATTACCACATTATTAAGGGTGAGCGGCGCGAAGCCGCTCTTGTTCACGGATACGTCGTAATGGGCTGGGGAAAGATACAAGAACAAGAAATAACCGCGATCGTCCGTCTGTTGGGAGGATGCTTCCCCCGTGGCCGTGTTGCGCGCAGTGACGACCACGCCGGCGACGGCACGTCCACTGGGATCGGTTACATATCCGTCAAGCCGCCCGCTGGCCGACGAAGATTGGGCTGCCACGGACACCGCTCCGATCAATGCGAATGAAATCAAGGCTACAGAGAGTCGAAGATGAGCAGAAAATGCAAGACGTGGTTTCACGGTGCCTTCCCTCCCAAATGATGTGGCAATGTATGAACGCCCTCAACACGGCCAATTGACTGAATTGCATTCTGAAGCCAGTGCCGGGATTTCACTAGGAGCGCTAACTAAAAACGGTCAGGTTCGCGCCAACTCACGCGAACTACGTGTTAGCGAATCACGCCCGAAAACACCCAATGTTTCCAACCAAAGTTAGCAGCTGCTGGCAGGCTAGTCCAATTTGTCATTTTGATGAGCACGATCCATTTCGGGCATCTGAAGGGAAGCGTGCCGGTGGATGTCCTCTTGGTCGAACGGGGTGATGAACGTTTGATTGACCTTCGTCATGATGGCGTGCGCTGCAGAGGAGCCGCGCGTCACATGTGAGGTTCCCGGAAAATTCAACCAACAACTCGAAGAATTTGCCTTGGCGGGGGATCAGACGAATTCAGGGCGCTTGGTCTCCCGATTTCGAGTCTCTTCGTAAAAACGATCGCGGAACGATATCACGAACCGGGCTGGCTGGCAAAACGGGCCGCCGCATCTTCCACCGAGTCCTTCCGCAAGGACTTATACCTGGAGGAGGGCTACTTGTTCGGTCTCGGCTGATCCGGCTGATCCTGCTCACTCAGAGTCTTGATCCTTTCTTCTAGTGCCTTATTCAGCTGGCGCGCTAGGTTGCGCAATCTCTCGGGGTCACGCTCGACCAGCATTGCTCGGTGCAGCCGTTCTATCTCCACTGCGTCCACTTTTCTAGTTTTACACAGAACCTCTTGCTCTCAAAATGCTTATCCAGCGGCCAACAAGACGCCACCGGTAACCCTGCAGGTCCCGGTCCGCATGTATTGCGAGGGTGGTGCACCGATGTTCTTGAGGGAGAGATAAGTATCTACTGGCCAGCGATGTCGAAGTGCCGCTGATGTAATACCTGGAATAAACGTCAAGCGATGAAATCAGGCGAGAGCAGTGTTCGAAACTCAGGACAACCTCAGATCGCGTGCCGTAGGCTTTTCAAGGGAGAATTGCATTGACATCTCTTTGCCCGGGTCTAAAATTTCGTCACTCATTTTTCCGTCCGGCCGGCGGCCAGAACAGTGACGTACCTCGGTTCAAAATGTCAAACGAAGGAGGTGCCCCTTGAAGATTCGACCAATCTCTCCCACGACTCGGTGTGGTGGCAGCTTTGGCCTCTGGAGTGCGGTCATCCTTGCCCTCGTTCTTATTACGCCCCTGGGCCTTTTGGCCGGCAGTAATGGAGACCACGAGGAACGAGGGTTTGACCACGTGTTCATAATGATGATGGAGAACACCGGCTATGGCACGCTGATCGGCAATCCGAACGCGCCCTTCACCAACTTCGCTGCCGCCACTACCGGTCTCGCCACCAACTACTACGGCGTCTCACATCCCAGCCAGCCGAACTACATCGCGGCGACGTCGGGCGCGCTCAACGGGGTGATGGATGACAAAGATATCACCATTGACGTTCCTAACATTGTCGACCAGCTTGAATCCGGCGGGAAAACCTGGAAGGCGTATATGCAGTCGTATTCCCTGTGTAGCTCTCCGCTCGACCACGCCTGCGGAAACCAGCTCTACGAGCGGAAACACAACCCTTTCATCTCGTATCAGGACGTCCAGAACGACCCCGCCCGAGTGGCCAACATCGTGGACTTCAGCCAGTTCGCCACCGATCTCACCAACAACACCGTGGCGGATTATGTCTGGATCAGCCCGGATCAGTGTCACGATATGCACGGCCGGGCCGCCACTCCGCTGGACCTCTGTGATTTCTCCCAGGTGCCGGCCCTGATTGCCAGCGGCGACGGCTTCCTTCTCAACACCGTGAACGCGATCATGACTTCCAAGGCCTGGACCGGCAACTCGGTCATCTTCATCACCTGGGACGAGAGCGATTTCACCGGCACGGGTCCTTCGGGATTCGGAGACACCAGCGGCTGCTGCAACGCCAATCCCGGTGGCGGCCACGTCGTGACCCTGGTGATCTCCAATACGCTTCGATTCGCCCGGAGTTCCGGCAGCGCCTACAACCACTATTCGATATTGTCTACCATCGAACGCAGCTGGAAACTGGGCTGCCTCGCCAATACCTGTGACAGAAAAAATGTGAGACCGATGACCGACCTGGTCGGACCGTGAGGATTCTGACGGTCGGCTTCTTCAGGGTGCTCCACACCTGGAAGCAACCCAACGCCGACCTCCGCAGCTCGACCAGCGCCACCGGTTTGTCATTGACGGTGGGTAGATAACCGTCTCAGGGCCTTGAGAATCGCAAGTCGAACTTTGCTGTCTTTCGAGCGCCGCGAATGGCCCTTCTCGCAACGGTATCCAAAGCGAATGCTATGCTGGTGATGCTCGTAGAAAGTGTTCGTGGCCAACTCCTGTGTGGTGAGATGCCAGGAGCATAGCTGCTGAACGCTCTCTACGAGTACTCCTTACCTTGACCTCTGTGGGATACCAAAGGCGGAGCCCTTGCCTAGTTAGAGCCTGCGCCGGCGGCGTAGGTGACCGGAAGTCGGAGTCCAGAGAAGTCATCGCGAAGTCATCGTTCTGCGTGATCTGCGGCTTTGCAGCATCTCGGAGACAGCACGAATTCCTTGCCATCTCAGAAATTAACGTGAGATCTCGGCTACGGCGGGGTCGTGCGCAGCCTCGGCGAGTACTCCAGGATCTGCGAACAAATCAAGCTTCCCGACACAACCACCACATTGGGCACACTGGCATACGATTCGAGTTGCCTGAGCCGACCAGCAAGGATTCGTGGGAGAGAGCCTCTGCAAGTGTCACGGGATGCACCGGGTGAAACTCCTTCCCGCCAGGGATGGCGTGGGTGGTCGCGGCATGCGATGCATCATGAAACAACAGAAACGAACCGGGGACGCAAAAATTCACTGTCGATGAGGAATATTTTCCTTTCCATCGAGTTCTACAAGCGTGAGTGCCAGACCGCGTCGTGCTTCTTCTTGCGCCTCGTCGGGCACCAAATCCGAAACAAAGAAAGAAGAACGAGGACAAAGGCTATGTCTAAGATCTTGATCACCCTCGCGCTGATGTGCGCCAATCTTCAGGCGCAGGTCACAGTACCGTCGATTGACGCAGATGCTGAGCAATCCGTATCAAGCTTCACGGAACCGGCCAACCCAGTCATAGAGTGGAATAGAACTCTTCTCGTGATCGTACGGACGCCTGGGGCTCAGCCGCCAACCATTCATTCGACGCGTAGCTTCGCCATCTTGCATGCCGCGATGTATGACGCAGTCAACAACATCGATGGAAGCTTCAGTCCGTACCTGGTTCGCCTTTCGAATATCTCGCGGCAAGCGTCAGAACCAGCTGCGGCAGACCAAGCGGCTCATGATGTCCTGGTTGCGCTCTATCCAGCTTTTCAGGCAACTCTCGATGGCGAACTTCAGCAGGACCTGGCGCAAATTCCAGAGGGGCAGGACAAGACAGACGGCGTAACGGTCGGCGAAGCCGTTGCTGTTCATATTCTGGCTTTTCGGAAGGACGATGGAGCGAACGCCGCTCCCCCACCATTCACGGCGGAGAACGAAGCTGGAGACTATCAGCTGACACCTCCTAATTTCGCGCCCGCAGATTTCACGCAATGGCCGGCCGTCACTCCGTTCGCACTCGCTCGCGCCGATGAGTTCCGAACCAGCCCGCCGCCACAGTTGGCCAGCGATGAGTACGCCCGGATGTTTAACGAAGTTAAGAGTCTGGGAATGCTCGACAGCACGACTCGTACCCCAGAGCAGACTCTGATTGGGAAGTTTTGGAATGGCAACATTCAGGACTTCTGGAACGAGATCGCGCAGACGGCCGCTGCACGGCACAACCTTAGCTTGCCACAGAGCGCGCGGCTGTTAGCTCTACTGAACATCAGCCTCGCCGATACCACGATTGGTTTCTTCGAGGCTAAGTACAAGTACAGATTCTGGCGGCCGGTGACTGCAATTCGACTCGCGGACGACGACGGCGATCCCAGAACGAAGCCCGCTGCGAATTGGCTTCCGCTGTCGACCAAAACTGCTCCGGACCCTTCTTACCCTGGTGCCCACAGTGCAATCAGTTTCGCCGGAGCCGAAGTGCTGAAGGCCTACTTCGGTGATCGGTTCGCTTTTGATGTCACTTCCGAGTCGTCGCAAGGAGTAACGCGGCACTTCAACACTTTCTCAGCCGCAGCTCAGGAGGCGGGACTCAGCCGAATCTATGCGGGACAGCATTTCCGCACCGACCATATCGCCGGCCGGCGTTTGGGCCAGCAAGTGGCAGAATCGGTCGTTGACACCATGTTGCTCCCTCGGTGACACAGTTCCTCAAGGAACGCAAATTGAACCTGGGTAATCATCGCGAGGCTCGATGTTGCTCCTTTGTTGGCATCGGCGGGCTACCGGAAGATCGTCCCGTATCTGCGTGGCTATGGCGCGACGCGCTTTCTATCAAGTGAAACGGTCCGCAATCGCCAGCCATCGGCGCTCGCTGTCAATGTCGTCGCCTTGATGGATGCGCTCAAAATCGAGAAGGCGACCCTCGCCGGTTTTGATTGGGGAGCGCGGACGGCCAACATCATCGCGGCGCTCTGGCCGGAGCGCTGCAAGGCCATGGTCTCCGCGAGTGGTTATCTGATCGCAGCCGGGAATCCGGCAAGGTGCAATTGCCGCCAAAGGCTGAGCTCCATCGGTGGTACCAGTTTTATTTTGCCACGGAACGCGGCCGGACCGGCTACGACGAATACCGGCGCGATTTTGCGAAGCTCATTTGGCAGCTCGCTTCGCCGAAGTGGGACTTCGATGATGCCACGTTCGATCGGAGCGCAGCCGCCTTCGACAACCCGGATCATGTCAGCATCGTGATCCATAATTACCGCGGGCGGCTCGGCCTGGCTGAGGGCGAGCGAAATATGACGATCTGGAAAAGCGGCTTGCCCGCGAGATTCGCTTCTCGATGGCAGCGTGACCGCTCGCGAAAGCGCTGGCAACTTCGTTCTCAGTAAAGCCGCACAATATGTGGAGCACGAGTGCAACCTGTGCCTCCGCGGGCAGCCGGGGATGGCAACAGGAGAACATCATGTGCAGCTGATCATCCTTGATCGCGTGCGCTCCAAAGAGCTCCTCGACCGTGGGCGCGAGCGTCCATTCACTTTCGAGCAATCGCCCTAGCTGGGGTGCGATGGTGGGTGCAGTGCGCTCGCGCCGCAGGACGTCCAACGCGCGGTTCTTCGTTTGGGCGGCCACCGCCGCCGAAAGATCTTCCTCGATCAGGAAAGTGCCGATAAGGAGCGTCGTGGGAGACGCCTGCACGTCGGGCGACTTCCCGCAAAGGAAAAGCCGGCCGGCCCGACTTCGACGATCAACTGAATGGCCGCTTGTAACAAGGCCTCCCGCAAGTGTCCGTGATGGTATGGCTTGGGTCTTCGCATTGATTGCGACGATTATACATCTTAGTGTTGACACGAGCAACATTGTATTTATTCCGGCTCGATCCAGCGCGTCGATGGTCGTGGAGTTTCGACTACTTGAAACAAGCGTGGGTCTGAGTCGGCGTGGCGTTTTGATCAATTCGTGGAGGTCGAATCACGGTGCAACCAAGTTTCCAGATAAGCTTGAACGCCACGCAGTGAGTCGTCATTCGCGATGAAGCCGACATAACCGTCCGGTCGGACCAAGACCAGCATGCCGTCTTTCGCGTCATACGCTCGATGGGCGTGCCCCTCAGTATCGAAGAGGCTGTCCGAAAAGGTCGCGTTGCCTGTCGGCCCGTCCGTGCGGAGCACCGAATGTGCGTGCACTACGGATCCACAACGCTGGTTCATTCCAGTAGCGGTGGCTAAGTGGCACGTGCCGAACGCCAAAAGTGTGAAGTGAGGCCCCCGAAAGGCATCAAACAGACGGGTAGATGTTCCAAAGGAGTTCCTACAGGGCGCGTCGGGAGCGCGATCTCCCGCATGAACGTTCGCCGAGGAATTGTCCTCTTCGCGGGCGAGTGAGCTGCCGCGGTAATTGATTCCGAGTTGCAAGGTTTCAGGTCCCCGGCGCTGCTCGCTCGTATTTCCGCTGAGGACCCGGCGATGAAGTTTCGTCGTGATGCCGAGTATCGACGCGGCAACGGGTAGCCGTTCCTCTTCGTAGGTATCCAGCAGAGGATCGCGAGCTCCTGCCAATACCTGGCTGAGCTTCCAACCAAGGTTGTAAGCATCCTGAATGCCAGTATTCATGCCTTGTCCGCCGGCGGGGGAATGCACATGCGCGGCGTCTCCGGCCAGAAAAATACGGTCCACCCGGTAGCGACCAACCATCCGCACATTGGCGCGATACAGCGACAACCATGTGGCGTCGTACAGTCGGATATCCGACCGGCCCGTCCGTTCCTCGACGATTTGCTGAAAACGTTCCACTGTTGGCGCATCTTGTTCATCCGCAGTAATTTGAGCCTGGAACTGGAACAAATCCGTGCTGGGCAGTGGGCAGAGTGCGAGCCACCCACTCTCGTGCTTGGGCCAAGAATGCCAGTGTTCGCGGTCAAGTCCCTCTACTCGAACATCGCCCACCAGCATTTGCTCGTTCTTCCATGTTTCACCGTCGAAGCCTACGCCGAGTTCCTTCCGAACTGAGCTACGACCCCCGTCGGCGCCAACCAGGTATCGCGAAAAAACCTGCTCGGCCCTACCGGAATGGACCAGCGTGGCGGTCACGCCATCACCATTTTGCTCAAAGCCGGTTAGCTCGGTAGCGAGTTCTACACGCGCACCGTATTCGGCGAGCCGATTGCGCAAGGTCTCTTCTACCCGCCATTGGGGGATGATCAAGGGACTGGCATAGGGAATGTCGGGAGTAGGGACGCGGCCCTCGTGAATGTCGTGATCGCCGAGAACGGTCGCGCCGTCGTAACCGCGAAACGGTAGGTGGAAGCGACCATTGGCGAGGACTTGGTCGACTACGCCCAGATCGTCGAGCACTTCTAGGCTTCGGGGTTGCAGACCCTTACCCCGCGATCCGGCGAAGTATTCCGGAGCCTTGTCGACGATCCGGAAACTCACCTTGCGTCGGGCTAGATCGCAGGCAAGCGTAAGCCCAGTGGGTCCTGCTCCCACGATGAGGACGGCGATATGTTGGCTCTTGATCACAATCTACTCCTCCAGTCCCACACGGTCGGCGCTACCGTCTCCAATGACTTGCTCACGACTTGTGAGCCCAGCATTCGTGCTGGTCGGCAAGGCCGACTTGTTCTCAGCAACGTCGAGAACCAAACAACAGGGGGCCCCATTAAATCCCTGGAATCGCATCTTACATCCCAGTGTTGACAGGCGCAACATTTTCACATCGAAAGGGGATGCTACGACGTCGGACGTGTCACGGGCGTGACCATGACCATTGCAGAAGCGTACGAGAGTTCTCCCAAAGAGTAGTCCCGAATAGTCCGTCATGATCCGACCGGGCTCGGCGAGATAGTCCGGACACTAGGATCGCCTCCAAACCTCAACTAGTGGAGCCTCTCCATCTGTGCCCCTAATCGCTTGGGTGCGATCAGTGCGTAGCTGCCCAGCAACAGCTCCGCCACTTCGGCCCAATCGACTTTGCCCACGTCCAGACGGAGGGCGATCCAGCCCTTCGACGCGATGTAAGCAGGAAGATAAAATCTGCCGGGCTGGGCCTCAGCTAGCGCCTTGTTGTCGCCGGACAATACCTTGCAGGTGACTGCGACTATGCCGTCACCGTGATGGTTATCGAGGAAGTAAGCGAAGGTCTTCTTCCGGACCAGAAATTGCGCGTGCGATCCATAGATTCGTCGAGTTGCCTCAGGAAGCGCAAGAGCAATATCAGTTAAACGGGTGAGGCGTGGGTCGGCGGGATGTTTTGCCATGCGAGCCCTGACCGGTCCTCATAATAGTAATACTTCCTTCCATGACAGACTAGAATGCACGATGTGGCCTATTCGAGACTCAGTTGTCGGGAATGAACTATTCTTGCTGGGGCGCCTCTTCAAGAACAACCTTATTAAAACCGGTCAGGATTCTTTGCTGCACCGGCAAGGCGCGGCATCGTCAAATCCCGGCGCAGGGGCGGGTGACAATCGGGGAAATGACCAAGGCCGCTGCTGAAGGTGCCGCTGGCGGCACGTCGAACGCCAAACGCCGATGATTGGGTCGATACCAACATCCTCGTACGCTACCCTGCCGACCAGCAATGTCCGCCAGTCCGCAGCAGGCAGATAAATCATGGCGAAGAACATTCGGACAATCACGCCGAGATCAGGGTTCAGCCACGGTGCAACAAAGAGCTGCAAAGATCCAGGCATTCGTCAATTTCCTGCTCCCACTTAAACTAGAAGAGCCAATTCGATTGTTCTCGGGATTGCTGCCGAATGCTCTGACTCTCCAGATCATTTCGTCACCGGAGCCGAGTGAATAGCTGCGATACCCGCAACCCCTTCCATTCGCCGCAACACAGCCGAGAAGTCTTCTTCATTGGCATGCGCTAGCTCATCTGAATTGATGCGAAACGCCGCTTCTGTCACAGGCATGGAGATGTGCTCATGTGCCGCCGCCTCCAGAATCAGCTGAAAATCCTTGTTCATCAGACGCAATGGAAACTGCGGACTGTAATCATGGGTCGCTACCGTTCGGAGCTTTCCCAAGTGGGCCGGAGCGATCACGGCGGTCTGCGATAAGACTTCAAGCAACCGTTCGCGATCGAGGCCAGTTTTCTCCCCCAGAACCACAGCCTCAGCAATTGCCTGCATGCCAACACCCAACAGCGTGTTGACGACCAACTTCATCGCTGTTCCGGCACCGGAACGGCCCAGAAGAAAGTATCGTTTTGCGATCGCCTGAAATAGTGGCTCAGCCGCGAGGAAGAGTTCTTGATCGCCGCCTACCAGAAGCGTGAGGATGCCTTCTTCGGCCGCAGGAGTGCTGCCCGAGATGGCGACATCCAGTACTTCGATGCCACCCGCGGCGGCGAGGCTGTTCACTTCACGGGAGGTTTCTGGCGAGATCGTACTCATCTCGAGAACGGTGGTTCCGGACTGCGCCCCGGCAAGAACCCCGTGAGGCCCGGTATAGACGCTGCGAACTGCTTCATCGTTCGTCAAGCAGGAGAGCAGCACATCGGCACCGCGTGCCAGTTCAAGAATATTGTTCGCGAGGACACCGCCCTGTGCAACGAGGGCCTCCGCCTTAGTGCGATCCATGTCGTATATGGACACTTGGTAAGCGTGATCAAGCAGGCGTTTTGCGATCCGGCTTCCCATGTTACCTAGGCCAATGAATCCGAGTTTCACCTGATCTGCCGTAAGACGTTTCATCGGGTCTCCGTGGTCTCCTCAGATTGTGGACACATGCGCCAACCGATGCTCACACGAGAACAGAAAGATAAAAAACACACGGCCACCCTTAGACACTCATGACCTCTCTCCGGCGTTCCTTGGCCGTGCTGCCCTGATGGGAGCACGTCGCCTTCCAGTTCCGTGCTCAACGGACCTTGTTTCATTTCTTTTTTCTTTTCTTACAGCGTCAGCCGGTAGTTGCCTTGAATATTTGTCTTGAAGTTTGCCGGAATGCAAATACCGACGGCAGTGTCGTTATGCCGACTCTCCATCATGGCTCGGAACTACCTTCTAGCTCGCATATGTCGAAATCCTCTTCCCGCTCCGAAGCAGACAGGGCTCTCGTCATGTTCGAGATGTCCCGGCTCTTTAAAGAAAGGTACCGAGCGAACCGGACGTCAACCTCACTAGAATCTGTGACTCGCTGTTTGTGGTCTGCTCTTCATCTGGGTTGCGACCTTCCGTAGTAGCCGGTTTTTGCATATATGCGGAGTGGCGACAGGCCTTTGGGAAGGAAGGTCAATTTGACCTTGATCTTCCGCCACTTGCCATCATCTTTCGAGTTGCTGGGAGCGTAGGCGAGCACATATTGGTGGCGAAGCCTGACCCCGATGTGGCGGGTAACAATCGGAAGATCGTTGGGATTGTCGAGGGTGTAACACTGAGCACCCGTTACGTCGGAGATTTCATTGAGAAGTTCAGGGCCTAAAAGCTCTTCCCGGGTGCGGAATTCCCGATCGAAAATGCCAACTGAATAAATAGGAACGGCGGCTTCCTTGACCCGGGACTTCACTTCGCCTTCAGTGTAGCGGCTGTGGCTGTCGCCACCGTCCGAGATAACGAGTAACGCTTTTCTTGCGTACCTTGCCTCTTCCATTTTGTTAAAGCCCAGGTAAATCGCATCGAGCACTGCGGTACGCCCTTTGGGCAGGGTAAAGAGTAACTTCTCTTGTATATTCTCGACAGCCTGAGTGAAGTCCTGGACCACGTGCGGTGTATCTGCGAAAGTAATCAGAAAGCCTTCGTCTTGCGGGTTCGACCCTTTCAACAGCTCGAGGACGGCTTCCCGCGCACATTCAAGTTTTGATGACTGCTGCTACTCATGTCGAGAATCACGCCTAACGACGCGGGTGCATCCTCGCTAGAGAAGTGTTTGACCTCCTATGGTTCCTTGCCTTCGTAGACCTGGAAATTCCTTTTGTCTAGGCCTACTACAATGCGTTGCATCGCATCGGTGATAGTTACTGGCACGAGCACCGAGTCGACGTGTTTGCGGATCGTGACGATGTAACCGTTACTGAGGCTCTGCGTCGCTCTTGAATGAACCCGAGGCTGGATGTGAACATCGGGAAGTTGGCCTTGCGCATGAGCTGCTGCAATTCCCCGACAGAGGAAAACAGCAAGAACAAGGAAGCGACCTAACAAGATTAACGCTTTGTCACTTGAAAACATGATGACTACCTGCGCATGCTCGCGAGATGTTTCCATTAGGAACCGAATCGGAAACGGTGAATGCACTTGTTGATCCACTCTGGGGGTAGGTTTTGGGGGTTGACAGGCGACATTGAAGGGGTCCGTGGACCGGA
>Ga0137396_10000721_pt1 | contig 16277 bp, 9 predicted proteins | sample czc16metaG_FD_108284 | JGI IMG/M metagenome (GOLD analysis project Ga0137396, IMG submission 108284) | Vadose zone soil microbial communities from Angelo Coast Range Reserve, California, USA - czcobulk3.16 metaG | ecosystem: Environmental > Terrestrial > Soil > Vadose zone | place: USA...
CAGCGGAAAGGGCGTATCTCCGACAGACGTCTTCGACGCTGACGTCGAACCCTAGAGTCGTTTCTCCATATGAACCAGGAATCATTAGACTCTCCCATTCGCTTGCCAATTCGGCACGGTCCAATCCGCAATTGTGGTCCGATCACTTTGAAAACCGGACGTAATGCCTCCGGGTTGGCAGATTACTCCCGATAACGCGCTTGTATTGACTGGTCAGGCTAACTTTCGGGTGGTCGGCTACTCTTACCTAATCCCGGTTACTTCACCCGCCACTGGTGCCGGTGATTCAACAATGGGGCGCGAAACACGGAGTTGATGGTGTCATTTGGACTGACTTGCGTTCAAATTTCGACGATGAAACAGGAAACCCATTTACGGTGGAACGAGCCCCGAGACTATCTCCTGGGGCTTCCCAAGTCAGCGGCGGATCGGGCGCGCCGGTACATTAACAGTTCACCGCCAGAGGTTGACACACTGCTGCGTCGGGCAATGCAGGAAGCTCGTTGGCTGTAATCTGGTTCCAATTTGGTTCCAACGAAGGGCCGCTAAACCGGCGTTTTTTCGGAATAAGCGGTGCCGATTCAACGGTTTTGAGGTTTGTTAACAGCCGAATGCTCTACCATTGAGCTACCGGGGAACCGCGCAACATATTTGTTTTCATTCTAGTACAGCCATCGAAATGATGCCAGTCCAGCCGTTGGTTCCAACTTCGGTCCAACGGCGTGATTTGTCGAAACTTCTTTGGTGAAATCAAAAAAATCGGATGACTGATTTTCAAAGACTTAGACGTAATGTTCTGCGAGAAATTCACGATTATTCGGCACCACACCGAATGCTCGTTTTCCCGGCTGCCGTTGGGAAGACCGCTGCCGTTCAGCCTGGGCACACGGGAGCAAATTGCGTCAACCGAGAAGACCATGGCCACAAAGTGCTTTATCACGTGCTCAGAACCTGCGTCAAGGCTGGCCACGAATATGGTCGTAATTTGGCCGCCACACCGTTCGTCGCAATCGATTCACTCTGAAATGGGAAGGGTCAGTTTGGCGTACGAAAAGGAAGGTCCACCGTCCTATAGTGGCTAGCTTGCTAGGAAGAAGTTGACCAAGCGGTTTCTGCCACGAACCAGAACTACCTCTCACCTCGCTGCCGCAAGATTCCAGAGTTTCAAGGGTCCGCCTGCTGAACCCAACCAGCGTCCGTCAGGGCTAAACGCGACGGAATTGATGTACACTGAATCCGTCAGCGTCCCGACTTCCTTCCCGCTCGGCACGTCCATTACTACCACGGTACCGCAGCGGAACTTCGCGATACTTGATCAGAGGTAGTTCCTCCCAAACCGACGGCAAACTCCTGAACAACGCATCAACGGAGAATAGGACCTAACGCAGTTTGGACGACAAAAGTGGCTGGCAAATTGTATGAGTCTGATTAACACAGAAATCAAAGAGACTAAGACCGAAAAGGGCACCAAACACCGTAAACGGCTAAAGTGATCACCTGCATGGCAACTCCAGTGTTTCCCTGACTTGCAAAGCTAATAGGCCTGATGATAACTGTCTCCGTCTCCCTTTCCAATTGAAAGCGGCAAAGCAAGGTCTTGGGCATTCCAGTGAGGGGACTTTTGGCTTCCTTGCCCTGCCCATACGCATCGCTTTCAGAACCAGCGCCGGAGGTAGGCCATGCAGTCTCGAAAGAGGATCGAGCCCGTCGAGAATTTAGCCGAGCAAGCTGATCACCGCAATACGCAGCGGAAGATTCTTCGCCTGAAGAGTTTCGATGCGAGAATTGAGAGGCGCGAGCCTCTGCCAGTTCAGATCTACCTCGCGAACCTGGATGAGCCGCGAATTCGCGAACGCACCGTCACGGAAGACGTCAGTCCCCACGGCGCTCGAGTGCTCACCAAACGATACTGGCAGCCCGACGAAGTACCGCTGGTTACCCCCTTGATGGGCGACTTTCCGAAGCACGCGCGAGTTGTCTATTGTGATTCTCGGCCGAAGGGTGGCGGCTATTGTGTGGGCATACAATTCGAAGGCCCAGCATTCAAGTGGCACGTATAGGCTTCGCGTAGAAACTTGGCGGGGAACCTTTGCACCAGCGACGGTTGCGATAAATCAACTCTAAACGGGCGCTGGTTCATTCGTCAGCGGAGGCCGGGACAGAGGGGCGGGCGGTGAAGGAGCGCGGGCGCCTTCGCCTGGGGTTTATTTTACTCAAGGAGTCTTCAGGCTAGTCCTCTTCGCAAGCAAAGCCAATCTCTGCTCGTGATTCATGGGCTCCCATGGGACAAGTTTCTCGGCAAGCACATCCATTCTGCGAAAGAGGGTCAATTCGACGAAAAGTTCCATAAAATCCAAGTCTCGGAAGACCAACGAGCCAGCCTCTCTCATCTTGTCGCGAATCCGCTCGAAATGGACTGGCATCTCCGTCCAGTGAAGGCTGGCACGGTGATGATGGCAGAGGTGGTATCCTTCGTTCATGAAGTTCACCTCATCCACAACGGTTACGGAATTGGCGAAATAATCTTCAGGACGTTCCGGGTCACGGAAAGCGTGCTGGACCCATGCGGTGATGGCGTGGGTGAAATTCATGCAGAGCAGAGGAACCAGCACGAACACTGTCCCAATTCTCCAATCGTAAATAAACACAGCTCCGAAGTAAGCATAGTAGCGCGCCATTCCCCATAACATGCGTCTTCGGTTCTTTTCATCGCCTCTGGCCTTAAAGTAGGCATAGGGAGCGAGCCCCAAGACCGTCCAAATGCCAATCGCACCATGAACGCTAGCGTTTCGCGCTCGCGGCAATGGAATCACGTTTACCTTCTCCGAGAAGGAATGGACGGCTCTGCAAAAGCTGTTCCGTCGCGCATGGCAGATGCCAGAGGTGCGACTCGCGTGGGATGCACTGACTCTCGAATATGGAGAGCTCTGAGCGGCGCTGTTTCGCGGCGGGCGAATCGGAATCCCCACAGTCGCCGATCTAGGAAGATTCGGAGCAGCGATTCCGCTGATCGTGGACGAATGGGTTGGCAATTCCTGAAGCTCGAATTCCGCAGGGTAAGGGAGAAAAATCTGCTGAACTTTTGCTGAACTATAGGCTGCAAATGAAGCTTTGTGACCGCAACTGAGCAGTGGCTAATGCAAACAAAACACGTGAAAATCGGTCTGTGCGAATCGGGCAGGTAGGTTTAGCAAACCGACCCATTAAACCACTCTGGCACCTCTCTCCGCCGAGTGTTTTCAGTAGCTTAGCACAAATCTGCGATTTGATTGGTCCGCTTTTGGTGCACTATAACAGGAAAAACGTGAATCGTCGCGAGAGTACGACTGGGATAAGTCCTGCAAAATCAATCCGTGCTCTGATTGGAATTCGCTGGCGTGGTTGGGAAAACCGCCGCCGTTGGTCAAATGCGCGAGTCCCGAGATCGGTGCCATTTCCAGAAGCGGATTTCAAACAAAAGTCGATGGCGATGCTGCGACCTACGCTTAGAAGATAAACAACAAAGATTGTTGAAAAAACTCGGCTCCAACTTAGTTCCAATAACGCTTGAATACGATACAAAATCATCAGGCAACAAGTACGCGGAGCCAAGGGAAAGCAACGAGATAGGATGTTGTTTAAGTCTGTTCGTCAGTCACGGAATCGATCCCGCGTCCTCTGTCGTGACAGCGTACAACGAGATGGAAACTCAGGCGCTTGCATCAGGATCAAGAAAAGGTGCCGGTATTTGTCAGAGCTATGCCTGCGCAAACTTCAGCGCAGTTCCTGTACGCGTCCGGTGCGAACAGATTCCCTCGCCGCGTCCAGGATCTCCAGCACCTGAACATTCAATTGAGCAGACAGCGGCTCTTCGATCGGCTTATCGTGGCGGATGCAGTCGACAAAGTACGCAACGGGATTGTTCGTCGCTGCCTGTGCTCCACTGAGCGCAACCGGCTCGCCCTCTAATCCCGATTTCCCGCGATCTTCGGTAGACCTGTAGAACAGAGCGTCGTGGGTTGCGAGCAAGCTCCCCTTCGGGCCAAAGACCTGCACCTGCCCCATGCTGTGCGGCCAATCCCAGGAAGCCTCAACAATCACAGTGGCGTCCGGATATTCGAGAAGAATCGTTGCGTCGTCGTCCACCTTGTTGTGTTGTGAAACCTTCAACTTTTGCGCGATCGCTTGCACACCTTTGGGCCGGCCCTTCAGCCACAATGCCCACTCCGCCCCGTAGCATCCGAAATCCATGATTGCGCCGCCGCCATTCTTGACGGGATCGTAGAGCCAGTCCGCAAAATACTCCGACACACCAATCTCCTTGGGGCCCGCGTGTCCGTATTGCACGATGATTTTCTGCACCGCGCCAACCTGTCCGTCTTTCACGCGATGAAAAAGCTCATGACTCGGTGGCACCCACGCGTTCCAGTAGTTCACCATGAGCTTGATTCCCGCCTGCTTGGCCAGCTTCTCCATCTCGCGAGCGTCAGCCGCGTTCGTGGCCATGGGCTTCTCGACGGAATAATGAATGTGGCGCTTGGCGCACTCGCGCAGAATCTCGAGGTGCCGATCGTTTGAGGTAGTGACGATGACGGCGTCGGGTTTGACTTCGTCCAACATAGGGACGTAGCCAGAATAAAACTTCACGCCCGTTTGCACCCGCGACTTCGCCTCTTTCACGAGCGCGGGCTGGAGTTCCGCGATGGCCACTAGCTCCGCATCGGGTTCAGCTTCCAGATACTTCAGCAATCCCCAAACGTGATCGTGGTCAAGTCCCACGATGGCAATGCGTGTCTTGCGCTCAGGCGCACTCGGTGCCGCAGCTGCGGCTCTAGTGCCCAGAACCTGCAACGCCATTAAGAAAGCCGCGGAAAACACGCATTCTCGCGCCAACATCCTCGCTCGCATGTCAAGACTCCTATCTCACCGCAAAAGGCAGAATTTGACACGAGATGCAGTTTCGGAACGTCGCTTGGCGTTGTCAAGTTACTCGGATGTCCCCTGCGAAGCCTTCCGCATCCTATTGATACATAGAACCTTACCAGGAGACATTCCCCAGACCAGTGTGAGGATGTGGCCACCGGCACTGCGCCCGTACTGCGCCCATAAGATGGGTGTCTCGAATTCCCCTGGCGGGTTGCGAGAAATCGCCTGGCCTCCTAATCCCTAACGTCGTGCGAACCCCGGTTCGTGGCCTTCTGCAAGGCAGCAGACGCTTTCTGGGCAAATAGCTGAAAACCACCTTTTGCTGCCTCCTTCCGCAATGCGTCTAGCTCAGTGCGGCCTGTGCTTGGATCGGGGTTTCCCATCTCAATCTCGCCTTTTGCCAGGCGGGCCTCCAGCGTGATTGCCTGGAAGCCTGTCGTGGTCGCATCAGCGATCACCCTATCGAGGCGCCGTAGAGCCTCCCTGGCTTCCGAAGAATCTCCCGACGCCGCACGAACACGAGCAGCCGTCAACGTTGCCGATAACTCCAATTCCCGGTTGTGCGTCTCAGTAGCAACGCCCACGACCTCGTCGACAATCTTGCGGGCGTCAGCCGTGTGGCCGCTAACCAGCAATGTTTTAGCAAGCAGCAAGCGGGCAGTTGCCTCGTCGCTCGTTCCCTTTGTCTTTGCAAACACCTCCGCCGCGCGCCGGGCTGAGAGTGCCGATTCCTCGCTCTTCCCTTCATCAAGAAAGAGTTCGGCAAGATTCAGGTCAACGTGTGCTACCTCCGTCTTGTCACCAATCTCATCGAAAATGGTTCTAGCTTCCGTTTCCTCCGCGAGCGCTTGGGCCAGTTCCCCATGGAGCCGGTGCACGCGGGCTTTACCAGCCAATGCCCCGGCTTGCCGGCCTCGATTGCCAATTCTTCCGCAGATTTCGAAAGAACTCTCGAACATTTCCGTTGCTTCCCGATGCTTGCCCAGGACCAAGAACACATCGCCGAGACCGTTTTTGGCCAGAGCCTCACCGTTTTGATCGCCAACCTCATGATAAATTGCCAGAGCCGCCTCATATCCGCGGCGAGCACCTTCGAGGTCGCCAAGGTAAACAAGAATGTCTCCGATGTTGTCATTCTCGGCGGCAAGGCCCGTACGGTTCCCGATCTGGCGATAAAGTGTCAAAACCTCTTCATACCCCTTTTTCGCGCCGAGATAGTTTCCCTGATTCTTGAGAGCTATGGCGCCGAGCGTCGTCGCTTCCGCGACCCCGCTGCGGTCATTCGCCGCCACATAGAGTTGTCTCGCTTCGCGCACCGCGGCCTCAACTTCGGAAAACCTGCCCAGGTTTTCAAACAACCATGCTTGATCAAGCCTCGCCTTTGCCAGCAGCAAAGATGCTCCGGCCGCTTGAGCCTTTTCCGCTGCCCTCACGAGCGCGGCCTCGGACCTCTTTGTGTCCCCTAACGATCGTGCCGCATCCTGCTCTGCCAAATCGATTCGAGGGTCGTCCCGAAGGGGCAGAGGCAGCTCACGCAATGCCGCGATAGTGGTCAGCGTATCCTTCCATTTATTAGCCTTGTATTCGGCATTGGCGAGGGCGAGTCCGTAATCAAGATTGTCCGGGAAAAACTCGAAGAGCGCCCGGTAAATTTCGGCGGCTTTGTCCCAGTCTCGGGAAGTCTCGCGATACCGTCCTTCAACCAGGAGGCGCTCGGCGCGAGACAGGTTGGAAGATAGATCGAAGGCTTTTTTCGCCTCGGCCCTGGCATTTTCGTCATAGCCAAGTTGCGCCCAGGCCTTGGCCAGGGCCGCATGAGACAGGGCATAAGCGGGTTCGACGGCAATGGCACTCTGCAAAAGCTCACTTGCCTTGAGGGCGTCAAAGGCACGCAACCGGACGAGTCCCTCGGAATAGAATTTTGCGGTTTCACTCTTCGAAGGCAGTGCAATCGCCACCTCCGCTGCCTCTTCCTTGGTCACAGCGGGCACGCCCAATTTCGCGCGCAGATGCTCTCCCGCCCGGGAAACAAGGTCGAGCAGATGATTCTCCGTTCCGGTCTCGGAAAAAGCACCAGCTGTTTCCCCATTTCGCGTGTTCTGCAACCGCACATCAAGACGAATTTGGACGTCGGATTTCGCGCCAAACATCGCATACGAACCCACGACAACAAAATCGGTCCCAAGATTCTTGCGAATCCGGATCAAGCTGTCCGCGCTAAGAGTGTCCACATCGGTCAGGGAAAGTTCCGTCTTCATTCGCGCGACACTCTCCGCGGGTATCGTGCGCACTTGCTCCCCAGCTGTGAGTTCCGTCATGAGCCAGTCGGAAAACGCAGTGGACAGCCATGCATCCTGCGCCTCACCGGAAAGATTCTTGAATCCCAAGACCGCCACGGACTGCCGCAAATTGTTGCCGTTTGCGAATCCTGACGGGCCGGAGGAGGCCTGAATTCTTGTGAATGTAATCGCGGCCAAGATCACGAACGGCAATGCCGCGGCCAAAAGCGCGGTGCGTCGCCGGCCGGACCGCGTGTGCAAATCCAGGGAGTTCAGAAAACGTTGGAGGCGGCCGCGCTTTTCTTCTTCTCCGGAAACAACTCTTGAGCGGCCGACACCCGGCGGGCCGTCCGAAAATGTTGCCGCTTCCGCACCTTCGTGATGCTCGTATACGTGAGCCAAGAAGCGATATCCATGGCGCGGTATTGTTTCAACGTATCGCGGACTTTCCGCCGAATCTCCAAGGGCGGACCGCAACTTGGTCATCGCTTTGTTGAGGCTGCGGTCAAAATCAACGAAGGTATGAGCCGGCCAGAGCTTATGCCGCAGTTCGTCGCGCGTCACCACCTGTCCGGAATGGTCCAGGAGCAGGCAAAGAATCTGGAAAGGTTGTTCTTGCAGCTTTATCCGAACGCCGCGCTTGCGGAGCTCGGCCGCCCGAAGGTCCAGCTCGAAAACCCCAAAGCCGCGAGTTTGGCCGCGACCCTCCGTGGTTTGCATCGCCGAACACCCCTAGTTTAGGCAGCAGGGTAGCACGCACATTTCGCAGGTTCAATACCCCCTTTGGCCTTCCTACCAGACCGCGGGGTGGTGCGGCGAGATCGGGAGAGCGGCTCGTTCGAACGGCAAAGTCCATTCTCCCGGCTCAGCGGGCCGCTGAACGCCGGAATTCTTGGAGAACGCTTTCGGCCAGTGTAGAATTCCGTTCATGTCGCGGTTCCACTTTTCCCGATTCGCCTGTCCCCATGGTCTCCCCGCAAGAACGCTGGTGATTTTTCAACTCCTCTTCGTCACTATCTTTTTTTCTTCGGCAATTTACGCCCAATCAAGTCCCGCCACTGCTAGCGAGCGGGTGCAGGAACTGTACTTACAAGCAAAAACCGCCGAGGCGCGCGGCGACTTTGCCGGCGCAGCTCAAATCTATGAATCGCTATTGCAGATTTCCCCGCGCCTCGCTCCCGCCTACAACAATCTGGGGTCTCTCTATCTGAGGCAGCGCGAATATAAGAAGGCTGCTGATGTCTTGGAAAAAGGATTGAAAATCGACCCGAAAATGGTTTCCGCTTCCGCGCTGCTGGGAATCGCGCGCTACGAAATGCGGGATTACGCTGGCGCGCGCGCGCCCCTCGAAACCGCCCTGCGCGGCAATTCGAATGACGACAACGCGGAATTACTTCTTGCCAACGACTTAATGAAGCTGGACGAATTGAATTTGGCGGTGGAACATTTGCGAAAACTGGCGCAGCACCAGCCCGCCAACCAAGAAGTCTGGTACCTCCTCGGCAAGGTGCACATGAAATTGTCCGAGCAGGCGCTATCCAAACTGAATGAAATTGATGCAAACTCCGTCTGGGTCCACGAAATTTCCGGCGAAGTCATGGAGAGCATGAAGAATTACGATGGGGCGCTGATTGAATACAAAAAAGCAGTAGAGATGGCTCCGCAAAAGTCCGGCACGCACTATCTGCTTGGCAACGCGTACTGGTCGCTTAGCATGTGGGACGCCGCTAACGAACAATTTCGAGCGGAACTCACCAACGATCCGGCGAATTGTCTTGCGCAGTGGAAGATTGGCAACATCATCCTCGAGCAGCGCGGAAGCCCCGAAGAAGCTCTCTCCAACGTCGAGAAAGCTTTAAACATTTGCCCGAATCTGATGGTGGCCAGAGTGGACCGTGGCCGTGCGCTGATGAAATTGGATCGCCATGCGGAAGCAGCAAAAGATCTTGAGACGGCTGTGAAGTCCGACCCTGCCGAACCGTCCACGCATTTTCTGCTGGCCCAAACGTACCGCGCCCTCGGAAGAACACAGGAAGCTCAGGCCGAAATGAAACTCTTCAGCAAACTTGAGGAGAGCGCAAGGGCGGCGACAGCCGAACGAGCAAAACAGCTTCTCCAGGAAAGAAATAAAGAACAACCATAAACGTCTGTTGAGTCAAGCGATCCCTCCCGGTTCGAACCGCCGAGTCAAATGCCCTTTCCAGGTAGGAACTTCGTGGAGCGACTTTTTTCGGCACGCGTGAAGCCTTTATGGCCGGGGCGTCGGGGGGACAGAGTGGCTTCCCGCCAGAGTCGCGCAGCGGTCGAATTCGATTTTTGCTTTATCGGCAAAGCCCTGCTTGCGATAGACGGGCGCCAACATGCAATGGAGATTGGCGTTTTGGGGAGAGAGTTCGATGGCCTTTTCCAGTTCCGTCAGAGCCTTGGGGAGTTGATCCAGGCGAGTGTAGGCTTTCCCCAGCAGCTCGTGCGCGCGAGACTCGCGCGGAGCGATCTCAGCCGCCTGGAGAAGATAGGAAACGGCTTCCCCATCACGATTCTCGTCCAGGAGAAGATCGCCGAAATCAATATACGGTCCAGGATTTTTTAGAGCGGCTCCCGACTGCCAGGCGATGGCTTGCTGGTACGCTGCTGCTGCTGCTTCCCTACGACCAAGGCCGGCATAGGACAATCCAAGATTGTCCTCGGCCTTGGGGTTCCTGGGGTCAAGCTTCAAGCAACGTTGGAAGGCATCGACGGCTTCCGCGAATCTGTTTTCATTATATTTTGTCCGTCCGAGGAAATACCAGCCTTCGGCATCGTTGGGAGTCCACGCCAGCATTTTTGTGAGCCAGTTGTCCGCATCCACGTAATCGCCCAGCAGCACATAGTCGAGCGCGACGACTTTCAGATCGCCGGCGCTGGGATCGTGGAATTTCGCGCCGGCGGTGAACTCTGCCAGGGAAGCTCTGGCCTTTTCTTCACCATGCCTCGCGGGTGGAACGCCTGCCCCGAGAACCTCTACGCCCTCCACCCGTGTCTCGAGCCTTGCTTCACTTTGGATTTCGCGAAAGAGGATGTGCCCGAGCAGGAAGTGTCCATCGGCGGAATCAGGATGGGTCTGGAGATACTGACGAACGAGACGGTCCGCCTCGGTCATGTTTCCTTTTTCCAGAAGGGAGTGAGCTTCGGCGAGAGGCACGTCGGCCGACTCCGTGGGCGGTGTCGCGCGACTCGTCGACGACTGGCCGGAGGCGGCGGGTGGCTTGGCCAGGAATGGTGGCGATTCGGGGCGAGGCGATGATGTGCGCCCGGAAGCTACATCGATGATGAAAACCAACAGCAAACAGGCGGTGGCCGCAATGCCGAAAAACCTAGTTAACAACACGCCGGGGGCCCCCGGGGGGGTGTGGGATTTGTGGCAGAGAAACGACTTAAAATGTGGCCATTTCGGAAGTGTGGCAAGGAAAAGAGTTACGGCCGAATTTCTTGGATGTGTGGCAAATGAAGGAGTTAAGGTGTTCGACGCAGGTGGGCAAAGAGGCATGAGGGGAGGGTGAGGTATAGCAAGTTCCTTCGTAGCCGGAGATTTCCCGACAGTAAAGAGAATGGGTGGCCGGAGGTAGAAGTCAGCAAACACGGTAAAGGATAGCATGGGGATGGCACTTACCGAAGCGTTATACAGCGAAGTGTCGAAAAGAGATTGAATGCCAGTCAATTGAAGTTGAACGGTTGCAGGAGCGGCTCGAAATTCACCCGCAGCTCGATGTTTATCAGTGGGGAAAAAACAAGAAAAAGTGCCGGGGCTCAACGAGCCCCGGCTTCCTCGACTTACGATACTGGAGGGGTTCGCTCCAGCAGGGTTCAGAAACTAACTTTGAAGAAGGCTTGTCCTGTTCTAGGGCTGTTCTTCTGGCAGACGGAGCCGCCGTTGATTCTCCCAAAGTTGGCATTATCCACATTAGTCTCTGGATCGCAGATTTGCATTCGATTGAGGATATTGAAGAATTCCATCCTGAGTTCCGCGCCGACGCGCTCGCTGAAATAAAAGTGTTTGGCCAAATTAATGTTCTCATTGGCGTTGAAGGATGTGCGGAGACCTTCAATTCGTCGCGGAGCATCTCCCACCGCGAACCTTCCGGGCGAGGAGAAGGCGCCGGTGTTGAAGACGGGCAGGCCCTTATAATAATTATTATAATCAACGGTCAGCGACTGCCCCGCGACAAGATTGGCAATGTTTCCAGTACGCAGAGGGCTGCCGTTGGCACCGATCCTAAGCGGAGTTCCGCTCGAGTACTGGAAAACACCTCCGAACTGCCAGCCGTTCAGGAGATTCTTTGCGAGCATACCGCCCCGGTTGAGGAAGCGTTTCCCGGGGCCCAGAGGCAATTCGTAGAGCCCGCTGACGTTCAATACGTGTTCTCTGTCATCGCCCGCGATGGCCCAAAGCTGCTTCTTGTTGAACTTATCCACCGGGGTCTCGTCGAATGTCGAGAAGCCACTATCGGCATTCGACATTGTCTTGGAAAGAGTGTAGGCCACCAGGAAACTCACGCCGCTCGTGAAGCGCTTTTGAACTTCCGCTTGGACGGAATTGTAGTGGTCAACACCTGAGAGATCGAAATTATCGACCATGCCGAAGTACTGCGGGAAGGGACGGATCGCCTGGTTTAGCGTTTGCCCCGCCCCGAAATCATTGAGGAAATTGGCATACGGGCTGAAGAAGCCGGTGGCATCTTTGCCGAACCCGAGATTCTGCAAAGCCGATTGCGGCGTTGCCGTCGATACGCAACTGCCCGAGTTAGTCGTCGCCGTCCATGGCTCCAGAAGAACGCAACCAAGGTTCAGGAAGCTGGGAAAGACTTGGTTGGGAGTGTCCAACCGGGATACCAAGTGCGTACCCCTGTTTCCGATATAAGCAACGGACAGGAACAGATTCCGCGGCAACTCCCGTTGAACCGCCACATTCCAGGCCTGAACGTAAGAGGCCCTTCCGCGGTCCCTTCCGAATTGATGGAGGTTGCCAGTGGCATTGGCAATAGTCGGGCTGAACGGGAGGGGAGAAGGCAAAGGCATGTGGAAAGCATCCCAAGTGCAGTTCGCGGAGACGTTGCAATAGCCGGGTGTATTCGAGCCGTTTGAACTCGCCGTGAAATCACTTGCCAGAAGATTACCGTAGTTGACCGCTACCTTATTGACGCCATATTCGTATGCGCCAGTGTCTAGGAAGTTCAACGCATAGCCACTGAGAAGGACGGTCTTATCATTCAGCTTATAGGCGAGGCCAAGACGCGGGCTGAAATGACCCCAGCGAGTGTCCGCGCGATCATACCCAACACAACCAGAACAAGTGCCTAGGACGCTTGCGGCCCCGAGGAGGGGCTTCCCGCTGCTGTTGCTAACAGCGCCGGGATTGGGAGCATTCGGATCGAAGAAAACGATTTGGTTGGCAGGCTGGCCAGTAACCGCCTCGGTGGTGAAGGGCCGCATAATTTCCCAGCGGACGCCAACATCGACGGTCAGCCTTGGGTTGATTTTGATATTGTCTTGAACGTACGGCGCGATGTAGAAGTTTCGCAGTTTCGTTTCCAGGGCAAAATGGCGCCCGGCGGAGTCCGGCATACCCAACAAGAAGCTAGCGAAGGAGCTGCCGGTGTTGTTCTCGTTGAGAGCGCCGCTCGTAAGGCCGTTGCTGGTTGTGAGGCTGCTAAAAGTGAAGTTGCCCCCGCAATTCTGACATTCGTGGTCGTCCTGGTAGGTACGGCGGATCTCCCAACCAATATTGAAGGTGTGCCGTCCACGAATCCAAAGCCAATTGTTGTCAAGGCTGATGCCCAATTTACGGTTGATCGAAAACGTTTCGCCGTTACCGTTCACTCCCCACGTGGTGGGGGCGAATGAATCGCCAGAGAAGGAAATTGTAGGAAGAATCTCACTCTTGTCAACGGCCGCGAACGGGTTTCCAAGATGCGCATTGAGTTCGTTGTTGATTTCCCCCATCCAGCCGAGCCCCGCCGTCACCACCAGATTGCTCGATATCGCGTTGGAGTATGTCAAGAAGAGTCCCGTTCCAATTCGAGGCTCGTTTTTCAAATCTGAAAGGCCGTTTGCGAAGGGAGCGCTATTGTCCTCGGCAGGCGCGTTGTAAACATTGCGCCAGTAACTGCCGTGGAATTTTTGTTTATCTGAAAGATTGTGGTCTATCGAAAAACCTCCCAGCGTATTCCTGGTCGGAAGGCTCTTCAAATCGGCCAGCTTATTGTGCAAGAAACCAGCTCCGGGAACGTCTGGAGCCGGTATTTGCGTGTTTTTTGAGGATAGCAAGCCGGCCGAGATACTACTGAAACATGCTGACGGAATTTTGTTTCCCGGCCACTGTGTTCCCGACGTGGGCGCCGTACACCCCGAAGGAGCCACGAAGCCAGCGGGAACATAAATCGGCTGCGGGAAAGCGTTGAAGTCGCCTCCGACCATGGCTGCAGTCGGAACAGTCATGGTGCCGGTCACTCCTTGATTCAAGCGATACCACTCCAAACTCACATGAAAGAAGGTCTTGTCTTTTCCGCGGTATATCTTCGGAAGATAAACGGGCCCACCAACCGTAAATCCGTAATTATTTTCATGATCCACGGGCGTTGGGCCACCCGCGGCTGCCGTGGCAGCGTCTCTCGCATCGAAATAGCTGTTGCGCATGATCTCGAAAACATCACCGTGAAGGGTATTCGTGCCCGAAGCAAATTGGTAGGACGCCACTCCCTGGGCCAGTCCATATTGAGCAGAAAACGCCGAGGTCAGAACACGGAACTCACTCACCATCTCGAAAGGCGGGTTGATATTCGTTTGCAAGCCTTGCGTTTCAGACTGGGCGACAGCCACTCCGTTAAACACCACCTCATTCTGGAAGTCCAAACCACCATTGATACGGTGGCTGAAACCACCACCGGTCACCCCTGGCACAATGAACAGAAAGTTGTCAATTTGCCGTCCACGCGCGCCGATGTCCGAGCCCAGAGGCAGCGGAAGTTCGTTTACAACTTTGGTTTCGAGAGACGCTCCGAGTTCCGGCTCCGAAGTCTCCAGGGAGATCGGTTGCGCTATGATTTCGACATTCTCAGTGATGCTGCCTGGCTTGAGAACGGCGTCCGCACTGGCGTTCCTACCGACTTCGACAATGACGTTGTGGCTCACCGAGGTGGCAAACCCAGCTTTTTCGGTCTTGACGGTGTAGGCGCCAGGGACCAGGTCGGTGATAGTGTAGGTGCCGGCCGAACTGGTGACGGCGGTACTCACGACACCCCTTGCGGTGTTGGCGACAGTAACCTTGGCGTCAGGAACCACTGCGCCGGATTGATCAGTGACAGTTCCGGTGATGCCGCTGAGAGCCTGGGCACGCAGACTGGCTGGAGAGGATAGCAGCAGAAGGGCCCCGGCCAACGCAGCAAGAAAGCGAGTATATTTGGTTCCACCGCCAAAGCAATGCGGGCAACGCAAAAGAGATTTCATGTGGGCCCCCAAACTGTTTTAAACTAAGCAAAAACACGAAAACCTCGACAGCCCTCGACCGTTGCGGCGGAGTCTTGCGAAGAAGCGCAGGGGAGTCAATGCCTCAGGGTGTCATTCCTGCCTTCCCGGCTAAATGATTGAGAACAAAACTACTAGCGGGCATTTCTTCCCCATGAATTGGGACGCAAAGAGAACGCTAGGTGGGCTGGAGGGCAAGCGACCAGTTCGGGAATGATGGCGAAATGAGGTTACAACCGGGGGAGAGGGGATTGATGACTACTACCGGGATTCCAGAGCTTCCGGGTCATGGGAGTGAAATTCCCTTTGCCTCGACCACGGTAAGGATGCGGTCAATTTCGGGGACAAGGATTTCCTCGGTAGCGCCGCTAGGCCAGCGAATTTCGAGTTTGTCGACTTTGGTTGCCGCACCAACGCCGAAATGGACGCGAGGGTCAGAGCTGGAACCGTAGCTGCCCCCGCTGAAAACATCTGCTCGCTGCCGGACGCCGCCCGCGGTGAGAAACAGTTTTGCACCGAGGGCATCGCGCGGACTCTTCGGGCCACCAACCAATTTCAAGGTGAGCCAATGATTTTCGTTTTTGACGGCGTTGCGAAGAAGCGTGGGCGGCGCGTCGATATTGTTCAACACGACGTCGATGTGGCCGTCGTTGAATAAATCGCCGAAGGCGGCCCCGCGCGCCGAGACTACCACGGCCAGGCCGCTGCCAGTGGCGGGAGGCACTTCCTGGAATTTTGCGCCGTCGAGATTGCGGAAGAGCTGCGGGCGCTCGGCCCAGGTGGTGCCCCACTCGGTGCGGTCGGCGACGGGATAGACGTGGCCATTGGCGATGAAAATGTCGAGGAGGCTATCATTGTCAAAGTCCAGAAAACCGCAGCCCCAGGCGAGGAACGGAATCGTGGGATTGCCAAGGCCAGCGCGAAAAGAAACGTCGGTGAAATTCGCGTCACCATCGTTGCGATAGAGAGTCTTGTAGTCGTCGGAGAACGTGGTGACGAACAGATCGACCTTGCCGTCGCGATTGTAATCACCGATGCCGATGCCCATGGAAGCCTGCGCGCGGCCTTCTTCATTGACGGCAAAACCGCTGAGGTAGCTGACATCCTCGAATGTGCCGTTGCGGCGATTGCGATAAAGATAGTTGGGAGTGGAGTCGTTGGCGACGACGAGGTCGAGCCAGCCGTCATCGTCTAGATCAACGAAGGCGGAAGCGAAGCCGTAACGGCCTTCGCGATCGGCGACGCCGGCTTTGACACTGACGTCGGTGAAGGTGCCGTCGCCATTGTTGTGGAAGAGATGATCGCTTTCGCCGATGAGGCCGATGGGGCCGCAAAAAACGGAGACGCCGCGATATTGACACGCGCCTTCGGGAACGCCGTTTTTTCCAGCGAAGACGGGGCGATCGAGATTGTAATTGACGTAGCCGGGAACGAAGAGATCAAGCAGGCCATCGTGGTCGTAGTCGCCCCAAGTAGGTCCGGTAGACCATCCGCCAAGCGCGACGCCCGCCTTTTCGGCAACGTCGGTGAACGTGCCATCGTGATTGTTGCGATAAAGGCGATTTTTGCCGTAGTTGGCGACGTAAATGTCCG
>Ga0137396_10000723_pt1 | contig 16258 bp, 15 predicted proteins | sample czc16metaG_FD_108284 | JGI IMG/M metagenome (GOLD analysis project Ga0137396, IMG submission 108284) | Vadose zone soil microbial communities from Angelo Coast Range Reserve, California, USA - czcobulk3.16 metaG | ecosystem: Environmental > Terrestrial > Soil > Vadose zone | place: USA...
CAGGAGACCCGAAATTCGCGCGACAGCTCTGTCCATCGTCGACGTCAGCGGGTGTAGTGTGGTCGTATGAAACAGCTCACACTTATTGCCCACGCGATCCGGTTGACACCCGGGCAGCACACCGTTCAGATCGTTGGACAAGGGCTCAAGCCCTACCGCACTCGGATTCTTGCTGACCCGAGCTTTCCGACTCGCATTCGAGCCGTACTCTCCCGTGAGTGAGGCCGTGAGCTTCCAGAGAATCGTCCGTCTCCTGGCAACCCTCACGGTTGTGCTCCTGTGGCAGCCCGGCCTGGCCTCATCTGGCGCGCGCGTTCCCCGCGACTCGCCCGTCGTCCTCCACGGGCGCGTTGTCCAGCCGAGCGGGCTTGGGCCGTCTCGCTATTCTGCGGATCTCGCGCGGGAACCTGAATGGACGCACCGTCGCCCGCTTGCATCGCCTCCAGGAATCGATCCGGGCCATCGGCCTCTCTGGGTACCGGACACTCTCTTGGGGAATGGATTCCGAACGATCCGAGTGCCCGGCCACTGGGAGTAGGTCCCGGGCGCGGTCCGGATGAGCTCGGGGAGTGTAGCGCGTCCCACTACGGCTTGACGATATCGACGCCGATGATCACCGTTTTCGCCCCGCTGCGGTTCTCCGCCCAGTGCTCGACGTCACGCGATTCGGCGATGAACCCGCCGGGCTTGATCTCCTTGATGTAGCCGCCCTCGCGGAGCTCGGTGAGCGTCCCCTGCAGCACGTAGGCGAACGCCGGACGGTCTTTGTGGCTGTGGAATCCGGCGACCGCGCCCGGCTCGAAGCTGATCGTGCGGAGACGCAGCTGCTGGCCCTTGAAGTCCGGGCCGAGATCGATCGTGCCCTCGATTTTCGGATCGACGCCTTTCGAATCCATGGGCGGGCTCTGCTGTCCCACGGCCGATCCCAGCCCGAAACCTGCCGCGAGGCAGCACACCCCCAGGATCACGAGGAACCATCCGGACGTCTTCATGGCTCTTTCTCCGGCGTCCGCCACGACGGCGAAGCGGTTCACTGCTCGTTATGTTATGTCAGTTGCTGTGCGCGTGGCGTCTGTGCCCGCCGAGGCGGCCGCGGATCTCACCGGAAGGATGTGACGTCGTGTGCACGTTCACGTACGCCGCACTCGCCCGGATCGCCATCAGCATCTCGGCGAAGCCAGCGGCTCCGGGGTCGATCCCCTGTCCGGGAACGGCGATGACATCGGCCGCGGTCAGCGTTCCCGTGACTGTCGCCGGGGCGGCAGGGCAAGCCGGAGGCTTCGGCACGCCAGTCGGTGGCGTCAGATTCGTGCACAGGAAGAGCACGACGCCGCCGCTGATCGCCGGGCGGCCGAAGTGAATATGGGACTGGAGCACCGTCGACGAGGTATCCCGGTAGGTCAACGTATACTCGATGGTCGTTTCATCATTGCGAATCCTGGCCTCGAACTCTCCGCTTCCCGTCGAATTGATGGTGAGAGGGGTTTCGTTGTAGCCACTGAGCCGCGTTCGGACCGTGTCCGCGTCCTCGTCGGCGGTGACGGGCATGACAACCATCGCGGACAACGCGGCGGCAAGAACTCCTGTCAGCCTCATGCTTCGACTCATGGTGCGCTCCTTACGTGGGCGCGGCGGGTTCACCCTGCCTAGCTTTGCTTCGCCAGGGCCCGGTACCGCGGCGGCACGGCGTCCTGGCGATCCGTCAAGTGCACTACGCCCTCTTCGTCGACCCAACGATAGACCTGGACATGGCGTGGCGGGGATTGCTCACCTGAGGTGGGCGCTCCCGCCGGCGGTGCGGCCGGTGGCGGAGGCGGCGGAGGATTCGGGATCCACACCCACGTGTAGGGTGTCGTCACGCCGTCGCCGCGGAGCTCGTACCGGCCGTTCGGGTACTGAACCACACTCGGCATCGGTGCGGGTGCCGGCGCCGGCGCGACTGAGAGCGTCGCGCCTGGCGGCGGGCCATAGTAGGGCGGCGGGTCGTAGTACGCAGGCGCCCCGTAATACACGGGCGGTGGCGAGTAGACGACGACCGGAGGCGCGATCACCCCGAACGGAATGAACGGACCGAAGAACGGGCGCGGGAAGAAGTGGCGTGGGAAGAAGTGATGATGGTGCACGAACGGGCGCGACCCAAACTGGTGCGACCCGAACTGGTGGGACCCAAACGTGCGTTGGCCGCCGACGACATGGCCCCCGGCGACCCTTCCGCCGTGGTGTCGCTGGGCGAGGGCGGCGGTCGGCGCGAGCGCGAAGGTCGCCAGGAGGCTTAAGAACACGCCGACGACGATCGCGCCCCTCTTCATGTCACCCCGCTCCCGCCCAAACGGCTAGGCGGAGTGTGCGCCCCAATCGCAAGGCCGTCAAGCGGGGTGGTTCGTGACGCGTTGGTATCGTCCTGCCTCTCGTGAGGACCCGGCTGCGCTTCAACCCGTGTGATGTCGGTGGTCTGCGTGGGGCGCGTGGCCGCGTGGCACGTTCATCATCCGCAGCATCGCCAGGCCGTTCGTCTTGAAAAACCGGACGAGGAGCACGCCGGCAAGGCCAAGAAGGATCACATCGAGGACCGTCGTGTAGTTCAGCGCGACGTGCGGCTCAGCGACCACGGCCGCGCGCTCACGCGGCACCAGTCCGATCGCCTCGAAGACCAGCTCGATCAACAGCCCCGCGATGACCATAGCCGTGTACGACGTCGCGAGGAGGAACCGCGCCATCCGGCCGCCGTAGTACTTGCGGTAGATGTTCAGGATCGGCAGGACGATGAGGTCGGCGAAGATGAACGAGATGACGCCGCCGAAACTGATGCCGCCGTTCCAGAGCACCGCGGCGAGCGGCACGTTCCCGATCGAGCAGACAAAGGACAGCATCGCCACGATGGGCCCGACCACGGGACCCCAGAACAGCGCGGCCACTGGATGCTGAACGAGGAAGAAGCGCTGCCAGAACTCATTTGGTACCCAGGCGGCGAGCGCGCCTGCCAGGAGCAGGCCGCCCGCGATGTCCCGCCAGATCGCCGCCCAGTCCATGACGAAGTAGTGGCTGATGGCGGTGAATCCTCTGTGAGAGAAGATCCGCTGGATCAACGTCCCCTCAGTAACCGACATGTCCATCTCGGCGTGGCCCTCCATCGAGCCCAAGCGGCCGCGCTCGGCCTGCTCGCGCGCCTCGCGCACGAGCTCGGGGCGGAGGAATGCCTTGAATAGGACGGCGAGGATGGCGATCATCAGCAGTCCGCCGACGAACTCGGCCAGCATGAATTGCCACCCAAGCAGCAGGACCATGATGATCCCGAGTTCGATGACAAGGTTTGTCGATGCGAATTCGAAGGCAATGGCCGCGGTGAAGTTGGCCCCCTTGCGGAAGATCGATCGCGCGAGCGCCACGGCCGCGTACGAGCACGACGACGACGCTGCGCCGAGGCCGGCGGCAATCGTCAGCGTGCGCGGCGAGTCGTCGGGGAGGAGCCGGCTCATTTCGGACTTCGAGACGACGGCCTGGACGATCGCCGACAACCCGAAGCCCAGGATGAGCGCCCACAGGATCTCCCAGAACATCGCGAACGCGAAGCCGAGGGCTGCGACGATCACTTCAACCTGTAGGCGATGAGGTCTCGAACTTGGAGGCCCGAATCCAATCGCGCGCGGATCTGGACGGGCACGCCGAAATCGCGACGCTCATGTCGCCCCTCCCGTGGGATCATCGCGTGGGCGGACCCCCCCATGCAAGGGCCGCTGCGATGACTTGGTCCAGGTGGTCGAAGTCGATCGGCTTCGTGACGTAGTCGAACGCTCCGCTCTTCAAGGTCTCGCGCGCCGCGGGAACGTCGGTGTTCGCTGTCACCATGATGACCAGGGCCAGCGTCCGGATCCGCCGGAGGACCTCGAGGCCGTCCATGCCGGGCATATGAAGATCCAGGAGCACGAGGTCCGGGCGGGCGCGGGCGATCGCCGCCAGCGCGGCTTCGCCGTTCGGCGCGGTCTCGACGTGATGCCCACGCTGGGCGAGATACTCCTGGAGGACGTCGCGGAGCTCAGGCTCATCATCGACGACCAAGATCCGCGCCGGGCGCGTCATCGAGACCTCCCCGGGAGCCGGCGGCTCCGCGTGAACTAGGCCGCGCGCCCGCTCGCGTGCCGCTTCGGGCCCTCCAGTCCTTCGCGGGTCCCTCTTCCGATGGCAGTATGGCGGGTGCGCAGGTGGCCGGTAAAAATGTCCGCAAGAATCCGCAAGCCGAGCTCGCGCTGACGCGCCGCCGGCGCGCGAGGGCTACGCGATCTGACTCGGAACATTCATGGCGTCTAGCCGCTTTCGCACGAACAACCGCGCGCGGTGCACGCGGCTCTTCGCGTTGGCAAGGCTGATGCTCAAGGCCTGGGCGATTTCGAGGTGCGACAGACCCTCGACATCGCGCAGCACGAGCGCGGCCCGATAGGCCGCCGGCAGATCGTCGATCGCCGAGGTCAGCGCCGTTCGCAACTCGGCCTGGACCCCAGGATCGTCCACGCACGGCGACCAGTCGGCCATGAACTCGACGTGGCGGCCCTGCTCATCGAACGCCGGCAGCACCTCGTCCAACGAGAGATCGGTGCGCCGGCTTCGCCGGACCTTCGCATAGGCCGCGTTCGCGACGATGCGGTAGAGCCAGGAGCCGAACGCCGCGTCACCTCTAAAGGTATCGATCTTCCGCACCACGGCCCAGAGGGCGTCCTGCACCACTTCCTCGGCATCCTGCCCGTTCCCTGTAATGCGGATCGCCAGCCGATACGCGCGCGCACCGTACGTAGCGATGAGTTGCTCTGCCGCGTCCGGCTCACCGCGACGGAGCGCTTCGATCAGCCCGCCATCGCCATCTCCGCCCTTCTTCGGGCGGGCCACAGCGGGCCGCTTCTGCACTTCGGTGCCGAGTCTCGAATCGAGGGGCGCTGCGAGTTGCGCTATCATATTCATGTCCTCCCAGGGCCGACGTCGCCCAGCGCTTCCGGCCCCTGCCATCGCAACGACCGTGCCGCGTCCGACGTCACGAAACGCAGGACTTCAAGCCGTTGTTTTCTAAGTGGAAGGCGTCGCGAGAGGGGTGATGCCGGCGGCGGTCAGGCGTGCGAGAGTCGGACGACGCCCGAAATCCGGACGAGCGGTCGGGCGCTAACCCGTCGGCCGGGCGGCCCGAGCCCCGCGGAGGATCTCGCCCAGGCCGTGTTTCTCTACCTTCAGGTAGAGCGTACTCTTCGAAATGCGGAGCTCTCTGGCGACGAGGGTGAGATTACCCTGACACGTCACGATCGCTGTGCTGATCGCGTCGCGCTCGACCACCTCCAGATTGGTGACCGACGATCTCGAGATGACGGGCTGACGATTGGCGGCGGTGATCGGGGACGCGATCTCCAGAGGAAGGCCCGCGACGGTCACGGCCTCGCCCGTGGTCAGCAGGACCATGCTTTCCACCACGTTTCGAATCTCCCTCACGTTGCCGGGCCAGGCATAACGGTCGAACGCGTCCAGCACCCCTGGCTCGAAGCGTTTCATCGGCACTCCGTGCCGGCGCGACACCTCGGCATTGAAATGCTCGACGAGGGTCGGGATATCTTCCCTGCGCTCACGCAGCGACGGGACGCGCAGTGCCGTCACTGAGACGCGGTAGAACAGGTCCTGGCGGAAGCGGCCGCCGGCCACCTCCGCACGTAGATCCTTGTTGGTCGCCGCCACCAGCCTGAACGCGACGGTTCGCGGCTTGCTATCCCCGAGCCGATAAAACTCCTCTCCTTCCAGGGCCCGCAGGAACACTGGTTGGACTTCGAGCGGCATCTCTCCGATTTCGTCGAGAAACAGGGTCCCGCCGTCCGCGGCTTCGATCTTGCCGATCATTCCGGAGCGCTTGGCGCCCGTGAATGCGCCCTCGACATAGCCGAAGAGCTCGCTCGCCAGGATGTCGCGCGGCAGGCCACCGCAGTTCAGCGCCACGAAGGGGCCGTCCTTGCAACGCCCTCCCTCGTGGATCGTCCGAGCGAACATCTCTTTCCCGACGCCGGTTTCACCCTGCAACAGCACCGGGACGTCGAGGTCTGCCAGCTGCCACGCTTTCTCGACAGCCTTTCGCAACACCTCGCTGGTCCCAATGATCGGCCCGACGCTGCCATTCGTCGCGCCGCCAGCCGCCGATGTTGCGGCGCCGGAGTGGACCACGCGCCGGCCCGGTCTCCGTTGTGACGGATCCGGGAGCACGACGACCGTCCCCAGCCGTTCCCCGCCGCGGACGATGGGCTCGACCCACTCTGGGCGCAGCCATTCAGGGAGCGTCGCGCCGCCGGCTCTCATCACGGAATCCGCGCGGAACGCCTCGACCGTGTAGTTCGCGCCCAGGGTCGGCTCGATGCCGATGGCCGCCAGGGAACAACCGGCGACGGCGTCGAGCTCGAGGAGACGGCCCTTGCGGTCGAATACGAGCAGGCCGGCTGGCGAGGTTTTCGCGAGACGTCGCAGGGTTGCCTCGAGCAGGCGGTACCGGAGTTCCATCTCGTGCGCCGCAAGGTGCGCTTCGATGCGGCCGGCCGCCATCAGAGCCAGCGCCAGGAAATGGCCGTGGAACGTGCCGCTGAGCCCCGAGACGTCCAATACCCCCAGCACCTCGCCGTGAACGGGATCGCGCACGACGGTCGCGGAACACGACCAGGGCTTGATTCCGAAGCAGAAGTGTTCGGCCGCGTGGACCTGCACCGGCTCTCGCGCGGACAGGGCGGTGCCGATCGCGTTCGTGCCGCAGGCGAGCTCGTTCCAGTTCGCTCCGCGTACGAGGCGCACGTCCTGAGCCGCGTCGAGCGTGGTCGGGTCGCCCGCCGTTTCCAAGATGACGCCGGTCGGATCGGTGAGGATCATCATGGTCCCCGACTCCGACAGCACGCGATCCGACTGCGCCAGGATCGGGGCGCTCGCATCGACCAAATCGCTATAGCGGTGCTGCAGGCTCCTGAGAGCGTCTTCCGGCGCCGGCTCTTGAGCTCGCGAGCACTCGGGGTCGACCCCGGCGGAATAACAGCGCGACCAGGAGCGCTCGATCACGTTGCGGACGACATTGGGGGGTACGTCGGCGCCCCGCAAGAAGCGATCCCACGCGACCATGACCTGTCGTGCTTGTTCCGGGTGCGGGCAGTCCGAGAAACCCTCGTTCGGATCCATTACACTCGCTCTCGCCTGACGCCAGACGCCAGGGGCAGTAACGCGCTCACCATGTCGTTTCGACAAGCCCTTAGGATACACCCCGTGCATACTGATCTAGATGCTCACGCGAGCGGTGCGGTCACGGCTACTGAAACTTCTCGGGGTCGTCCGCAATCCTAAAGAAGCGATGGCCAGCGCGCCGCAGCGCTACTGGCCAGCATGCCGGCCTTTCAGCAGAAGAGGAGACCGCAATGAGCACGGTCGGTGAGCAGCTTGTCCAGGTACTCCGCCAGGCCGGCGTGACCCGTATGTACGGCGTCGTCGGTGACAGCCTGAACCCCCTCGTGGACGCGATCCGGCGGACCAAGGGGATCGACTGGATCCACGTCCGCAACGAGGAGGCGGGAGCCTTCGCCGCAGCGGCCGAGGCGCAGCTCACGGGCCGGCTCGCGGTCTGCGCCGGCAGCTGTGGGCCCGGGAACACGCACCTGATCCAGGGGCTGTACGACGCTCACCGAAGCGGCGTGCCGGTGCTCGCGATCGCCTCGCATATCCCGACGGAGCAGATCGGCACTTCGTTCTTCCAGGAAACCCATCCCGAGCGGCTGTTCGTCGAGTGCAGCCACTACTGCGAGCTGGTGAGCCAGGCGTCGCAGATGCCACGCCTGGCGCGCATCGCGATCCAGCACGCGGTCGGACGCGGCGGCGTCTCCGTGCTCGTGATGCCGGGCGACGTCCTCCACCGGGCCGCGGAGCATCCGACCGGCGAGGGCGCGCCCGTGACCGTGAGAGGGGCGGTCGTGCCGGCCGATGCCCAGGTGCGCGAGCTCGCCGACCGCCTCAACGCCGCGCGCACGGTGACGCTCTTCTGCGGCGCCGGTGTCCAGGGAGCCCACGACGCCGTGATGGCGCTGGCAGGGAAGCTGCACAGCCCGGTCGGACACTCGCTGCGCGGCAAGGAGTGGATGCAGTACGACAACCCCTACGACGTCGGCATGAGCGGGCTGCTGGGGTACGGCGCCTGCTATGACGCGACTCATCAGGCCGACCTGCTGCTCCTTCTCGGCACCGACTTTCCCTACGACGCGTTCCTGCCGCAGCGTCGCACCGTGCAGGTCGATCACGACCTCACCCGTCTCGGCCGGCGCACACCGCTCGACCTCGCGGTACACGGCGATGTCGCCGCCACGCTGCGCGCCGCGCTGCCGCTGGTGAAGCAGAAGCCCGATCGCTCGTTCCTCGACGACATGCTGCACCAGCACGCGCGAACGCTCGAGCACGTGGTCGACGCGTACACCCGCGACATCGAGCATCACGTCCCGATCCATCCCGAGTACGCGGCGAGCATCCTCGATGAGATGGCCGCGGACGACGCCGTCTTCACCGTCGACACCGGCATGTGCAACGTGTGGGCGGCGCGCTACCTCACGCCGAACGGACGGCGCCGCGTCATCGGGTCGTTCCTGCACGGCACGATGGCCAACGCGCTGCCGCACGCGATCGGCGCCCAGCTCGCCTATCCGGGACGGCAGGTGATCTCGATGTCGGGTGACGGCGGTCTCGGGATGCTGCTCGGCGAGCTGCTCACCGTCGCGCTCCACCGGCTGCCGGTGAAGATCATCACCTTCAACAACTCCTCGCTCGGCATGGTCAAGCTGGAGATGCTCGTCTCCGGCCTCCCAGACTTCGAGACCGACCACGCGAGCGTGGACTACGCGGCGATCGCCGCCGCCGCCGGCATCCACGCCGTCCGCATCGAGCAGCCGAAGGACATCCGGGCGGGGCTCAAGGACGCGCTCGCCTATCCGGGGCCCGCCCTCGTGGACCTCGTCACCGACCCCAACGCGCTCTCGATCCCGCCGCACATCAGCGGAGCACAGGTCAGGGGCTTCGCGCTCGCGGCCACGAAAGTGGTGCTGAGCGGAGGTGTCGGGCGAATGCTGGAGATGGCGCGATCCAACTTGCGCAACATCCCGGGCGCGACATTGGTCCGCTGAGGTCGGCGCCGGCCGGTCCCCCGCTCCACGCGCCGGGCCGACGGCGCCGGGGTTACAGGTACTGACCGGTGTTGACGACTCTCTCGACGCTCGGCCGCGGCTGGCTGGTCGCGCCCACGAGAGACCTGACGTGGACGATGCGCTCGCCCTTCTTGCCGGCGATCTTCACCCAGTCGTCCGGGTTGGTCGTGTTGGGCAGATCCTCGTTCTCCTTGAACTCCTCGCGCACGGCGGCGACCAGATCGTCGGTGGTGAGGCCCTTCTCGGCGCCGCCGATGTAGCGCTTGAGAGCGAGCTTCTTGGCCCGGCGCACCACGGACTCGATCATCGCGCCCGACACGAAGTCCTTGAAGTAGAGAACCTCCTTGTCGCCGTTGGCATAGGCGACCTCGAGGAGTTGATTGTCCTCGCCGCGGCTGTACATCGCCTCTAGCGCAGACGCGATCATCGCCTCGACGGCCATCTGGATGCCGCCGTGCTGCCGTGTCTCCGCCGCCGCGATGGGAAGGTCGGTCGTCAGGTACTTGTGGAAGATTTCGCCGGCGGCCACCCGATCCGGCCGGTCGATCTTGATCTTCACGTCAAGCCGGCCCGGCCGCAGGATGGCCGGATCGATCAGATCCGGCCGGTTGGAGGCGCCGATGACCACGACGTTGCGCAGGCCCTCGACACCGTCAACCTCGGTGAGGAACTGCGGGACGATCGTCGTCTCAACGTCGGAGGAGATGCCGGTCCCGCGCGTCCGGAAGAGCGCATCCATCTCGTCGAAGAAGACCACCACCGGCACGTCGTCGGCCGCCTTCTCTTTCGCCTTCTGGAAGATCTCGCGGATCCTCCGTTCCGTCTCGCCCACATACTTGTTGAGCAGCTCGGGCCCCTTGACGTTCAGGAAGTACCCGCTGATCTTCTCCCCGCGCTTCTTCGAGAGTTTCTCCGCCAGGCTATTGGCCACGGCCTTGGCGATCATCGTCTTGCCGCATCCGGGGGGACCGTAGAGCAGCACGCCCTTGGCGGGCCTGAGCTTGTGCTCCTTGTAGTAGTCGGCGTAGAGGTACGGCAGCTCCACCGCGTCCTCGATGGCCTGGATCTGGAGGCTCAGACCCCCGACGTCGCGATAGCCGATCTCGGGGACCTCTTCGAGGGTGAGATCCTCGACCTCGGTCTTTGGCAGTCGCTCGAGCAGGTAGCCAGACTTCGGGTCCATCAAGATGTGGTCGCCAGGCTTCAAGCGCATCGAGCGGAGCGGACCGGCGATGATGCCGACCTTCTCTTCGTCGGCGCGGAGCGTGACCACGGCGCGCTCGTCGTCGAGTCGCTCCTTGAGCGTGACCACATCGCCCTGGATCTCGTATCCCGCGGCCGCGACGACGTTGAGCGCTTCGTTCAGAGCCAGCTCCTGCCCCGGCCGCAACGACTCGGCTTTGATGGCGGCCTGCAGCCTGACCTTCAACTTGCGACCCTGCGTCAGGACATCGACGGTGTCGTCCTCGTTCGCCGAGAGGTACACGCCGTAGGTAGCCGGCGGCGCGCAGAGCATGTCAACCTCGTCCCGGAGGGCTCTGATCTCGTCACGCGCTTCGCGGAGTGCGTTCAGCAGCTTCTCGTTCTGCTTGAGCGCCTGGACGAGCTGGTGATCGGCCTCGCGGCGCCTGCCCGCGACCACGTCGAACCCGGTCTCGGCCTCGATGGTTTCCAGCACCTTCATGGATCGCACTCCTTATGGGCTGAGGGCCGCCTCGAGCCTGCCGACGAGGAGCTCGATCGAGAGGTCGACCAGCTCACGCGGCGTGGGTGACACGATGCCGCGATGGACGAAGTCGCACATGATCCGGTTCCCGGTCGCCCAGTCGTCTCCGTAGCTCGAGGTGTGGTAGGCGCAGAGATCGTCGGGGGCAAGCGCCGGCTGCGCGCACTGCACACACAGTCTCATCAGTGGACACCACGTTGCCTGATCGATCCGTCCATCGCCCCTCCTCGGCTCCAAGCGGGTTCGCCATTGAGATGGGCTCCGAGTGGTCACGGTTGCGCTCTCACGCGGCACGGGTACGGGGCCGGCGTCGGCAGACCGGCCGGCTGCTCCCGCGGCGGGGGCATGCAACGAACGGCCCGTCGGATGCATCGGAATCACATGAGTCTCGTCAGCGACGGGGACACGGTCCGGACATTGCACCTGCCGTTGGGTCGAATGGCACTGTGCCTCGATTGCGAGACGTGCTTCGAGATCGGCACCGATCGGTGTCCGGCCTGTGGCAGCGGAACCTGGGCGTCACTGGCCCGCTTTCTCCACGGGAGACACGATCCCTGTCCACGACGGCAGTAACTCTCATACCCAAAGGTCGCTGGTTCCTATCAGCCTCCAATTTCAATCCGCGATCGATCAGTAAAGGACCTCGCCGATGAGTAAACTCGAGTCTGTAGTCACAGACTGTACGGTTGCGCCACGGGCGGGGCACGCGGCCTAGGGAGAGACTCATGACGCTGGAGCTCAAGACGGCGGCGGAGCTGATCGCGCTGGACCTGGAAGGACGGCAGGCGACCCGGCGTGCGGCGCGTGAGACCGAGCTACTGCAGCGCGTGTTGCGGGCGTTCGTGGAGCGGGCTGGGCCCGTCCGGGTGGACGAGATCGTATCGGCCTCCACGGCCCAGTCCCCGGAGGGCGTCTTCGAGACCCTGGCGAAGCTGGACGAAGACGACCTGGTTCGCATCGGCGGAGGGCGTGTGGACCTCGCCTACCCGTTCTCGGCCGACCCGACGCCCTTTGTGGTCGACCTTGGTGCAGGACGCGGCGAGCGCTACGTGTGCTGCGCGATAGACGCGCTGGGGATGGCGCCGATGCTTGGGCAGCACGTGCATATACGATCGCGGTGTCACCATTGCGCGGTGCCCATGGACCTGGCGGTGGACCCTTCAGGCCCCGGCCAGGAGGCCGACGATGTGATGGTGTGGGTTGGGGAGCGCGTGGTGGATGAGCGGCGAGCCTGCGACTCGCTCTGAACCACCCTCAACTTCTTCCGGTCGGAAGAGCACCTGAGGACGTGGCACGAGGCGAACGCGGGAGTGCGTGGAGCGGGAATGACGGTCGGGGAGGCGTTCAAGCTCGGGGACCACATCTTCGGTGGACTTCTGAGAGGAGAGCGCTGAAGGCCGGGGCGACGATGCGGCCCACCACAAGTCACGGGCTTTGGATCAGCCGAGATCTTTCTAGACCCGGGCTCGTTGCGCACGATGGGAGCGCGGTCAGCATGCGGTCGCGTCGCGCGGGCGGAAGTGGCTCGCGGGCGAGCCACTCACAGAAGCCGCCCGATCGGTCGATCGCCCACTCGGCGACCTCCGCCGTGACGCGAAGCCCCTCGCCGAGCTTACGGTCGGCGAGGAACCCGAAAGTCGGGATGAGCACTTGGGCGAGGGCGGCGGCGACGCGGTTGTCGATGTATACGTAGGCCGTGAGCCTCGGATTGACCACGTCGCCTCGCACCTCGAGATCCAGGATCGTGAGCGCGCTTCCGCTGATCGTGCCGAGAATTGGGCCGGTGTGCTCCCCCCGGGAGAGGAGAACGAGCCGTCGCGGCTCGCGTCGGAGCACCTGAGCAATCCCGCGGGCTCCGTCACCATCGCTGGCCCAATAGCGGTCGTCATCGAGTGCCTGAATCTCATAGCTCCCGAGCTTTCGAAAGCGCGCCGCGGCGGCGGTCACCTCTGGCGTGTCCAGGAACGCAACGTAGACATCGAACGGGACATGGGCGGAACGCCCCTTCACGGTTCGGCTGAGCGTGGGCTCGATCCAGACGCGGTCGACGGCTGCTGACACGTCAGGCGGGAAGGCTTCGCGCGAGCCGAGGAGAGCTGGCCATGGCCTTGCCGGGGCTCCGCTCGCGCCCGTCACGAGGGTCAACAGGACGGTCGCGGCCGCGAGCAGCCTCTGTGCGTGGTGGCGCGGCGATGGCACGCGACCCTCCCCTCCCTTCAGGTGCTCTTATGACGACGGATGGGTTTCGGAGGGATTCGCGCTTATTTCATTCCCACCCCGATCAGCACCTCACACGGCGAGTCGTAGCCGCTCGGACCGACAAACTGCGCGAGGGCACGCTCGATCTCGGTCCAAGCCTGATCCCGTTCGCTCGGGCTCAGTCTAATCATGAGCTCGCGCAATGGCAGTGGCCCCCTGGCGAACTGCATGGCATCCGAAAGGGACGGAAAGCGACGGCGGGTGGGAACGGTGTGGACAGTCACATCGCGGAGGCCGGCCGAGGAGAAGGCATTCTGGAGTAGGCCCGGGGCGCTGAGCCGGAACTCCCCGAATTCCCCTAACCGCGGTGATGTCAGACGACCCAGACGAAACGTGATCGCGTGGGGGATTGAGAAGTACGGGCAGCGGTCAGGGGTAGAGTAGACGATCGCGGCGAACCTGCCACCCGGCTTGAGAACCCGCCGGATCTCGGTGAGAGCCAGCCGATAATCGGGGATCAGCATCAGGCAGTTCCGAGAGATCGCGGCGTCGAACGAATCGGACGCGAGGTCCAGATGCTGGGCATCAGCGACCCGCGTACTGATGTTTGTCAAGGCTTCGTGCGCTGCCGATTCTGCCGCGATCTCCAGCATGCTCGCCGAGATGTCGGTCGCCAGGACGTGTCCGGTTGGATGGGCGCGTCGGGCGGCCGTCAATGCGGAATCTCCAGCGCCTGCCCCCACGTCCAGCACACTGCTCCCGATCTTGACGCCGGCGAGGTCAAGCATCATCTCCGTGGCCGGTCCCAGGGCTTCGAGCCGTGCAGCCGCTCCTCGCCGCCACTCCGCTGCTGCCTCGCGCGATCCCCAGGTGCCAGATCCTTGAGCCTCAGGTACATGCGCTCCCATGTCCGACCTCATCTAATCCGTGGCCGTCATGGCAAATTCCGCCATAGCCCAACGCTCAATCATGTTGTCCGCTCAACCTCTCGCCTTGTGCGGCGAACGTGATCTATCGAGAGCTCTGTATCTCGGCGGCGCCGATCTGTGTAGCGCGGAGAAGAAGATGTGCCGCTGGGTCCGCTGCACATACGGAAGATGGGTGCCTCGCCAATCACGCCAAGAGGAGTGTAGGGCCCGGCCGTCGCTGAACGCAAGAATGTCCGCCCCGTGCGCCAGCTGTGTCGCCATTTCCTGAGAAACGATGCGCGACGATTGTTTCGCGTTCTTGCGGGAATGAGGGCGATCGGCGACGTCCTCCGGCGGCGGATCATCACAACGGATGGAGCACGTCACGCGACGTGCGATTGGGAAAGGATGACGCGGCCGTGAGCACTGTTGTCCGAACGTCAATATTCCGAGTGATCACAGTTGGAATCCTGGCGGTCGTGACGCTTAGCGGCTGCGCGGAGGTAAGTGAAAACCCGAAGACCTCGATCGGCGCCCTTGGCGGCGCCGCGGTGGGCGGCCTGATCGCGGGCGCCGCGGGCGCCGGGGGCGCGGGAATCGCGGCCGGCCTCATCGGCGGCGGCCTCCTGGGCGGGCTCGTCGGCAAGCTGCTCGACGAGCGGGACCACCGGCTTGCGGCCCAGGCGGCACACCAGGCCCTGGAGACGGCGCCGAGTGGGACGGCAGTTCCGTGGAGGAATCCTGACAACGGGCATGTCGGCACCGTCACACCGGTCCGCACGTACCAAGCGTCAAGTGGCGGCTACTGCCGCGAATACGAGACGACCGTCACGGTCGGCGGCAAGCTCGAGCACGGCTACGGCAAGGCGTGCCGGCAGCCGGACGGCAGCTGGCACATCGCGAATTAATCACCGCGAAGAGATGATGTCCGCGACCAATCGCCATCATCTCGTCGGCAACATCGTCGCCCGCTGAACGCGTCGGGCCGCCCGAGGGCATCCATCCCGACGCTGGCGCCGATGCAGCGGCCTTGCCGACGCCCAAGGGCACAACGGCAGCGATGGTCGCGCGAGGCGACCGTCTCTATCACGGCAACACATGCGTCGGATGCCACGGATCCAACGCGGAGGGCACCCCGCTCGGACCGGACCTCACGAAAGGCAAATGGCTGTGGGGCGACGGCAGCCTCGCTGCAATCAGCCGGACGATCACCGAGGGCGTCGCGAACCCGAAGGAACACACGGGCGTGATGCCGCCGATGGGGGGCGCGCAGCTCTCTCCATCCGAAGTCTCGGCACTCGCCGCGTATATCGAGGCGCTGAACCAGCGAGCCAAGCGTTGAAGGGAGACTGGCCAAGATGAGGCGGCATCTCGTGGTTGTGCTCGCGATGCTGGGTCTTGGACTGCCGGCACGGGGTTCACATTCACCCGGCCGGGAACTGCGAACCTCCAGACTTCACGTCGGCGGGTGCTCACTTTAATCCGTACGGGAAGCAGCACAGTCTGGCCAATCCCGATGGTCCCATGCGGAGGATTTTCCGAACCTCAAAGTGGGAGCCGATGGAACGGGCTCCCTCGACACGATCGACTCCATGGTGACGCTGAACGACGGCCGGAACTCGCTCTTCCGGCCGGGCGGCACCGCGCTGATCATCCACGCCGACCCGGACGATGAAAAGACCGATCCCAGCAGGAAACTCAGGCGCCCGGATGGCCTGCGGCGTCATTGAGCACTGACCGACGCCGCGCTTGCTTCAAATCTTTGCCCATCGGCAACCCACGTATCGGCGTTGTCGTCACAACAGAGAACGAATTCGGCGCATAGACACGCCGAAGGGGAGAAGCTGGATGACGATCGTCACGAGGTCACATGTAGGTCTGTCCTCACTGCTGTCCATCTTCTTGGTCAATGCGCTCGCATTCGCGGCGGAGCCCGCGGCGAAGATGGCCGGGAGTCAGGCGACGAACGCCGCCGGTGCCGCGTGGGCAGAGAGCAGCCCGTTCGTCGGCCGATGGCACTGGAACCGGGCGCAATCCACTCTGCCGCCCGGCGAGCCGTCGCCGAGCGATCTCGTGAGCGAAATCTCGCGAGCGGATGGCTCCGTGACATGGTCGGTGACGATCGTCACGCCGGACGGTCAGCCCCATGTCGTGACGTTCGACGCTGCAGCCAACGGCGAGTCTCATCGCGTCAGTAGCGATACGACCGCGTCGGTCCGTCTGACCGCTACCGCTCTGCAGACGACGTTCAG
>Ga0137396_10000725_pt1 | contig 16214 bp, 22 predicted proteins | sample czc16metaG_FD_108284 | JGI IMG/M metagenome (GOLD analysis project Ga0137396, IMG submission 108284) | Vadose zone soil microbial communities from Angelo Coast Range Reserve, California, USA - czcobulk3.16 metaG | ecosystem: Environmental > Terrestrial > Soil > Vadose zone | place: USA...
CCGATCACCGACGCCACGATGCCGCCACGCGTCGGCGTGAGCCTCGTGCTCTGCCTGCTCACGTGCGGCTCGACACTGATCGCCGGACTCGGGTACTCCGGCTCACCGACGTTCGACGCCTTCCGATCCTCGCCCTCCGCGTCGCGTTTCCTCGCGGGGCTGCCGTTCGCGGCGACGCTCATGGCGATTCTCCTCGTGCACGAGCTCGGCCACTACTTCACGGCGCGCCGCTACAAGGCCTCGGTGAGCCTGCCCTACTTCATCCCGTTGCCGATCAGCTTTCTCGGGACCCTCGGCGCGATCATCCGGATGCGCTCACCCGGGCGCGACCGGAACTCGCTGTTCGACATCGCCGCCGCGGGGCCGCTGGCCGGCCTCGCGGTGGCCGTGCCGGCGATGGTCGTCGGGCTCGCCTGGTCGGCGGTCGTGCCGGCGCCCCCGAGCGGGCACGTCGCCTTCGGCGACTCGCTCCTGACGCGCCTGCTCGTTCAGCTCCGCTTCGGCGCGATTCCGGACGGGTTCATGGTTTTCACCCACCCGATGGCCGACGCGGCGTGGGCCGGCTTCCTCGTCACGGCGCTCAACCTCTTCCCCGCGGGCCAGCTCGACGGCGGCCGCATCAGTTACGCCCTCTTCGGTCGCCGTCACCGCGCGATCGGCAAGGGGACCGTTGCCGCCCTGGTCCTGGTCGGCGTCGCGTCGACGCTCTGGAACGTCCTCACGGAGGGCGGCGATGCCACGTCGTCGATCAACTGGTTTATCTGGGCCGGGCTGATCTCCTTCGTCGTGGGGTTCCACCATAGCCCGCCGCTCGACGACATCACGCCGCTGACGTCGGCCCGTCGCGTCGTCGGGATGTTCTGCCTGCTGCTCATCGTCTTGCTGACGCCGGCCTTCATCGTCCGGGTGCGGTAACCCGCTCACGGCCGCGCGTGCGGATGACACGGGCGGCTCGGCTGCGCTACTATCCGCGCATGCCGGGGCGGCTCGACCCGAAGCAGCTCGAGCAGCTGATCAAGAAGGGCGAGATCGACACCGTCCTCACGGTCTTTCCCGACACCTTCGGCCGGCTGATGGGCAAGCGGGTCGTCGGGAGCTATTTCCTCGACCACGTCGCGGCCGAGGGGGCCCACGCCTGCATCTACCTGTTCACCGTGGACATGGAGATGGAGCCGCTGCCGGGCTTCAAGCTCACCTCGTGGGAGCGCGGCTACGGCGACATGAAAATGGTCCCCGACCTCGCGACTTTGCGCCTCGTCCCGTGGCTTCCCAAGACGGCGCTCGTCTTCTGCGACGTCTTCACGGAGGAGGGCGAGCCGGTCGAGGAAGCGCCGCGCTGGGTGCTGCGGCGCCAGGTCGAGCGCGCGGCGAAGCAGGGGTTCGTCGTCAAGACCGCGGCGGAGCTCGAGCTCTACGTCTTCAAAGAGTCGTTCGAAGCGGCGCGCGCGAAGCGCTATCGCGATCTGACACCGGCCGCCGGCTACCTCGAGGACTATCACATCCTCCAGACGACGAAGGAGGAGCCGCTGATCCGCGCGATCCGGAACGGCATGGAGGCGGCCGACGTCCCCGTCGAGACCTCGAAGGGGGAGTGGGGCCGCGGCCAGGAGGAGATCAACCTCCGCTATGCCGAGGCGCTCGAGATGGCCGACCGTGCGACGCTCTACAAGCACGGGGCCAAGGAGATCGCGCACCTCCACGGCTGGTCCGTCACCTTCATGGCGAAGTACGACATGGGCGCGGCGGGCTCCTCGTTCCACCTCCACTCGTCGCTCTGGGACAAGGGCGGCCGGAAGGCGCTTTTCGCGACGACCGGGCACGGCGCGGCGCCGCGCGCCGGGGGCGCCCTCTTCGACCAGTGGCTCGCGGGCCAGCTCGCGATGGCGCGCGAGCTCGCCTACTTCTACGCGCCGGGCGTGAACTCCTACAAGCGCTACCAGTCGGGCTCGTTCGCGCCGACGCGCATCGTCGCCGGCTGGGACAATCGCACCTGCGGCTTCCGCCTGTGCGGTGAGGGGAGCGGCCTGCGCGTGGAGAACCGCATCCCCGGCGCCGACGCGAATCCCTATCTTGCCTTCGCCGCGACGATCGCCGCGGGCCTCCACGGCATCACGGCGGGGCTCAAGGCGCCGAAGCGCTACGAGGGCAACGCCTACGAGGACGCGACGCTCCCGCAGGTGCCGAAGACGCTCCGCGAGGCGGTCGCCGAGCTCGAGCGCTCGAAGGCGGCGCGCGTCGCCTTCGGCGAGCGCGTCGTCGAGCACTACCTCCACACCGCGCGGCTCGAGCAGCAGGCGTTCGACCAGGCCGTGACCGACTGGGAACTCATGCGCAACTTCGAGCGCATCTGACGAATGCGACGGCTGAGATCGGCGGCGAGCACGATCGGGGCGCGTGGTTGCGGCGGGGCACGGGCGTGGCGAGAGCCCGGGAGGCCCAGCCCGGTGGGCTGGGCCAGGTGCCCGGTTCAATAGATGGCGGGGAGGCTCCGAGACAAGGTCGCGTTCATCACGGGCGCCGGCATGGGCATGGGGCGCGAGGCGTCCATCCTCTTCGCCGAGGAGGGCGCGCGCATCGTCGTCGGCGACATCGACGCCCGGGCGGCGAAGGAAACGGTCGGGCTCGTCGAGCAGGCGGGCGGCCAGGCGCTCGCCGCGGTCGGGGACGTCTCGGTCGAGACGGACGTCCGTCGGATGATCGAGGAGGGCGCGCGGCGCTTCGGCCGGCTCGACGTCCTCTACAACAACGCCGGCGTCCTGTGGAAGGACCGCGACCGCTCGGTGCTCGAGACAGACGAGACGTGGTGGGACCGGGTGATGGCGGTCAACCTGAAATCGGTCGTCTGGGTGACCAAGCACGGGATCCCGGAGCTCCGGAAGGCCGGCGGCGGCTCGATCATCATGACGGGTTCGGTCTCCGCGCTGGCGGGCTTCACCCGCGCGCAGGACGCCTACACGGCGGCGAAGGGCGCGCTCATCTCGCTCACCAAGTCGCTCGCGATCCAGTTCGCGAAGGACCGGATCCGGTGCAACGTGATCCACCCGGGAATCGTGGACACGCCCCTCCAGGCGCCGTATCTCACCGAGGCGATCCGCAAGGAGTTCGAGAGCGGGATCCCGCTCGGCCGCATCGCCCATCCGCGCGAGATCGCCTACGTCGCCCTCTTCCTGGCCAGCGAGGAGTCCTCGTTCATGACCGGCGCCGAGCTCGTCGTGGACGGCGGCTTCACCGCCGGATAGGAAGCAGGAGCACGCCATGGACGCGACGTCCGGGGCCCCACGCTCCTCGCTCGGGCCACCTGCGGTGGTCGCGGTCTCGCGGCCGTCGCGACAACGGCTCGACGCCGCCGTCGCGACGACGGCCGCCGCCGTGCTGCTCCTCCTGCTCGCGTTCGTCGTCTGGCCCGTGCTCCGCGTCCTCGGCGCCAGCGTCGCGGGGCCGGCGGGCTCGACGCTCGCCCACTACGCCGAGTTCTTCGGCTCGTGGCGGCTCCTCCGGATCCTGGTCAACAGCCTCGAAGTGGCCCTGGTCTCGACCGTCATCACGGTCGGCCTGGCCCTCCTGCTCGCGTACGCGGTGACGCGCACCGACATCCCGGGCAAGCGGTTCGTTTCCCTCATGAGCCTCCTGCCGCTGATCTCGCCGCCGTTCCTGGTCTCGCTCGCCTTCATCCTCCTCTTCGGGCGGAACGGCGTGCTGACGCACGGGCTCGGGATCGACTGGTCCATCTACGGCTTCACGGGCATCGTGGTCTCGCAGGTGTTCACGTTCCTCCCGCAGGCCTACATCCTCCTGGCGAACGTGCTCGGCAACATCGACGCCTCGCTCGAGGAGGCCGCCGAGAACCTCGGCGCCGGTCCGCTCACGACGCTCCGCCGCGTGACGCTCGCGCTCGCGCGCCCGGGGCTCGCCTCGGCCGCGCTCATCGTCTTCATCCTCTGCATGACCGACTTCGGCAATCCGATCCTCATCGGCGGACGCTACAACGTGCTCGCGACCGAGATCTACGCGCAAGTGATCGGGATGAGCAACTTCGCCGCCGGCGCAACGATGTCGGTCGTGCTGATCGTCCCGTGCCTCGCCGCCTACCTGCTCAACGCGTACTGGGTGGGGACCCGATCCTACGTGACCGTGTCGGCGGGGGCACGCACGGCCGTCCGGCCGACACCCCCCGCCGTGCGCTGGCCCCTCGCCGTCCTCGCCGGCGCCGTCGCGCTCTTCATCGCGCTGATCTACGGTCTGATCCCGCTCGGCTCGTTCGTGCGTCTCTGGGGGAGCGACTGGTCGCTCTCGCTGCGCCACTATGCCTTCACCTCGAGCGCCGAGGGCGCCGCCCCGGTCTGGAACAGCGTGAAGCTCGCGCTCGTCGCGGGCGTCGTCGGCACCGCCGTGGCGCTCGTCACCGCGTACGTCGTCGAGCGCAAGCGGCCGCCGGGGCGGCGCGCGATCGAGGCGCTCTCGCTCCTGCCCGCGGCGCTCCCCGGGACCGTCGTGGGACTGGGGTACATCCTCGCGTTCAATGTGCCGCCGCTCACCCTCACCGGCACGATCTGGATCCTCGTCGCGAGCGTCGTGTTCTGGAAGCTGCCGGTGGCGGCGCTCGCGGGGATCAACGCGCTGAAGCAGATCGATCCGGCGATCGAGGAAGCGGCGCTGAGCCTCGGCGCGGGGAGCCTCAGAACCTTCTGCCGCGTCGTGATGCCGCTCCTGACCGGTACGGCGTTCTCGATCTTCGTCTACTTCTTCATCAACGGGATGGTCACCGTCAGCGCGGTGATCTTCCTGATCTACCCCGGGTTCAACCTCGGCTCTGTCGCGATCCTCAACCAGGTCGAGAACGGATACCCGGGCGCGGCGTGCGCCCTCGGCACGATCATCCTCGCGATCGTCGTCGGCTCCGTGCTGCTCCTCCGTGCGCTGATCGGGGGAGACCGCGTCGCCGTCCTGAAGCTCTAGGCAAAGGAGACCCGTCCATGCGCCGATCCCTCGCCCTCGTGCTTGCAGTCGCCCTCCTCGGATGGCTCGCGCCGGCCCCGGTCCCGGCGGCCGAGGAGAAGCTCGTCATCTACACGGCCTACGAGGAGAACGAGCTGAAGACCTTCTGGGAGCAGTTCAAGAAAGATCTGCCGGACCTCGCCGCCAAGGCGCAGTACATCCGGGGGTCGACCGGCCCGACCATGGCGCGGGTCGAGGCGGAGAAGGCGAATCCGCAGGCCGACGTGATCTGGGGCGTCTTCAACGACTATCTGACGGGGGCCGCCCAGAAGGGGCTCCTCGAGCCGAATCTGGCGAAGGAGGCGTCGGCGATTCCCGCGCGGTTCAAGCATCCGGAGAGCATGTGGCAAGGCGTGACACTCCTCGCCGTCGGCTTCGCGGTGAACAAGAAGAAGATGGAGGAGCTCAAGCTCATCCCGCCGCGGTCCTGGGCGGACCTGCTCGACCCCAAGTACAAGGGCCACATCGTCATGTCCAACCCTTCCACCTCGGGGACGGCGTACCTGCTCCTGGCGAGCCATGCGGCCCGGCTCGGCGAGGACAAGATGTGGGAGTACTACGACGCGCTCGACAAGAATCTCTCGCAGGTCACCAAGTCGGGTGGTGCGCCGGGCCGCATGGCAGTATCGGGCGAGACGCCGATCGGGATCGCGCTCGGCTACGAGGTCGAGGTGGCGAAGAAGCAGGGAGCCGGGATCGACGTGATCTATCCGACCGACGGGATCGCGTGGACCTTCGAAGGCAACGCGCTCGTGAAGGGCGCCAAGAACCCGCAGAACGCCAAGCGCTTCCTCGACTGGGCGGTCTCGAAATCTGCGATGGCCGCGTATGCCGAGTGGCGGGGCGCCGCGGTGACGCGGACGGACGTCGCGCTGAGCGGCCCGAAGCTCACCGAGATGAACCTGATCAGCATCGACTTCGTGAAGGCGGGCGATCCGCAGTACAAGGAACGGCTCGTGAAGCGGTGGCTCGAGAAGTACTCGAGGTAGCGTGCGGATCAGCCTCGACCGCCTGACGAAGCGCTTCGGCCGCGCCGTCGCCGTCGACGGGCTTTCGCTGGACATCCGCCCGGGAGAGCTCGTCTCGCTCGTCGGCGGCTCGGGCTGTGGCAAGACGACGACGCTCCGCATGATCGCCGGCTTCGAGCGTCCGGACGCCGGTGAGATCCGCTTCGGGGACCGCGTCGTCAACGACGTGCCGCCCCGGCGGCGCGGCGTGGGCATCGTCTTCCAGTCCTATGCGCTCTTCCCGACGATGACGGTCGCCGAGAACATCGCCTTCGGCCTCCGCGTCGCCAGGTGGCCGACCGCGGAGGTTCGTGCGCGGGTGGCGGAGATGGTCGAGCTGACCCGCCTCCGCAGCCTCGAGGACCGGTACGCCAACCAGCTCTCGGGCGGACAGCAGCAGCGGGTCGCGCTGGCCCGGGCGCTCGCGCGCCGTCCCGAGATCCTGTTACTCGATGAACCGTTGTCCGCGCTGGACGCGAAGATCCGACTTCGGCTGCGCGGCGAGATCCGCAAGATTCAGCAGGATCTCGGGATCACGACGATCTACGTCACCCACGATCAGGAGGAGGCGCTCTCCATCGCCGACCGCATCGCCGTCATGCGCGCGGGGCGCGTCGAGCAGGTCGGGCGCCCGCGGGAGATCTACGGCAGTCCGCGCACCGACTTCGTGGCCGATTTCATCGGCATCTCGAACATCCTCGACTGTCGCGTCGCGTCCGCGCGCGAGGGCGCGGTCGAGTGGGAGGGCACGCGCTTCCGCGCGACGCTCGACGGTGTCCGCGACGGCGACCGGGTCCTCGTCTCGGTGCGCCCCGAGAAGCTCGAGCTCGCGGGCGCCGGTGCGCCCGACGACGGTCGCAACCGCGTCGAGGGGGTGCTGGAGGTCGTCACGTTCCTCGGCCCGTTCGTCCGCCTCGAGGTCGCGGTCCGCGGCCGGCCGTTCTGGGTCGACGTACCCTCGGGCGAGGCCGTCGCCCTCGAGCGGAAGAAGCCGGTGACGCTCGCCTGGGCGCCGGGCGATGCCGTCGTCATCGCCGCCACCGGAACTTCCACCGATTAACGCGGCCCCAGCCCTCGACAACGACATCCGTGAAAGGGACGTGCCATGAGAATCGAGACCATCGCCGTGCACGCGGGCACCCATGTCGATCCCGGAACGGGCGCGGTCACGCCCGCCATCCACCCATCCACCACCTTCGAGCGCGAGCCCGACGGCTCATATCCCCGCGGCTTCCTCTACGCCCGCAACGGCAACCCGAACCGCAACGCGCTCGAGGACTGTCTCACCGCGCTCGAGGGCGGGGCCGCCGCGGCAGCGTTTGCGTCGGCCTCCGCGGCGACGTCGGCGATCTTCCAGGCGCTCGCCCCCGGCGACCACGTCGTCGCGCCGATGGACGCGTATCACGGCACCTCGCGGCTCCTGCGCGAGACGTTCAGCCGGTGGAGGCTCGAGACGACGTTCGTCGACATGACCGACGTCGCGGCGGTGAAGGCGGCGATCAAGCCGAGCACGAAGCTCGTCTGGGCGGAGACGCCGTCGAACCCTCTGTGGAAGGTCACGGACATCGCTCGCGTCGGTGAGATCGCCCACGGCGCGCGCGCGCGCTACGTCTGCGACAACACCACCGCCACGCCCGTCCTCCAGTCGCCGTTCAGGCTCGGCGCCGACCTGATCCTGCACGCGACGACCAAATACCTCGGCGGCCACAGCGACGTGATGGGCGGCGCCGTCGTCGCCAAGGTGCGCGACGAGTTCTTCGACCGGATCCGCGAGAACCAGGCCGCGGCGGGCGCCGTCCCATCGCCGTTCGACTGCTGGCTCGTGCTCCGGGGGATCAGGACGCTCCCGTACCGCGTGCGCGCCCACTCGGAGAACGCGCTGAAGGTCGCCAGCTTCCTCGCGCGCCACCCGCGCGTCGAGGCGGTGCACTATCCCGGGCTCCCGACGCATCCCGCCCACGACGTGGCCCGCCGCCAAATGTCGGCGTTTGGCGGCATGGTCTCGATCCAGGTGCAGGGCGATCGCTCCCGCGCGATGGCCGTCGCCGCGAAGCTCTCGGTCTTCACCCGGGCGACGAGCTTCGGCGGGACGGAGAGCCTCGTCGAGCACCGCGCCTCGATCGAGGGGCCGGGAACCCACACGCCGGAGAACCTGCTGCGGTTGAGCGTCGGGCTCGAGCATGTCGACGACCTGGTCGAGGACCTCGACCGGGCGCTCGCCTGAGGGAGGCGCCCCACCCATGACACTCCAGGGCAAGACCGCGCTCGTCACCGGCGCCGCCCGAGGCATCGGCCTCGCCATCGCGAAGCGCTTCGTGAGGGAAGGCGCCCGCGTCGCCCTTCTGGACCTGGACCGCGGCGCCGTCGAGGCTGCCGCGAAGTCGCTCGGCGATCAGGCGCTGGCGGTCGCGGCCGACGTGACGCGCACCGAGGACGTCGAGCGCGCGGTCGAGGCCGCGACGGACCGCTGGGGTCGCCTGGACATCGCGGTGAACAACGCCGGGATCACGGGCGGCTCGAAGCTCACCTGGGAGATCACCGACGAGGAGTGGCACCGCGTGCTCGCGGTGGACCTCACGGCCGTCTTCCTCGTCTCGCGCGCCGCGGTCCGAGTCATGCTCGGGCAGGGGAGCGGCCGGATCATCAACATCGCCTCCGTCGCCGGCAAGGACGGAAACCCGACGCTCGTCCCCTACTCCACCGCGAAGGCGGGCGTCATCGGCCTCACCAAGGCCCTCGCGAAGGAGGTGGCCACGAAGGGGATCCTCGTCAACGCGGTGGCGCCAGCGATGATCGGCACCGAGATGGTCCGGCAGATGTCGAAGGAAACCGTCGATATGCTCGCCGCGAAGATCCCGATGGGACGGATCGGACGGCCCGAGGAGGTCGCGGCGCTCGTGCTGTGGCTCGCCTCCGACGAATGTTCGTTCTCGACCGGCGCGGTCTACGATCTCTCGGGCGGCCGGGCGACGTACTGAAGGAGTGTGACCTTCGAGTAGGACTCGGTGATCTCACCGTCGAGCGCCATCCGAACGGCCTCCTCGAGCGGCACGACCCGGCGCTCGAGGAACTCGTCGGCGTCGGCGGGCAGCGGATCCGGAGTCAGGCCCCAGCCGGCGTAGCAATAGGCGACCTCGTCGAGGTAGGCGTTCGACGGGTAGAAGCGCGTGAGCAACACGAGGCGCTCGGCGCGGTAGCCGGCCTCCTCCTGGAGCTCGCGCTGCGCCGCCGCCGGCGGGTCCTCGCCCGGGAGCGCGCCGCCACCCGGGAGCTCCCACGAGATCGCGTCGAGGAGATGGCGGTACTGACCCACGAGCAGGACGCGGTGCTCGTCCACGAACGGGAGCACCGCCACGCCCACGCCGACGTGGAGGACCGGATAGACCACCTCCCGCCCATCGGGCAGCCGCCAAACGTCCTCGCGGAGCGTGAGCTTGCCGCGCGCGTACGGCGCCGAGGATCCGAGGCGCGTCCAACCGGGGGCCATCGGGCCGGTATGGTATCGTATGGGGCGCGATGCCGCGAGAACGCCATGTGGACCTTCTGATGAAGAAGCTGCTGCAGGCCGTCGAGGTCTCCCTGCAGGCGACCGAGGCGGCGCGCGACGCCGTGCAGGAGATCCTCCGGCGGGGTGCCGACACCGGCATCTTCTTCGCCGGGAAGGAGCGCCGCGGCGAGCCCTCGTCCGAGCTCACGTCGCAGGACAAGGAGTTCCTGAGGGCCGTCTCCATCAAGCCCGACCGCTGAGGCCACGTGCGATTCGCGCTGATCCTCCTCTGGCTCGCGGTCGCAGCCCTCGTGGCGCGGATCCTCCTCCGCCGCCTCGCGCTGCCCGCGCGCGGCGCGCGCCCCGTGGGGTCCGACGAGCTGGTGAAGGATCCCGTCTGCCAGACCTACGTCGTGAAGTCGCGCGCGGTGAGTCGCACGGCCGCCGGCGAGGTGACGTATTTCTGCAGCGACGAGTGCGCGCGCCGCGCGAGCCGCGCCTGACGCTTCTTGGTCGGCGAGCCGCTCTCCCCCGATCCCTGGCGTAACGTCGACGCCCAGCCCGACGCCGTGCGGCTCGCGACCACGCTCGAGCTGCGCGGGCGCACGCCGGCCCAGACGCGTCTGCGGCGGCGCTTCCTCCGCTTCGTCCCGATCCGGCCGGGCGCGCGCGTGCTCGAGGTCGGCTGCGGCACGGGCGTGGTGCTGCGCGACGTCGCGCCCATGGTCGGCCGGCGCGGGAGCGTTGTCGGCGTCGACCCGAGCCTCACGATCCTGAAGGTCGCGCGGACGCTCTGTGCCGTCACGAAGGGGGGCCGCCTCACGCTCCGCCGGGCCGACGGCACGCGGCTCCCGTTCGGGGCCGGGCGCTTCGACGTCGCGCTCGCCATCACGGTGATCCTGCACGTGGCCGATCCCCTGCGCGTGGTGCAGGAGATGGCGCGCGTCCTGAGGCGGGGCGGCAGCATCGGGCTCCAGGACCAGGATTTCGGCATCGTCGCGGTCACCCATCCGGACCGCGTGCTCACCGACCGCATCATGCGCGAGGTGGCCGCGCGGATCTACGTCGAGCCCCACAGCGGGCGGCGCCTGCCCGGCCTGCTCCTCCAGGCGGGGCTCACGCGCGTGAGGCTCCTGACCGACGTCTTCCAGGACACGACGCTCGAGCCGTGGACGAAGACCTTCCTCGAGCGCCGGGCGGAGAGCGCCGTGCGGTTCGGCCTCGTGGACGCGCCGACGGCCCAGCGTTGGCTCGACGGCTTCACCGCGCTCGTCGCACAGGGGGCGTTCGTGTTGACCATGAACTACTACGGCGCCGTCGGGGTCAAGCCGTGAGGGCGTGGGCCGCGGGCGTCGCGCTGCTCGTCGCGGCGAGCGGCGCGTCGGCGGCGGAGCCGTCGAAGGCCGCGGCGCCGTTCGATGGCGCGTCGGCGCTCCGGCACGTCGAGCGGCTCGTCGCGATCGGTCCCCGGCCCGCGGGCTCGCCCGCCGCGGCGAGGGCGCGCGCCTACATCCTGGGGGAGCTCCGCGCCGCCGGCGTCACCGCACGCGTCGAGGCGTTCGACGCCGACACGCCGCACGGCCGGCTCAAGATGGCCAATATCGTCGCCGCCCTTCCCGGGCGGCGGCCCGACGTGATCATGCTCGCCGGCCACTACGACACGAAGTGGTTCCGCGACATCCGCTTCGTCGGCGCGAACGACGGCGGCTCGAGCGCCGCGCTTCTGATCGAGCTGGCGCGCCGACTGGCCGCGCGCCCGCGCGAGTACACCTACTGGGTCGTCTGGTTCGACGGCGAGGAGGCGCGCGAAACGTGGAGCGCCACGGACAGCCTCTATGGCTCCCGTTGGATGGCGCGTGAGCTGGCGCGCACGGGCACGCTGCCGCGTGCCGTGATCGTCGCCGACATGATCGGTGACCGCGAGCTCGACGTCCGGCGGGAAGCGCTCTCGACGGAGTGGCTGACCGACCTCATCTGGGTCGCCGCGGCGCGGCGCGGCGCGGGCTCCCACTTCCTGCCCGACGCGATGGCCATCGAGGACGACCACGTCCCGTTCCTCCGGGCGGGCGTCCCGTCCGCGCTCGTGATCGACCTCGACTACCCGCCGTGGCACACGGCCGAGGACACGCTCGACAAGGTCTCGGCGCGGAGCCTCGCGATCGTCGGCAACGTCGTGCTGGACGCGCTGCCGGCGATCGAGGAGCGCCTGCGGCGGTCGCCTGGAGGGACCCGCCCCTGACGGCCGCCGTCGTATAATCCAGCCATGCCGCGCGTGCGCGAGATCGAGGACCCCGGCGACGATCCCGTCCTGCGGGAGAGCTACGCGAAGGAGCAGGAGGTCTTCGGGTTCGTCCTCAACACGACGAAGGTCCAGGCGCACACGCCCGGCATCATGAAGGCGGCGAAGCAGCTCTCGCGCGCCGTCGAGCGCTCCGGCCTCCTGCCGGCCGAGCTTCTGGCCCTCGTCTATCTGCGCGTCGCGCTCATCAACGGCTGCCCGTTCTGAATCGACATCAACGCATCCCGTGGGATGCACGCGGGCGCGTCGCAGGCGAAGGTCGCGCAGGTCGCCCACGCCGCCACCAGTGACCTCTTCTCCGAGAGCGAGCGCGCGGCCCTCGACTACGCGGAGGCGATGACGGTCACCGGCCAGAAGGTGACCGACGCGCTCTTCACGCGGGTGCGCGCCCACTTCTCGGAGGCGCAGGTCGTGGAGCTCACGGCCGCCGCCGCGCTCGAGAACTTCCGCAGCAAGTTCAACGTCGCGCTCGGCATCGAGGCCCAGGGGTTCTGCGTGCTCAAGTAGTTCGGGGAGTTACCGCTCGAGTTGCCCGGTCGTCTCAGCCACCCGTCGAACCTCCGGTGACACCGGGGTGACAGGCGGAGCCAGATCCTGAGGCATACACCGCGCGTAGACCCGGAGCAGGACACTGGCGCTGCGCCACCCGCCCTGTTGCTGGACGTAGAGCAGGGGCGCGTTCCGGCTGAGCATCGTAGACGCGAAGGTATGGCGGAGCTGCTCGGGCGAGCGGTAGCGGACGCGACCAGCCACGCCCGAAGACAAACGCCTCGGGGTCGAGGGATTGCACCTTGAGCCCACCGAGGCCACTGAGCGAGCCTCGTTGTTGAGGCTCGAGGACGGGGCGGGAACGAGTGCCGATCCGCCGCAGGGAGGACCGCTGCGGTCGAACCAGAGGCGATCAGGCGCGAGGTGCGCCGCGCAGACCGGTAGGACGAGCCCCGTGGGCGTGCGCACGTAGGCTACGGCCCGTGCTCGGATCGACGAACACGAGATCCCCGACGGCCGCGCCGCCCGCGTCGTAGACCTTGAGCGTCGGGGCCCGGCGCGGGCCGTGCTACGCTGCCGGCATCACGAAGGAGACCAGGCGATGAAGATGATCCAGATCCTGCTCACAGGGCAAGCCGGCGGCTCGCCATTCGCGCTCGTCGGCCTCGACGACGACGGTCACGTGTGGTACGGCAACTTCGAGTACGGCGGGAAGGAGACTGACCCGGGTCCGGCATCGATCGTCTGGCGCCTCATAGGAGCCAAGAAGCAATGAGCACCCTCTGCCCGCGCGACGGGCACCCTCGGGCCCTCGTCGATGGCAAACAGCTCGATTGCGACGAGAAGGGCTGCCGGTGCGAGGAGTGCTACAAGAAGCTGTCCGAAGAAGAGGCGAGGAAGTGGGCGGCGCCGTGAAGGCGCGGCGGGCGCGGGAGGAGGCCGGGCGATGAAGGCGGCCACGCTCGCCGCGCTCTGCCTGCTCGCCTCGGCCGCGACGACTCACGCCGAAGTGCGCGTGGGTGCTGTGGACTGAGAGGGGCTGTTACTTCACGCCACGAACACCCGCTCGCTTATGGTTTCAATCGTCAGGGAGGATCGAGAATGGCGAAAGTCATCCAAATCTGCGCATCGCAAAACGATCTCTTCGCACTCGACGACGAAGGCGATATCTACCGGTATGACTTCAAGGTGAAGACGTGGGAGACGCTTCGGGCCATGAACGCGGACGCGCAGAGGTTTGGAGCCATGCGCACAATCTCGTCCGGCTCTGAGCCTCACGCCGAAGAGACCCAGTAGGGTAGACCGTGCGATGCGCTGTGACGGTTCCGTGCATGGACCTCAGCGGCGTGGCACTCGACCTGATCGCGAACCCCGGACACGGAGCGCGGCTTTGTGCAACGCTCCGGAAAGCGGGAGGATATGAGGCACGGGAACCCGGTCAGGAATAGACCGGTGCCGGCAAGAGACCCAGAGGAAGACACTGGAGAGAAACACAGCGTAGCTTAGGGAAATCGATCAGGACTATTTGGACATGGGACGGTGCGACCAATGCTATTTCGCTACGAAGCTCATCGGTACACTCTTTCGTCCAGCTCTTGGATTCTTCTTGAGAAATGTGTAGGAGTCGGTCTTGAGTGAAGCCAAAGCTCGCCTGCTGGAGGATCTCAAACTTCTCCTTGATGAGCGTTTGCTGTGTCGCGTTCAGAAACGCGCCTTGTTCTCGCTTTCTGAAGGGCATCGTGAACATCGCATCCTCCTGGCCAATCATCCGGGCCAAATCACCAAGACGCGGGCGCGAAATTTGGAACGTCGCAAGACAGGTGCGCTCGAGCCATTGCTTTGCTTTTGAGGAGAGCGATCCTCGAAGCGCACTGAGCACCGTCACCCGCTAGGGCTTCACCGACACTTGTGCCGCGCTTCCCAGCGGTAATTCAAACCATCCTTCGAGGGTACCCGTCACGATTTCCTCCGGCGCGACCCATCCGTGCTCCTGTTCGATCCACGTCATCTTGCCCTGCGCCCGAAGCTCATTGAGGCCGGTCATCGGGCGCCGCTGTTCTCCCAATGCGGTGACGAACCGTGACCCCGGTTCCCACAGGCTGAGCCTTGAAAGCTCGGGGAGCATCAGCGAGCTGCCCATGCCCAAAGGACGACCCTTGAGGCTCCGAGCCTGGGTTGGAGGTGACTCGAGGAGAGAGCGCCCGGTCACCGGCTTACTTGCCCTCGCCAATCGACACGGTGAAGTTGACCGTCTCCTCCCGATACGGTGACGGAATATAGGCGAGCTCGAGGCGGATCTCCTTCAGCTTCTTCGCTTTCAGGGCCTCGGCTGGAAACTCGACATCCAGGGACTGGGTCGCATCCTGCCCAGGGTCGAGCTGCTCCTTGCCGTACGTGGCGAACTTGACGGTCGGCTCGGTCCGCGCCTCCTCGAGCTTGATGGGCTGTCCCTGTGCATCGATGTACAGGATCTTGCCCGCAACAAGACGGACGGTCTGATTCGCCGAGGTATTCTTCAGCTTGAGCGTCCCGGTGAGTTTCGCCGGGGAGACGACGCGGCCGGAGCCTTTCTCGATCCGCTCCGTGACCTTCATCTCCGTGACTTCGCCCGTAACCATCCCGGCCTTCACCGTCACCGCCGCCGGCGTCACCGTGTAGGTCTTGTCCTCAATCTCCGTGGACGTCCCTGACGGCCCCGGGGAGCAGCCGAGGGTCATCACCGCGACTACCGCGGCCAACATCGTTACCCCTGTCCATGTCGACATCGTCGTCTCCCTACCAAAACGCTGATCGTCAGCGTTCGTTCCCTTCGCTCTGGCCCGTCTCGTCACTGGGTCGCTCCCGCGCTCTCCTCTTTTCCGGCGCCTCTGTCGCCCGACCGCTCAGCCCCGGCAGAGTTCAGGAGATTCCTCAGTTCACCCTCAGCCCTGGGCTCGACCCGACACGCGCCGCTGGTCGCGAACCGCCTTGGCCTGGTCCTCAATGTTGGCGAGGAGGGCCGGGCGGTCATCCCGCTTCAGCCCCTCCCCGATGAGGGCCCGGAGGACGATCTGAAGGCTCACCGGGAGCTTGAGCGCCGTTGTCGCCTTCCCCGCCAAGACCCGAGCCCGGTCCAGCACGTCTTGGGAGAGACTGAGAAGAACTCTAGCTCTATGTTCGAGCATCACGACCTCCTGCCGGCCCGGCTATTCTTCGGACCGACGCTCTACGGCTTGTATATTTATTATGTAATTTATATTTGATATATAAGTTATATTATGATATATCGATCGAGTCAAGCAGGATCGCGAGGGTGAGGCGGAGGCTGCCCGCCTCCCGGAGAAGGAGGAAGGGTCCTGGATGTCCGAATGTTCGTCTCGTGGGTGGTCGTGGGATTGCTCGCCGGCTGGCTGGCCGGGTTCGTGATGAAGAACGTGAACCCCAGACCCCACGGCCCGGGCGCAATCCGCCGCAGGAGGAGGAGCGTATGAAGATTCATCCGTTGCACGATCGGCTTCTGGTGGAGCGGCTCGAAGAGAAAGAGGTCAAGAAGGGCGGGATCATCATCCCGGACACGGCCAAGGAAAAGCCCCAAGAGGGCAAGGTGAAAGCCGTCGGTAACGGCAAGGTCACCGACGAGGGCAAGAAGATCCCGCTCGACGTGAAGGCCGGGGACAAGATCCTGTTCGGGAAGTACTCCGGCTCCGAGGTGAAGCTCGATGACAAGGAGTACTTGATCATGCGCGAGGAAGACGTCCTCGCCATTCTCGAGTAAGAAGGAGGAACGCGACCCATGCCAAAGCAGCTCAAGTTCGACGAGGACGCCCGGGCGGCACTGCTCAGAGGCATCAACATCATGGCCGAGGCCGTGAAGGCGACGCTCGGGCCGAAGGGCCGCAACGTCGTCATCGACAAGAAGTTCGGCAGCCCGACGATCACCAAGGACGGCGTCACGGTC
>Ga0137396_10000728_pt1 | contig 16178 bp, 13 predicted proteins | sample czc16metaG_FD_108284 | JGI IMG/M metagenome (GOLD analysis project Ga0137396, IMG submission 108284) | Vadose zone soil microbial communities from Angelo Coast Range Reserve, California, USA - czcobulk3.16 metaG | ecosystem: Environmental > Terrestrial > Soil > Vadose zone | place: USA...
CGGCTTCACTTCCCTTCTCGGCCGCGAGGAGCGCGTACGCCTCGCGCAGCTTCTGCTGGCCTTCGCCGCAGGCATCCGAAGAGGTGCGCCCGGCCCCGAGCGCGCCGCAGGCCTGCAGCACGGCGTCGACGTTGCTGGCCGAGCGGAGCGCGGAGTGCGTCACCCGCCGCGCCGCCGCGCAGCCCTTTTCGACCAGCCGCGGCTGCCCGAGGTACACGCCGGCCTTGAACAGCGGCAGCGCCAGCGCCGAGGCGAGGACCTGGCTCGAGGCGGCGATGATCTCGTCGAGCTGCGCCGCGGTCACCTTCGAGCCCAGCGCGCGCTCGCGCTCCCGCCGGCGGACGAGGTCGTAAGCGCCCTGGTCGGACTCGAGCGGCCCGAGCGGGGCGATCGGCGGCCCGAGGTTGCCGTCCAGGCCTTGGGCCCAGTCACGGTCTGCAGGTTGTCCCGTCGCCTCCTGGTGGGCACAGCCCGCCAGCAGGGCGGCGGCGATCGCGAGGACCAGGGTGGATTTGGACATGAGCGAGTCCTCCTCATTCGGAAGAAGCAAAAAAGCAGTCAGCGAAGCTCCAGCTCGGGCAGTGGACGGCCGACGACCGCGTCCAACGGCGGACCCATGCGCGCCGGGCGATAGACGGGCCAGGCGACCTCCAGCACCGAGCCGATGCGCCGCTGCCAGGCTTCGTCGAGCTCGTCGAGGAAGCGCTCGGCGCGGGCAAGCGCCGCAGGCCGCTGGGCGGGGACGCGCGCGGTTCGCGGGGTCGCCTCGAGGCGCAGGGGAGGTCGGAACCATCCTCCGCCGAGCCGGAGCGTGGGTACGCCCTGGCCTCTCGCTTCGGCGAGCCCGTAGCTGGCGACGCCGGGCGGGTCGAGCGAGGTGAGCGGCCGGTCGTATTCCGCGCAAACGGCGACGACAGGAGCGGAGTCCCGCGGCAAGAGCGCGCCGTCCTCGTCCCGCAGCGAGACGTTGCTGATGAGGAGCGTCAAGGAGAAGAGATCGGAGGACCAGCCCAACGCGCACGCCTTCGCGGGCTGGACGCGGAGCGGAAGGGACACGGCTGGGGCGGAGCCGGCTGCGTGCGCGGCCCGCTCGCTGGCGGCCAGCAGCGCCGCCGCGCCGCCCCCTTCGATGGGCGGCAGGCCGAGCAGCGCGAAGGTGCGGTCGAGGGCATCGCCGTCCGGTGGGAATTGAAGGGTGGCCTTCCCCTCCCCCTCCTCCACGACCAGGCCCGCGGCGCGCAGGCGCGAGATCGCGTTCCATTGCGACCGCAGCTCGACGGAGACGGGCGGCAACTGGTGCTGCAAAGCCGCGATCCATGCGGAGAGCCCTTCGGCGGACGAGGGCAGCGGTCCGCGCGCTCGCTGGTGCCGCAGGACGGCCGCGATCTCCTCGGGGGTCATGCCGCGCTCCTCCGCGCCAGCAGGGCCGCCGTCTGTTCGAGCAGCGCGTGCGTGCGCGCGGCGTCGTGCTGGGCGCGGCTCGACTGCGCCTCGCTGACGGCGAGCAGGCTCTTGAGGGTGTGCAAGAGGATCTCGTCGGGCTCGCCGCCGCGGGCGTCGTGGCCGTCCTCGTCGAGGCGCCGCGCCGCCAGCACGATGACCGGGCCGAGCAGCATCGGAAACGTGCCGCCCACCATGAGGAAGTACGCGTAGCTGATCTCGCGGTAAGCCTGCGCCATGGTGGAGGCGAGGGCGTCCGCCGCGGCCTGGGTGCCCATCGCGTCGCCCAGGGCGCCCATGCCCAGCGCTCCCAAGAGCGTGCTCATGCCCAGGCCCAGACCGGGGCCGAGCAGCATCATGGTGAGCGCCATGGGCCGGACGTGCTTCTGCCAGACGTCGGCGCGGTGCGCGGCGCGGATCCGGCGCGCATCCGCGGACAGCCCGGGCGCGTTTCGCTCGGCGCGCGCGCGCAGGCCTTCTGCGATCACCCAGGCGAGCAAGGTGAGCTGGACGAAGGTGACGATGAGCAAGAGCGGCGCGCCGCCGTACGTCTCGAGCGAGTAGCGCCAGAATCTCGAGAGGAAGGTCATCGCGGTCTCCGTTGCATGACGTCCCGGCAAGCAAAAAAGCCCGCTGGCGGGGCAGGGCAGCTGCCTTTTTTGCTCGCGGCTCATGCGCACGGTCCTTCTCGCGGCGGCGCTGTCCGTGGCGGTCCCCCTCGGCGGCGGCGCGCAGGCGCGGACGGCGCGCACGCCCTGGCTCCTCTTTCCCGTCGACGTCCGGAGCTTCGATCGCGTGTCCTCGAAGTTCGGCATGAGGAAGATGAACGGGCGTCGTGCCGTTCACCGCGGCGTCGATCTGGTGGCGCCCCGGGGCTCCCTGGTGGTGGCCGCCCGCGAGGGCCGCGTGGCGGACATCGGCCGCGCGCGCGCTTGCGGATGGTACGTGACGGTCGAGCACGAGAACTCCTGGCGGACGGTCTACTGCCACCTCCGCTCGGACCCGCGCAGGCTGGGCATCGCCGAGGGTGTTCGCGTGCCGGCGATGGGCGTCGTCGGCGAGGTGGGCAGCACCGGGCACTCCACCGGGCCCCACTTGCACTTCACGCTGCTCGACGATCGCGGCCAGGCGCGCGATCCGCTCCTCGCGCTGTTCACGCCGGCGGAGACCCTTCAGGTCTTGAAGAGGATGGGGCTGGCGCGATGATCCCCTTCCGGCACGCCTGGGCGAGGTTGCCCGTGTGGGGACGGTGCCTCCTGGCGAGCGCGTCCGGCGCAGCCGCCGCGGCTGCGGTGACCGCAATCCTCTCGCCGCTGGCGATCCGCGGCGAGAAGGCGCATCGCGCGGCAGCTCTCTTCAGGGAAGACCTCCAGCAGTACCGCGCCGCTCCGCCAGAGCTGCGCGGGGCTCCGCTCGTCTCGGCGGCAGCCGCCGGCTACGAGGATCGCAGCGTCTTCACCCGGCCGCGCTGGATGCCGCCGATCAGCCCGGCGGGCTTCGCGCGCGCGCTCGTGCGCAACCTGCGCGGCGTGCCGGAAGGCGGCTCGACCATCCCCCAGCAGCTCGCGAAGCTCTACCTGCGCGAAGGGCGGCGCGGCAGCATCGCCGACAAGCTGAGCGAGGCTTCGTTTGCCACCTGGCTGGTGCGGCAGGCGCCTCCGGACGAGCTGGTCGGCCTGTATCTGAACCTGAGCGCCGGCGCGACCCTCGGAGGGCCGCGCCGCCCGGCCGATGGGCTCGGGCGCCTCTCGCTCGCGCTCTTCGGGTTGCCCCTCCGGCGCCTGTCGCGCGAAGACCAGCTCGTCCTGGGCGCCGCTCCCCGCGGCGTTCCCTGGCTGCGCGCGCACCCGGCGCTTTCGGCGCGGCGCCTCGCCTCGGCCCGGGAATGGCTCGTCGCACAGGGTCTGTGGGATGCGAAGGTGCGCTCGTACCTCGACGACGGCCTGGATTCCTCCTCCGCCTTCGGCTTCGTCGACGGATGGACCGAGCGCGTCGCGAGCGGCGCCAGCGCCGCGGCCGACCTGGACCTGGTCGCCGCGATCGACCGGTTCCGCGAGGGCCTCTCGGAGGCGCTGTGGCGGGAGTTCCCGGGCACCGGCGTGCGCGCGGCGTTCGCGGCCCTGGGTCCCGGCGGCGCGGTGCTGGCGCGATCGGGTGCCGAATCGGCGCTGATGGCGGTGAACTACGGCTCGATCGCGAAGCTCGAGGCGCTCGATCTGGCGGTCGAGGCGTTCGGCCCGCGGACGGTGCACGAGCGCATGCTGCCGCCCGGCGGTTGCGTCCGGTGGATCTGGGCGACCAAGTCGCAGCGCGGAGCGAGTCCCGCGAGCTACTGCCCGTCCGACGTGACGCCCTCCGCCCGGGCCATGTCCTTCGACGAGGCCGTCGCGCGGTCGATCAACTCGATGACCGTGCGCCACGCGCTGCTCCTGCCGCCCCTTCTCTCGCAGTGGCGGCCCGATCTGCTGCAAGAAGTCGCCTCCGAAGTCCCGCCCTGCGAGCGAGAGGCGCTCGATTCGCCGGCCGACCGCGCTCTCGCGAGCGGCCTCTTCGCGCAGCTCGGCGAGACGCTGAAGCCGGACCAGGTCGCGCCGGAGCTCTCCTACAGCGCGGCGGGCGTGGCGCTGTTCCGCCACCTGAGAGCGCGGCGAGAGCTGGCGGGCCTTCCGGCGGAACGGCTCCCCGACGATCCGACCTCGCTCCTGGGCAATTCTTCCCGGGCAACGGCCGAGCAGATCGGTGGATATCTTCATCGCAAGCTGCTCGCCGCCGGCGGGTCCTGTACCCTCAGCGACACCGGCGCGCTGCTCGCCTTGCACCGCCGTGTGGGCACGCTCCGCTGGCTCGCCTGGCGCTGGCCGAAGCTCGTCTTCGCGGGGAAGACCGGCTCGTCGCCGCACGACGATTCGGCGGTCGCGGGCATCGCGGCCTGCGTCGACGAACGCCCCGTGGTGCTCGTCGCCGCGCTCCGCCCGCTGCACGCTCCGCTCCCGGACGGCTTGCACGGGTCGGTGCTGCTGCGCGGCCTCGACGCGTACCTCAGGGAGCTGCGTCGCCTCGATCGCCGCGTCACCTCGGTGGCATTGCCGGCCTGGGCGGAGGAGACCTACGCGCCCTCGCCGGCGGCCGAGACGGTCTCCACCGCCGCCGTGCCCGCGGACAAGGAGGAGCGATGACCAGTCGGACCGGACGCTCGGGTGGGTTCGAGGAGATGGAGGGGCTCATCTACCGGCTCTTCGCCGAGAAGCAATTCGCGCTGGCGCTGCTCGCGCTGGTCATGGTCGCCCAGCTGCTCTCGGCGCAGTTCCTTCTCCTCCGGCTCAAACCGCCTTCACCGCAGGCCATCGCGGCGCCGAGCAGCAAGCAGCGCCTCGACGTGCGCTGCGCCGAGGGAGGGGCGCGCACGCTCACCGGCGAGGCCATGACCCCCGAGGCGGCGCGTGGGAAGGTCGTCGTCGTCCACCTCGGAGCGCCGCAGGAGGCGTGCCTCGCCGAGATGGCGGCCGGCGCCGCCGAGCTGGTGGTGGGGATGAGCGTCGATGCGCAGCGCTCGGGACGCTGAGCTCGCCGGGCCGCCTCGGCTCTGGCGCTCGGCATGCCTGCAGGGCCTGGCGCTCGCGGCGGTGGCGGTCATCGCCGGTCTGCCCCGGGCGGGCCGCGATGCGCCGCCTCCGCCGAAGCCGCCGGAGCCCCCGAAGCAGGAGATGCGACGCATTCGCGTGGTCCAGCTCCCGCGGCCCTCGCCGGCGCGGAGTGAAGCGCGACCGGCGCCTCGCGCTGCCCAGGCGGAGCCCGCTCGACCTGCGCCGCCCGCTCCGAAGACAGCGCCCGACCGGCGCACGCGGATCGCGGTCGATGCCCAGGCAGTGCAGGGAATCCGCCTCCGCGTTCTGGTGCCGCGTACGCCCGGCGATCTGGCCGCCCACTTGAGGAAATCGGGAGGCTGCATGGTGGTGTCCCGGTTGAGCGGCGGCGGCGCCGAGGTGATCTCGGTGCTCGGTCTCGAGGGGGAGCGGGCGATCGAGGTTCCCGGTGCGCCCTGCGCAGGAGTGCCCCGGTTGATTCGCGACGGCGGACTGAACGCCGCGCTCGGCGATCCGGTCGGCCGGGCGCGCGCGTCCCTGCCGCCAGAAGAGCGAGGCGACCAGCTCGGCCTGCAGGTCCTGCTCACGCCCGGCCTGCACGAGGTCGCCCAGTACGCGCTTCGCGCCCGCTTCGGCGCCATCCCCGAAGATCAGATGGCGCGGCGTGCCGCCGAAACGGGATACGAGCTGACTTGCTTCGCGGAACCGACCGGGGCTTTACGCTGTCAGTGAACGCTGTATGCTTGCCGCGCTGTTCGTCTTCTCATGGCGTCCTTCCGAAAGGAGAGCGAAGCCATGAACAAGCTGAGCATCCTTGCGATTCTTGCTGCGCTCGCCGCCCCGGCGCAGGAAAAACCGGCGCCGCCGCCCATCTGGCAGCAAGGCAGGCCGCCGGAGATGGCCGACTCGAAGCAGGCGCCCTTCCCGCCGAAGTTGACCGAGACGGCGCCGGCCGACATTCCAGTGGACGCGATCAAGCTCCCCGAGGGGTTCAAGGCCGAGCTGTGGGCCCATGGCCTTCCCGGTGGGCGAGCGATGGCCCGCGGCGCCAAGGGCAAGATCTATGTCGGCACGCGCCAGATCGGCCGCGTCTACGAGGTGACCGACCAGGGCGGGAAGCGCACCGTCCGGATCGTCGCCGACAAGCTGCTCCAGCCGGCCGGCGTCGCGTTCGCGGACGGCTCATTGTACGTGGCGGCGATCGACAAGGTGCTGCGCTACGACGGGATCGAGGACAAACCGGACGTCGCGCCGGTGGACATGACCCGCGAGTTCAACCTTCCGCCGCAGCAGCACCACAACTGGAAGTACATCGCCTTCGGCCCCGACAAGAAGCTCTACGTCCCGTTCGGCGCGCCCTGCAACATCTGCGAGCCGCCCGCGGAGTACGCGCAGATCAGGCGCTACAACCGCGATGGCTCGGGCATGGAGGTCATCGCGCGCGGCATCCGCAACACCATCGGCTTCGACTGGCACCCGCAGACGGGCGAGCTTTGGTTCACCGACAACGGGCGCGACTGGATGGGCGAGGAGGGTCCGGAAGACGAGCTCAACCGCGTCTCGAAGGTCGGCCTCGATTTCGGGTTCCCCTATTGTCACGCCGACGGCATCCCCGACTCGCAATTCAAGAAGGAGGCTCCGTGCAAGGGCGTCACCATGCCGGTCGCTCTGCTGGGCCCGCATGCCGCCGCGCTCGGCATGATCTTCTATACGGGGAACATGTTCCCGGCCCCATATAGGGGCACCATCTTCGTCGCCCGCAAGGGCTCCTGGAATCGGAACAAGCTCTTCGGCTTCGACGTCGCGAACGTGAAGGTCGGCGGGGACGGGAAGGACGCCAGGGTGACGCCGTTCATGACCGGCTTCATGAATCCCCAGGAGAACAAGTTCTGGGGGCGGCCGGCGTACGTGCTCCAGATGCCCGACGGCGCCTTGCTCGTCTCCGACGAGCAGAGCGGAGCGATCTTCCGGGTGACCTACCGCAACTAGGCGACTGGCGCGACCTCAGGGTGTCGCGGCGCGGGCCACGATCCGGAACGACACGGTCACCGCATCCTCGACCTTCACGAGCCCGCCTCCGGCGGAGACCGGCTCGATTCCGAAGTCGGACTGCTTGACCACCATCTTTCCCGTTCCGGTCAGCGTGTTGCCCTGCACCTCGAGCTGCACGGGGACGGTCATCGGCTTCGCCGCGTCGCGCAACGACAGCTCGCCCGCGATCGTCAGCTCGTACCGATCGGCCGAGACCCGCTTGCCCGCGACCTCCCGCGAGCGGAACCGGATGATGGGAAAGCGTCCGGCGTTCAGCACCTGGGGGCCGGACATGGTCTGCTGCACCTTGCGGGCGTCCTGCGCCGGTTCGTCGCCGGTGACTTTCATCGCCCTCGCGTTTGCTTCCACGTCCACCGAGGATCGGGGCAGGTCCTCGAAGTCCGCGATCACCTCGCCCCGCAGCGCCGGGGCGGCCACCTCGTGCTCATGGCCGGCGAAGCTGCCCACGCCCGTCTTCCCGACGTGGACCGTCACGCTGCTCGCGCTCGAATCGACGGCGAACGTCCTGGGCGCTCCCGCGGCAGCGTGGATCCAGGCAAGCATCAGCGCACAGGCGAGGCGAGCGGACATGGCGGGGAAAGTAGACCCGGCTCCCCGCCATGTACAGGACCGGGAAGTCAGAAGCCGGCGAGCCCGTTGGGCGTTCCGAGGCCGGTGGGGCCGTCGTACCCGGGAAGTCCCGTGCAAAGGTAGACGCCGCCGCAGTTGCCGTTGGTGCCGCCCACGACGTCGAACAGACCGGAATTCGCCCGGTATGGACCGACTCCATCCCGCACGCCGGAAGTGTTCCCCGCCATCGCGTACACGCTGGCGATGATGGGCGAGCTGAGGCTCGTCCCGCCGACGACGAGCCATCCGCGGAAGCCGAACGTGTCGTACACGGCCAACCCGGTGTTCGGATCGGCGACCGCCGCGACGTCCGCGACGCTCCGCTTGTCGCAGAGCCGATCCTTCTGCCATCCGGGCTTGTGGATGTACGCCGAGCAGCCGCTCGTCGAACCGGCCCACGCAGTCTCGCTCCATCCCCGCTCGTTGTCGTCGCGCACGAGCGCAGTGCCGCCGACCGAGGTCACGAACTGGGACGCGCCGGGATAGCTTACGCCCCCGGTCAGGATGAGGCCGTTCCCATAGCCGTAGTCGCCCGACGAGACGGTGATCGCCACGCCGCGGTGGTCGTAGTAGCGCTCGAACAATTGCTCGCCGGAGAACTCGCCGCGGCTGCCGTAGCTGTTCGAGACGGCGTCGGCTCCGAGCGCGACGGCAGTGTCGACGCCGGGACCGAGGTCGAAGAGGGACGGGCTGTCGGCTTCGACCAGCAGGATCTTGCAGCTCGGACAGGTCGCCGACACTGCGTCGAGGTCGAGCGAGATCTCGAGGCCCCAACCGGGATCCGGCGCGGGCAAGGGACCTTCGGCGCCGCGCTGGTTCACCTTGCGGAAGCAGCCGTTCGCGGTCGTGCATGGCGGCAGGCCGAACCTCTCGCGATAGACGGCGAGGTCGGCCTCGGCATTCGGGTTGTCGTAGGCGTCGACGATGGCGACCGTCCGGCCCGCGCCGGCTGCCGCGGGCAAGCGGTACGCGCTGGCGATGTCCGCCGGCCCATAGCCGCGCGCCGGCGCCGGGGCACCCAGGCCGGAGGCAGGCGCCATCATCGCCATGCACTGGACGTACGGCGCGATCACCGCGGTCGTGCAGGCCCGGAACGGCGCCGGACCCTTTCCCGTGCCGTCGCCGGTGCCGGCCGGCGGGACGGGCGCGAGCGGATAGGCGCGCGTGATGGTCTGCTCGAGCTTGCTGCCTGCGGCGTCGGTGGCCGCGATCCGGAAGGATGCGAAACCGGTCGTCGCATCCAGCGACGGCTGCGGATAGGTGGCCTGGAACCGGCCGTCGCCCAGGGCGGCGACGGTCGCCGGGAACCACGAGGCGCCGTCGTCGAAGGAGACGTCGAACGTCAAGCCGGCGATCGCCGCCCGCGGCGCGAAGTCCTGGCGACGGATGGCCACGTCCACGGTCGCGTCGTGCCCGGCCGGGATGATGTCGTCGGGACCGGCGTGCGTGTCGTAGCTGGCGAACAAGAGCGCCTCGAAGCTGCAGCCGTCGCCGGTCCCGCCGCCACCGCCGCCGCCGCCCTTGCCGGTAGTCGTTGCGCCCCGGCCGCCGCCTCCGCCGCCTCCCTTGCCGCCGCAGGTCCAACCCGTGGGCAGCGGATCGGGCGCGCGCTCCGCGGACGCGAACGTCCAGACGGTATGAGTGCGCGTGCTCGTGGGCCACCAGGCAGCGTCGCGGGAAACGTCCATCACCAGCTGGTAGGTCGCCGGACCGGGGATGAGCGCGAACTGGGCGGAACCGGCCGGCTGGCGGTCGAGCAGCGTCCCGTCGAGGTAGAGCGACAGCTCGGTGACCATGCCCGGGTCGGACAACGCCCGGTTTCCCGCCGGGTCTACGTAGGGGAACAGTGTCGTGCTCAGCGTGTCGCCCGATCGGCAGACGGGGCACGACTGGGCAACGTCCGGCCCCTGCTGCTCGATGCCCGGCGGCTCGGGCTGGGCCGTCCACTCGGTCGAGAGGTGGTCGCCGGGTGCCAGCGCGCGCCAGTTGTCGGTCGCGAAGCCGGCGAACTCCTGCTCGTCCGTCACCAGGACCTGGAGCGAGCGGGCATCCGGCTGCGGAAGGACGTACTCGGTGCGCCGCAGCGGAGCCGCGAGAGGCGTGAGGCTGAAGCCGATGCTCGACTGCCACGGGGCGAGCGAGATGCGCCCGTCGAGCTCCCCGCGGCCGGGCGAGCTGCTGTGGTAGGTGGCGTCGATCGTCGCGAGATCGGCCCGGCGGAGCGAAGGCTGGAGGCTATCGGGGATCGCGCCGATGTACTCGAACTGGAGGTCGTACACGTACCGGTCGAGCCCGCCTCGGGCGTCGCCGAGACGGAAGTACGGGTAGAAATATTGCTGCCCGACCGTCACCGGACGGGTCGGGGAGACGTACAGAGACGTGGGTCCGAAGCTGGTGAACGAGCTCGCGAAGTTGGGGCCCTGGGCCGGATCGCGCTGGAGCGTCATCTCGGCGATCACCGGACTGGTCGGATCGGGCACGATCGCGCCGACGCGGCTCGTCTTTCGCGCCTCGAGGATGACGACGGTGCTGCTCTTGACCGTCACCTCCGGCGCGGTGACGAAGGCGAAGGAGGTGTCCGTCGCGCTGTTCGTCGTCTGGACGAGCGCCGTGACCTGGTAGTTGCCGGCGGGGACGCTGTACGCGAGCGTGCCGTTGAAGAACGACTGCGCCGCGAGGAACGTATTGCCGTCGTCCACGTTGTAGACGACGCCGAAGTTGCCGAACACCTTCTGCCCGTTCCGGTCGAAGGCCTTGACGGTGAGCGTATACAGCTTGCCCGCGGGCTGCCCGGCGGGGACCAGCGCGCCGGGCGTTGCCGCGGGCGCCGTGCCCGCGACGGCGATCCGATCGATGCCCGCGAACAGGCCGGAGCCCGCGGCGCCCTGCTTCCGCGCGCGCGCCTCGGCGGACAGCGCGCGTCCGAACCGCGCGGCGTCCGTCCGCGCCTGCACGGCCTTTCCAGGATCGGTAACCGCGATGCCCGGCAACGCCGCGCTCGTGGCGGAGGCGGCGATGTCCAGGGCGAGCGGGGTCGACGAGTCCGCGTATCCGGCCGCGACCAGCGCATTGATGTCGAAGAGGCTGAGGTCGAGCGGCGCGCCCAGGTAGCCGGCCGCATCGAGCGGGATGACGTAGACGTGGGCACCGGCCGTCAGCGTCTGGAACCCGCCGCCCGCTTGGGGACCGCCGGCACGATCGAAGGCCACGACGGGGCGGCCGTCCGCGGTGTAGCTGAGCGCGACCCGATCGCCGGTGACGAGCGTGACGACGGCCGGCGAGCCTTGGAGAGACGCTGCCGGGATGCTCGCCGCGGCAGATGCCTCCGCCCCGGGCGCGCGCAGGCAGACAGCAACCAATAATCCTGCAAAATTGAAGCTCCTCATTCCGGGCTTCCGCATCGAGTTGTACCCTCCCTGGATCCCCCCGGAACCGATAACGAAATGCCGCCCGCGAGGCGCGTCTCCGTTACAACGGAGCGGGACCTTTACAGAAGTCGACAAAGGAGGTCAACAGCGCTCCTGCTCGGTTCGGAAGACGGCGGCCCTTGCGGTAGAATCGCTGGACATCCCGAGAGCACAGGTCCGGCGGTCAATCGAGGCCGAGTGCTGCGTCGGGAACGTGACGGGGGAGAACACCATGCGGGTCGCTGTCCGATCGTCGTGCGTCTTGTTGCTGCTCTTGGCCGCGTGCGGGTCCGGAGCGGATGCTTCGGCTGCCGTCGCGCAGGACGAGAGCCAGCCCTCTCTCGTCCTGCCTGCCTCGCCTCCTCCGACGGCCATGGCCCAAGGACCGCTCGCGATCGGTGACGCGACCGTCACGGTCGCCACCGTTCAGTACGCGGTCGTGGCGGGACAGACGATCATCCGGCGCAACGGAGTCGCCGTACCCTTGTCAGGGCTCCGGCAGGGTGATTCCGCGGTCGTCAAAGGGGGGCCGGCAGCCGACGGCAGCCTCGTCGCGCAGAGCATCGACGTCTACCTCTTGCCCCGGCCGCTGCCGGAGTGGGTCACGCTCAAGGGACCGATCGCGGTAGGCCCCGACAGCATCACGGCCCTTGGCCAGACGATGCGCGTGGATGCCCACACGTTGATCGTCCGCGCTGGACGAACCGTGGTGCCGCTTTCGAATCTGCGGACGGGGGAAGCGGCGACGGTGACGGGCAGGCCCGGCGTGGACGGCAGCTTGCTCGCCCTGGTCATCAACGTGAACTGACTCGCTCTTGCGAGCGGGTTCAGGGCTTTCCCCGATCCTGCGCAGGCCCCTCGGGTCGCGACAGGTTGAGCGCGGTGTTGACCAGCGCGACGTGGGAGAGCGCCTGGGGGAAGTTGCCCAGGAAGCGGCCCGATTTGCGATCGACCTCTTCCGAGAGCAGGCCGACGTCGTTGGCGAGCCCGATCAGGCGCTCGAAGAGAGCGCGGGCTTCCTCGCGGCGGCCCTGCAGGACGTAGTTGTCGGCCAGCCAGAACGAGCATGGGAGGAAGGCTCCCTCGCCGGGGGGTAGCCCGTCGACCCCGGAGACGGTCTCGTACCGGTCGACGAGGCCTTCGCGGAGCAGGTGCTTCTCGATGGCGGCGACGGTCCCGCGCACGCGAGGATCTTCCGGCGGAAGGAAACCCATCAGCGGGATGTGCAGCAGGCTCGCGTCCAATTGCTTGGATCCGTAGAACTGCACGAACGATCCCAGCTCCTCGTCGTACCCCTGGCGGCAGACCGATTCGTGGATCCGGTCGCGCAGCGTGCGCCATCGCTCGAGCGGCCCCTTCCTGCCGAACTGTTCGATCGCCTTGACCGCCCGGTCCATCGCCACCCACGCCATCACCTTCGAGTGCGTGAAGTGGCGCCGGGGTCCGCGCACCTCCCAGATGCCTTCGTCCGGCTCGTTCCAGATCGTCTCGAGATATTCCATCAGCCTGCGCTGCAGTGCCCAGCTCGGCTCGTCGTAGTCGAGCCCGGCCCGGCAGGAGAGGTGCAGCGCATCCATCACCTCGCCGTACACGTCGAGCTGGAGCTGGCGCGAGGCCGCATTTCCGACGCGGACAGGCCGGGAGCCCTCGTATCCGGGCAGCCAGTCGAGCGTCAGCTCCGGCATGCGCCGCTCGCCGGCGATCCCGTACATGATCTGGATCTGCGACGGATCTCCCGCGACCGCGCGCAGCAGCCAATCGCGCCAGTCGCGCGCTTCCGTCGAGAAGCCCGCGCTCATCAGCGAGTAGAGCGTGAAGGTGGCGTCGCGGAGCCAGCAGATCCGGTAATCCCAATTGCGCACGCCGCCGATCTCCTCGGGAAGCGAGGTGGTGGCGGCCGCGGCGATGCCGCCCGTCGGCTCGTAGGTCAGCGCCTTGAGCGTGATGAGCGAGCGCTCGACGACGGAGCGGTACGGCCCCTCGACGTGGCACCGGGCGGACCACTCCTTCCAGCCGGACTCGCTCTCCGCGAGCGCTTGCTCCGCGTCGACATGGCCCGGATCGGGCACGTACGACGGCGCCCAGGTGAGCACGAAGGGGACCCGCTCACCTTCGGCGACGGAGAAGCTCGCCACGGTGGTGAGCCCCTCGCCGTGCGTGGCTACCGGCGTGACGAGCCGGAGGACTTCGGGTCCGCCGATCGCCTCGATTCCGCCCTCGATCGCGCGCACCCAGGGCACGATGGAGCCGTACCCGAAGCGGATGACGAGCTCCATCCGCATGGGCACGCGGCCGCGGTTCCCGACGACGATGCGCGCCACGTCGGTCCCCTGGCCGGAGATGGGCATCAGGTCGATGAGCGTGACGCTTCCGTCCTCCGTCTCGAATTCGGTCTCGAGGATGAGCGTCCGTTGCCGATACCGCCGGCGCACCCGCCGCACCCCACCGGCCGGCGCGATCTGCCAGCGGCCGTTGTCGGGTGAGCCGAGCAAGGCGGCGAAGCAGGCGTCCGAGTCGACGCGCGGCAGGCAGAGCCAGTCGATCGAGCCGTCCTTCGCGACCAGCCCGGTGCTCCGGCAGTCGGCGACGATCGCGTAGTCCTCGATGGGAGACGGCATGTCGTTCATCCTAGCCGGTCGAGGCCGTCGCGGTGATAATGCGCCGCGCCGTCCGGCGCTCTGTCAGCCGGCGTCGAGGCACGATGGCGAAACGGCGGGACCCGGTTGCGGAGATCGTCGCGGCCTGCGATGCGCTGCGGGCCGGGGAGCGCCGGGTTTTTCACGAAGAGGACGGCGCGCGCGACCTGACCGCCGAGGCGCTGCGGCGCAAGCTCGACGCGCTCGCCTCCGGACCCTTCGCGTTCCTGCGCGGCACCTTCCACCTGATGGCCGCGGACCTCATCCAGGAACGCGTGCCGGGCGCTTCTCCTTCGGCCCCCGACGGGCTCGTGGTCGGCGACTTGCACCTGGAGAATTTCGGCACCTACCGCGGCGCGAGCGGCGAGCTCTGCTTCGACGTGAACGACTTCGACGAGGTCGCTTCCGGTCCCCTCGATCTGGACCTGAAGCGCCTGTGCACGAGCGCGATGCTGCTCCCCGGGATCGAGCACGACCAGCGTCTGGCCGCTGCTACGCTGATCGCCCGCGCCTGGGCGGAAGGGGTGGAGCGGTTGGGGGGACGCTTCCCGATCGCCGTCTGGGGCCTGGACAAAGCCGAGGGTTGGCTGCAGCAGCTCCTGCGCGAGAAGGGGCGCCGGACGCGGGCGGACCTCGTCGCCAAGGCCGCCCCGGGCAAGGGGCGCCGCCGATTCGGGGAGGATGGCGATCCACCCAAGTTCGCGCACGCCGCCAAGCCGTGGCCCGAGCTGGTCGAGGCGGCGCTGGGCGACTACTCCGAGCACCTGAAGCAGCTCAAGGCCGATCCGCCGGGGAAGGATTGGGACCTGGTCGACGTCGCGTACCGGTTCAAGGGCACCGGGTCCCTGGGAAGACTTCGCTTCGCCGCGCTGCTGGCCAAGGGAGAGGAGCGGATGATCCTGGAGCTCAAGGAAGCCGAGCGGAGCGGGATCGACCGGGCCCGGAATCGGGATGTTCCCGTCGTCCAGCGGGCGCGCGTGCAGACGGCGGCCATACGTCGGATGCAGGGCGATCCCTGGCCGCGCGTCGCGGGAGCGCATCTCGACGAGGTCCCCGTGCTCGTCCGCGAGATCGAGCCGGAGGAGGAGAAGCTCGGCGCCGCCCGGTTCGCGGCCGCCGTCGACGACGACGGCCACGAACAGCTCTCCGCCTACGCCCGCCAGTGCGGCGAGGTGCTGGCGCGCCTCCACTGCCGGGTGAACGCGCCGGCCATGCTCGATGCGGTCTGGAATCCGCGGCAGGCGGCGGACGCCGCGGTCTCGTTCGCGCAGGACTACGCGGCCGTCGTCGAGGCGGACTGGGGCGCCTTCGTGAAAGCGCGCGACAGGGTCTCCCGAGAGCTCGGCTTGTAAGGCGTCCGATCGGCAAGCAGGGTCGGCTCCGGGGACCGCCGGTGCTATGTTTCCGCGCCGTATTGCGGGGACACCATACGTAACTAGGCCCGACGGATTTACGTATGGTGTCCCCGGATTGCTATGTTCCGCCTCCCCGGAGGGGACGAGATGGACATCTACCTGGTGCGGCATGGCATCGCGGTCGGTCGAGAAGACGGCGTTCCCGACGGTTTCCGGCCGCTCACCGGCAAGGGCCGGCGGCGCTTCCGGAAGACGGCGCGGGCCTTCGCGAGGCTCGGCCGCCGCAAGCTCGATCTGATCCTCACCAGCCCGCTCGTCCGGGCGGTGCAGACGGCCGAGATCCTCGCCCAGGAGACGAAGCACGGCGAGGTCGGCGTGCTGCAGGAGCTCGACCCGGAGTTCAGCGTGGGGTCGTTGCTCGAGGCCTTGGCGAAGCGCGCGGACGGGCTCAAGTCCGTCGTGCTGGTCGGCCACGAGCCGCAACTGTCTTCCGTGCTCGCCGTCCTCGCGGGCGTGCCGGCGGACACCCTCGATCTGAAGAAAGGCGCGATCGTGCACCTCGATGGGACCGATCTGTCGCAGCCCGGGTCGGCCGGGGCCTATTGGTCGCTGAAGCCGCGCTCGAAGAAGGTCGAGAAAGGTCTGCCGCTCCTGAAGCCTGCGAGCGAGGAGGTGGAGAGCGGCGCGCCCCGGCGGAAGGCGAGACGAGCGCGGAAGCCCCGGTCGGGCACCCCGAAACGGCCCCGGCGGTCGCGCTCGGACGTGAGCGCGGAAACCGGAACCCAAGCCGAGAACAGCGCCCCGCCCGAGAAGGCGGTCGACGCGGGGCCCGCGGGCGAAGTCGGCGCCCCCGAGCCCGTAGCGGAGCGGCAGCCGGGGGCCGGCGCGTGAGGGTCAGGGCACGGGCCGATCCGCTATGCTCCGTGCCGCCATGGGAAAGCCGCGACTGCTCGTCCATTGCCTGAGAGCGGGCGAGCAGCACGAGACCGCGGTGCCCGACCCGAAAGCGGTGCATCAGATGCGCGTGGCCGCGCGGCGTCTTCGCGCGGCGTTGCGACTGCTCGAGCTCCGCGAGCTGGATCCCGCGGTGAAGAA
>Ga0137396_10000729_pt1 | contig 16153 bp, 16 predicted proteins | sample czc16metaG_FD_108284 | JGI IMG/M metagenome (GOLD analysis project Ga0137396, IMG submission 108284) | Vadose zone soil microbial communities from Angelo Coast Range Reserve, California, USA - czcobulk3.16 metaG | ecosystem: Environmental > Terrestrial > Soil > Vadose zone | place: USA...
CGACTAATTCGTGCTCGGATTTTTGCAGCGCACGCAGCGTCGGCACGCCGATTTCGCCCGTGCCGATGAATACGATCCGCATTTGCGGTTTATCGAAGCGATCGAAGAGGGACGCTCCTGCGACTTCGGCCGGCGACCGCCTCGGCCATCATTTTTTCGCCGGCGCTGACTTCGCGTTGTCCGACCGACGACCCGCACTTGGTGCAGAGATAATCGAAAATCTCGCGATCAGGCAGAACTAACAGCAGCTTCTCGCGGACGGGCGTCGTCGCCCGGCATTTTTCGCAATAAAGGGTCGAGGCGGTGAAATTTTCAAATTGCTGCTGACTCATGTTTGACGCCGTTTACGCTCGCTAAAATATCGAATAATACTTTGGCGGGCGGCTGCATGGCGTCAATCACGGCGATGCAATCTTTGGGATAATGCGTTAGCACCGGCTTCGATTCCGTCTCGTAAATATCGAGCCGTTTTTGAATAACCTCTTCGTTCGCGTCATCGAGTCGATTGTCTTTTAACGCGCGCTTTTTCAACCGTCCGAATAACGTTTCGCGGTTGGGACAGGCGAGGTGGAATAATTTCTCAACCTCGATCAGTTCTCGCATGATTTTGGCCTGATTCACATTTCGGGGAATGCCGTCGAGGACGAGAATGTCGATGTCGGGCTTGAACTTGTGCGCGTCGACTGCGGCCTCGATCGCTTCTTTCCAAAGCTCGACCGTGATGTCGTCGGGTACGAGCTGACCTTTGCCCGAATATTCGAGAAACGCTTTTCCGACCTTTGTGCGTGTATCGATCGAACGAAACACGTCACCGCACGGGCAATGATAGAAGCGCGGAATCGTTCCGAGCGTTTTGCCCTGAGTCCCTTTCCCGCTGCCGGGCGCGCCGAACAGGATGAAGGTGCGGTATTTCATGAAGGCGACTCGTTATACCGCACTCCGGGCGAATCGGGAAGGGAAACGATTACTTCGCCGCGACCGGATCGATGTTGACCCGGCGTCCGCCGCGATCGAAGCGGACGTTGCCGTCGACCAGCGCGAAAATAGTGTAATCGCGGCCGAGGCCAACGTTTTTGCCTGGCAAAAACTTCGTGCCGCGCTGACGAACGATGATATTGCCGGCCACGACCAACTCGCTGCCGAATCTTTTTACACCGAGCCGTTTGCTGACGCTGTCACGGCCATTCTTAACGCTGCCTTGTCCTTTTTTATGTGCCATGACTTAGGATTTTTTTGATTTTGAGCCGCCGGTGATGCTTTTGATTTTCACCCGGGTGAGTTTGCGGCGATGACCAACCGTCCGGTGATAACCTTTGCGCCGTTTGTATTTGAACGCGATGACCTTTTTGTCCTTACGCTGCTCAACGACTTCGGCCGTGACTTTCGCGCCGGAAATCAGCGGATCGCCATGGGTAATGTGCTCGCCGTCGGCGAACATTAACACTTCGCCGAACGTCGCCGTCTTGCCCGCATCGACATCCAGAAGATCGACATCGACCGTGTCGCCTTCGGCGACGCGATACTGCCGTCCGCCAGTCTTGATGATTGCGTAGGTCATAACGTCTTTTCCGGGGAGAAAAAGCCGCGCAAATTCACACAGAAGTGGGGTTCTGACAAGCAGAAAGGTAGGACGAGTTAGGTCAATCTACCTTGCCCGAAATCAGCAGCACTATCTCGCCTTTGGGCGGATGTGCTTCGTAATGCGAGAGCAATTCGGCGGCCGTGCCGCGGCGAAATTCCTCGAACTTCTTGGTCAGCTCGCGCGCGACACAAAGTTGTCGATCTTGCATGGTGTCGCCGCAAGCCTTGAGCGTTTTTGTCAGCCGGTAAGGCGATTCGAAATAGATCGATGTTTCCTCGCGCGCGGCTGCTGCGCGCAGCTCGCGTTCGCGTTGGCCGCTTTTGACGGGGAGAAATCCACTGAAGAAAAATGTCTCCGTTGAGAATCCGGAGCCGACCAGCGCGGTCGAAATTGAAGATGGTCCCGGAATAATTGTGAAAGGCAATTCGCGTTTGATGCATTCGCGAATCAATCGCGCGCCGGGATCGGAAAGGCCCGGCGTTCCCGCATCGGTGATGAGCGCGATCTTTTCGCCGGCCGCGAGTCGTTCCACCAGCTGCGCGGTGCGCATCGCTTCGTTGTGCTCGTGATAACTGATCAGCGGTTTGTGGATCTGGTAATGCTTCAATAAAATCCCGGAGTGTCGCGTGTCCTCGGCCGCGATAAGATCGACATCTTTCAGAATTTCCAGCGCTCGGAGCGTGATGTCGCTCAGATTTCCGATTGGCGTAGCGACGACGTAAAGCATTTGGTGAATTTGATAAAACCAACCCGTCTAACCAGAAACGAACGTTATACAGAAGGGATTATTTATGAGAATACGCATTTGGATGTTGGCGCTGGCGCCGTTCGCATTAATTGGCTGCGCGGACGAAACGCCGCCGCCGGTTACAACGACGACCAGAACGACGACTACGCAAGAGGTGACTACCGGCGTTCCAGAGACTGGAGTCGTTACGCGCGAGGTGGTGGTGCAACAAGCGCCGCCAACGGTGCGAATTGAAGCGCAAACTGTCGCGCCGGGTCCGGGTTACATTTGGACGCAGGGCTACTGGCGATGGTCCGGAAGGGATTACGTTTGGGTGTCTGGCTCTTGGGTCAGGCCGCCACGTACTATGGCTGTTTGGGTCCCAGGACATTGGGTGAGCAGAGGCGCAGGTTGGGTTTGGGTTCCAGGTCACTGGAGATAAACGGCCTGTGCAAATCGGATTTGCATCGCGTCGCGGGGAGCACGTTCTTGCGGCGCGATGCACAATCCGTCATCAACGCGGAATGGCGGTTTCATTCGACTCTGGCCGCGAAAAGTAACTCGCGCGTTCCTTAGCGTTTGCCTTTTTCTTCTTGCTGCGTTGTCGATCCTCTATTTTCGGCAGCACTCGATGGTTTATCATCCGCGCTCGTACGATGAGAGCTATGCGTATGCGTTTCCGGCGAACGGCATCGAAATTAATTACACGGTCGCGGCTGCGAAATATTGCGCGTTTTACATTCCAGCAACCGCACCATCGCCGAAACGTCTTTGGATCGCATTTTGCGGGAACGGTTCGCTTGCGCTCGATTGGACGACAATTCTCCGCGAATATCCGGGGAAAGACGACGCGTTCCTGCTAATCGATTATCCCGGTTACGGAAAGAACGGCGGCTACGCGACGATTGCGAGCACGCGTGCGTCCGCGGACGCGGCGCTGCGGGCCCTGACCGAGCGATTAAAACTGGGCGACGACCAACTTACGATCTGCGCCATCGGCCATTCGTTAGGGGCAGCGGTCGCGCTCGATTTTGCAACGCATCATCGTGTCCAAAAGGTTGTCCTGATAGCGCCGTTCACAACGCTGCGAGAGGAAGCAGCCACGATTTTGGGTGGCTGGATCTCACGACTTCTGATCGAAAGTTATGACAATCGTGCAAACCTGGCGGAAGTGGCGAGACTCAACCCGGATGCGCGCATCGCAATTTTTCATGGCGCGCGCGACGAAGTGATTCCGGTCCGAATGGGGCGCGAACTCGCGCGCGAATTTCCGTTTGTCGAATTTTTCGCGATCGAGAACGCAGACCACGTCAGCGTGCTCAACCACGCCCACGACAAAATCATTGATTGGATGAACCGCTAACTTGTGGAACGATCCAAGCTGTACCAGACACGGTGAAACCGAGGTTTCAGTTCGATGATAATCGTTTTCCGCGAACCGATTGTTTTTTCCAGGCTGGAGCCGGCCGATGGCATGGCTACTGGTCGAATGACGACGGCGAGTTTCATCGTTACAACCTGGGTCGCGAATACTTGATCGAGTCAGCGCGTGAACGCGCCAAGGAAATGGCGGTATTCGCCGTCATCCTCGTCGCCGCTGCCTGGCCGGTGATCTACATGATCGTGTCGGTCGTCCAGTTGCTGCACAAAGGCCGCCCGCTCGACCGATAGCCGCGAATTAGCGCGGGCCGAGAAATTCGTCGCGGTATTGCGGTGTTGTTTCGGGAGCGAAGCCGTGCCGGGTGATGTTTTCAGTGACGACGCGCGGCACCACAAACTGCAAAAGATAATCGGCCCCGCCAGCTTTGGTGCCGCCACCGCTCATTTTAAATCCGCCAAACGGATGGCGGCCGACGACTGCGCCGGTGCAGGAGCGATTGATGTAAACATTGCCGGCGACGATCTCGGCTTTGGCGCGTTCGATGTTCGCCGGACTGCGCGAGAAAAATCCAGCGGTGAGCGCGAATTCGGTGCCGTTGGCGATCTCAAATGCTTCGTCGAGGTCGCGCGCTTTGATCACGCTGAGGACTGGACCGAAAATCTCTTCGCACGCGATCTTCGCCTTGGGATCGACATTGGTGAAAATCGTCGGCGGAATGAAAAATCCTTTTTCCGGAACGTCGTCGCGTTGAAACGCGAGGCGCGCCTCGTTTTTACCGCTCTCAATGTATTCCAGAATGTTCTTGTACGCCTTGCCATCGATCACCGGACCGACGGTGATTCCCGGTTCTTCCGGATTTCCAACGCGCAAACTGGCCGCGGCGTTGAGCAGGCGTTCCATCGCGCGCGGATAAATTTCCTCGAGAATGATCAGCCGCGAACAAGCGGAACATTTTTGTCCCTGATAACCGAAGGCGGAATAAATGGTGTCGACGATCGCTTCGTCGAGATCAGCGTCGGCGTCGATGATGACAGCGTTTTTGCCGCCCATCTCACAAATGACGCGCTTGAGTTCACGCTGACCTTCGCGCGTTTTGCCGGCGGTCTCCCAAATCCGCAAACCGACTTCGCGCGATCCAGTGAACGCGATAAGATCGACATCTTTGTGATCGACCAGATGCGCGCCCATGATTGAACCCTTGCCGGGCAAATAATTCAATACGCCGGGTGGAACGCCGGCTTCTTCAAAAATTTCCATCAACATCGCGCCGAGGACCGCCGATTGCTCGGCCGGTTTCATGATGACGGTGTTGCCGGTGACGAGCGCGGCTGTGGTCATACCGCACAAAATTGCCATCGGAAAATTCCAGGGAGCGATGATCATGGCCACGCCGCGCGGCCAATAGTGCTGATAACTTTCTTCGCCGAGAACGTGCTGCGTGAGCCGCGGTCGGCCGATCACGCGCATTTCGTGTGCGTAAAAACGACAGAAATCGATCGCCTCGCGGATATCGCCGTCCGCTTCCGCCCAGGCTTTGCCAACTTCGTAAACTTCGAGCGCCGAAAGTTCGAAACGTCGGCGGTGCATGATATCGGCGGCGCGCTCGAGTAACCGGCAGCGCGTTTCAAAGGAAGTGCGGCTCCACTTTTCGAAGGCGTCGCGCGCGGCTTTGACCGCGCGCTCTGCTTCCGGAATTCCAGCTTCGGCCACATGGCCGACGACATCATCTGGCGAACTCGGATTGATCGAAGCGATCGTTTTCTCGGTCCAAACTCTTTCGCCGTTGATCACGAGCGGATATTTTTGGCCGAGCTGCGTGCGGACATGCGCGAGGGCTTCTCGCATTCGATCCTGATTTTGTTCGTAAACGAAATTCACAAGTGGCGCGTTTTCATAAGTATCACCCGGTGGCGTGTCGAGGGAAGCGCCGTCGCTCATAACATCGACATCGCGCGCGCCGTTTGGACTTTGATCGACGAGTTCCGCCGGATTGCGCAATAGTTCCGATTCGGAAACGTTATCGGAAAATTTGGCGCGCAAAAATCCTTCGTTGGAAGTGTTCTCAAGCAGGCGGCGAACGAGATACGCCATTCCGGGCAGGAGCTCACCGACCGGACTGTATTCGCGGACTCGATAACCCATTTCGACAAGCGTGCGTTTCACCGGGCCGGCCATGCCGTAAAGCAACTGAAATTCGAAACGGCTGCGATCTATCCCGAGCTGATCGGCCAGCGCCTGCGCGTGCGCGATGCTCCGGACGTTGTGCGATCCGAACGCCGAGGTGACGATCGATTCGTTCTCGAGCATGATCCGCGTGAGCAATTCGAAATTCAGATCGCTCTCCGGTTTTTGGAGAAAGACCGGACAAGCCCATCCGTTCTGGCGCGATTTTATTTTTTCGAAGTCCCAATACGCGCCTTTCACCAGTCGAACGGCGAATCGAGTTCCGCGTGCGCGACCCCAATCGAGCAGATCGAGCAAATCGTTTTCCGCATCGCGCAGATAAGCCTGGATGACGATTCCAACGTCCGGCCAGTCGCGAAATTCGGTTTCGCTGAAGAGCGTCGCGAAAAGCGCGAGGGTAGCATTTTTGTGCGCGTAACTTTCCATATCGAAGTTCACGAACGCGCCAAGCTCGCGCGCGCGTCGCAGAATCGGGCGCAGTTTTGGCGCGAGATGCGCGATCGCGTCAGCCGGATCGGCCGGATTCATCTGCGAATAAAGCGCGGAAATTTTGACGGAAAGATTAACGACCGGAAATAACTCCGCGTTTTTGCCAAGCGGATCGGTCCAGCCGCGGGTTTCGCGTCCGAGATGCTCGAGTAATTCCAGGCAGCGGGTGGCGTACTCGCCCGCTTCCGGTTCGCTTACCACCGCTTCGCCGAGAAGATCGACCGTGAACCCGATTCCCTGGGCGCGGCGTTTGCGGAGCGTTTTCATTACGTCCTCCGGGTCGCGTCCAGCGATGAACTGGCGCGCCATGCCGGAGACGTTCCAGCGCAGAAGCTGGCCGCTGATCCACGGCACAATTTTCGCCGCGCGAACTCCGGTTCGAATCAACGGCGCGTAGCCGTTGCGCATGTCGGCGAAATATTCGTCGAGATGCTGGACGATATCGGTGCCGCGATGAAGCGACGCCAAAACATCGACAAAGCGGAACAGTTGGACCTTGAAATGCTCGTCGCGCATCGAGAGTGCCATCATCCGCTGATAAAAACCGGCTTTGCTGAAGAGCGGTTCCGGATGTTGATCGACCAAATCGAATATGCGTTCGCCGCGTCGTTCGATTTCCGTCTGCAAAGCGCCCATAACGAAAAAGTAATCGCGCGTTAATCCGAGGTAAAGGCGAAGCAATTTCAGGCCGGCCGAAAAAAATTCCCCGAGAATACGGTCACTTTGAGGGCGAACTTCGAAATGGGGGGTGAAAAGCCGCTTCAAAGCGGAATAGATTCAGGGGGTATTAGAGTGATTTGTCTGGCGGGCCCTGCAGGCCCTGGGGCTCGGGCCCGTCAGGCAATTTCTCTTTTCGAGGGATTGCCGTTTGCTGCACGTCCTGACCTCGGTTAGCAAGATCGACATGCAGTCGAGTGGGCATCACCAATTCGCGAGCGACAATACCGCAGGCATTTGTCCCGAGGTGTTGGCCGCGTTGGAAGAGGCCAATCATGCCGCGGCAGAATCGTACGGCTCGGACCAATGGACGAGTCGGGTGAGGAAATTGGTCAGGGATCTTTTCGAAACCGATTGCGACGCATATCCGGTTTTCAATGGAACGGCCGCGAATGCGCTCGCGCTGGCGCAACTTTGCCAACCGTTTCACAGCGTCGTTTGTCACGATCACGCTCACGTCCAGACTGATGAGTGTGGTGCGCCGGAGTTTTTCACGCGCGGCTCGAAGCTGCTTCTTGTTGGCGGTGACGCTGGCAAGATCGACGTCAACGAAGTGGACGAGGTCATCGCGCGCCAGCCAGAAGTCCACGCGCACAAGCCGCGCGTGATCAGCATCACCCAGGCAACCGAGTTCGGCACGGTTTACACTCGCGATGAAATCGGTGCCATCGCTGAACTCGCGCGGAAGCGCGAAATGTTTCTGCACCTGGACGGGGCACGATTCGCGAACGCGATTGCCGCACTCGGTTGCTCGGCGAAAGAAATTACGTGGAAGATCGGGGTGGATGTTCTCTGCTTTGGCGGGACCAAGAATGGAGCGGCCGCGAGCGAGCTCGTCATATTTTTCAAAAAAGAGATTTCTCGAGAATTCGATTATCGCTTGAAGCAAGCCGGCCAGCTCCCGTCCAAGGCGCGCTTTTTAGCAGCACAATGGCTCGGCCTTTTGCAGAACGACGTTTGGCTGCGAAACGCGAAGCACGCCAATGCGATGGCGCGCAAACTCGCCGAGCGTCTTCGGGCGGCTGCAAAGATCGAGATTGTGCTCCCAGTTGAGGCAAATGCTCTCTTTGTTCGCTTGTCCGAACAGCTCACTCACGATTTGAATTCGCGCGGCTGGCATTTTTACAAATTCATCGAGCCCGATGTTTATCGGGTGATGTGCTCGTGGGCGACGACGGAGCCAGAAATCGATCGTTTCGCTAGCGATCTGTTGCGCTGAAGCAAAGACGTCGTATAAAATCGCGATGAATTGGAACTGCTGGGCGATCACGCTGATTGCAACCTGGTTGGTCAGTTGCGAAACAGCGCACGAGATCGGCCGCGCCATCACTGCACCAGTGCGTCACGTTTTTAACGAGCCGGAGCCGACTCCGGCCGGCAATGCGTCCGATGTAACAAATCCCGGGCAGCCCGTCGCGCTCCCTTCGCCGTCTCCGTCGCCCGCGTCGCGGACTGCGTTACGCAAATCGAAGCGAGCATCAGCCAGTCCAAGCCCGCGAATCGCTGCCAACAAAACGACCGTGAAACCGTCGCCTTCGCCGCACGCACAATTTCCAGTAGCCAAACCGGTTCCCGGTAAAGCAGGTCTCGTTTTCAATCCATTCAACGCCGGCGGCGGATACATCGACGTGAGCGGTTACGCCCCGGGCAGCAAAGTAAAGGATCCTGATTCTCAGAAGATCTTCATTGTGCCTTGAGTCGCTCCCGGGACGGCTGCGAATCGCATCGCGCTCGGAGTGGCGGACCTTATCAAGAAGAAACGCGACTTCCGGAGAGAGCGGGTCTCTCTACGAATTCGCGGCGGACGCGGCGTTTTTCCCTGTGTCTGCGCACGAATATTGCTTTTGTGGAATGCATAGAAATTATGACACCCTCCCATTTCCGATTTGATTCCCGAGCTTACCGCTCGGTAACGGGCTTGCTCGTCCTTCTCTTCTTCGTTGGCGGCCTTTTCAGCACGCGTGCTTACGTGTTGGAGGGACCTAAGTGGCCTAACGGAAGCGTTACGATGCAGCTTTCGCTCGGCGGCGGTCAGGCGCTTTCTGATGGAAACACAAACTGGAATTCCGCGGTCGTTCCTGCGCTGACTATGTGGAACCAGGTGATGGGCGCAGCGCAGCTGGGTGGGGTGATGAATTCCTCCGCGGCGGTCGCGCAAGGTGATGGGGTGAACTCAATGGCGTTCGCGAGCACTTTTTTCGGTAGCAGTTTTGGTTCAAACACGCTCGCAATCACAGGCTATTCCTACTCCGGCTCTACCATGAGAGAGGCCGACATTCTGTTTAACAACGCATGGACCTGGGATTCATATCGAGGGCCACTGCGCTCGGCCATGGATATTCAGCGCGTTGCTTTGCATGAACTTGGGCACGTGCTTGGACTAGGGCATTCGACCTTATCGACCGCGATCATGTATGCGTACGTGGGCAATACCGATGCACTTACCCCCGACGACATTGCCGGTGCTCAAGCTCTTTATGGCGCACCAAGCGGGACACCAACTCCGACGCCGTCAGCAACAGCAACTCCCACTCCGACTGCGACTCCTACTTCGACGCCGAGCGTAACTCCGAGTCCCACGCCCACGGCAACGCCCTCCGCCCTTGCAGTCTCACTCTCGGCGGCTCCGACCAGTGTCCGATCCGGAGGCACGGCAGTCTTTACGGTGACGGCTTCGACTGCTGCGAGTAGTTCAATCACGGTAAACTACTCAATGAGCGGCAACGCCATCCTGGGTTCAGCCTATTCGCTCGATGGAACGCCTGGCCAGATTACGATCCCGGCCGGTGCGAGCTCAGGCGCAGTCACATTAACCGTGTTGACTGCCGGAAAACGTAGCAAGACCGCGAGCATGACTCTTCAGTCGGGTGCCGGCTACTCTGTATCGACGCCCACCAGGGCTTCGGTGTCCATCAGGAGATAACCGATCCACTTTTCTTAACACTCATGAAAATAAAATATCTTCTCCCGCTCGCGCTGACCGCGATTTCTCTTACCTGCGCCACTGCCACGACGGTGATTCCGCCCACCTTCGAACAGCTGGTTCGGCAAGCCGAGTTGATTTTCCAAGGCAGCGTAACAGATGTGCGTTCTGTCTGGGAAGGTGAGGGCGCCCAACGTCACATCGAAACTTATGTCACGTTTCAAGTCGGAGACGCGATCAAGGGAAGCTCGGTTGGCACCTATACTATCCAGATGCTAGGCGGCACGGTTGGCGACGACACACTGGTAATTACCGACGCCCCGAAATTTCAAGTGGGCGACCACGATATCTTATTTGTTGAGCACAATGGTCAGCAGTTTGTCCCGCTCGTGGGAATCATGTACGGCCGCTTCCGCGTGCAGCACGATGAGCAAACAGGCCGCGACATTGTCCTCAACAACGAAGGCGAACCGGTTCGCGATGTAACAAAGTTCGGTCGAGAGGAAGAATCAGTCAGCGCCGCGGAAGCGATCTCGCCGGATCAATTCAAGTCAGCGGTGAAGAATCAGCTGCAAGCTCAGGCCGACCATCCCGCGCAATAATCCGCGCCAGCGCGATCGCTGATTGTCGATCTAATCGGCCAGTTGGACGCGTGCCTATGGTTCCTGGGCTTCTTTGGTGCGCGCCCGAGCTTGATCCCGGACATCGGCTGCGCGATCAAGCGAGCGCTTCATCCAATTGTATTCAGAAGCTTGACCGCGCGGAGCGGGAGTTAGCTCAGTCTTTGTGGCAATTGATTGGTTTTGGGCCGGGGCGTGAACATCGGGCGAAGTGTTTTTCTCTTCGTTGTGCTTCTGCCAGATGAACAATCCGCCGCCGATTCCGGCGATTACCATGAACGTCAGCAACCCGCGCATGTCATATTCCGCAGCACGATGCGAGCCAGCTTTCTTTGCCGCGCCGTTAGGCCAATGGTAACTTTGAGGATGTCTCCGATGCGACAGCTGTCGATTGCGGCTCTGGCGATTTTGTTCGCCCAATCTTCCGTCGCGCAAACATATCAGGGCAAGGAGTTAGTCAAAGCGACACTTCTTGCCGATACCTCCGCGATTGTTCCCGGCAAGTCATTTAGCGTCGGGTTGCTTCTGCGAATGGCGCCCGGCTGGCACACGTATTGGAAATTTTCCGGCGACGCCGGTCTCCCGACTGAGATTAAATGGAAACTGCCGCCCGGTTGGAAAGTTGGCGAGATTCAATGGCCGATTCCGCTTAAAACCAACGATCCCGGTGATATTCAAACTTACGGTTACCAGGATGAGATCCTCTTACTTCAGGAAATTACGCCGCCGGCGAAGATCGACATCTCGCCGGTGAAGCTGTCCGCGGAAGCGAATTGGCTTGTCTGCGAAAAAATCTGCATCCCGGGCGGCGCGAATCTCGAGCTCGAGCTGCCAACTTCGACCACCGCCGAGCCGAAAAACACCGACCTCTTTGCGCGTTATCGCCGGTTGTTGCCGCAAAAATTTCCCGGCACGAACAGTGCGACTGCGAATTGGAGCCGTAATGGCAACGATCTCCACCTGAAAGTTACCAGCGACCAAATCGCGAATTACCAAAACCTGGATTTCTTTCCGGTCCCGCAAGGCAACACGGTAGCCGGTCATCCGAATGTCGAATTGCGCAAGGGAAGCGAGGCCACTTTTAAAATCCCAATCGAATCGCCGGATAAAAATCTATCCGCGATGCCGGGCCTGGTTGTCTTTTCGAAATTTCCGAACAGTAGTGATCGGAGCGCGTGGGAAATCGGCGCGCCTCAGATCTCCACGGTCGCGAAAATTACTCAACCTTCGCGCGGAATCATCACGTTTCTCTTCTTCGGTTTCATTGGAGGATTCATTTTGAATCTGATGCCGTGCGTCTTGCCGGTGATCTCGCTCAAGATTTTCGGATTCATTCAGCAAGCTGGACAAAGCCGGCAGAGAATTTTCCGGACCGGCCTCGCTTTTACCGCAGGAATTTTCGCCTGGTTCATCACGCTCGCGCTGGTCCTGATCGCGCTCAAAGCCGCCGGCCGCGACGCGACCTGGGGCGGGTTCCAATTTACGAACGCCTATTTTGTTCTCGGCCTGAGCGTCATCGTGCTCGTCTTCGCGCTCAATCTTTTTGGTGTCTTCGAAATTTCGCTCCCGCAAAGTTTAACACGCGGTTTGCTCGCGAGCGCGGAACGCAAGGACAATCTCGGCTCGTTTTTTCAAGGCGTGTTCGCGACAGTCCTGGCGACGCCATGCACTGCGCCGTTTCTCGGAAGCGCGCTCGGATTTGCCTTCACGCAATCCGCGCCGGTCATCTTGTCGATCTTCGTCGCAATCGCGGCCGGAATGAGCGCGCCTTATTTTCTGCTCAGCGCCCAACCGGCCTGGATGCGATTTCTGCCGCAGCCCGGTCCGTGGATGCTACACGTCAAACAGTTCATGGGCTTTTTGCTGCTCGCGACGTTGCTCTTTCTGCTCTACGTCCTCGGCGCGCAACGCGGACTCGACGGCGCGATTTGGGCAAGCTGCTTTTTACTCATCGTCGCCATCGCGTGCTGGATGAAAGGCGCATTCATCGTCCCAACTGCGTCAGCGCCCAAACGAAGCTTCGTGCTCTTACTCATGCTCCTGCTCTTGCTCGGCAGCGGCATTTATTTTATCGCTGACAAGTTTCAGTCGGCGAAGATCGACACCGCACAGGCGAATCTTCCCGGGGATTGGCAGCCGTTTACGCCCGAACGCTTGCAAGCCGAGCGCGATCGAGGTCATGCCGTGTTTGTCGATTTTACCGCTGCGTGGTGTCTCACCTGCAAATTTAACGAAAAAAGCGTACTCGAAAGCGCCGCCGTTCGCGAAGCGTTCCAGCGTCACGGCGTTGTTAAATTGAAGGCCGATTGGACCAATGGCGACCCGGCGATCACGAAATTGCTTCAACAATTCGGCCGGCCGGGTGTCCCATTATACGTGCTTTATCCGGGCAAATCGGGAGAGCCGATTGTGTTCCCGGAATTGCTGACTAAGAATATTGTTCTCGAGAAACTCGAAACCATCGCAGTCGCTTCACGCTAATTTATGAAAACAAAACTAATCCTCACCGCAATCACCACCCTTGCAGCCGGCGCGCTTTACGCCGCTGATGTTCCACCGGTCGGCAGCGCCGCGCCCGACTTCTCCGCGCCGGACGCCAACGGCAAAACGCAGTCGCTTTCGCAATACAAAGGCAAATACGTCGTGCTCGAGTGGTTCAATCCGGAATGCCCGTTCGTGAAGAAACATTACGGCGGCGACAACATGCAAAAGTTGCAAGCGGAATACACCGGCAAAGGCGTCGTCTGGTTGACGATCGATTCCAACGCGCCCGGCACCGAGGGCAATATCACTCCCGAGCAGGCGCAGAAAATCATGGCGCAATGGAAAACAAAGCAGACCGCTCTACTGCTCGATCCTGAAAGCAAAGTCGCCAAGCTTTACGGCGCCAAGAACACGCCCAACATGGTGATCATCAATCCGGAAGGTAAAATCGTTTACGAAGGCGCGATCGACAGCAAAGCGTCGCCCAATCCGGCTGACATCCCGAGCTCGACCAACTACGTCAAAGCCGCGCTCGACGAATCGCTCGCCGGCAAACCGGTCTCCAACGCGCAAACCAAACCGTACGGCTGCTCGGTCAAATACAAATCCTCGTAGCGCTGTCGCAAAATTTGATTCTCAAAGCGGCGGTCTTCATTGACCGCCGCTTTTGTTTCAGCGACGCGCGCCAAGTCGCCAGGCCAAACGGAGGATCGACATCGGAGTGATGCGGACGAGGAACATCCCGAGTTTCATGAAGAAGCCGGGAATGACGAGCGGCTTGTTGGCTTCGACCGCGGCGAGCGCGTCGCGCACAACTTGTTCGACGGAGACGTAAGTGAATTCAGGTCCGCTTGTTGGGTGGCCACCCTGGCGCGCTGCAACGTCGCCGAATTCTGTATGAACCGGACCCGGACAAAGCGCAGTGACGGTCACGCCTCTGCCGCGCAGTTCCGCGCGAAGCGATTCTGAGAAACTGGTGACGTACGCTTTGGTTGCAGCGTAAACGTTAAATTCCGGGATTGGCAGAAATCCGGCCGACGAGCTGACATTCAAAATCGCGCCGCGCTTTCGCGAAATCATTTGCGGCAGCAATGCGCGGGTGAGCGTCGTCAGCGCGACAATGTTCACTTGCAGCATTTCATCATTACGTTGTGAAGGTGAAGTCGCGAACGGGCCGGTGTCGCCGAGACCCGCGTTATTGATCAAAAAGTCGATGTCGATCTTGTTTTGCTCGAGCCATCGCACGAGCAGATCGATTTGCGATTTGTCACAAAGATCGACAACGCGCACCTGAACGTTCAATTGCGCGTTGCGGTTTCGCAGCTCATCGCGCAACTCGTTTAATCGTTGCTCGCGTCGCGCAACGAGAACGAGCGTTCGCGCTCGTGTCGCCAGTTGCCTAGCAAACTCGCGCCCGATTCCGGCGGAAGCGCCGGTGATAAGAGCGTTACAGTTGTCGAGTCTCATCGGTGCGCCTCGATGAACTTCGTCGGATTAATCCAGCCGCGCGTGTTTTCGCGGTAACCAGGGCCGATGAAGGGCGTAATGAACTCGCGCATTTCGAAATGAAGATGGGCAAGGTAACGGCCGTTGGCGGTGCCGACGGTCGCGATTTGCTGGCCGCGTTTCACGGTTTCGCCGGGATGCACCAGCATGTCTTGGACGTGGCCATAATACGACTGCACGTATTTCCGTTCTCCATTTTCCAGGTACGCATGGACCAAAATGACAACGTTACCCCAGCCGGGGCCGCCTTCGCGCGCGAGCAGAACGCGGCCGTCAGCGATGGCGTAAATCGGATCGCCGAGATCGCTGTTCTCGCCGCCAATGCCGTTCAAGTCGTCGCCGAGATGTTTGTTCTCGGTGAAATGCTGCGCGTTGTAAGCCATCGCGCCGTTTTCGTTGCCGAGCGGAAAATCAAAGTGTGACGCCGTTGGAATTGATTCGAGTTCGAGCGGCGACGGAATCCGAAATGCAGGATCGACATATTTCGGCCGAGTTAGTTCCGGCCAAAGTTTCCACGCGATCGTCGCGACAAACGAAATGACAAACACGAGGAAGATTGATATTGCCAGCCTCATTCTTGCTACAGATCAACACGGATGAAACACAGATAAGAACGTAAGCAACAGCAACTCTGAAATCTGTGTCGATCTGTGTTCATCTGTGGCTAATCTTAAAGGCAATGAACGTTCTCGTGACCGGCGGCGCTGGATTTATCGGCTCGCATCTGGTCGAAAAACTACTGGCTGACGGACATGACGTCGCGATCCTCGACGACTTCAACGATTTTTACGATCCGCAAATCAAACGCGCGAATATTTCCGCCGTCGAAAAGGAGATTGCGGTGCACGATGTCGATCTTCGCGATGGCGACAAAGTCGCGGGTTTGTTTGGAAAGGAAAAGTTCGACATAATCGCCCATCTCGCCGCGCGCGCAGGTGTTCGTCCCTCGATTCAGCGACCGCAGCTTTATTACGACACCAATGTGGCCGGCACTTTGCATTTGCTCGAAGCGGCGCGCACGCGCGGAGTTGAGCGATTCATTTTCGCGTCGAGCTCATCGGTCTACGGCGCGGCAAAGAAGGTCCCGTTTTCGGAAGAAGAGCATCTCACTCAAACCTTGAGTCCGTACGCGGCGACCAAGATCGGTGCCGAGTTTCTTTGTTCGACTTATTCGCATCTCTACAAGATGCGGATCGTGGCGCTCCGCTACTTCACCGTTTACGGGGCGCGTCAGCGACCGGACCTGGCGATTCATCAGTTCACCCGAAAAATTCACGCCGGCGAACCGATCGATCAGTTTGGCGATGGGACGACGCGCCGCGACTACACTTACATCGACGATATCATTCAGGGCACGATGGCGGCGCTGAATTACGACGGACCGATGTTCAATGTTTTCAATTTGGGCGAAAGCGAAACGATTCACCTGAAGGACTTGATCGCCGCGATTGAAAAGGCGTTGGGTAAAAAAGCGAAGATCAATCGGTTGCCCGAACAACCGGGCGATATGCCGTTGACGTGTGCCGACATTTCCAAAGCC
>Ga0137396_10000730_pt1 | contig 16142 bp, 16 predicted proteins | sample czc16metaG_FD_108284 | JGI IMG/M metagenome (GOLD analysis project Ga0137396, IMG submission 108284) | Vadose zone soil microbial communities from Angelo Coast Range Reserve, California, USA - czcobulk3.16 metaG | ecosystem: Environmental > Terrestrial > Soil > Vadose zone | place: USA...
CCACTTCAAGGGCTGTGCCGACTCCGCCGAGTGCAGCGGAGAATACTGTCTTTGCGAAGAAGTTGGCGGACACGCGTCGCGAATCCGCGCACTTCCGAGTGGATTACAAGCCACTCTATTCGCTAATCGCCTTGTGGAAGAGTTGCCGACCACTCGCCCGGAGCGGTGTCTTTCGGCTCTCTCAGCTCCTTTTTCTGGCCATGCCCACGTGCAACACGTGCTTCTGCTCCGGTCACAGGGAACGCGAGATCAGTCGCGGGCAGCTTGACCAAGCGGCACCATAAGCCCGGTGCAAAGACCGGCAAATTTACGGACTTTCAGATCGTTTAGGCTACATAGATGCGAAAGACAATTGTCGCAATCGGGGGCGGAGAGATAAGAACACGAGGAACCGCGCCGATTGATAGAGAGATTATCCGACTTTCGAACAAGAAGAATCCAAAGCTGCTCTTCCTCCCCACGGCAAGCTCCGACTCGGAACGGTATTGGAAACATGTCCGCGAATATTTTGGCGACTTCTTGAAATGTAAAACCGACGTTCTTTTCCTCATCAAAGAGTGTCCATCAAAGGAGGAGATTCGGAAGAAAATTTTATCCGCAGATATTGTTTATGTTGGCGGAGGAAATACTCTGAAGATGATGCGCATCTGGCGACGTCTGGGCGTCGATAAGGTTCTTAAGTCCGCCTACGACAAGGGAATTGTGCTCTGCGGCATCAGTGCCGGGTCAATTTGTTGGTTTGATTCAGGACATTCCGATTCGATGTCCTTCTATAACCCAAAGCAATGGGAATACACAAATGTCAGAGGGCTTGGTGTGATCAAAGGACTTCACTGCCCTCATTACAATAGCAGGACCCGAGGGATCCCCCGGAGAAGACACTTCAGAGATATGATTCGGAAGACCGGAGCGGTCGGCATCGCCATTGAGAACAACTGCGCAATGGAGTTCATCGATGGCAGGTTCTACAGAGTTCTAAGCTCAAAGAGCTATGCCGGGGCTTACAGGGTGTACCGAAATGGTCGCGAAGTAGTTTCGACAAGGATACCCCAGGTGAAACAGCTAACACCGATAAGTTCGCTCACCGATCTCACTTCATAAGGCTTGCTCCGATTCCGGTCGGAGCAGTTCGGGTGATAGCAATTTCGGTTGCTGTCACCAAACCCCGCCTGTAGACTGCACGAACGCCGATGAACATTAGCCTTCGAGCAGCATGCAATGAAGATTTCGCCTTCGCGCGCAGCCTATATTTCGAAACGATGCGCTGGATTATCGAGCGCTTGTTCGGCTGGGACCAGGCGCGTGAGGAGAAGAACTTTGCTCAGTTTTTCAATCTTGACGAAGTCAGGATCATTACCGCCGACGGGCAGGATGTTGGCTGGATTCAGGAGCAAGTTGACAGCACAAGTATAAACCTCGGCTCTCTCTACGTGATGCCGGGGATGCAGCGGCATGGCATTGGGACACAAGTCCTCCAGACGCTGCTGGCACAGGCCAGGAGTCAATCAAAAATGATTACGCTGGCCGTGGTGAAGATTAACCCGGCGCTCCACTTTTACGAGAAGCACGGATTCCGTATCACCCATGAGGACGAGCACAAGTTTTACATGAGAGTCGATACACTCTAGTGTTTCATTGAGAATGAGAGTGGTCATCATGTTTGCAGTGTGCCAGGATGACGGGCTACTCTTCCACAATCCGATTAGGGAAGGATTGCCGACCACTCGCCCAGAATCGTGGGATCAGCTGCACCCGTAACCCCTTAATCCTGCAACATGTATGGTTAGACTATGCAAGAACAGCGGAATTCGCTCATGCGATCTACAGCTATTGACCTTGGACTATGCTCCAGAATGTATCCTGTTGTCCAGAGCACGCTGGTCGATTTCGTTTGTACACGACGGATGATATTGAACCACTTCACTTCATTCGACAGATGCACGGGCTTGGCTTGTCACTCCGAGAAATCGGAGAATTGATTGATCTTCGCACGAGGAAGATAGATGCCTGCTAATCGGTACCAGGACTGGTGAAGCATAAGGGCGCAGACATTCGTGGCAATGCACGAGCTTCAGCGGGCTCGAAGCTGAGCTTGTGTCCGATTTACACAGATGCAACAAAGAATTGAAACGTCGGCAGCGACACACAGCTTGCGCGTGCGCCCTGTCCTTGAAGAGATGGCCACGAAATGAGAATTGAAGTTCTTTATGTTCCGGGTTGCCCCAATTATCAACCCGCCGTCGAACGCGTCGAGAAGGTGTTGCTGTCCGAATCGTTACGGGCGGACATTGAAAGAGTGCCTGTCAACAGCGAAGCCGAAGCTAAGACTCTGCGGTTTCCCGCTTCGCCAACCATTCGTGTCAATGGCACCGATGTTTCGGCCTCGCTTGTCGCGTATACGCGAATGGCAGCGGTATTCCATCAGAGGCAATGCTTCTGGTGGCTCTATCAAGGGCGAAGGAAAGGGAAGGCACAATGAGAGTCGCCGAACGAGCAACTCCCGTCGCAGCTGTTATCGCTGCTCTTTCGACTCTCGCTTGTTGCTTGCCGTTCGGTTTTCTCGGGGCAGTTGGATTGGCAGGAGCAAGCGTCAGATTGCAGGCGGCGCGACCTTGGCTACTGGTCGGAGCTTTCGGCCTCTTGGTTGTCGGATTTCTGCAGCTGTACCGTGGCCGAAATCAATGCAGGAAGGGCAGCCCATTCAGCATCGCGCTGTTCTGGATCGCTGCTGCGCTAGTTCTCCTGATTGTTCTTTTCCCACAAGTCATCGCGAGCTTGGTAGCAGGCTAGTGATTGTGTGCGTGTGAAGATGAAATACGTGCCCTTGTTTATCGTGGTCGCTCTGGCGTGCCTAGTGTTATGGTACTTCCTGGGTGCACCACCGAATGGCCAGCCACCGCTGACATCGCTTACTGCCAACAATCTCGACCAGTTTAAACGGGAGTTCAACGATGCGGCGGATCGCAATCGCTTGGTGTTGCTGCTCTCGCCAACTTGAGCTTACTGTTTGCGGGGGTCCTCCGCGATCCAAAAAATATTGAAGCAGAATCCGTCGGCACGACTCCGCGTTCTTGTCGTATGGGAACCGATGCTGCCCACTGACTGGTCACGGCCAAGAGGGAGAGTGCAATCACGTATCTCAGACCCACGAGCTGTGCAGTTCTGGGACAAAGACCATCTCGTTGCCAAAGAACTGCAGCAACAGCTTTCCAGCTCCCAAAACTGTTGTCAGCGCAATGGCATTATCTGGGATGTCGCTGCACTTTACCCAAGAGATATCCACTGGGGTGCCGCGCCTGCGTTCTTCGGCGGCGCGGTTCTAGATGTGGCAGGTGATGTTCGTCAACGGCTATCGGCAATGAGCCTCAGTCGCTGATGATGAATCGCCAAGCTATTGCCCGACAAAGTTGGAAATTCAACTAGGTGACTCCACTCACAATTTTCGGTCTGCTAGCAGTGACCGCAATGCTGGTTTTCTATGCATTGGAGAAGCGTAGTCCGTGGTTCATTTTGGCATTCGCCTCTTCGTGCTTGCTAGGATCCGCATATGGTTTCCTGCAAGGAGCTTGGCCGTTCGGAGTGGTTGAGTTCATCTGGGCTGGGGTTGCAGTGCGACGCTGGTGGCTGATTCAGAATCTAAAGGAAAGGTAATGATACGGCTGACGAAATTCCCGTAGTGGGTTGCTTGTCTGACGAAGAGATGCGCAACCGGGAAGCAACCCTTCTTGCTCAGTTCAAGTCTGCTCTCGTCACGACTGAGGAAGTCTTCGACGGTTACCTGTTCCGAATCCCCGGTGACAAGAGAGGGATTGCACTAGCAGCCGAATTGATAGTGGCAGAGCGAGAGTGCTGTCGGTTCCTGAGGTTTGAGCTAGCGGCCGATCCGGGGATAGGGCCGGTTACCCTACTACGAATGACAGGGCCATCGGGCACGAAAGGGTTCATAAAATCGTTCCTGGTTTGAGAACTTTGTCGGGAGTTTGTGCTAGCTTCCTGGAGCCTTGTTGTTTGCCCTTCGGGATTGCGCCTGGATCACGCTAGAAGAGCTGTATCGGAGGCGCGCTTGCGCTAGGAAGGCGGAGGTGAGAAGACCGATGCGGCGCGCGTTCGATACAGCCGTCAGAAGGAAGCCGCTGGCGTTTGCGGCGGACGCGGGGAGCTATGGGATTTGAATCGACTTTGGGTTGGAAGTTGTTGTATCGAGAGGAGTTGCGTGAGGAGCCCGTTATTGATGCTCATCGATATACTGCTGTCGTCGCTATCCATGTTCACATCATCGTAACGCACCACGGTCAGTCGTTCAAGGCTCCTCCGGCGTATCAGACTTGTACACGCGAAGCGTCCGCCGCGCCAGCGGCTTCGTTCTGACAGGCAATTCGGAAGTAGTTCCACGAGACTCGATGGCGCCGTTACTTCTGTTGGCCGACCACTCGTCCAGAATACTAGGTAGACGCCTCGGGCTTGCATAGAAAGGCTCTCAAGAAGTCCTTGGTACCATCAGGGCCAGTCACCCGGACGATCACTGGCCCCATGTTGGGGTGGGCAGCCAACTCGAATGTCAAAAAGGGGCAACATTCCCGCTCTGCCACAATCAATTCCGCCGCAACCGCAACCCACCTCCGATCCCCCGGGCAGGCGGAAAGAATACCCGTCAGGGAGTTCGTCAGTTGTCATCACAGCGGACTTAAACTGGGCAAGGAGCTTTGTCTCGCGGTCTCGTAATTCTCCCGCTGGCAAACAGTAAGCTACCGGGATGTCAGCAGAGCCCTGCTTCATGGGCGACTCGCTGGTGGAACGACACCGTTCATCCGCAGGTACTCGACCATTTGCCCGTAGTGGTCAAAAGCATGAATCAAAGCCTCGACCGTAAGCGCCAAGCGGGTCGTCTTACTCGCCGGCAGAGGCGAAATTGGGGAAGCTTTCACGCTTGCGTTCGGCTCTCCGATCGCATCAATCGCCTTGCCAAGATGCGCGAACGACGAATTCAGATAATCGAGAATCTCCGCCTTAGTCCTCACTGTTTCAGGACCGTTCTCGTCTCCCGCGTCACGCGGCGGCTCCTCACCCAGAGCGGCTGCCGCCAAAATAAGGTTGGTTGCCGAAAGGTGCCTTACCTGCCGGGCGAAAGTGCGCACATTCTTAAATTCGCCTTCGGTTGGCGTAAACTCATACTTCGTAGCGGGCATGGCCTCGGCAGCAGATACGATTTGTTCTTGTACGCTCCTTAAGAAGATCCGTAGCGCCTGTTTTTCACGCTGCGCATCCAGAGGCGCGCTCGTGCTTTGGTCGGGCTGATGTTCAGATTGCTGAGCATCGGTCCGTGCCAAAGGAGGCGTGCTAGACCCGCCGGTCTGCGCAATCGCAGCAGTGCTGCACCCTGTCAGAACTGCCAATGCAATTGCCATTTTCATCATTCTCATGGTTACTTCCTCCAAGACACTCGAATTAGTTCTTAGCAGTCGCTTGAAGATAACCCTTCAACTTCAAGATGACTTTAAGGCAAGCGATATCCAAGATAATTCTCGTGCCATGGTTTCGGGCCAGCGACACGGCCTTGCTCGTCAGCGACTCGCGGGCGGGGCAATGCCATCATACGCAGGTACTCCACGATTTGGCCGCAGTGGTTGAAGGAGTGGAGTAAAGCATCGACGATCAGGCCGGGACGGGTTCGGTTGTCCATCGATTTGATTGTCTCCGCCTCATTCACTTCGTTGATTGCGACCGCGGCTCTGTGAAGATAGGTGAACGAGCCCTTTAAGTACTCGATGATCTTGGCCTTTGACTTGAGCGAATCCGACGCCGATTCATCATGCTCCTGGTGCGGAGGCTTCTCGCCGAGGACCGCCGAAGCCAGTGTGTAGTTCGTAGCAGCCAAATGCTTGACCTGCTCCGCGAAAGTTCGAACGCCCTCGAATTGGCCGGCGGTGGGCGCAAAACCAAACTTCTCTTCCGGCATGGCATCCGCCGCTGGAACCAGTGGCTCTTCTGTCTTGAAGACCCACACATCAAGTTCTTTGCCGACACTTCGACGGTCTGGCTGCCGAGTGGTACCAGTGTCGGGGTTCTGCTGAGGTATCGCAGCGTGGGCTTGGGCCACAAAAACAATTCTGCCCGGTTGATCGGTCTGTACCAGCGTGATGCTGTCACTCCCCAGCCAAAAGATGAGTATGAATATCCAGTTCATTTGCTTCATGAGCGTTCTCCTCCGTAGGTAGTAAGCTTGACGCTCAGCCCACAATAGACACGCTACAACTTAAAGTCGACTTTAAGGCAATAGACGTCTTGTAAATTGTTTGTCAATTGAGGAAGGCGATCAGAATGAGCTGCACTAGAATGTAGTGGTGCCCCCATTAACGATTTCTGAGGTCGCGCGTCAGATTGGACTTCAGCAGTCCGCGATCCGCTATTACGAGCGAATTGGGCTGCTTCCTCCCGCCCAACGAATAAGTGGGCAGAGACGCTACGACTCCACGGCCCTTTGTCGGCTCGCAATCGTTCAACGGGCGCGACAGCTCGGTTTCACGTTAGAGGAAATCAGACAGTTATTCTTCGGCTTCCGCAATGTCACTCGGCTTCAGAGCGCTGGCAAAAGCTGTCTCAGCGAAAACTCGCAGAACTTGACGTCTTGATGGACGGGATAAGGACAGTCCGGCGCCTGCTCAAAAAGATGATGCGAGACTGCCGCTGCGACACCCTGGATCAATGTGGCAAGGGGATATTTCGAAGCAGGTGTGGGAATGTGATGACGAAATCTTTACCTGCGAATGATCGATATGGCGGATGAATTTGCAAGATGTGAATCTGACTCCGATTTGCTCTGACGTCGGCTACCCGGGCAGTTTTTCCCTGTCACTTTCGCGGATAGTACGTGGGTGACGGGCAACCCTTCCATGATCCGCTAAGGTAAGCGTTGCCGACAATACGCCCAGAGTACACAGCCGCCTTCTGTCAGGCCAGCTCAAGAGCGGTAGCCCAGGGGAGTCGAAGGGTTCACAGGTCCCGTATCGAGCTGCGGCGATGGCCGGCGAAGAAAGCGCACGTCGAGCTGACCGGACACTGTTCGCACTTGGGCTTGGTGCGTTTGCAGATCTCCTGGCCATGACGTTTCAGTAGTAGGTAGGCGCGCATGCGGGCGTCGAACGTCTCTGGCACCTCCGCTGCGATTGCCTGCTGCGCTTCACGATAGTTGGCGCCGTAGTTCCCGCGTTCTGGCCCGTAGAGGATACGAACCAGAACCTGCGTAGCATTGGACGGAACTGCCGCAATGGGCGTGATCCCGGCAAACAGCAGGATGCGATCGGCTCCCGGGTCGGCAATCCCGGGGAACTTCTTCAAAGTCTTTCGCACCTCGGACAGTGGCCCCGCCAAAGCCAACCGCAGATCGCCACCGAACTCGTCCTTCACCCGCATGGCAGTCTCTTTGAGTCGCAAGGCGCGCAATTCCGGGACCATGCCGCCGGGTTTCAGGGCGGAAGCGAGCTTTCCCGGTGTCGCTGCAAGCAAGTTGTGCGGCTCGATGCCAACCTCGCTTTTCAGCTTGTCCCAGCCTTTTGTACACGCGGCATCACTAGCCGGGTATCCGCAGTGCCACCACACGATGAACTCGTAAGGATCTACGGGCCAGCACGGTTCCTGCTTGCCGTAGAATTTCTCCAGCTTGTCGAGCACTTCGAGTGTAGTAAGTTCAACTTGTCGCATGGGCGATACGTTTCACCAGCAATATAGTCACATCATCTTCGTTGAACTTAGGATCCACTAGGGATTTCAGATTTGACATCGTTGTTCCCGCACCTCCGGCCAGAACATCACGCAAAAGGCTTTCAGGTTTGTCCCCGGAAATCGAGTCGGTCAGTCCGTCGGTGAACACGAGGAGCGCACCACCAGCATGAACAACAGCAGTACCAGTTTCATACTCCGCGTTGGAAAACAATCCCAGCGGCATGCCAGTCGCTTCCAGCGATGTGGTTGATCCGGCACCAGACACAATCGGGGCGTTGTGGCCGGCATTCACAAAGGTCAATTCTCCAGACTCGCGGTTGAGGACGATAAACACGGCCGTCACAAAACGGTCAGCCGGAGTGTACCGGCTCAGGTGCGGATTAATCTGTCTGGCAAACATCAGCGGATTCGCTTCGACACTCGCGATGCTCCGAACTAGAGCTTGTATGTTTGCCGCCAGCAGGGCGGCCGCCATCCCTTTCCCAGAGAAGTCGGCGATCACAAATAGCGTTCGGCTACCTGGAAGTTCAATCACATCAAAGTAGTCGCCACCGACTTCTCGGAAAGGCTTGTAGAACATTTCCACCTCGTAGCCCGGCAACTCCGGCAATGTTTCGGGGATGAGCGTCAGTTGGATCTGCCGGGCAGCAATCTGGTCCGATTCAAGTTGCGTCTTGCGGACAAATTCCGAGGCCAACATCCCATTCATGAGACTGTGGCCTAAGTAGTAAAGCAGAAGGACCGTGAGGATAGAGAATGAACCCTCTCGGCCATATCCAAGGCCAAATTAAGGATCGCGAGAATCCTGAATAGATTACGTATCCCTGGATCAAAATCCCGGCCCAGGTGATGAGGCGTTTGGACTTTGGCATCTCGCGCGTCCAGTCATAGGAGGCATATTGGAGTGCACGGCGAAGAGGGCGGGCGGCTTTGTCGAGCCTCGTCGGCCGGATGCGAGAGGACATTGCGGGAGTGTAGCAGGAGGCAGCGTACTGGCAAGGGCAGTTCGCCTCCAATTGTCGGTCTGAATCATTAGCGGGTCTTCAGGGAGGGGCCCTTCCCGACTTGGCGGCGATCAGTCCCGACTGACGGGCTGACCGGAAGGAACCGATTTACTTCCTGTTGCCGACGACTCGTCCCGAATGGTCACATCGCCTGCAAAACGATTAATCTGTGTCTCAAAGAGGGGCTCTAAACTCATACAGAAGAAGCCGAGGGATCTCATTCCTTCGTGTAGAAAATGGTTTGTGATGAAGAAAGCTGAAATGAGCGACCCGGGCAAGCGAGCCAGACGGCGAATCGCTTACCGTCTGCTTCCTTTTGTCTTTCTCATCTACATCGTCAACTACATCGACCGCGTTAACGTGTCCTTCGCCAACCTCAGAATGAGCGCCGATCTGGGATTCAGTGACCGCGTTTATGGTCTCGGGGGTGGCGTCTTTTACATAAGCTACGTTTTGTTTGAGATACCCGGAGCCATCATCGTCGAACGCTGGAGCGCGCGGAAGTGGATTGCGCGAATCATGATCTCGTGGGGAGTAGTCACCATCCTGACTGCCTTCGTGCACAGCTCTGGACAGTTCTATGCCGCTCGCTTCTTTTTGGGACTGGCGGAAGCTAGTTTCTTCCCGGGAATGATTGTTTACTTGACGCATTGGTTTCGCGTGCGAGAGCGCAGCCGGGCCATCGCCTGCCTGTACACAGCCGTTCCCACCGCCGCTTTGGTCGGCTCTCCGATCGCGGGCTGGCTACTCGGAGTTCATTGGCGGTGGCTCACCGGATGGCGCTGGCTGTTCATTCTGGAGGGAATTCCTGCCATCATCCTCGGGATCGTCACTATCTTTTATCTAACGGATTGGCCTTCGCAGGCGCGCTGGTTGCCGCAGGACGAACGGGAGTGGCTTACGGGCGAATTGCACGCAGAGCTACAAGCAAAAAAGAGGACGCGAGACGTCACGATCCTGGAAGCGTTCTGCGACCAGCGAGTCCTGACGTTGACTGCTGCCTGGTTCTTGGCGCTCCTGGGGCTCCTCGGAACTACCTACTGGATACCAACCTTCGTGAAGCGGCTTTCGGGATTCTCTGATCGAACGGTGACATCGCTGCTAATCGTCCCGGCCCTAATCGGTATCGCCGGGACTCTACTGAACGGCTGGCACTCCGACAAGAAGGCCGAGCTCCGTTGGCACACAGCCGCGCCGCTGCTTGCCGCTGGGCTGATGTATGGGCTCCTGATCCTCGTCCGCAACGATGTCTCCTTGGTGATTCTGTTTTTGCTGTTGGGAAGCGGGATCTACTATGCATGCCAGCCTGTTTTGTGGTCGATACCGACCATGATACTGAGTGAATCGGCGGCCGCCGCGACCTTCGGACTCATTAATTCGATGGGTCAACTCGGGGGATTCACCGGGCCGTACGTAGTCGGTTTCCTCAATGATCGAACCCACTCGCTGACAGCTAGCTTCGGACTCATCGCGCTCGCCTATCTTTTGTCGGGAAGCCTGATTCTCGGGCTCAGACTCCACTATCCCCTCGACGCTGGGCAGGACTCGAATCAGCTCGAAAATGACCCTTCGAAGGCGGCCAAAGCGCGCACTCTCTCGGAAGCGTCCGGGGACAAATGAACAGGTACTTGGCACGGAGGTGTGGTCCAAAACTGCTAGTCCCAGGATGGTGCCCGGGTTAACTCGCCACAAGAAACAAGTCTTGGCTCGCGTTGAACAGCGGCAGGTCCTCAAACCCGGCCACCAATTTCGGAAAATTCCGAGACCCTGAGCGTGGATAGGGACTCCAATTGGGACTCCAATTGGTCCACGAATGACCACTTCGAACAAGAATGAGAAGGGCTTATACGATTGGAGCACCTTCAATATTCGTTAATAAGAATGGACTTGGCCGATACCCAGAATTTCGGGACCAGGGGGTCGGAGGTTCAAATCCTCTCTCCCCGACCAATATTTTCAATGGCTTAAGTCTCATTGGATAAGTGGATTGCGAGACCAGGGGGTCAGCCGTCCAACCCCTTGAGTTTCGACGACCTTGGAACGGAGGGACTCCACTTGCTCCATTCCTAAGCTTGCTCAAGGACAAAGAGGATTCCGATCCTGCCAAAGCCGAGCAATACAAACGCTGGCGCGAGCTGCAGAAGCTGCACGAGACAAGTGGCACACCACAGAAGCCACACTGATTTTTGCTTTGCTGTTAGCGCTGGGAGTCAGTGCGCAGATACAAGTCGCCGGTTTTGGCTGCGGCTTCATGAACCGAACCGCGTGTGCCGCAATTCACTTCATCAGCGAGACAGCCTCACAGAATCTCCGGTGTTAAAGCAGACAAGTCGAATCTGTACAGCTCCGCGGCAATTATTTTTCTTTGGTTTCCCCAGAAAAAGGGCTTGTCTCCACATTAATACCCGCAAACCAACCGAACGTGTACCAGCTCCGATGAAATTTTTTATTCCCTCAATAATCGCCGGATTTTCATGGTAAAGTCGCTGGGTTGATTCGAATGTAATGCGGTAGTCGTCGTTGACGCAGGTCGAGGCATTACTTGAGTTCCTCTGACAGTTTCGTCCCCTCAGCTGCATGGACTGTACGAGCCTCCGATTATGCCCAGGCCACACCCGCGACGGAGTTATCTGACGAAGACCTGATGTTGCGAGTCAAGAGCGGTGATCAGGCCGCATTTGCCATTCTGATGAGACGCCATGCAAGAGTGGTGCTCGCTGTTGGACGCCGGGTGTTGCACGACCAGGGGGCCGCGGAAGAACTGGTGCAGGATGTCTTCTTCCTGGTTTACAAACGCCGCCAATTGTTTGATCCGCAACGGGGCTCGCTCCGCGCCTGGGTCGTGCAAATTGCCTATAACGAGGCATACCGCAGTCGCCAGCGACTTAGCCTGAGGCACATTTACGAAGACCAGACGATCACCCATTGCCTCGATGCCATGCAGGCGACCCCAAGTGTTGAATACCAAGCCGAAGTTGCCCAAAGTGAAGACCTGCTCCGGCAAGCGTTTAGGAACCTAAGCCATAAGCAGAAGCAAACCATGGAGCTGTTCTTTTTTGAGGGCTACACGCTTCGCGAAATCGGTGAGCAGCTCGGGGAGTCGCTAGGAAATGTCCGCCACCATTATTACAGGGGGCTACGAGAGCTCAAGGACATCATTGAAGTACATCATCTAAGGACGTCCAGCCGCCATGATTCATAAGCAGCCAGAAGTACGCCGACCCGAATCGGGCGATCACGAACTGTACGAGCAGCTATGCGCACTGGCCAGTTCGGGCGCATTGACCCCGAGCGAATGGAAACAGCTCTCCGAGCACCTTAGGGGCTGCTCTAAATGCCGACAAGAGCTACCGAAATACCAGGAGATCGCAAATTCAGGCATGGCATTATTGGCGCCCAATGATGTGAGCCTTAGCGTGGAAAATGAATGGTCGCCGGAAAACGCCGTCGCGCGGTTCATGCGCCGCCTCCAAAAAGAAGAGGCTGACGAACAGCAGCCGGAGACCGCGGTGATTGCGGCCAGACTGATTCCGCAACCTTGGTGGCGCCGGATTTTCTTTCCGCGCCTGAACTCCGCGTTGCCCTACGCTGCGTCCGTTATCGTGGTCGCAACGGTTTCCGTATCTCTCTATGTTTTGGGCGTTCGCACTGCTGAGCGGCGGTTAAACACTGATCCGCAAGCCGGTGTTCGACTTGGCAGCACGCTCGATGCTCTCTTGCGAGAACGTCGCGAACTGGAGCATCAGTTGCAATCGCGAATCGCTGAATCCGAACAAATCACAGGGCGGCTCGATGATGAGAAGGCTGAGCTGGACAAATGGCAAGCTCTCAAGCGCCAGGCAGACGACACGATCTACAAGCTGCGACAGACAGCCAGCGAACAGGAAATTGAGCAGGCGGCAGTGCATTCGCAGAACCGTACTTTCGAATCTGACCGCCTTGCGCTTACCGAAAAACTGAAGGAATCCGAATCCAACCTGGCCGCGACGCAACGTAAATTAGACGGGATGCGAGATCTGCACCTGGCTGACCTTGCTCAAATCTCGCGGTTGGAGGACCAGGTCAGCAGCGCTGCTGGCTCGCAACCGGCAGCGTACGTCGGGATTGAACAACGGGAAATTACGACTGGCCCGGATCTGCGCGAGCTAATGGGAGCAAGAGACCTGTTTATTGCCGACGTTTACGATATTGACAAAAGCGGCTTGCCCCGCAAGCCATTTGGCCGAGTCTTCTATACCAAGGGAAGATCACTGCTCTTCTACGCGTTTGATCTGGACCGGCAGTCCGGCGCCAAATCCGCCAGTACTTTTCAAGTGTGGGGACGGCGAGGCTACGGCGACACGCGGCCGCTCAACATGGGCATGATGTATTTAGATAGCGAAACCAGTAAGCGCTGGGTCCTGAAGTACAGCGACGCCAAAGTTCTCTCCCAGGTGGACGCGGTGTTTGTGACCATCGAGCCGCACGGCGGAAGCGAAACGCCAAAGGGCCGACAGCTCTTGTACGCTTCGCTCCGAACTCCCGCTAACCATCCCTGATTGCAGATCCGAAACCTTCGGCGGTTATTTCCAGCCGGGAATTCGTGTCCTCGCGCGCACCGCCACGGTCCTTAGCGAAAATAGTCACTCTATTTGGTACAGCTGAAGCTGAAATTTGGGTAATACAAAGCGAAGCCCGAATCCTAGCCTAAAGGGACAGCTCTCCATGAAATCAACTTTGCGTCTCTCGATCGTGTTTACGCTGCTGAACGTCGTCTCCTGGGCCCAAAACCCAAATGCAGCCGTTGCTGGCCGCGTTCTCGACCCCAGCAGTGCGGTGGTTTCCGACGCCAAGGTTGACATCATCAACCTGTACACCAACATTCACTACACCGGGCAAACGAACCATGAGGGCTCGTTTGTTATACCCAATCTTCCTCCTGGCCCATATCGCATTGAAGTATCCAAGTCTGGCTTCAAGACTGCGATCAGGGAGGATGTGGTTTTGCGAGTCCAGGACGTCGTTGCCCTAAACTTTTCGTTGCCTGTCGGCTCCGTGACTGAGAGCGTCACCGTAACCGGTGGCGCGCCGTTGGTGAATACCCAGGATGCCGCGGTCAGCACGGTTGTCGACCGAAATTTCGCCGAGAATCTTCCCATGAATGGCAGGAGCTTTCAGTCGTTGATCGAGCTTGCCCCAGGAGTTGTCGTTACTCCCAGCAATCTGAATGATAGCGGGCAATTCAGCGTGAACGGACAGCGTGCTAATTCCAACTACTGGATGGTGGATGGAGTAAGCGCAAACTTCGGGGTCAATTCATATGTCACGCCGGGCAACGGATTTGGCGGCACACTAGGTTCTTTCAGTGCCCTAGGAGGGACGAACAGCTTAGTCTCCGTCGACGCCTTACAGGAATTTCGCATCGAGACTTCCACGTATGCCCCGGAATTTGGTCGTGCCCCTGGGGCGCAAATCTCGATCGTGACTCGCTCCGGTACGAATCAGTTCCACGGAACAGTTTTCGACTATTTTCGGAACGATGCGCTGGACGCAAACGCCTGGTTCAATGGTTATACGAACAACCCTCCACTCCGTAAAGCGCGAGAGAGGCAGAACGATTTCGGAGGTACGTTCAGTGGCCCCATAACCAAGAACCGAACCTTTTTCTTTTTCTCGTACGAAGGCCTGCGTCTACAGCTGCCGAACACCGCTCTTACGACTGTCCCGGATCTAGCAGCACGACAAAACGCTACGCCAGCATTGCAGCCTTATCTCAATGCGTTCCCGGGGCCCAACGGTCCCGAGGACCCCGCAAATCCTGGCGCAGCTCAATTCAACGCCAGCTACTCCAATCCTGCTAGCCTTGATGCGTACAGCCTTCGCATCGACCACAAACTGAATGAAAAATTGTCGTTGTTCGGGAGGTACGACTATTCTCCTTCGGAGCTCATTCAACGGGGTGGCAACGGTCAAACTCTGAATACTGTCGCGACGTCTCGCATCACGACCCAGACTATGACGGCAGGCGCTCCATGGCTCATCTCACCCTCGGCAGCCAATGATTTCCGGTTTAATTACAGTAGGACGGCCGGGTCTACCAATCTCGTCCAGGACAGCTTCGGCGGCGCCGTTCCACTCGTGAGTCTTCCGTTCCCAGGTGGCTTTACGAATCAGAATGCGAGTTTCGGCTTCACCATTTATTCCCTCGCGAGTACGGGAGCTCAATTCAGTGTCGGCAACTCCGGATACAACCTTCAAAGACAGGTCAATGTAGTGGACCAATTGTCGCTCCAGAGAGGTTCGCACAACATAAGATTAGGTATTGACTATCGGCGTTTGTCACCAGTTTCCAGTCCATACCGCTACCTACAATCAGTCTCTTTCAACGATGTACCTTCCGCCGAACCTGGACAATTGGGCGGCGGTTTTGTCTTGTCGGACACAGGAGTCACACTTGCGTTACATAATCTCGGCACCTTTGCACAGGACACTTGGCGGGTGAGCTCCCGCTTCACTTTGACTTATGGACTCAGATGGGACATAGACTTTGTACCGACCACGATCCGCGGCCCGGCCATTCCTGCCGTAACGGGGTATAACCTGAACGATTTGTCCACACTTTCGCTGGCGTCTACGGGCACGCCGCCATACAAGACGACGTATGCGAACCTCGCTCCACGAATCGGCATTGCTTACCAGCTGTCGCAGAGCCCTGCCTGGGGGACGGTGCTCCGGGGAGGTGTTGGGAAGTTTTATGACCTTGCAACCGGCGAGCTGGGTAGCCTGGTCGGAATTGGCCTGTACCCTTATGGCGACTTCAACTCAAATGTTGGCGGAACATTCCCTTTGGATCCCGCAAGCGCCTTACCGCCACCCATCAGGGCGGCAGATGGCATCGCTGCTATCGATCCAAAACTGAAGTTGCCCTACAGTCTTGAGTGGAATGTTGCTCTTGAGCAATCTCTGGGTACCCAACAAACCCTATCTGTTTCTTACGTTGGCTCAGTTGGCAGGCGGCTCCTGCAGACTGCGTTTGTGATTGCACCGAACCCAAACTTTGCCCAGGCGCAATTGCTGGGCAACTCCGCATCCTCTGAATACAACTCGCTGCAGATTCAGTTCCAACGCCGGTTGTCGCGTGGACTTCAGGCGCTTGCCTCCTACACGTGGGCGCACTCGATCGACACGGCGTCCGCTGGTTCAGCATTTGGCAATGAGGCCAACACGCTTGTGCCAGGAATCAATCCCAATGCGAATCGAGGGCCATCGGACTTTGATATTCGGAGTGCCTTCTCTGGTGCCCTCACATATGATATTCCTGCTCCCCACACAGGCGCGGTGACAAGGGCAATCCTTGGTGGCTGGTCCTTGCAGAATGTACTTCAAGCTCGCTCGGCAACGCCGGTCAATGTTGTCGATAACAACTTCTTCGAGCTTTTC
>Ga0137396_10000731_pt1 | contig 16142 bp, 11 predicted proteins | sample czc16metaG_FD_108284 | JGI IMG/M metagenome (GOLD analysis project Ga0137396, IMG submission 108284) | Vadose zone soil microbial communities from Angelo Coast Range Reserve, California, USA - czcobulk3.16 metaG | ecosystem: Environmental > Terrestrial > Soil > Vadose zone | place: USA...
AATTCGGTGGCCAGAGCGTTTTTCCAGGTGGTCCAAACGATCTTGTCATTCGAGCCCTGGATCCAGACAGACCAGTACACGGAGTTGAGAGGAGGCATGTTGATCCACTGATCAAATTGAAGCCTCAAGGTCGTGGTAGGGGTGTTCGGACTGAAGACGCCTCGAAGGTCCATCGCCGGCGTCATCACCATCTGGTCCGCGTGGTCAGGGATGACGCCGAAGCCGGATCCCTGGAATGGCACCCAGACGTTCGTGCTCAGGAAGAAGCAGAGAGCGGGTTGCGAAGTCCCGGGACTGTTCTCGAGGTGCCAGAGCAAGCCTGGGTTGGGCGCGCTGGCGATCCACTTGGAAGGGCCGGTCTCCATGTCGTCGAAAAAGTGGGTCGTGGTGCCGGAAACGACCGCGATGTCGTCCAGGGTCCATCCGGTATAGGCTCCGGTCGAATCTTCTGCGGAGACCAGCGCGTCCGAGCCGAACAGGAATTGAAGCGTGATCGGCTGGATGGCCGTGTTGTATGTGGCAGGGATCGCGAGGGCCTGATTGATGCACGCGCCCCCGAAATTTCCGGAGTACGAAGCCAGGGTATCCCAGTGCGCCCCCGCGGCTCCGCTCTTGATGAGGACCCAGCCATAGTCGAAGCTCCACTCGCTCTGGTGACGCATCTTGAAGGTGAGCTGGGTACCGCTGAAACCGCCGATGTTGATCGGGACGTTCGTCGTCAGCGACTGAATCCAGTCGTTGCCGTACCCATCGCCGTGCAGGAGGCCGGTCTGGCCGCACCACCAGGAATTTCCGGTGCACGCGTGCGTGCCCGAAACGATGTTCCACCCGAGCGGGAACCCCGCGCGGTAGTTCTTCGTGGTCCATCCCACGGTGCCGGATTCCAGATCGCTGAAGTAGACCTGATGGCGAATCGTCGTCTCGGCGATCGCGGGCGTGCCGCGCCCCGGCGTGTAGGTGAGCGGCGTGCTCTGGTAGAAATACTCGGACTGATCTTTCACGGTGTAACCGGGCGCGGCGGTGGCGGCTGTGGCGGCGGAAAGAATTCCGAGTGCGATCGGGAGCGCGACAACGACACTGCGGGGGCGACGTGATCTGACGCGGAGGATCACTTAGGGGACCTCTTTCTTGGATGTCGACCCGGAGGTGCTCGAGGTTACCGGTTCAGTGCCCTCTGAACGAGTCAGGGTGCGTGGTCCGAAAAACAAAAACGAGGCAGTCGACCGAAGCCTATGCGGCTCTCAGACGATTGCCTCGAAGTAAAGTCCGAGCTCGACTGCGAAACGGGGAGCGTTCGCCATTACCTTTTCACGATGTGGGGCTTCGCCCAGGTGCGATAACGGTTTTGCCTCGCCGAAGGGTTCGTTTCGAGGCAGAAACGATTATAACACTATTTGTTATCGTCGTCAATCGATAACAGCGGCAATCCGCCCGCCCCCCGGAGGACAGAAAGCCGGTCGTGCCTTATGTAACTCTTTGTTATTTAACCAAGTTAACCGTCCGGCTCAGGTAGCTCCCGCCCCCTTGCAGCCTGAGAAAGTAGGTTCCCGAGGGCAGAGCACGGCCGCGGTCGTCCCGCCCATCCCAGCTCACAACTCTATTCCCCGCAGCGAGATAGCTATTCAATAGGGTCCGCACGGCACGGCCCTGGACGTCGAAGACCCTGAGCGACACCTGGGCATCGCGGTCGAGCGTGAACTGAATCCGGGTCGCGGGATTGAACGGATTGGGGTAATTCCGCAGAAGCCGGGTCAGCGCGGGCCTTTCTGAGACCGAAACCGCCGTGACGACGTTGGTACCCACCTTATAGAAGACATCCTTGTTCTTGCCGATCGATGCCGGGAGCCGCTCGTCGGTCCACACCACGTATGCGGAGCCGAATTCATCATGGACGATACCCGGGAACCGCTGCACGGAATTGGTGGTGTCGGTAGCGGCCCAGACGAGGGGCGTGTTGCCGACCCAGGCGCCCTTTTGACGGGTGTCATAGAAAATGTCAGGGTTGCTCGAGCCGTTCCTGAGATCTGTCCAAACCGCGTACACATTCCCCACGGCATCCGCGTCGACATACGGCTGGATCTGGGACGTTGCGTTCAACGTGACGCGCGTGTCGGCGCCCCAGCCGGTTCCCGGCACGTACTCCTTGTAGTAGAGCTCGTTGTTCCCGTCCCGCGTGTCCACCCACATCAGATGCATGTGGTTGTGCCAGTCCGCCGCGATCGAAGGCCCCCCCGACGAGATCGGGCTCAAGACGAGCTGCTCGTCCGCGGTCCAGCCGCTTCCGGGCACGAAGCGCTTGGTCCAGACCTGCTGCGCGCCCGACCGCGTGTCGACCCAGACCAGATGCACGACGCCGTCCCGCGACGCCGCGATGGTGGCGTTTCCCGAGAAGAAAACGCCGGGCGTGAGCTGCTGGATCGGGTCGAGGACGCCGGTGTTCGAGTGATACACACGCGAGAAGAGGCTGGTGGTCCCTGAGCCGTCGTTCGGCCTCTGCCAGACGATCCAGACGCGGCTCGAGTCCCCGGCCGTGACCACGGGAAGCGTTGCGGCGTTGATCGAGTCGTACGGGGACACCTGGAGCTCGGGGCCGAACGCGGTCCCCCCCATGGAGCGGAACGTCCGCATGAAGATCGTGTAGGACTTGGGCTCCCCGAACGCCGGAATGGAGAAAAGCCGCGCGTCCTGCCAGACGATGTAGACGCGTCCGCTGTCCTGCTGCGTGTCGTAATCCCCCGCTCCCCAGTTCCTGATCGCGATCGCGGGATACTTCGACATGTTGGAGGCATTCGTCACGCGCGTGATGTAGGGCGAGCCGAAGTTGTAGATGAAGCGGCGGATGAAGATTTCGAAGTTGTTGTCTCCGTTCGGCACCCTGAAGCGGTTGTCGAAGAACGTTACGTACAGGTTGTTGCTGTCGTCGACGGCCATGAAGTGCTGGCCGTTGTTGGAGGTGAAGGTGTCGTTCACATCGCCGTCGGAAATATCCTGATCCACGCTCCAGGAGGGGACCGCAGAGACCCTTCCGGCATGGAACAACGCCGCGGCGCAAACCAAGAGGAGAGCAAGCGAGAAACCGAAGCGCCGGCTGGAAAACATGGAATGCCTCCGGGGGAGTCTCATCCGAGGGGAATTACGAAATTTCACCTTGGAAGACGGAGCGTTGGAAGCGTGGCGTGAAACCAAACCTTGGCTCAAGCGCCCTCGATGCGAAGCAAATGGTGATTCTTTCAGAGAGGACCTGGAATCGCGCGTTCAGGGACCGGGGGACCGCTCCCAATCTTGACCACCGATTATACTCCGAATCCCCCTAAGACGCAAGGAGTTCCGGCTACGAGCCCATCCCCAACCAGCGTAAAAATGAGGATGGAGCGGGGTCTTCCCCCCGCTCCATCCCCTGAGTCCCCTGAGGCGTACTACCGAGCGAGCACGATCCGGGTCGTTGAAGACTCGGGACCCTGCTTGACGCTCACGAAATAGATGCCCGAAGGCGCCTGACGGCCGCCCTCATCCCTGCCGTTCCAGCGGACCTCGTAGGTTCCCGGCGTCGCATAATCATCGCGGAGCGACCGAACCAGCTGGCCGTTCACCGAGAAGATGCGGATCGAGACGGGCCCGCTTTCGCGGATTGCGTACTTGATGTTCGTTTCCGGCTTGAACGGATTCGGAGCCGCGGCCGACGAGACGCCGGCGGGGCCCGACTTGTTCAGGTCGATCGTTCCACGCATGAGAATGTTGTCACCCTTGGTGCGCGCGGTGAACACGAGCGTGACCAGCGTGCCGTCCGGCACGTGGATGAGCAGGGGCCGGATCACCGGGGCCCGGAACTGAATGTCCAGGTCACCGAAGAGATTCTGGTTGATGTCTCCGACCTTGAAGCCCTTTCCGGACGGAACGGCAATCTCGGCTACGGTGCCGGCGTTGGGATACGTCGTGCTGATCCGGATCGAAGCCTGATCGATGTCGGTAACCGCCCGCGAGAGGCATTCGATTCCGAATTTGTCATAACCGTTGCCGCTCGTCTTGATGATCGGAAGCGCGCCCACGGTCTGGACGATCTGGATCGGGATATAGTCCACGATCTGGGCGCCCGTGCTCTGCGAGTTGCTCAGAGGCGGCGAGCCGTTGTCCGTGACCGTGAGGTTCACGAAGTAGTTCCCCTTCGACGCGTACGCGTGGCTGGGAGTCGGGCCCGCGGCGCTACCACCGTCCCCGAAGGTCCAGGCGAAGGTGATGGTCTGACCCGCGTCGGGATCGCTCGAGCGGGACCCGTTGAACTGCACCGGCTGCCCGGTGACTCCGTTATACGGACCGCCTGCATTCGCCACCGGCGGATTGTTGGTCGACGTGACGTGGAGGACGAAGGAGCCCGGCGTGCTCGCGGGTCCGTCCGTGACCGTGATCGTCACATTGTAGTTTCCGGCGTCGCTCGAGTTCGGCGTCCAGTCCAGGGTGCCCGTCGTGCCATCGAACGTGGCCCCGACCGGAAGCGTCGGAATGCTCGAGATCGACCAGCTCAGGGCGTCGCGCTCGGGATCGGTCGCGCTGGCCGTAAGCGAGAAGCGCACGAACGCCGTCGCCGAGTAATCGGACGCGAGGGGCGGGCTGAAGCTCGGCGGATTATTCGCCGCTCCAGAGACGAAGACTGTGAAATTTCCGTTGGTCGCGTTGGTCGCCAGCGTGATGTTCTCCGACACCGGACCGCTGCCGCTCGGCGGCGTGTAGTGCGTCGAGAGCGTGGTCGAGCCGCCCGCGGGAATCGACGTGGACCCGAGGGTCGCCGCGAATCCCAGGGCTGCATTGCTGTGTGTCACACCGCTGATGGTGAGCATGGCATCGCCGGTGTTCTGGACTATGAAGTCGAAGTTCGTGGAGCTCAAACCGACGTTCACACGTCCGAAATCATGCGATGCCGGGGTAACCTTGATGATCGGACCGCTGACCGCAGTAGCGCGTTCCGCGGCACTTGAGGCGAGCATCCCCGTCAGGTCCTGGCCCTGGCTAGCGGCGCCGGCGAGGCCGGGCACGAATGCGAAGGTCAAAAGCCCGAGGAGAACGACTTTTAGAAAAGCTCGGTTGCGCATTGCTTGTCCTCCCTCAAACGGAACTCAAAACAGAGAAGTGGACCCACTTGATTCGAGCCTCAACCCATCGAGCAAAACCGACGACGACCGGGTGCTCACCTCCTCTCGATCCTGATACTTGTGTGGTGGTCTGCAGTTTTTCCTATCCTCGTAATCGATGCCGGAATCTTCATCGCGCCAGCCTCGCGAGCAGCGTGCGCGCGCGATCCGAGCTCGGGTCGCGTTCCAGCGCCCGCTCGAGCCAGGATCGCGCCTCGACCGGATCGCCCGATTCGATCGCGAGGGCGGCCAGGTTGAGGAGCGGATCGACAAATTCACGCCGGCCCCGCGCCGCGCGGCCGAACGCCTGCCGCGCTCCCTCGCGGTCGCCCGCGCGGAGAAGCCCCACGCCGAGATCGTTCTGGATCTCGGCGTAGTAGGGGTTCTGCGCCAACGCCAGGCGAAGCTGCTCGAGCGCGCGGCGCTCCCCCGCGTTCCCCCACACTTCCGGGTGCGCGAGGTAGAGGCGGGCGAGCTCGTGGCGCGTCACCGGGTCGGACCCGTTGACGGCGATCGCGCGCGCATAGGCGACCTCGGCTTCATGGAGGGCCCGGACCCCGGCGCCCTGGCGAGACCAGGCTTCTGCCTGCTCCGCGTGTAGGATGGCGAGATCGTCTCGCCACGGCGCGATATCCGACGCCGCCCGGAACCTGGCAACGGCAGAACCCGCGCGGCCCAGGCCCGCCTCGGAGGAAGCGGCTTGCGCTTCCCGGGAAGCGGCGAAGCTCATGGCCGAAACGCCCATCGCGAGGATCGCCGCGAGCGCGCCGGCCCGGGTCGCCCACGTGGACCGTGGCGCCTCCCGCCCACCGCCGCGCGGAGCCGCCGCGAGGAGAAGGCCGAGGTTCGCGAAGAAAACGGTCCCGTGCGGAACGAGAGCCAGGTTGTCCTCCAGGAGGCCGTGCGCCAGGAGCGCCACCACCGACCCGGCCAGGCCAGCCACCAGAACGCGTCCCATCGCCGGCGTCCCGGAAGCCATGGCCGTGGCCGCCGCGCCGAGTGTCAGCGCGGCAAGGATGGCGAACGCGGCGAGACCCAGAACGCCACGCTCAGCCAGAAGTCCAAGGTAGTGGTTGTGCGCCTGATCGGCGGTGCGCCCTCCCTCCGCCTCGAGCCGCTTCATGGTGGAACTTTTCGAGCGGTCGAACGCCTCACGAAAGGCGCCGATTCCCGACCCGAGCAACGGCCGGTGCGCGGCGGTGGCGAGCGCCCCCGACCAGATCGCGCGGCGCATCGCGCCGCTGCCTTCGCGTTCGGGGTCGATCGGTAAATTCCAAGCCGGTGCGGTGGATGGCCGCGATGAGACGCGTGAGATCACGGAAGGAAGGAGGAGCAGAATCGGGAGCGAAACGCAGGCGAGCGAGGCCGCGAGAATCCCAGGGCGCGGAGCCAGCCCCGGCCATCGGACGAGCGCGAACGCAAGGACCACGAGGCCGGCTGCCAGACCGAGCCATGCGCCGCGCGAATAGGTGGCGACGAGGCAAAGGACGAGACCGAACGTCGCGATCAAAAGGCCGGTCTTGAGCGCGCGATCCTGCGCGGAGAACGCGAGGGTCAGCGCGATTGGGATCGTGGCGACGATATACCCGCCCATCCGGTTCGGCTGCGCGAAGGGGCCAAGAGCGCGCCCCGGGTAGGAATTCGCCGCGGGCAGCAGCTCGGGACGGAAGTGCTGCATGAGCCCGAGCGCCGCGACCGGGAGCGCCGCGAGCACTTCGAGGAACGCGATGGCGCGAACCGTGCCGATCCCACGCGCGAACGTCGCGGCGGTCAGGAAGAGCCCAGTGATGGCAAGCAAGTTCAACATGGCCTCTAGACTCTTGCCCCTGTGGATCGAGAACGCAGCGGACAGCGCGGACACGAACACGAAAACGAGCATCGCGCGCGTCGCACGGGCTTCCCACACGCTGCGTGCGGACGAATCCTTCGAAAGCCCCAACGAAACCGTCAAAAGCGCCGTGAGCCCGAGAACACGGAACGCGAGCTGGGCCCAGGGAGCCCCGGTACCCCACGCCCAGGGCGTGAAACCAATCGCCGCGGCCAGTGTAATTAATCCTAGCAGGCTGGAACGTGAACTTCCGAACGGCGGAACCAGCCCTCGACCGGAAGTTGCCACCGCCCCTCCATTCTCGGACCGCCAGCGCTAAGTGTGCTCTGAGCGCGGATTTATTGCTCAAGCAGTATAGCAGTGGCGGTCCTCAGAGTCAACTAAAAAAGCTTTACACCCTTTGCCCTGCCACATTTTAGCCTGTCACTGTCATCAGTCTTTTCGCTTTAGCCCCCTATTCCCTGCCCCCGTCCAGGTCACGCAAACCCGCTGACCATCCCCTCCCCCGAAGCGCATAGAAACCGCCAACCAGCACGAGCGGAGCGATTTGAGTAAGGTGGTAGAGGACGCCGAACGCCAGGGCGCGGGAGGCGTCCACCCCGAGCAGGGAGAGACCGGCGACGCAGGACGCCTCCAGCACCCCGATGAATCCAGGGGAGGAGGGGACCATGATGGCGACGCATACTACAAAGGAAAGAAGAAGCGGAGACCAGAGGGGGAGCTTTAGCCCCATGCTCAGGCCCACCACGAGGAAGATCGACCCGCTCACGATCCACATGATCAGCGTTATCAGTCCCGCGAACGCGATGGTCGACGGCCTCCCCAGAACGCGGAGCCCCGCGCTGAAGGACGCCACAGGCCGCTCGAGCGGGGCCATGAGCCGGGCCGGGGCGAGACGCCGGAGCCGCGCCGCCACGGAATTCGTGTCGTAATGCCCCGCGTGCAGCAGCCAGAGGCCGGCCGTCACCGCCGCGCTCAGGCAGAGCGTCACATACCCGCTCCATCGGAACCACGCGGGATAGGGCGCAAAGAGTAACGACAATGCCCAGAAACCCACCAGGGCGGCCAGATCGAAGATCCTCTCGATCGCGACCGAGCCCAGGACCGTCGCGGTCCTGATCCGTTCGGAGCGGGCCAGGGCGTAGGCACGGACGAGCTCGCCCAGACGGGCGGGCAGCGTGTTGATCGCCAGAAAGCCGACCATCGTCGTGGCGAAGAGCCTTCCGTTCGGCACCTTCGCCTCCGGAGAGAGGATTTCCCCCCACCGCCACGCGCGCAGCCAGTAGGCGGCCACCGTGAGGACGCAGGCGGCCACGAGCCACATCGGATTCGCCCGTCCGAGGTTCTGGGCGAGCTCTTTGGCGCTGACCTGCTTCAGGAGCACGATGACCGCGGCGGCGCTCAAAGCGATGCCCAGCGCGGCGAGCACGAATCGGGAGCGCTTCACCTTCTGGCGATGAAGAGCGTGGCCAGGAGCGGGATCCAGAGCTCGTGCGGCCCGACGAAGGAAAGTCCCTGCCCTCCGTCTTTCAGGGGCCGCTCGAGGATGTTCTTCTCGGGGCGGTAGTGGCGGATCTGGTCGAAGTTCGCGGCCGTGAAGGCTCCCGCCTCGTGCCCGAGATTCCTGACGAGGGAGAGCGCCTTCAGAAAGACCTCGGGCATCATCACGGCGGATCCGAAGTTCAGCACAAGCCCGCCCGAAAGCGTTCGCATGGAGGCGGCGAGGATCCGGAAATCGCGGTGCGTCGCGAGGCCGGTCTTGGCGCCGTCGAAGGAGGCGTGCTGGTGAAGCGTGTCCGTCCCGATCGCCACGTGCACGGTGAGCGGGAGCGACCGCTCCGCGGCGCGGGCGAGAAGGCTCAGCTCGGCGTTCGGGGCGCGCGCCTCGAGGAGGAAGCTCCCGAGCGCTTCTCCGATCCCCAGGCCCCGCGACGCGCCTTCGTTCACGGCGCGATTCATGAGCGCGGGTGTCTCCTCCACCATTCCGAAGCGTCCCGACCCGAGCGTCTCTTCCACCGGCTCGGAGGTGTTTCCCCACATGGCGATCTCGAAATCGTGGATCGCGGCCGCGCCGTTCATGGCCAGGACCGTGAACGCGCCCTTTTCCACCAGAGCGAGGAGCGGCCGCTGCACTCCGGTCTTGATCACGTGCCCGCCGAGCATGCCGAGGACCGCGCGCCGCCGCCGCGTGGCCTCGGTCCAGGCGTCGAGCAGGGCGCGAAGCGATGCGCCGGCCAGGATATCGGGCAGGAACCGGTCGAATGTTCCCTGGGGCGCCTCCGGGTCGGGGGCCGGGGCGAACTGTTCGATGCGCACCTTGGTCGGCCGCTCCGCCACAGGGATCGTGCGGACCTTCGAGAGATCGATCTCCTCGCGCGGGCTCACGGCTTCCCCTCGAAGGCGAGCCGCATGTCGGTCAGGCTCACCGAGATCGACCCGATCGGGACCTTGCTCTTGACCTGCACGGGGATCCGCCGCTCGTCATCGGACAGCCAGACGAGCATCTGGCCCTTGGACTTGAAGATCCCCTCGGACTTGAGCATGGGCTCCACCAGGACGCAGTCGAACTTCCCGGCCGGCACCTCGATCCGCTCGCGCCGGACCACCCTGACGACCATGTCATAGCTCTTTTCATTGTCGTGCGTCGGGATCGAGACGGTGGCGCCCTCGGGAAGGGGGCAGGTCCTCACGTAGTAGAAGGCGGAGAGAACGTCGTGAACGCGCCGAGGAACGTCGAACGATCTGCCGTTGTCGTAGATCGCCTTCCCCGCCTCCTGGTCGAAGCGCACGGAGAGGTCCTTCCTGTACGAGCCTTCGCGCAGATGCTTTTCGAATTTACGGGTGTAGAGCGAGTCGGCGTCGATGAAGGTCTCCGCCCGGTCACGCACCTTATAGAACTTGGAGACGAACGAGTTCGACTCGGCCTTGCTGATGATCCGCCAGGCGCGGCGCCCGTCGACGGTTTGCATGTTCTGGACCTGCATCAGCGCGTTCCCGCCGTTCAATCCGCTCCAGTCGATCGAGAACTGGAAGTACTCTCCGATTTTCCAGGGCACCTTGGCGTGGCGCGGTACCCGCGAGGCGAGGTAGGGTGTGAGATCGACCGTGTCGCGGCCGGCAACCAGGGAGTCGCGGCCCGACTCGGCGGCCAGGGAATCGCGGCCTGAGCCGAAGGCCAAGGCGCTTTCCCCGGCGCGGTCGAAGACGGTATCGCGGCGGGTGCTCGGGCCCACGAAAAGGAGCCCGAGCGCGAGAAGAGCGCCCGCGCGGACCTTCCGTCTCATCGCCCGCTGTGTCCGAATCCGCCGTCCCCCCGCGCGGTCTCGTCGAGATCCGGCACGACCGTGAGGGACACCCGGGCGACCTTCGCGAACACGAGCTGGGCCACTCGGTCCCCGCGGTGAACGACGTACGGCTCCGCCCCGAAGTTGATGAGCAGGACCTTCAGCTCTCCCCGATAATCCGCGTCGATCGTCCCCGGCCCGTTCGGGATTCCGATCGCGTGCTTGAGCGCCAGACCGCTCCGCGGGCGCACCTGCGCCTCGAAGCCGCGCGGGATCTCCAGACGGATGCCCGTCGGCACCGGGACCACCTGTCCCGGCGCGATCGTCAGCGGCTCGGTGACTGCCGCGTACACGTCGAGCCCGGCGGCGTGCTCCGTCTGATAGGCGGGAGGAGCGAACGCATGCGGGTCCAGCGAGACCCGCACGGGCGTAGTGTCCGTTTCGGAAGCGGCGAGGGCCCCGACGGTCCCGTACTCGCCCCGGCGCTCGCTCACGCGGCGTCGCCCAGGGTGAGGTCCCCCGGCTCGAAGGCGGAGCCCGCGCTCGGTCCGAGCGCCACCAGCGAGAGCCGCCCCCTCGAGATCCGCTCCAACGCGACCCGCTGGACGTCCTCGGAGCGCACCTCGTCCACCCGCCGCACCAGCTCCGTGAGCGGGATGAAGCCTCCGTCGTAGAGCTCGTTTCGCGCGATCCGGTGCATCCGATTCGAGGTGCTCTCGAGGCCGAGGAGGAGGCTCCCCTTGAGCTGAGCCTTGACCGAGCCGAGCTCCTTCTCGGGGACTCCCTCGCGGATGACCCGCTCGAATTCCTCCAGCGTGAGCGCGACGGCGCGGCGCCCGTGCTCGGGCTGAACGTTCATCCCGGCGCAGAAGATCCCCGCGTCGCGGTAGAAATCGGAGTACGTGTAGATCGAGTAGGCGAGCCCCTCCTGCTCCCGCACGCGCTGGAAGAGCCGCGAGCTCATGCCCCCTCCGAGGAGGGTCGAGAGCACGACGAGCGCGTGGCGGTCTTTGTGCTGCGACGGCACCCCGAGCGCCCCGACGCAGAGATACTGCTGCGCCAGATCCTTCTCGTGGTGGACCACGTCGCGCCCGTTCGACTCGACGCCGTTCGGCTCGGGGGGAATTCCCCGGGAAACGTCCCCGAAACGGAGCGAGACCTGATCCAGGAAGTGCTCCCAGTCGAAGCTTCCCGCGATCGCGATCAGGAGATTCGCGGTGCCGTACCGCCGCGCGTGGTAGCGGGCGACATCCTCCTTGGAGAAGGCCTGCACCGATTCGCGCGTGCCGAGGATCCGGTTCCCGAGGGGGTGGCCGGCCCACACGACGTCCGCGAAGAGATCGTGGATCCGCTCGTCGGGCGTGTCCTCGTAGGCGTGGATCTCGTCCAGGATCACCTTCTTTTCCTTCTCCACGTCGCGGGGGTCGAGCCTGGGATTCAGCACGAGGTCCGCGAGCACTTCCACGGCCAGGTCCAGGTGCTCGTCCAGGGCGCGCGCGTCGAAACAGGTCACCTCGCGCCCGGTGAAGGCGTCGAGATGCCCGCCGACCGATTCCAGGCTCAGGGCCAGCTCATAGGCGTCGCGCGCATGTGTCCCTTTGAACACCATGTGCTCTAGAAAGTGCGACATGCCGGACTCGTCCGGCGACTCGTACCGCGCGCCGACCCGGACCCACACTCCGATCGAGACGGAACGGACGGAGTCGACGTGCTCGCCGATGACGGTCAGACCGGACGGGAGGACTGCCCGGCGGAACCGGGCGCTTTCTTCCAACGGAACCTCCTCATACCAGAACGGAGGCCCGAGGCCTCCGCTGGAACCTGCTTGACTCGCGTACGCTCGGGCCCGCTACCGGCGCGAATGCTCCGGCCTGCGCCGGGGCCGCTCCCCGCCGCCCGGCCGGCCCGAGGATGCCGGCTCGCCGGTGTCCACGTACCCGGGAAGGGCCTGCTTGCGGCTCAGCTTGATCTTCCCTTCGCGGTCGATCCCGATCACCTTGACGAGGACCGTGTCCCCCTCGTTGATCACGTCCTCGACACGCTCGACGCGGTGTGTCTCGAGCTCCGAGATGTGCACCAAGCCGTCCTTCCCGGGCGATATCTCGACGAAGGCGCCGAACGGCACGACGCGGCGCACGGTTCCCGAGTAGATGCGTCCCACCTCGGGATCTTCGGTGATCCCCCTTATGATTTCGCGCGCGCGGTCCCCGTCCGCCCCGCTGAAGGCGGCGATGCGGATCTCGCCCGAATCCTCGATGTCGATCTGGGTCCCCGTCTCGGCGCTGATCTTCTTGATCATCTTGCCGCCGGGTCCGATGACTTCGCGGATCTTGTCCGGGTCAATCATCATGATGTAAATCCGCGGCGCGTAGGGCGAAAGCTCCGCGCGCGGCTTCGAGATCGCCGCTTCCATCTTCTGCAGCACGTGCATCCGCGCGGCCCGGGCCTTCTCGAGCGCGCGCGACATGATGTCCATCGAGAGCCCTTCGATCTTGATGTCCATCTGGAGCGCCGTGATGCCCTCGCGGGTGCCGGTCACCTTGAAGTCCATGTCGCCGAGATGGTCCTCGACGCCAAGGATGTCGGTCAGGATCGCGATGTCCTTCCCTTCCATGATCAGACCCATCGCGATCCCCGCGACATGGGTCTTGATCGGAACGCCCGCGTCCATCAAGGAAAGACTGCCCCCGCACACCGTCGCCATCGACGAGCTGCCGTTTGACTCGAGAATGTCCGAGACGACGCGAATGGTGTAGGGGAAGTCGACGTCTGTGGGAATCAGGGGCTCGATGGCGCGCTCCGCGAGCGCGCCGTGGCCGATCTCGCGCCGGCCGGGCCCACGCATCGGCCGCACCTCGCCGACGCTGAACGGCGGGAAGTTGTAGTGGAGCATGTAGCTCTTCCAGGACTGGCCTTCGAGCTCCTCGACGCGCTGCTCGTCCACTTTCGTTCCGAGCGTTGTCGCGACGAGACTCTGCGTCTGGCCGCGCGTGAAGAGCGCGGACCCGTGGGTGCGCGGCAGCACGCCCACTTCGCACGTGATCGCGCGGATGTCGTCCGGGCCGCGGCCATCCGCGCGTCGCCCGTCTTTCAGAATCCGCCGGCGCAGGTCCTGGCTTTCGATGTGCTCGAGGATCTCGCCGATCTGCTTCTTCATGTCGGGGTGCGACTCCTCGAACTTCGCCAGAGCCTCTTCCTTCACGCGGTCGAGCTCCGCTTGCCGCTCTTCCTTCGTCTGGATCTCGTTCGCCTTGCGGATCCGGTTGCCGAACTCGCGCTCCACCGACGCCTCGAGATCCGGGTCCTTCTGCGGAACCGCGAACTCGCGCTTCGGCTTGCCGATGCGCTTCCGAAGCTCGATCTGGATCTTGTTGAGCTCCACGATGTGCTTGTGCGCGAACTGGAGCGCCTCGATCACCGACGCTTCCGGCACCTCGCGCGCGCCCCCCTCCACCATCACGATGGAGGAGTCGGTGCCCGCCACGACCATGTCCAGCGCGGACTGCTCCAGCTCCTGGAACGTGGGGTTCAGGACGAGCTTCCCATCGACCAGACCGACCCTCACGGCGGAAACCGGTTCCGGGAACGGGATGTCGGAAACCATGAGCGCCACGGAAGCGCCCGTGATGCCCAGGACGTCCGAGTCGTTCGCTTGATCGGAGGACAGGACGGTCGCCGAGATCTGGATCTCGTTCCGGAAGCCGTCCGGAAAGAGCGGACGCAGCGGACGGTCGATCAGGCGGCTGCTCAGGATCTCCTTCTCCGTGGGCCGCCCTTCGCGCTTGAAGAAGCCCCCGGGAATCTTGCCGGCGGCGTACGTCTTCTCGCGGTACTCCACGCTCAGGGGAAAGAAATCCTTGTCGATCGGATACTTGGATGCGACCACGGCGACGAGCACTACCGTATCTCCGTAGCGCACCCACGCCGACCCGGAGGCTTGCTTGGCGACCTTGCCGACTTCGATGCTGAAGGTGCGGCCTCCCAGGTCAAGGCTTACTGTTTCGGGCATTCTCTTCTCCTTCCATCTCTCAATTTCTTCATGACCCATCTGACGCTGCGGTTTGCTCCGCCCAGCGGCCATGGGGCCGGACGAAATGCGCAGGGAGTTTTCGGGGAGTCTTCGGGTGGGCCTGAACGCGAGCGTGCCGCTTGCCCGTGCAGGAGCCTATTTGCGGAGTCCCAGCTCCTTGACCACCAACCGGTAGCGCTCGACGTTGGAGGTTTTCAGATAATCGAGCAGCCTACGCCGTTGACCGACCATTCGGAGCAAGCCGCGGCGACTGTGATGGTCGCGCTTGTGCACTTTGAAGTGCTCCGTAAGGTATTTGATGCGTTCGGTCAGGAGCGCGATCTGGACTTCCGCCGACCCCGAGTCCGTCTCGTGGGTACGGAAGTGATCGATGACTTCGCGCTTCCTCTCTGGTGTCAACGGCACCGGTACACCTCCATGACTTTCCCTCTCTCTGGACGGCCGGACTGTACACCAGAGCCGGATCGGGTTGCAACGGCCAATCTGCGTGGACCCCGGCTACGCGCGGCCACCGGCTCTCGTCACCGAACTCCAGTATTCGGCAGCTCTTGCGCGATCCTGGTCCATGGCCGCCACGAGGGCCTCCGGGGTCTCGAACACCTGGTCCCCGCGAAGTCGCCGCACGAGACTCGTGACGAGCCATTCTCCACGGAGCGAGTCCCGCCCCTGGTGGTCCAGAAGATGCACTTCCACCCGCACGGGACCTGGGCCGAATGTTCCGGCGGTCCCGACGTATGTGAGGCCGTGCCGGGAGAGTCCGAGGAACCGGTTGTCGGAAATATAGATACCCGGCACGGGTAGGAGCTTCTCGGGATGCACTTCGAGGTTCGCCGTGGGATAGCCGAGCTCTTTCCCACGCCCGGCGCCCGACCCGATCCGGCCCCTGAGGGCGTACGGGCGGCCCAGCATCTCCGACGCTTCCTCGACGGAACCCGCCTCGATGAGGCCTCGAAGGGTCGTGCTCGAGAGCTTCCCTCCGCCCTGCTGATACAGGAACGGCACCTCGCGCACCGTGAACCCGCGGCGCTTGCCGAGCGCCTCCAAGTAGGCGCGATCGCCGACCCGGTCGCGTCCCATCCGAAAATCGGGACCGACGATGAGGGCTTTGAGCGGCGCGCCTTGGCCGAGCACGCGGTCCAGGAATCCCTCGGGCGTCAGGGCCTGCACGTCCTTGTCGAAGCGCTCCACGTGGACCCGGTCGACGCCGAGCGCGTGGAGCAGCTCCTCCCGTTCCTCGGGAGGCGTGATCCAGGGACGCGGGGCCGCGCCGCGCACGATCGTGTCGGGGTGCGGATCGAATGTCGTGACCCACGCGATTCCGGAGAATTCCCGCGCGGCATCCACCGTGGCGGCGATCACGTGCTGATGGCCGCGGTGGAGTCCGTCGAAGACGCCGATCGTCATGGCGATCGGGCGCGCGGCGAGCGTCATGGAAACACGCGGAGAAGCGCGAGGGAGCCTTGGTCCCGCGGCGGCTCGGCGAGGGCGAGGAGATCCCCCTCGGGCGTGAAGAGCGCGACCGGCCATCGTGTCTCGTCGGGAGGAACCGGAAACGTCAGCGGCGCGGGCTCGATCCGCTCGCGCGCCACCACCGGGCTCCGGCCGTGCCGGAGCTTGGAGGATTCGTCGTGCGTGAGCGTCGCGCGGGGAAGATGCGGGATCGCATCCGCGGCCGGCTTGGCGCGGGCGCGGAATTCGGGCGCCGCGGTTCCCAGCGTGGGCTCGGGCGAGAGCGCCTCATCGACGAGAAACGGTCCCGTGGCGATCCGGCGCAAGGAGACGAGATGCGCGCCGCATCCCAGCGCTTCGCCGAGATCGTGGGCGAGCGTGCGCACGTAGGTGCCGCGGCTCACCGTGAGATCGAGGGTGACGTCGGG
>Ga0137396_10000733_pt1 | contig 16125 bp, 11 predicted proteins | sample czc16metaG_FD_108284 | JGI IMG/M metagenome (GOLD analysis project Ga0137396, IMG submission 108284) | Vadose zone soil microbial communities from Angelo Coast Range Reserve, California, USA - czcobulk3.16 metaG | ecosystem: Environmental > Terrestrial > Soil > Vadose zone | place: USA...
GCCGCCGCTGATTAGTAGTCCAAACTTCTACGTTACTTCACCTATGTCAGCTCATGAATACTCCGAGATCCAATTCCTGCTGGCCAACAACTTCTGGGGAGTGGATTTCCAGTTCGGCAACAACCCGAACGGAATCCAGATCCGACAGGGCATCGCTCATCTAGTAGACAAGTCATCCTTTGTCAAGAATGATCCGAACGTTGCACCCGGAGGGGTTGCGGTGGACAATCCTGTTCCTCTAAACAACGGAGGACTGCTTGCTCCAAACCCATGCCTCTGGGACACGACTTTTGGCGAATCAGGCGTCAACTGTGTTGTTGGTGCTCCCGGCGGGACAGCGTATCACCTCGCGACTGCGACGGGTGTTAACTTCGTCTGGCAGCCTGCTCTTGGAAGTCTAGACTTCTGCGCTGCTGCCCAGCACTTCATCAACGCTGGTCTCGCCACGGGCAAGGATTCTACGACATGCGTCCTTACGGGAATATCTTCAACTGTCACAACTCACACCGTCAACATCTTTGTGAGAAATGACAGTCCGCCGCGATTCGATCTGGGTAGAAGTCTGGCTCAGGAAATCTGCGCCCTATTCGGTCAGGGTTTTGTCAATAGCTGCTCTCCATACTTGACCGCGACTTACGGCCCACTCACTATATTCCCGGTGTTCTTTGTCTGTAGCGCGACGTGCTGCACCTCAATCTGTCTGAATTGGCATATGTACACCGCTGCTTTCAGCGGTGTCTTTCCGTTCGACCAGAGCCTCTACTTCACCTATAACAGCCGTTTTGTATCTGGATTTTCCTCAGTACAGCCTCCTAATGGGCCATGCTCTAGCCAATCAGTGCCAACCTACAGCCCCGCAAACTACATGTTTCTCTGCAACCCTGCTTACGATGCGCTCAGTTCTCAGATGGGAGTCGCTCCTTGCTTCAACGCTGCAGGGGACCCCACGCCGGGCTCGGTGAATAATGGTCCTGGAGCGACGTGTGCTGGCACCTCTCAACTGTCTGCGATTAGCGCGGGTATACAGACAGAAGACGCATACGGGAAGAATGTGTTCAGCATACCCATCTACGCCATAACTGGGGCACAGTTCGCCTATCTCAGCAACTGGCATGGCGTCATCAATGGGGAGGGCTCAGGCATTCCAAACTTCTTCACCTGGCTCGATGCATACAGCCCCAATCCAACGGTCGCGGGAACGATCCGCCAGGCATTTTCAGAGAACACGAGAAGCTTGAATCCCTACTTGGCCGAGTCCGCTCATGACTTTTACATGGTGCGGAACATCTATGACAGTCTAGCCCTTGAAAACCCGCTCTCTAGCGGCCAGTTCATACAATGGATGACGATATCCGAGGCACAGCTTTCGAATAGTTCGCTGACCTATGTTCCTCCCTCAGGGACGAGTGCTACGTTCCGGTTTGCTTTGAGGAGTGACGTGTTTTTCCATGATGGTCGGCGAGTCAGCTCTTTCGATGTGGCCTTCAGCTATCTTTCGATGATGGCGAGTGGAGTGTTCCAATCCAGCACATTGTCCTCCGTTACCGGCATCACTTTGATCGGTCCAACCCAGTTTGATATCAGCGTAAACAGTGTTGGGCCTTTTGCTCTCAGCCATATTACTGCTCCAACAATTCTCCCTGGACGCAGCTGGTCAAGCGCAGGGAGTGGAGGCTGGGACGCGAGCATGGCGAGTTGCATGGCTATGGGCGCTCATTGTTTCTTGGCTCAGTACAGGCTAGGCCCATCATCATCCAGCGGAACTCCATCGATTGTCTGCACCCCCGTATACTCCTGCGCTTTTCCAGCATCAAACCTGAACGTTGATCCCGCTAAGCTCTCCTTCACGTATGATCCTCTTGCCTCCGGCATACTCATCGGCTCCGGTCAATGGCAATGCATGAGTAGTAGTGGGGTCCTCGGTATAGGGTGCTCCTCGTCGGGAACTCAGAATCCTGGCGGGGGTAGCCCTAGCTATACTCTAACGCGTTTCGGCAGAGGGTTCGCTCCCGGCTCAATGGTGAGCGGCGGGTACTTCCGGAGCAACGGTAACTTGGCTCTACACGCTTGGTCGGGAGATAATGGAGACTTCACTCACGACTTCATCAACCTCGAAGTTGTGTTACGTTGCTATGGACTTCCGGCCCAACCTTTGGGCTCTGTCTCAGGCTGTGGGCACTGGCAGCAGGGAATAGGCGCTAACGGGGGCCCAACGATCATCGGTATCAGCCAGATCAGCATAGTCGCCAGATTTGTAGCGGTCAGCTGGGTCGCGCCCTTCGACTGGCAAATCTCGCCTCCGATTGGAATCGCCCCTTTTCCGTACGTGCTCCATGAGGGGGGGTACATTCTATATCCGGCCGTTGCTGTTGGCTGTCTGCAACCTTACCCGGCCGGCGGGTACGACTGCTAGTATACTAGTGAGTCCGTAAGTGATCAAGAAAAGAGCTGGGCTTCGCAGAGCCCAGATGGGTACCTAGAAGTTTATGGTAGGTGGTGATTCTTCGTCGCTTCTGCGCCTTAGGTAGCCTTTCTTCCATGCTACCGCGCCGAGTCCGATGACCCCTGCAAGCGTTGTTGCACCTACCGTTATTCTGCCTCCGTTCGAGTTGATCCAAGTCAGTTTGATTTCGAAGCTGACTAAGGCTGTAGCGTCGATGGGTCCGTTCTGGTGGGCTTTGGCCAGAACGAGGTAGGTTCCAAGTATTGGTCCAGTGCTGGGTATTATGTAGGTTGCCTTGTAGAGACCGTTGCCAATCGATGTTGCGGTCAGTGTTGTGTTTGTTCCGTCCGGCTTGAAGAGTATGACTTGAAGCTGGACGTTCTGCGATCCGATCGGGGCACCGTTGAAGGTTGTGAGAACGTAGGCCACTGCCGTGTCTCCCGGGAAGTAGATTGTTCCCATGTCGACGCTGACGGCTAGGCTACCAGTTGGGGCTGGTTGAACTGTGAAAACGCCCGAGGCGTGGGCTCCAGAGTACGGGTCGAAGGTGAATATTCCATGGGTGCCCGGCTGGGACAGAGGCACGTCGAAGGTAAATGTGAAGGTTCCGTTGTGGGAGAAGGTGAACCCTACGGACATGTTGTCAAAGTTCACGTAGACTATGCCACTCCCGAAGAAATTGAACGGTTGCGCGGGGAATCCGGAACCCTGGATCAGGACTTTGGTCCCATCGACGCCACTGGTCGGTGATAGTCTGATGACTGGGGCGGGAAGAACGGTTACGGTTCCATCGGTTACGCTGTTGTCGGCTGGCGATGGGTCTACTTCGCCCGCGGGCAGGAATACGCTAGCGGATATCGTATAATTCCCGGGGGCGACCCCGCTAGTGTCCCAGAGAATCTCTACGTAGAAGGTCGAGAAGCAGAACGGGTTCGGTCCGCAGGCCTGGAGGAAGATGCCCTTCAGCGTCTGGATGGGTCGTCCGTTGGCATAGCCTGTTACACTGACGGTTTCATTGTGCGACCCCGTATTCGTAAGTTCCACTTGGATCCCCACGGTTTGCGTAGAGACAACTTTCGTTGATTGCGCAAAGACCTCGATTATTCCCACGTCATGAGCTGGTCGAGGTCCAACAGATATGGTAGTGGTCTTGGAGCCGGAGAGCCCGCTAGTGTCCGAGACGGTCAAGGTTACGGTGTAATTTCCGGGGCTGTTGTAGATATGATTGTTAAATTCGCCGAAGCCTATGAAGCCGTCGCCGAAGAACCATGTCCAGGAAACAACTGAGCCGTCAGGATCGACGCTGGCTGATCCATCGAAGCTAATGCTCTGTCCTACGACAGGGTTGCTCGGCGAGAAGGTGAAGTTTGCCGTGGGGTGCTCGTCTGGAGGTGCTACGACTTGCAACGATACACTGAAGAAATGCGCTTTTCCTCCTCCGAAGCCAGACAGAGATATCGTGTAGAACAGTCCGGGGGTGAGTACCGAGGTTGTTACGAGTAGTGTTGCCGTCCTATTTCCGTTTGCGGGAAGGACGATTGACGACGGAGTCAGTCTTGCTGAAGGTAAATTGGGGGTCAATGGTGAAACTGATGCGGTGAGGTTGACTGTCGCTGAGAATCCATTGAGGCTTGTCAGAATGACAGTGTAAGATGTGTTGGCCCCTGCAGGGAGGGTTGTGAAGGAGGGAATGACGGTGATAGTGAAGTCAGGTGAAGGTGGTGGCGTTACGGCTAAGACTATCACATTCATGTAGGCTGACTGTCTGATGCTTCCACTTGTTCCGATCACGTTGACAAAGTAGAGTCCAGGATTAGTTGTACTGACCGCGGCGAGTGTTAGCGTGAAAGTCACCACCTGGTTTGGACCCATTGTCAAGCTAGTCCGGTTCAGGAATAGTGAGAGACCAACCGGGAATACTGTGGTTGTGAGGTTAATGGTTCCATTGAACAGGGAGTTGGTGCTGGCCTGGATGACGGTCGAGTTCGAGAACCCCTGAGGCACGAGTACTGTGGATAGGGTTTGTTGCTTCAATTCGAAAGCGGGTAACGGGGTGATATGCAAATGAACTGTGACTGGGTGAGAAATTGATCCACTTGTTGCAGTGAATGTCACGTTGACGAAGCCAAGGGGCGTGTTGAAAGCTGCAGTGGCAACTAGGAAGGCGTTGCCGAATCCACCACTAGGCAGGACGATATTGGTGGTCCACCTTTCTTGTAGACCGGCTGGATTCCCAGTGATGTTTGTGAATATGATCATTATTGTGCCCGAGAATCCGCCAATGCTAATTGCGGTAAATGTCGTATTTCCAGAAGTGCCTTGTCCAAAGGATACGGTTGTCGGATTTGCGGAAAACTGAAAGTCAGGAGTCGGAGGCGCAGACGTCACCATGACTCTCACAGCGGTCGAGCTTGTGAGAGCGCCGCTCTTAGCTGAGACGGTAACGTTGTAGATGCCCGTTGCTAGTGTTGACCCAGTTGTCACCGTGAGCGTTGTAAAGTTCTGCCCGCTCGGAGGGAGAAGTAACGAACTGATCCCGAGGAGAACAGTAGGTCCTGCAGGGGTTACGGAGGTGCTTAGTGTAACAAGTCCAGTGAAGTTATTCAAGCTAGTTGCGAAAATCTGTGAATTGCCGGCCGTTCCTCGGATTATCGATAGGATCGCGGGATTTGCACTGATCGTGAAGGTTGGGACGCCGGGCAAGTTGCTGAAGATGGCTGTCTGAATGGTCTCTGGAACCGCTGTTATTCCCCCGTTGGTTACCGTCACGCACACTCCTCCACTGACGCTGGTCCCGGAACATCCTACCTGGAAAACCAGAGGAGTACTCGAGCTTGTCCCGGTGATATTGTAGATTGCGGTGAAAAGAAGTCCGGTCGCAGGGCTGAAAGAAATGGAGCCTGCGACGGCGAGATGGAGAGTGCTAACACTGTCAGTTTGCAAGCATCTCGGACCAACTCGCAAGACTCCCCCCACGCACTCTTCTACAATTGTCGTTGACCCGATCAAGACGCCGCCTGTGAGATCTATTCCCGCTGGTTTGAGAATAGTGTGGTTTGTGAGGAGCGTGATGTCGAACCCGTTGATCGCAGTAGAATTGCTGATGACTACAGCCACACGAAATTGTGTGCTATTGAGAGGCCGTGCTAGTATGGGAGGAGCCAAAGGGCATGACGTGGCCCCATTGGAGGCAATGCATACGACGCCCGAAGAACTTGCGTAGGCTCGACTCATGAGCGCGGGTGCCACCATTACGCTTGCAAGGATTAGAATCTGAGTTAGGGTCACAATCTTCGCTTTCTTCAATATCATCAGACCTTCTAGGTAGGGGATCGTGAAAAAGGAGTAGTCGAATTAAACTTTTGCATCCAAAAGGCGCTATCTCTGCATGAAGAGTATCGCTGAGGATAGCCGGAGGAGGCTCCGTGAACCTGTTGGGCCCTACCTACTCGATAGGTCAGGATTTGCTCGAGGGTTCTGCCAGTTGAAACACCTCGTGAATGGCTCGAATGGCGTCCGGGCCTCTGGCTTCAGGCACGATGAATGATACATTGTATTCAGAAGATCCTTGCGCAACCATGCGGACGTTGATTTTTTTCCGCGCTACCGCCCCGAATATTCTTGCAGCGACTCCAGGCGTCCCCTTCATTCCTGAACCGACGACGGCTATTATGCAAGCATCTCTCTCGGCCGCAACTTTCTCGACAAATCCTTGACCGAGAAGTGCAAGTTGTAACGCCCTAACGGCCCTTTCGATATCCTTCCTGGCAATAACACAAGATATCGTGGCTTCTGAGGAACCTTGGGAGATCATCATTACATTTATGTTGTTCTCGCCGAAAGTCTGAAAGACCTTTGCTGCGACGCCGGGGGCTCCCATCATCCCAGTGCCGCTGACAGTGACAATTCCGACAGTCGGAATTATCGAGATCGCCCTTACGACTATTCCTGATTTATCTCTCCCATCAGCGGAGACCAGAGTTCCTGCTTTGCTGGGTCTAGAGGAGTTTTTGATGCGGACTGGGATCCCCTTTTGGACTGCTGGTTGGAGAGCTCGGGGATGCATCATTTTCGCTCCGAAGTATGACAATTCAAGCGCCTCCCCAAATGAGACATTCGACAGGACCCTCGCGTCCTTGACAATGCGCGGGTCTGCCGTCATCAATCCGTCGACATCTGTCCAGATCCAGATTTCGTCCGCACCCAGGGCTGCCCCTAACAGGCTAGCTGTAAGGTCAGATCCGCCTCGTCCCAAGGTTGTAACGGTCCCGTCAACTGTAGCTCCGATAAACCCAGTCACTACCGGGATCTCTTTCCGGACTAGACAAGGCTCTAGGAATTGACGAATCTGGTGGTAGCTTATCTCGGCTAGTGGCTTGGCTTCCCCAAAGTTCTCGTCGGTTGTTATTCCCGCTTCGGCTCCGGTAAATGCTCGGGCCTTGAGTCCCTGACTCTGTAGTGCGGCTGCAAAGTTCTGGGTTGCGAGGCGTTCACCGAAAGAGAGGAGATAGTCCCTGCTTCGCTGAGTCAGTTCTTTGAGATGGGCTATTCCTTCGGCGGTTCTTTCCAGATCAAGATTCAACTCATCGATTCTATCGATGAGTTGCTTTACGCTGCCTCGGGACGAAACGTTTCGGCCGGTGTTAGAGTGAAAGGTTTGTAGTTTTGAGAGTATGCTCCTAGCTTTCGACAATTCTCCTCTCTGCGCTTTTTCTCCCATCTCCAGGAGCTTGTCAGTCACGTCATCCATTGCAGAGGCTACAACTACGATCTTGTTACTAGTGGAGAATCGCTGGACTATTCGTGCTGCGTTCTTGATTCTCGACGCGTTAGCTAACGACGATCCGCCAAACTTCATTACCAGCTTCAAGAGTTCATCCTCCTAGACCGAGTAGTCGCTTCTGATGTCGACTAGGTCTCGTATGATGGCGCTTGCTGTCTGCTCTCCGCCAGCTCCATGGCCGATGAGCGTCATGTCACCCGCGTGTTCGGTTGAGAATGTTAGAGCGTTCAGGGTATCTGGTACGCATGTAGGATCGTTGGCGTTGACTTCTTCAGGTCTCACGGAGGCTTTTGTTTCGTTCAATCGCCCGATGAGTTTGACTCTCGCATTGGAGTGGCTTGCATGTTCAAGTTTTTCTCGGGTAATTTTCGATATTCCGGTTATCTCCAAGTCTCCTAGGCTTATTCGCTGTTTCATCACCCAGTTTGCGATGATGACTATCTTTGCGGCTGTATCGAGGCCTTCCACGTCGTTGGTGGGGTCTCTTTCGGCGTAGCCCTTCTTTTGTGCCTCAGCGAGGGCCCTCTGATATTCGATCGACTCGTCCTCCATTCTAGTCAGAATGTAGTTCGTGGTTCCATTGAGTATTCCATGAACACCAATAATTTTCTCCCCAGGCAAGCACTTGGATGCGAAGCTGAGGAAGGGGGTGCCTCCTCCAACCGTTCCGCTGAAGCGAAGCTGCAGCTTCTTGTGACCTGCCATCTCCAGCAAGGCGGGCATCGCTAAGGCCAATGGTCCTTTGTTGGCTGTGACTACATGTTTTCCACTGGTTAGGCCTTGTTTGATGTTTGACATTCCCGGCTCTCCATTCTTGAAGTTCGATGGGGTAGTCTCCACCACTACCTCCGCTTCTTCTTCAGTGATGGCTCGCGAGCTGGCGGTTCTCGCTAGGCCTCTCCGCGGATATTTTTCGACTGTCCCGTACTTCTCTTTGGTCCGAAGAGCCAAGGCAAGGTCCAGACCATTGTTGTCTCGGCATAGCCCCTGGCTGTCGATTATCGTCGTGACTTGGGGTTCGAATCCGTAGGTTTTGATAAGCCAGTCCCTCTCCGTGATCAACAGTCTGGCCAGTGATCTGCCTACGTTTCCGAAGCCAACTAGGATTATTCTCAAAGGACCTGCTCGAGGCGCCTGATCCAGTTTGGCTCAGTAATCTTCAGATTGTAACTTTCAGTCCGCCGCAGACGATCGGCAATCGAGGGATCCTTCAAACCATGTCCGGTCGTAACACAGACAACAACATCGGAACGGTCTAGCTCACCCCCTTCTCGTATCTTCTTGAGCCCGGCTATGGAAGCGGCGCTCGCGGGCTCGACAAAGATTCCTTCTTTCGCTGCCAGATCCTTCTGGGCTGTTAGAATCTCACGGTCAGAAACCGTTTCAGCTGTTCCTTCAGATTCGTTGATTGCTCGGAGTACCTTGGTCCAGTTGACAGGTGAACCTATTCTGATAGCCGTGGCGAGAGTCTGAGGATTAACAACCGGTGTAATTCTGTCCTGTCTCCTCTTAACCGCGTTGGCGATGGGTGCAGCCTTTTCGGCCTGGATCCCGTTCATCCTCGGTCTTCTGGTCACAATTCCCAGATCGTAGAATTCATTGAAGCCTTTCCAAATAGCGCTGATATTGCCACCATTGCCGACCGGTAGCACGAGAGCGTCAGGAGCTTTGTTAGTCAGTTGGTCGCAGACCTCGTAAGCGAGAGTTTTCTGTCCTTCCAGTCGGAACGGGTTGAGCGAGTTCATCATGTAGAAGCCCTTCCGATGCTCCGTTAGTTCGATGACCGATGCCATGGCCTGGTCAAAGTCGCCGTTGATCTGAAAGATTCTAGCTCCATGTATGATAACCTGAAGCATCTTGCCTCTGGCCACTTTTCCTGCGGGGACGAACACAATGCACTCCAGTCCTGCCTTCGCGGAGTAGGCTGCGAGAGAAGCGGCGGTATTCCCGGTGGAAGCACACACCAATTTTCTTTTTCGTAGCTCTCGAGCCTTGGATATCGCCACCGTCATGCCCCGGTCTTTGAAAGACCCGGTAGGGTTTTCTCCCTCATTCTTCACGTAGAGATACTTGAGTCCAAGCTCTCGGCCTAGCCGCTCGCAACGGTGAAGACCTGTTCCACCCTCGTTTAGAGAAGTGATGAATCGATCATCATCAATCGGAAGGATTTCTCGATATTTCCAGACGCCAAGCGATCTGTTCTTCCATGGAATCCTCCTTGGAGAGATGTCGAAGGTTATCTCAAGCAGACCTCCGCATTTTCTGCACACGTGATCAGTTGTCCGCGCGGGATAATCGGTATGGCAGTTGAAGCATCTGAGGCTGTAACGCCAGGGCACGCTAGCTTGCCTCGATAATTGTCGCACCTCGAGCGGGGTGAGCGACGAACACGGTGGACCGAACGTTGCTCTCTGCAAAACCTCTGAGCATAACACGTCCGATAAGTCTGGGATCATGATTTTTGCGATCAACGATGGCGATCACACTGGGTCCGGCGCCGCTGATGGATACTCCCGCTGCACCAGCTTCTAGCGCTGCTCTCTTTACCCGGCTGAATCCGGGAATCAAGCGTTCTCGGTATGGCTCGGCGATCTCGTCTTCCATTCCGGTCCCGATCATCTGAATATCGCCTTTGGCAAATCCGGCAACAATTGCTGAGGCCCGACCGATGTTCAGTGTTGCCTTCTTGACGTCGATATCTGCTGGGATTATCTTACGCGCATTTCTGGTCTTGTTCCGTCTAACGGCGAGTTGTGGAGTGATAACTACGATCGTTAGGTCTCGAGGCGGCTTGAGAGATACTACTCTTATGGGGCTATCGTAGACGATTGCGAATCCACCGAGAATAGAAGCGGCAACATTATCGGCGTGGGCAGAACCGGCGACTGCCTTCTCTCCCAGACTGGCAATTCGGACTAGCTCATCGTTTGAGAGCTTTAGGCCAAGAAGGTGATCGAGAGTCTTAGTGACTGCCGCCGCAGTTGCCCCGCTACTTCCAAGTCCCAAGCCTTGAGGCACACTTTTCTCAATGGATATCTCAAGTCCACTCTTCAGTCCGGCCTTTCTGAGCATAGCGATTGCCGGAGGGCCTGCTGAGTTCCTGTTTGCCTCTCTCGGGATACCACGACCAAGTGTTCCCTTGAGAAATATTCTCACCTGTCCACCTGAAGTCAGACGGACCCTAACTTTGTCCGCGAATTTGTCGAGTGCAAGTCCAAAGACATCGAAGCCTGCCCCGAGGTTTGCTGTTGAACAGAATGCCTTTCCAAGTGCACTTTGTGGGCTTTTCTTCATCGTGAAACAGGGGTAATTGCGAGATCTTGGATGAATAAAAGCGGGGTCGTACTCGGCGAGGATGATTTTCCCCTGTGAACCGTCGGGATATTCCTACTGAAGCCTTATGAGTGGAGCAATTTCGTGACACTTAATATCAGAATTCTCGGGTTCCTGTTATTCACCGAAGATCACTTTTCCGAAGTCAAACGCAGGATCCCATCAGTTCTAAATCATCTTGAATTCGACCTGGGGTATATCAGCACGAATTATGCTTCCGACGCTGCCATCGATGATGGCGCTGTAGCTCTTCCCTTTGTACACATATTGGGCGAACCAGAGCGGCGCATGCAGATAGGTAGGGTTGTTAACACTGAAGCTAGTGTCGAACTGGGTTAGTTGATCAACCTCCTGTTTCAGAAGGAATCGTTGATTATCCTCAACCTCATTCTTCGCTCGCATGACCGCCTCATTGCTGTCTAGCTCACTGTTCAGAAACTTGGCCTGAGGTTCTATCTTAGTGAAGTCGAAGGCTATCTTTCCTTCGGCAGGGACTTTGTAGTCTCGGGTTGGAAATTCAGCTGCCTTCCTTCCTAGTACTAGCCAGTCGTACTCGTTCTGGAGTGTCCCCTTTCTCGGCGTCGGGGGTGACATTCTTTCAAGCATTCCCTCGTAGGTGCTAGTGGCAGTGAGAGACACTAGCCAGAAGGGAAGGTATCTGAGCTCTAACAGCGTGAGTTTGCTCTTTTTGGCGAGGTCTCCCGGTTTCATGAATCCTGACCTCATCCAGTCTTGCAGACCCTGGGTAATTCTCGTGTTGTCTAGGTTGTTTACTATGAGACTGTGTTCAAGTTGGAATGGAGCGTCGGCGCCCACCACTGAGGTGTAGCCGCAGTATCTGCAGGTAGCTACCAGCTCTCCAGGCGAGAGGTTGAGTTGGGCTCCGCAGTTTGGGCATTTGATCTCTGAAACGATCTGGGACATGGTCGCAGTTTTCCTTGGGTTCTAGGATAGAATTAAAGAAGGGCCGGATTAAGTTCTCTAGGATCGGGAATGAATCGTGGCGAGTGGACTGGGCGCGTTGAAGCGGACGATGGGTTTCACGATCATACTAGTCTTCGCTATCTTTCTGGGTCTTCTAACAATTATTTCCGTCTTCTTCCTTGATCCCACTACTGGCCTCATCTTCGGCCTTGTGGAAGCCTTCTTCATAATCCTGCTGCAGTATCTGATAGGTCCCGTAATCGTTCGGGCTACCAGTCGACTCCACTATCTATCTCCAGGAGAAAATCGATGGCTGGAAGCCAAGGTCTCACAAATGGCCTCAACGTCAGGCATCCCGATGCCGCGATTGGCCGTTTCGCCGGACCCTACTCCTAATGCCTTCGTATTTGGCCGGACCCAGAAGAGCGCCACGCTAGCAGTTCATCAGGGACTGCTTCAAAGGTTGAATGAAGATGAGATTGAGGGAGTTATTGCGCACGAGCTCGGTCATGTGAAGCATCGTGACTTTATCGTCGTCACCATGATCTCTGCGATACCCCTAGTCGCGTACCTGATTGCTCGCTCTGTGCTCTGGGGGGGCTACGTTAGCGGTATGGGTGGTCGCGGGTCCAATCGGAATAATAGTGCTAGGGCACTGATAGTCATCGCCGTCGTGGCGTACGTCGTCTACATCCTAACAACATTGCTCGCTTTGAGACTAACACGGCTCAGAGAAAGCTACGCCGACGCTTATTCCGCCTACCTGACCAGACAGCCTAGAGAGCTTGAGAGTGCTCTGGTCAAGATCGCTTACGGCCTGTCTCTAGCTCCTGGCGAGCCACACGGGGCTCGCGCCTTCTTCATCGAAGACCCGGCCCAGGCAAAGCAGGATGTGGCACAAATCATGGATCAGAAGTCAAAGTATGACTTGGACCATGATGGTGTCCTCAGCGAGCGCGAGTTGGAGATGGCTATGGAGACTGAGGCAAAGTCGAACTGGAAGAAGGCAGCCCAGCTCTTCATGACCCACCCGCCCACTTACAAGCGGATTCTCATGTTGCGAGAGATAGAGCAGGAAATGAACACTGGCACCTTTCAAGAGTCAACGATCTACAATCACGTCTGAACACGCCATCGCTACACGGAGGGAGCCACAACAGAACTATAAACAGGGAAACTGTCTGGTCTACTGATTCAATATGAATCGGGTTCCCTGGGCGCCTCTTAATGCCAGCGCATTTCTAATAATTCTCGGAAGTCTCATTCTTGTATCGCTCCTCACGGGGCTGAACATTTTCGCCGTCTTTCCCTTGGTCTTTACTTTCTTCGGAGCGTGGATGATCGTTGAAGCATTCGTTTTCCAGCCCGCAAACGCGTATGCGCCGCCCAGGTCAATGGTGATAGGCTGGGGTGCCCTAATCACCGGTTTCGGGGTTCTTTTGCTCGTCTTATACGCCGCTGCTCAACTGTTGCCTATCGTTTTCGCTGTGATCCTAGTCGTCGTGGGAATAGCCGGTGTCGGCTACAGTTTCAGAAGGTCCGGTCCCACCACCCCGAAGACCTCCACACCCTAGCCCGTGTTTGATGCAAAAGCCCGGTATGTCCGAGGCCTCTTCGCAAAAGTCCCGTTGGAATACGATATTCTGCTTAGCCTCCTTTCATTCCTACAGGACAAGCGCTGGCGAGCGTACGTTGTGAACCGAGTAAGACCCTCGAAAGATCAGCGTATCCTTGATGTGGCAACAGGGACTGGACTTTTGGCCGCAGATTTCGCAAGGGTCGTCTCTCGGACTGGATTTGTCGTCGGAGTGGACCTTACTCTTTCAATGTTGAAAACTGCTCGGTGGAGGTTGCAAGCGAAGGGCTTGGGAGAAAGGGTCGACTGGGTGTTGGCCCGCGCTGAGAGTCTTCCCTTTCGAGATGATTGCTTTGGATCCGCTTCTATCAGTCTCGCCCTAAGAAATGTTTCCAACGCCCAGCTGACTTTTCGGGAAATGTCTCGGGCCACGAGCCCTGGCGGAATTGTGATATCCTTAGACTTTGCTCGTCCAAACAATCGCCTGTTCCAGGTCTTTTACTACGACTATCTACTCGGACTCTTCCCATTCTTCGGCCGAATGGTATCAAGGGCTTGGGGCAGGACATTGTCCTACCTTGGTCGCTCGATCTTGAAAGCAAGAACTGGAGAACAGATCGCGAACCTATTGAGCGAGGAGGGCCTTATTGACGCAGTGTCTGTTCCCTTGACCGCTGGAATTGTTTGTGCCGTCTACGCGAAGAAGCAATAGTACTTTGCACATGTTTGACGCGATTATCAAGCGCTTCAGATGAGGATTTTGGTGTTGATTACTGAAAGCGGTTGTTACCCCGAATCGAGAATCCGGTGAAGCCTGCTGGAGTAGTCTACGGTGTACTCAGGGAGCCTGGGGGGAAAATAAAGCGATACTCCCTCACAGCAGCGAAAGTAAAACTTAAGTGTGATACTCCAAGGGAAATTCTGAAAAATTCGAGTGAAATCTCTTGAAAAGAATATCAGTCGTTTTCGCGACTTCGCTACTCGTGATCGGGTCCATGTTCGGAATCTTAGCTGCAAATCCGCCGGCTCACGGACAGTTTACTGGCACAGTCTGCCTCATCAACCCTGGCGATACGTCATGTCCCTCAAGTCCCGCTTCCGTCATAGGAACTGTGGGTACTCAGCTGAGGGTCTCCGTGTTCATTCAAACCTCTGACGGCTTCAACGCCTTCGACATTACACTCCTAGCGGATCATACGATTCTCAAGCCGGCAGGCGCGGACCTCACTGGAACAGTACTGCCAGGACCACAGACCATCCTAGCGAAGTGCATCGGTGGAGTCCTAGTACAAGGATCGCGGTGTGCCCCCACCGACACTGTTGACACAGTTCATCTTGCCGCTGTCGAATGTCTCGGTTGCCCCCTCACTCCCACACCGACTACCGGTCTCCTCTTCACGGCTATCTACAATGTAACCGCCCCAAGTTCCGGCATTCCACTTGGATTCCAAACCGGTTGCCCCACCCCCACGAGTGTCGGTACTTCCAGCACATGCGTCACACTTGCAAATGGGACACTAAACCCCGTCCCAGAGAATGTTCAGACGGCCGTCTTCAGTACCGCAAACTTCGCGATGGCTGCCAACCCGACCAGTCTCACCATCTCCCGAGGAGCTCAAATGATTTCCACGATCACACTCAGCAGCCTGAACGGGTTCAGCGGGACCGTCAGCCTCTCAACCAGCATCGCACCCACGACACACCGTCCGCCAACAACTAGTCTGAGCGGCAACACCGTGACCCTTGCATCTGGAGGAAGCGCTTCAGTCATCCTGACAGTGTCTACAACCAAGACCACTAGTACGGGTCCCTATACCGTCACGGTGACTGGAACCAGCGGTTCCATAACGCACGCTGTTCTTGTCAGCGTAACAGTAACACGATAAACGCTGTATTTCGGGTCCATCCCCTTCTCCCTTTTTGTCGCCTCTATCGGAGATGATTTCGGCGGTTGTGGGTAGCGCAGACGGATTGGACACGATCGCCACTTTTCATTTGTGTACCCTTTTTTCTGGGTCTATTTCCAGTCCGAAATCTACGATATTTACATTTAGTACTCGGCAATTTTCTTTGAACCGGTAAGCCGTCAGGTTGTGCCGGTGAGAGCAGAAAGAACTCCGCTAACGAAGAAGATGAGCCCGAAGGAGAGAAGAACGATTCCCGCTATCAGATCCAACAACCATCTAGGTACTCGCATAAGATAGTCGTACGAGACTGCTGATACAGCGACCAGGACAGCGAGGCTTACGACTGCACCAATCAGCGTCCACTGGATATTGAAAGCCCCGGCCGCGGCTAAGACGAGGCTCGCTTCGAAGCCTTCAGTGAGAGTAATCGTGAGGACTGGCAACGAGTTGGGAATAGAGAAGCGGATCGGCTGAGCCGGGTCCGTCGCTCCTTCGCGCTGGAGGTCCTTGTCAATGACCTCCTTTCCCATTCGCGCCATTTTCTCTCTGAATGACTTGTGCCTAATTGCGTATTTGACGAAGCCACGGAGGAACCTGCTTGAGAAGTAGAAGAGGACAATTGCAGTTGCGAAGTCAATGATGATTGCCGGGAGCAGAAGGAAGATCCGCCATACGACGAGAAAGGTTACGATGGAGCCCAGTCCCCCAGCAATGACTCCAAACAGAATGTTATTCCTGCCAAGTTGCTTTATCGTAGCAAGGGAGAGAATAGCGACTTCGCTTCCTTCAATTAGGATAGCCTTGAATGCGAGGAGAAAGGATCCGATGATGACGACCGTTGGATCAGTCATTCTTCTTTCGATCCATGTTATCCGTCGGATGTCGTGGGTCCGATTCAAAAGCGTCCGTCTTTAGTGTTTCTTCGGCCTGCGGAATGACGGTTCGGTTCGTATCTCGTCTCAAGGTTAAAGCCTCGTTTCCGATCTAGTGTCGAAAGCAGTTGCCGAAGGTATCTCCTGCCAAATTGAAGATTGCAGTTGACTTGGACGGAGTCTTGGCTGAGTCAATGCTTGTCTGGTGTGAGCGAGCGAACAAAGAGTTCGGCACACGATTGAGGATGGAGGACATTGACAGTTGGTCTTGGTGGAAGAGGACTCCA
>Ga0137396_10000737_pt1 | contig 16109 bp, 15 predicted proteins | sample czc16metaG_FD_108284 | JGI IMG/M metagenome (GOLD analysis project Ga0137396, IMG submission 108284) | Vadose zone soil microbial communities from Angelo Coast Range Reserve, California, USA - czcobulk3.16 metaG | ecosystem: Environmental > Terrestrial > Soil > Vadose zone | place: USA...
CCCGAGAACGACGAGGAGAAGGACAAGGCCCTGCTGGCCGAGATGAAGGCCCTCACCCTGCAAGGCCTGAAGAAAGGAACCCAGGTCGACGAGGTCCGAAAGGGCGAGGCCGAATCTCGTCCTTAAAGCTCTCCGCCCACACCTTGTTTTCCTAGGCTCGTCGAAGCGTTCTCGCTCAAAGAATCGACCGGCCGTGTCTACGGGTCCTCAGCTCGATGCTACGATCGGCAATGACAACCGTCCCAACGTCGACCCGATCCCCTCACGGTGCATTCGCTTCCGGCGTGCTGAGAAGCATCGAGAGAAAACTCAGGCTTCGAGTGAGGTTCTATGCCTCGTGAGGGAAAGTCGCGGCGAAGCTCAAATCCGACGTGGAGAACAGACGAGGGCGACGTTGAGAAGGCCGTCCTCGGAGGTCGAGTTCAGGGAAAAGATCGCCTCGGGCTCTCTGTGAGGGAATTGTGGCGGAGAAGGAATTCTTGCGCGGCCGGCGCAGGAATTGGACCGACTCACCTGAGTGGAGGGCCAGAAGTTGGCGCAGTAACGGAAGATAGCTCAATGGCCGCTCGAGGATCGAATCCCGTCGCCGCACGATGCAACCTTGTTTAAGGTTGCACTTTACGATGATGAAGTTTCGTTCGTCGTCCCGGACGATTGCGACGCGTTGGGCTTCGTCGGCGTTCAGTTCCTTCACCAGCAACGTCGAATGCTCCGCGATCCTTCGCTGCACGTATCCCTCGTTGTGTTCTCTGAGGAGTTTGCTCAACTCATTCGCTTTGCGATTCACGCCTCCGAATTGGTCCCGCATTGAGATATTTCGGCTGCGCTGAGCGATTTTCGCGATCGGCGGTAGGACTTCTTGTGCGACCTGGGAAGCCTTTTCATGTAGAGGCTTTCGGACCCGCTCAGGAATGTAGTCCCCCGTTCGAAGGAACGGATCCAGTGCGGTTTCGATATGTCCAAGATCTTCCGCCGCGCGCTGCAGCGAGGCGTGAGCGTGTTCGATCTTTCTCTTACGGTACCAAAAGACGGCCGCAATCGCGATGACCGCGACTAGCACACCAAGGACCGGCAACAAGAGGTCCAATCGCGCCCCCCGAACGAACGCGGCTCAAACCGCGAACGGAGGTAAAAATCCTCACCCGGAAAATCACTTGGGGCGAGCACTCATCGCATCTGAGCCTCGTAGTCCACCACGCCTCGGCGGATGCAACCTTAAATAAGGTTGCACACCAAAGCCGCCGACGAGATTTGCGAAAAGGGCCATCGGTTAGGTAAACGCTCTCGACATTAGGACACGCGCACGTACAGGTGGAGCTTCCGGTACGCACTTGAGAAGTTCCCGTCCTTGAAGAGAAGGAATTGGATCTTCCAGAGGCCGAGGAAGCGGATGGAGAACGTGTATGGCTGCGTCCAGTTCGCTCCCGCCACGAGGGTGACGTTGAACCAGGACCAGGTCGTGCGATTCAGCTCCACGGTCTCGTTCGCCTTTGCGGTCGTGTTGTAGACGATTCGCACGCCGACGAGATCGATGCGATCCGCGTAGTTCACCGATGCGGCCTCGTGGTTCACGATGCCGAGGAGGACGGACCCGGGCTGGGAGACGTTGAGTTTCGTGGGGTAGCCGCTCGCGTTGCCTCCGGGGCCGAGGATGTAGAACTCGGTGAAACCGTGTCCCGGAGGCGGCGTCATGACGACGTAGGCTAGGGTTCCGCCAGCGATGACGACGCTTGCGGCGAGGGCGACCGTCAGACCCTTATCGACCGCATCATACTGCTTCCAGTCCGGCATCGCTAGATTCGAGGTGAAGGAGAGCCGCTGGCCCCGGGGAAGCTTCATCCGGCGCCAATAAGCGACGTACCCAACGCCAAGGGTGAAAACCATGAGGGCGACTACAATCGAGCCGAACCGGATTCCCCACGGCGTGAAGTTCAGAAGGAGGCCGATGAGCGGTACGACCGCGAAGCTCAGGCCGAAGGACAGGGTGATTCGCTCGATCCAGTCAATCTCCGATTTCTCTGTCGAGGAGCCTGGAAATAGGGCCGCCAGAGTGACGTATCCCGGGCTGAAGAGCACGAGGAAAATTGCTAGGATATTGCCGATGTCGAAGACGAGGAGGATAGCGGCGATGGAAGAGGTGTAACTCATCGCCACGTACAGATCCCAGGGCTTCTCCTGAAAATGCAATCGCACTAAAGAACCTCCTCCTAGCGCAAACGGGCGCATCGCTTAACGGTTTTCCCAGCCTGGGCCGTCATCCACGCCCTGATAGGTAGGGGCGAAGGCAGGGATACGAAGGGATCTCCAAATCCGGGCCCTGATGATCTTCGAGAGAGCATGTAAGAATGCGTTGTTCGGCACTATGGGACGAAACTTGGGGTCCTCCAGCTCGGCTAGGTCTTGCGTGCAATGAGGTAGATGTTCTCGCCACGGCTCCATGGCAAGAATGGTTTCAGACGCATGGCAATCAGGTTCGTTCCCTGGAAAAGTAGCTTTTCCGGACGGTTGTCTGCGGCGGATAGGTAGGGCGGATCCCAGAGCAGATCTGTACCCACCTCGGTGATGAGGAAACCGCAATTCTCGAAACGCTCGTGCCAGGTCTCAAGATCCCCGATCGAAACGTGGCTGGGATCGCGAAAGCCGAACCATCTGTCACCCTTGAGCCATAGGCCTAACGAATCTGGGTTTGGGGTGCGAACAAGCAGAAAACCTCCCCGTTTCAAGACCCGGCACGTTTCCAAAAGGCACGTTTCCGGATTTGGGAGATGCTCCATTACATCGAGGCAAGTCGCATAGTCGACGGAGTCGTTCCGGAGAGGCATTGCCTCCCCGGCTCCAATCCACTTCCTGCTGATCCGATCAGGAACAGATCTGACCGCGCGTTCGCTCCCGTCGAACGCGGCGACAATGAAATATGCTGATGCCTCGCGAGCAAATGCTCCTGTGCCGCAGCCAATGTCCACCAGTGTGCCTCGTTGCCATTTTCCTCCAAGGTATCTTACGAGTTCTCTTGACGCGATCGGGTCAGCGAACTTGGTATCCGAATTCGCGTTTCGTCCATATACATGGTCGAAGTACTCCTTGCTCGAGCAGGCCGCGTGCTGACTGGTCTCCATTTTGGCATTCAGGTGCGCACCCTCCTCAAGGTCGCACAAGCCGGAATATCGGTCCCCAATGAGTTGCGAGTGACGTGGAATATCACGATCCAAGAGAGCAATCGTTTAGGGGATCGGTCGAGGCCGGCTCTTTGGAATGGACATTCCGCGCCAGGGTTCGACTCCGCTTACGAGGCAAGGGTAGAATAGAGACCTCAACTCCCCACATACCCCCAAACATCTCCATCGTCGTACACACAAGACGGTGCACTCGAAGCAGAGAGCTGATACCAAAAGACCTGAGGCAGATTCTGGTAGTAGGATAGGGAAGGCTCCGATTTCACCAGGATTGGCTCCTCTTGGAGCGAACTCCTTATTAGCAATAAGTCATGCTGAGTTAGATTGAACGGGGTGAAGTCGGGTATGAGCATCGTCCGCTGTCCCTTGAAACCGTACCAATCAGTGAGTACAAGTTCCATGTAGTGACTGTCGGCAATCACCTTCATGTTGATCGGCAAGTTTGAGAGGAATGTTGGTGCTTGGATTTCGGCATCTGTGAAGTAGTTGCGAACTTGATAGATCTGGCCGTAGGTCGGTCGCGTCACGTTGCCAAGTGGATTTGAAATCATCACGATTACGAAGAGCCCGACAACAAGGCTGCAGGTAACTTTCCCGCGAATTTCCCGTAGATGGTGACGCAAGTATACAATCGGGACCGCGCTTGTCATGGCGGCGAAAATGTAGCCGAAGATGAACCATCTGTCTGGTAGAAAAATCGATTGCCCCGCCACTCCAAACACGAAGGGAAGCGCCATGAAGGTTATGGCGGGTAAACCTATGCGAAGAGTGTCCCCGAAGTCCACACTCCATTCCCGTCCAAGTACGACTAGGCCGATAGGAAAGGTCACGAGGATTGCCACCAAACCCAAATTCCGTCCTAGCACGGTTGAATACGACAGGTTTGAAGCGTTCGTGACAATCTCCGTGGAGCCCAACCGGAATGTTTCCAACACTCGACTTAGTGCAACAACAACGGTCGCGAACACATCTACCTGTCCGGGCCCAAGTGTATAGATCCACCACGCCAAAGCAAATATGGCGAAAAGCGCTGGAAGAAATCTTAGTTTGAGTGCGTCCCGAGACCGCACCGCTCTTTCGGTGTTCTTCCTCGGGATAAGAAAGATGGCGAGCGCCAGAATGGCGAATATTGTGACAAGCGGGTGCAACACTATGATTGCGATCATTCCAATGATCAGAACGACGCGAATCCGCCATGATTTTCGTGGAATCGAGAACGCGCAGTACATGACCATGGCGAAGAACACGATGCCAAGACTCATTGGGATGAGCCAGATCGTCCACAGGAGGAAGAAGTCGGAAACTGCAAACAGGAGCGCCGCGAGAAGGGCAGACGGCATGGAAAGCAGCTGTCGGGCGACTAGGAAAACGAATATTGGCGCCAACACCATTGCGACGCTGAGGAGCGCAACCGACAGAAACGGGGACAGACTTAGGAGTAAGGCCGTTTGTGCGCCGAAGATATGAAAAAGGGGGAACGACGTGTATACATAGGCCGCTGCAGGCACGTTTCCGGATGCCACGATGTCTCTTATGATGCCTACATGAAACCATGGGTCGATACCAACCGGTCCGGAGGAAAATTGCTGCATCCTCCAGAGGAGTTCGAGATGTAGCAGCGCGATGGCGCCGAGGCAAAGAGCAGGGCGGGGACTGCTTCTGGTGTCGAGGATCGGCTTGGCGACTAGAACGGCCCCGATTGAGACGACGGCAAAGAACGTTGTATCGTTCCATCGGGTGAGAATCCAGACAGTCGGCGCAAGTAATATTGCGACGAAACCCGGCCCGTATCCCCGGAGGAAGTTGGCGGGAGGTTGACTTCTGGCCTCGCTCCGCGCTGAATTCACGCCACTCCTTAGGAAAAGAAGAGAGATGACGCCCGACGCGATGAGCGCTACGCCAATGGTAGGACGATTGAGCTCAAACGTGAACGAACCAATCACTGCCACAGCGCCGCTTGTCACGAGGGCCCAACAGAAAAGGCGTAGCAATGCCATTCTGCCAAGCCGTGATTTCGTCAGTAGTTCTCTCCTTTTTAGGCATATCAGCCGCTTCGTACAATGAGTTTTCTACTCGGCGCCCATGGCGTATCTTCGACGACGAAGGAGCTATTTCCCCACCTCAATCCTCGTCAGTAAAGCTCTGGACAGCAGTCCCTGCCTCTTCGAGTCCACGTACTCGCTATCGGTTACATATCGAGGCTGACTGCCGGATGATCGCACTTCGTATTCACGGATCAATTCGTGAGATCTCCTTTTAATGTTTGGGCGAAGAAAATTCATGACCCCAATGCTCGTCACGGGCGGCTCTCATTTGGGATATTCCGATACTTGGATCACGAAAGCGAAAGCAAGCAAAGCACGTCCTTCCCTCCCGTAGCAATCGTGCTCATGTCTAAGAGGGCTGTGGGCTCTAGGAGCACGGGTGTGTGTTCAAAACTCGATGGTTCGAGGGAGACGTCGTTACGGAGATTCGCTTGAAGCCTGGCATGAGAAAGATCGTCCGTGAGCCCAGGCAAGACGGTCTCCGGAGTTCAACTGATGTGAGGCCTGCCTCGGTCTGATATCAGCCGCTCATACAGAGCCAAAGTCTCGCGAGTAGTCTTCTCCCAGGTGAACCTCGAAGTTCCCCGATTCAAATTCTTCCTCTGAGTCGCTGCCGCGGCGCCAATGATCTTAGTGCTGGCTTCAGCGAAAGCTTGGGTATCTCCATAGCTCACGAGGTGGCCATCGATGCCATCTCGAACGATTTCCGGAATCGACCCGACTCTGGTAGCAACGACAGGGAGGCCTGTTGCCACCGCATCGGCTACCGTCAAACCAAATCCTTCCACCAAGGCCGCGTGGACGTAGGCACTCGCTTGAGAGTAGGCGATACCGAGATCTTTGGCAGTTATGTATCCGGTGAAAATGACCCGTTCTTCGATCCCGAGCCGCCGGGCTAGGTGCCGGTACGGGGCACGATTTCCTGGGCCGACAAGGAGGAGTTTCACACCATCGTGCTGATCTATCAGCGAGAAAGCCTGCAGTAGGAATCTAATGCCTTTCCTTTCCGTGAGGCTGCCGACGTACAGGAGCACTCTGTCGTCTTGCCCCAGTCCCCAGGTCCTCCTGAAGCTTCGAATGGCGAATGAGTCTATCTCGGAGTCTCCGAAGCTCGAACCGGGGTAGATCACCGAGACACGGTCCGCGTCAATGTCAGGATATTTGCTCAGGACATCCTTCCGAGTGAACTCGCTGATCGCGATTAGGTGATCCGCGTGTCTTAGACAGAAGCCTTCTAGGGCCACCGCAGGACCGAATTCTGCCGACGGGTGGAGGAGGGCTTTGATAACGCCTACTTTCAACGCGCTCCTTGCGGTCGTCCCAAGGTGGTAAACCGTGGTAATACGCACACCCCTCGTTGCGAATCTCGGCAAGAGCGCGTCCCCGTAAGTGTTGGAATGCACAATCTCAAACCGACCGCCTTTCCTCTCGGCCCTGCGGAATGCCGCAAGAAGCCCCAGGCCGAAGACCGGCGAATCGAGCAAGGGGATAGTAGGAATGACAACCCTCACCACCTGGATGGCCTCCGCCAACCCGGTAGCCACTCCCGATTTGGGAGGCGGCGCGAACAGCACCACACGATGGCCGTTCGACGCAATCCGATTCAGGAGTTCCCGAGTATAGACTCTGATGCCGCCGTTGAGAAATGCCTCATAGCAGACGAACGCGATATTCATGAAGGCTCCTCGAGTCCGCGGATTGTCTGGAGCTCCGCGAGGAACGGCAGCAAGACCGCGAACAAGTTTGGCGGAGAGAAGTCGGGGAAGAACCTCAGCCGGTGCAGATGACTGTGGTCCTTGTCTCGGAACAGGGTGAAAACGCCACGTCCTGGCGCCGCCAACCCTATGATAATGATGGTTGGATAGAACGAAATCGAGAGATAATGGCCCGACAACTGGGAGACCAAGTTCACGAATCGGCCGAAAGACAGGACCGAGACAAGGCTCAATCCGACCGAATAGGCAGAAGCCTCCGTGGGCGACTGATCGTGGGTTGTGAGAATTCTGAGGAGGCACGTTCTCATCTCTGGATTTGCTATCAATGCGTCAACTCCACGATCTAGAGGAACCTCGGGAAGCCTGAAGGTAGACTCTCTCCAGATTTTCTGCCATTTCGGCTAGGCTGAATCCTTCACGGACCAGTCGTCTGCCCCCTGTACTAAGTTGTTTGCCGAACTCGTCATCGCTCAATATGCTAAGAATCGCGCTGGCCAATCGCTTTTCATCGCAAGGAGCGACCACCCCCGCATGACCCTCGATCACATCTGCAAGCCCGCACCTGTCGGTGACTACTACAGGCGTGCCGCAGGCGCACGCTTCGAGCACGGTCACAGAGAAGATTTCGTAGTAAGAAGGGAGGACATAAACATCGGCGTCAACATAGGCCTCCAGTTTCTGTTGGCCGTAGATTGGACCAGTGAACAAGATTTTTTTACGGACCCCCAAATCGGCTACTAATTTCTTCAAGAAAGGTAGGTAGCCGGCGTCAGGCCCTGCAATCACGAGCCTGACATTTCCTGTTGACTTTGTCAGTTCAGCAAAGGCCCTGACCAGAAGGTCAAGTCCCTTAATCCGATGTAACCTACCCAAGGAAAGGATTATCCTGCGATTATCGAGGCCATGCCTTTGCCTGAATCGTCCTCTAGCCGGCAACTTGTCAAACACGGAGAGATCGAGACCGTGTGGAACGGTTTCAACCCTACCCCCCTTTACCCCGATAGCTCGGTACTGCTCCGCTTCCATCCGACTGACGGCGATTAGCCTTGCCGCATCATTCAGCAAGCGGTATCCCCAGAGGTTATCGAATGTCTGCTTCAGATACTTCTTGCCCAGCGTAGTGGGAAGCGAACCATGGGCCTGCAGAACATAGGGCACGTCGAATTTCCTGGCATAATGGTGGGCAACGATGTTCTGGAACGTGCGGTATTCGTGGAGGTGAATGATGTCAAAGCTGGCTGTTTGCTTTGCAAGCGCAGGGATAATCGACGGAGAGAGATGCAAGGATGATCCCCCCATCAAGCCACCACCGAGACTTCTAAACTCAAAGACGTCAATTCCCGGTATCGCGGGGGCGTCATCGAAGCTCTTGGACTTCCGTAGCTTGCTGAAACTATCGGTGGTGTAGATGATTACCTGATGACCCCGTTGAACGAGGCCCTTTGACATGTTTAGAATCAGTTCCACCGGGCCACCTCCCGCCCAGGACACGAAGAAATACGGAATCACTTGCAGGACTTTCATGCTGGTCGGTCGACGTTCCGAACAGTTTGCGGGGGATAGCTTGGCACGGCAGCCTTGTACGCATCTAGCAATCTTTGCTCCATAATCCTCCAATCGTACCTTTCCTCGTACGCCGTCCGTCCGTTTGTTCCAAGCTTTTTCCTCAAGTCGGACCTGTTCTTGAGCAGCCGGATTGCAGTTCTGATCGCCTCGGAATCACCGTACGGCACCATGACACCGCAGTCTTCCTCTCGTGTTATCGTACTGGCAGCGATCTCCGAATTCACGATGATAGGCTTCCCGCACATCATAGCCTCGAAGACTTTGTTTGGACTGGCATATCTGCTGTTAGGAATGGATGGATCATAGAAGGCGAAGAGAACGTCAGCCTTTCTAGTCTCTTCAATCACCCTTGAATATGGGATTTGGCCAAGGTACTGAACCTTGGGCGAATCGCGCCTGGAAATCGCTTCGATGTAGCCTCGCTCTGGTCCATCTCCGGCGATCAAAAGCCGTACGCCGTCGATCTCTTTCACGGTCTCGATTACCTGCCTGAGGCCTCTAGATTTGTGTAGAAGGCCGGCATAGAAAAGGGTCGTGATCGCTTGCCAACCGGCTTCAACCACCACTCCGTCCGGCAGGGCGTCTGGTGGGGAGTTGTTCATGATTACAACCTTCCTAGGCCTGGCGCCTTCGACCTGTTCGAGTCGACACTCGTGAGGCAGAAACAGCACATCCGTCAATCCGACGCCAATTTTCTCCAATATGGAGATCAATCCCCGGATAACGGCCGGGATTTCCGGAGGGAAGTTGGCCGAATAGAAGTCGAGTATGGTGTAGAACAGTTTCTTTCGCCTAAGCAGCTTGAAGATGACTCCGGGGAGCAAGGTGTCCAAGTCGAAAACGTGAACCACATCCGGGTTAGTCTTGAAAATGAACTCGAGTTCATGGAGCCACCAGATGGGTAAATAGAGAGCGATGGAAATGCTGTCGTATGGCGCTCTCAGCCTGTAGTTGGATTGGACGTATCGGCTACTGCCACCCTCATTCGCCGTTGCCGCTCTATCCCACAAGAGTAGTCTGACTTCAAAATCACTCTCGCTGAGCGCTTTCGCTACCTTCGCGGCCCCCGGATCAATTGCGCGTGATCGAACGACTACTACTTTCGTTCCCTTCCCCCTGTAGTCAGAGTTCATCCCCGGGATCCCTTATCTTGCGTCGATACTCGCGGCCAGCCACCGCATAGATTGGTCGCGTAATCGGCGAGTCGAAAACGAGTTTGGTCAGAAGATCGCTCCTGAACGTAAGTGAACCTAAACGGTCGACAATGGTAGGTTTTAGGTGAAAATGCTGCTGAAATCGTCCCAAGTCTCCCATCACTTTAATCTCGTTCTGTCCATATGGTCCCAGACCAGCCTTGCTTGCTGTGATAATGTGACCTATCTTCTCAGCTCGGAATCCCATCAAACGGGTCGCCGTTGCGTCCGTCGCAACAGGGTTGTTGCCGACCAGGACTGCGCCCACCTTCACCGGATCGCCGTTCATGGGCCCTCTCCTGTCGAGCCCGTAGATGCCATCGACCACAGCAAATCGTAGGTGAATCGACCGCGCAATCAGAGCAAGCCGCTCCGACAGATTGGTATGATCCAGCAGCCTCAGGGTGTCTGGGTGGCATCCCCACATGTTCTTGAGGGACAAGGACACCCCAGTTACAACGTGGACCTTCAGCACCGGCATCGAGAGAGACTCGTCCATGTCAAGGAGCACGCGAGGCAGAGTGACCTCTACGGACTTCCCGTTGACCCTCTCGCTTACCCTTGTCCTCTCCATCGCTGAGAGGTTAAGCATTGTGGACCCAGTTCGCGTACATATCTCAGGGATCCCATGGTTCCGCAGGGAGTAGTCAGCAGCAAAGGAAGCGTATCCTCCGTCTGATTCTCCGACGAAAACCTCCGATGTTCGCGTTCTGAGGATGCTCAGCGCTGCTTCAACCAACTTCGTGCTGGTTGTTACGCCCGGTTTGGGGAAAGGAAGTGTGAAATTTGGCTTGATGAAGACCTTGGTGTCGGTCTTGATGTAATCCCGCCAGTGGAGTGAATCGAATGCTACTTTGAGATCGGCCTCGATTTGGTCCGGTTCGTATCGGAAGACAGCGACCGCACTCTGATTCAGATGTGGGCCTCCCTTCACGTTTTGCCGAGGGGCGGAGCGTCGCTCTCCGCCGCGACTTCTTGTACAGCCCATGCCTTTCATGGTATACAGGCTTTCCCCGGTCTACTCCGATCGCAGCTTCACGAGGGCGGACAATCGAGAAGCATCGCAAGACCGACCTCGGCACCGATCTCTGGAACCAAGGGTAGAATCTCTCATTTACCGAGCGCCTTTCGAAATCAGGAATCTCGCACCTCTTTCCAAGGATTCGCTCAGGCATCGGTGTCAACGTCGCAGCTCTTATATGGAACATAGTTCGTCGAGAAGCAATCGTCCAGATCGTCCCTCACGGAGGACATTTCTTGGAGACTCGCCAGATTCTGGTTACAGGCGGTGGCGGTTTCATCGGCACTCACCTCGTTCGTGAACTGACCTCGCGAGGCCATGAGACAATTGCGTGCGACCTTTTCAGTGGCGAACGAGATAACTACGCTCGTTGCGACGTTCGGGAGTTCCGTCAGCTCGAGCGGGTGCTGGACAATCGCGAATTCGACTACGTCTACCACCTCGCGGCGGAGTACGGACGCTGGAACGGCGAGGACTACTATGAGAACCTCTGGCAGACGAATGCGGTTGGCACGAAGAACGTCATCCGCCTGCAAGAGCGCCTGAAGTTCCAGCTCATTTTCTTCAGCAGCGCGGAGGTCTATGGGGACTACCGTGGCGCAATGAAAGAGGAAGTGATGGATACGATTCCAATCAAACAAATGAACGACTATGCGATTACGAAGTGGGCTGGCGAGCTCATGTGCCTGAACTCCGCAAAACAGTTCGGCACAGAGACTGTCCGCATCCGCCCCGTGAACTGCTACGGCCCCGGCGAACACTACACTCCCTACCGAGGCTTCATCCCGAAGTTCATCTTCCAGGCCTTGCACAACCAGCCCTACGTGGTCTTCAAGGGCCACAAGCGAATCATCGACTATGTCGACGACTCGTGCCGCACCTTCGCGAACATCATCGATCACTTCATCCCCGGCGAGGTCTACAACGTCGCAGGCAGGCCAGAATGGGAGAGGGATATCAAGGCGTACTCGGATCTCGTCCTCAAGAACGTGGGCCGGGATGACTCACTGGTCACTTACCAGGAGGCGGAGCCCTTCACCACGAAGACGAAACCCGTGGATTGCTCCAAGGCGGTTCGCGATCTGAAGCATGACCCAAGAGTCGCTCCCGAGGAGGGCATCCGTCGGACGGTGGAGTGGATGAAGCAGCGGTATGGGATGGCGAAGTGACGTGGACGATCTGCCTCAGACATTCCTCCGCAAAACCGTACTTGTCACTGGTGGTGCGGGTTCCATTGGCACGAACCTGGTGCACGCCCTGGCCTCCTTCGACGTGAAGCGAGTCATCATTCTCGATAACCTCTCCTCCGCCTACGAATGGAATGTTCCAAGCGGCCCTAGGATTCACTTCCTGCGCGGTGACGTGACCCGGGACGAGGATTTACGACGGGCATTCAAGGAACCGCCTGACATCGTTTACCATCTTGCCGCCCACTTCGCGAACCAAAACTCGGTCGACCACCCGGAGCTTGACCTAATGGTCAATGGCCTTGGGACCCTGAAAGTCCTTGAGCTTTCCCATCTCGTTGGCGTGGAGCGCTTCATCTACGCCTCTTCAGGCTGCGGTATCTACGGACCGGATACCCCCATGCCCTTCACAGAGGAATTCGTCTCCACACATCTCTATACGCCCTACCAGGTCACCAAGATGCTTGGAGAGCTCTACACGAGCATGTTCCACAGTCTGTACGATCTCCCGGTCGTGAACCCGCGATTCTTCAATTCGTATGGGCCCGGCGAGGTGCCGGGGAAGTATCGCAATGTGATCCCCAACTTCTTCTACTGGGCGATGAACGGCAAGACCCTCCCAATCACCGGCACGGGGGATGAGACCCGAGACTTCGCGTATGTGGGTGACATTGTCAACGGTTTGATCGCGTGCGCCCATTACGAGAAGGCGATCGGGGAAGCCATCAACCTGGCCACAGGCCGAGAGATCCGAATCGCCGATCTCGCCGAATGGGTGAACGAGCTCACCGGGAACAAGGCCGGCACGAAATTCATGGAGCGACGGAACTGGGACAAGAAAAACCGCCTTCTGGCTTCGATCGACAAGGCCCGTAGGATCCTAAAGTATGAGCCCAAAATGGAATTCAAGGACGGCTTGCGCGAAGTCCATCGCTGGTTCAAGAAAAACTGGGAGAACATCTCGAAGTCGGCTGAGTTCTAGTCCGTTTCACCCCGTGCCTTCAATTCCCCCTCGTGCATTCGAGGTTCGGATTCCGTGCGCATCCTCGTCCTTCAGGAGTCGGATTGGATCGAGAGGGGCCCTCACCAGAGCCACCACCTTCTCGAGAGGCTTTCTGCAAAGGGGCACGAAGTGCGGGTCGTGGATTTCCAGATTGGCAGGCGAACTCAGCAGGGCAGAACCGTCATCGTGGGTCGTTCCGCCCTCATCGCTCCACCAAAGGTCGTGGAAGGTTCGAAAATTGAAATAGTCCGACCGGCCGCGGTCCATCTTCCGATTTTGGACTATGTGTCGGTCCTCGTGATGCACACCCATGAAATCCGGAAGCAGTTTCGGGTCTTCCGACCGGACATCGTGCTCGGGTTCGGCCTCCTCAACACCTTCGTCGGGATCCGAGCCGCCAAGAACCGCGGCATTCCCTTCGTCTACTACCTGATCGATGAATTGCATCGCTTGGTTCCTGAACCCGCGCTTCAAGGTGTCGCACGGCTCATTGAACAAGCGAACGTCCGGGGGGCAGGTCTGGTTCTAGCCATCAATCACGCCCTGGAACAATACGCCGTCGAAATGGGCGCGCGCCCCGACCGGACGAAGGTGTTGCCCGCGGGAATCGACCTCCAACACTACCTGGCCGGGAAGGGGAGATCCGAGGTACGCATCCGGCACGGCATCGGAGAGCGAGACCTCGTCCTCTTTTTCATGGGTTGGGTCTACCCATTCTCTGGCCTACGGCAGGTCGCCGAACACCTGGCGGAAGGCGAAGGTCGCCAGGAGAACCTTACGCTCTTAGTGGTCGGGAAAGGAGACTCCTGGAACGAACTCCGACAAATCGCCAGGACCAGCGCCTCCGAAGACAGAATCAAGATGGTCGAGTTCCGGCCGTACTCCGAAATGCCATCCTACCTGGCGGCCGCCGACATTTGTCTCCTGCCGGCCGAAGACGTGGCGACAATGCGGAACATTGTGCCCATCAAGATGTACGAGTACCTGGCCTCGGGGAAGCCGGTGATCGCCACACGCCTTCCGGGGCTCGTGAGGGAATTCGGGGAGGGAAACGGGGTCCTGTACGTTGATCGACCCGAGCAGGTGATCCCGAAAGCCGTCGAGCTCGCCCGCCAAGGAGCCATGCCACAACTTGGGGCGAGGGGACGTGCCTTCGTGTCGGGGAACGAGTGGCAGAAAATTACGGACACCTTTGAGTCGTATCTGAAGGGTTTGATCGAGATCCGGGAAACATAGCGCCCAGAAGCCATCAGTCGCCGGGTCTCATCGGGACCCTATTCGCTTGAGCGCGTTGAGCGTGAGGCCCATGAAAATGGAGACGAAGCCAACGGTCCCCAAGAGGACGATTAGCGATGCCGTGCCCTGGGCCACGCTACCCGTCCGGATCAGGGTCTCGAGCACGAAGATCGCGAGGATCGCGGCGATTGATAGGAGCGCGGCACCCGATAGGCCGAAGAAGAACAGAGGCCGTTTCTCGGAGACAAGGACGACGAGGCGGCCGAGCACGCTGCTTCCGTGCCTGCCCGCCGAAATCTTTGATCCATCCACATCGTAGCGGATGTCGATTCGTACCTCCTCGATTCGCAGGTTCTTCTCCTGTGCCTCCAGGAGAAGCTGAGATTCGATCGAAAGTCCGGTCTCCGTCGGTTCGAGCGAGTCCACTGCATGACGAGAGAAGGCGCGATATCCGCATTGGGAGTCGGTCAACATGCCGTTTTTCGCTCCCGCCGCGGTCGCGTAATCGAGGGCCCGTTTCCCCAGGCGTCGGTACATCGGCATGTCTGATGTCTTCCCCCACCGGACCCCGATTACCAGGTCTGACTTGTCTGCAAGAATTGTCTCGACGAGCCGCGGGATGTCGTTCGGATCGTGCTGGTGGTCCCCATCGAGGAGAACGAAAGCCTCCGGAGTGTGCTCTCGCGCGTACAGCCAAGCGGTTCGAATTGCGAGCCCCTTCCCCAGGTTGCGGGCGTGTTGGATCACGTGCGCGCCAGCCAAGGCGGCCGTCTCCGCGGTATCATCCGTCGACCCGTCATCGACGACGACCACCTCGCTGGCAAACTGCCGTGCCTTGAGGACCACGGAGCCGATCGTCGGGCCCTCGTTGAAGGCCGGGATGGCTACGAGGATCTTGGAATCCGGGAACGCCCGGCGCAAGACCGCCGGAACGGGCGTCGACTCTTTGAGCATTTTTCTAGCGACTCGTCAGGACAGAGGCCGACAAGGAAGCGCCGCTTCCCTCCAACTCCCGCACCGGGTATTCCCCGTAATAAGGATTTTGCAGGGATTCTCAAACGCGTTTTCGGAAACGAGAACAGGCTGATGCCACTCGATTGCTGGGCAACCGTTGATCGGTCCAAGCTTTCAAGTGATCCCGTCGGCCATCGCGAATCGGCACGGTTATATCTTCCGCAGGCCCATCCCCGGGCCGCCTTCGGGTCTCCCCCTTTCAGGGTGGGACCTGAGTGGTGGGGGAGAGTCTGATGTCATCGAAATCGATACACACCTTTGCGAATGCTCCTTGGGGCCGGAAGAGATTTCTCCTGCCGCTTCCGATACTCAGCGTCCTCCTGATTGGCACGGCCCTGGCATCCCCGGGCCACCTGCGCATCACCGTCAACGTGTTCGACGACTCGAACCTCACGATCACCGCGAGCGTCCAGAACGTCGTCCATCCGGACGGGCCGGAGGGGAAGCTCGTGGGCTTCATGACGGTGACAAACCACGGATCAACGGACACGCGCCTCACGGTCGCGACCGCGAGGATCGAGACCGTCCGAGACGAGAATACCGACGGGAATCAGAATGGGAATACCCAAGGGGATACGGACGGGCGTCTCGTCGCGACGATCACGATCGGCGTCCCGCTCCTCATCCCGGCGGGAGGGACCGTGAAGGTCTCCTTCAGCGGATCCTTCACGGGCAGCGTCTTGGACCTCCGCTTCGGCGACTCCTTCCGTGTCACCCCGACCGTCACCTGGTTCAGTGTGCCCGCCTCCGGCCCGGCCCTGGGACCCTACACGTACGCGCAGGCGAAGACCTGCACGGTGTCCGGCGTCCCCCTGCCGTCGAGCGTTTGGACGACGACCACGGTGTGCGCCTAGGCCCGCTTCGTTCGGGTGGCCCGGATCCTCCGTCCGAGGTCTAGGCTCGACGCGTAGCCGGAGAGGAACACGTTCGGGGCGACGATCACCTTCGCGATGAGC
>Ga0137396_10000738_pt1 | contig 16107 bp, 17 predicted proteins | sample czc16metaG_FD_108284 | JGI IMG/M metagenome (GOLD analysis project Ga0137396, IMG submission 108284) | Vadose zone soil microbial communities from Angelo Coast Range Reserve, California, USA - czcobulk3.16 metaG | ecosystem: Environmental > Terrestrial > Soil > Vadose zone | place: USA...
TCTCAGCTCACGCTGTGAAACGTACTTGGGCCAAAGAAAAAACTGAGAGAAAAAATCTCTGGGCGATTATTAGATTACCTTGTCACGATCAACGTGATTGTGATCTTGTGAGTTATCGAACCGCTTGACGCCGTTACTGTGATCGTGTAGGTTCCTGCTGGTGTGTGGCGAGCTGTTGATGCTGTGAGAGTGGAGGTAGAGTAGGGGCCGACCGAAGCAGGCAGGGATATCTTCGGCCCATTCTTAGCTACTGGGGAAATCGATGTGCTAAGGTTGACTGTCGCGTTAAAACCGTTCGTGCCCGTGATGGTTATCGTGAAGGTCGTTGAGGCGCCCCTGGCTATTGTTCGGTTGGTTGGAGCCGCGGTGATGGTAAAGTCGGGAGCGACGGCAGTTACTGTCACAGGAACCGTGACGAAGTGGGATATTGCTCCGCTCAGCCCGGTCACACTCACAAAGAACGTACCGGTCGAACTCGTACTAACGGTAAGGGTGGCGCTTCCAGAGCCGGTAATGTTTGTAGGATTCACTACGGCACTAATTCCGAAAGAACTAGCGACGCTTAGCGCGACAGTTCCAGAGAATCCGTTGATCGAACCCACCGTGATAGTTGATGAACCAGTGGAACCTACCACAAGCGCGAGGCTAATAGGGCTGGCCGAAATGGAAAAGTCTGCCGAAGAAGCGTTGACCATGATTGTTATGTTCACGCCGTGTCCAAGCGAGCCGCTTGAGCCGGAGATGAACAGCTGGTAGGTCCCGGTAATTGTGGAGGATGTAGCCGATATTGTGAGCGTTGAATTAGCAGTTCCTCCTGATGAAAGGCTTAGGCTTGACGGGTTCAAGTCTACCGACAACCCGCTCGGCGAGAGTGAAAATGCCAAGGTCACGGTGCCTGCGAATCCATTCAGACTCGTAAGAGACACGCTTGTCGTGAATGAAGATCCCTGCGTAAGAGTGAAAGTGCCCACGCCGGAAGTGATCGAAAAGTCAGGAGGAAGTGGAGTGTTGATAACCGCCGTAACGGTAACTACGTGAGACAATGAAGCACTGGTCCCAGTTATTGTGAACTGATAGACTCCCGGAGTGACAGAGGAAGAAAATGACACAGTAATTGTGCTAGTCAGGGTTTGACTCGCCGAGAGAGTGACGCTTGCAGGACTCACGGTGACAGTCGCGGCTGTCGATGATGCAGTCGCTGTCAGAGTCACAGTGCCCGAGAAAATGTTCAGACTTGTTATGCTGAGGGTGGATGTCACCGTTGAGCCTGGGGCGGTGCTTATGCTGCTCGGATTTGCGCTCAAGATGAAATCTGTGGTAGTGCTCGATGAGAAAACGGCTGTTTGAGCTGTTTCAACAAGAAGGGTCGGGGTTCCGTTGGCGATGGCGACGCAGACGTTGGGAGAGACGCTAGTCGGTGTGCAACCATTCTGGAACCCAAGGGAAGTCCCAGACGTAGCGCTTGTTACATTGAAGATCGCTGTAAAGAGCAGGCCGGTCGTTGTGGCCGAGAGACAGCCAGGACATGCAGTAGCTGCGAAATGAAGGGTGTCTATGCTGTCGGTGGGAAGACAAGCATTACCTTTTACCAATACTCCGCTGAGACACTCTAACAATGTTGTTGGACTCGGCAAAATAGAGCCGGTGAGGTCCGCTCCCGCAGTGATCAATGTTCCATGATTGGCCAGGAGAGTTATGTCAAATCCATCTATCGCATTGGAGCCTTGAATGAAAACAGAGACTCTAAGCTGTGTGCCTTGTACTCCTGTTATAGTGGCTGGGGTCGACGGACAAGCTGTCGCCCCGGATGGAATTATGCAGACAACACCTGCTCCAGAGATGACGACATTAACTGCAATGGTGACTTTGTGACTCAGTGATCCACTGGTTCCTGTCACCTGAACTGTATAGGAACCCGCTACATTGGAAGTAACTGTAAGGATTGCCGAGCCATCTGGTCCGATGCTGGAAGGATTGACTGACGCGGTCAATCCATTTGTTGCGGACGCGGTCAGGGTCACGGTGCCGTTGAACCCGTTCAGGCTTTGGGAATGAATCGTGGACGTACCCGACGTCCCTGGCGATATCGTGATGCTTGCTGGATTCGCGGAGAGTGTGAAATCGGGCTGAGTCGATTCAACCCTGACCGCTATCGTGATCAAGTGGGAGACTGTCCCGCTGGTCGCTGAAACTGTCAGCGTGTAGGAGCCGGCTTGCGTGGAGGTTGGGGTCGACACTGTTAGCGAGGAAGTTCCAGTACCACCAGCGGAGAGTACGATACTTGCGGGATTGAGGGATACCGAGGGACCTGAAGGAGATATCGAAGCGCCCAGGTTGATGGTGCCTTGGAAACCGTTCATGCTAGTTAGCATGACAGTTGTGGTGTTTGAGAAACCCGACGCAATGACGAGGTCCGGAGGATTCGCGGACATGGCAAAGTCGGGCGCCAGAGGCGAGCTAACCGTAACGGTCAACGTGGTCGAGTGGCTCAATATGGCGCCGGACCCAGTGACAACTACTGAGTATGTCATCGGAAGGGTTGAGAGCAATGTTGAGACCTGAACAACAGACGTAACAGTCTGGTTGGCCGATAAACTGACGGTAACGGGACTAAGGCTCACGGTCGGACCGGACGGGGACACCGTGCTGGTCCGGCCCAGAACGTCAGTGAATCCATTCACACTCGTGACACTTAGAATCGATGTAGTCGAAAATCCAGCCGCGAGCGTAATGGTGTTGGGACTCGCGGTCATGGCAAAATCAGGAGTCGTGCCTCCGCTGAACGTGGCTCCCTGCAACGTCTCAGGATCCGGCGACCCTGAGCCGTTAGAGATCGTCGCGGACTGAAATCCGAGCGACACCCCCGAAGCGGCTTTCGTGATATTGTAGATCGCGGTGAACAGGAGGCCGGTGGTCGGGGCAGCCGTAAGCGAGCAACCTGTGCAGTTTATTGCCGCAAATCGAATTGTATCAATCGTATCGGCAGGCGAGCATTGAGACCCCTTTACCAAAACCCCGCCGAGGCACTCGAGCAGAATTGTCTGCGGCGCTTGGAGAATCGTCCCGGCTAGATCTGCTCCTGCAGGCTTGAGGACTGTATGATCCGAAATGAGTGTTATGTCGAATCCACTAAGACCGTCAGAACCCTGAACAAATACGGATACTCGCAGCTGACTTCCAGGAGTTCCACTTAAGACCCCGCCCGAGCCGCAAGACGTTGTACCGGACTGGATTAGACAGAGTATACCGGTAGCGGCGTGGGCTTTAGGCACTGATGGTATCGCGACAACCCCTGCCAATAATAGGAAGATTGTTGTTAAGACGACTATTGTCCCTTTCAACTTTTACACCTAATTATGCAAGAGATTACAAATCTCCGAATAGGGTTAAGTCTTTCGGTTTATGCCCAATCTCTAACAACCCTTTGAATGAACCAATAGCTTGCTGGAGCGAACCAGAGCTTGCCTTGCATACCTTCTCTTTAGAGGGCTGGCTCGGGAGTCGCGTTCTGTTTTGAAGGTTCGTAAGCTGAGTCGTGAATTCGAATCTGAGCGGAGAGTGGGATGAAATGATTCGAAGTATTAGTCTGAATCTTGTGATTCCTCGTTGTCACGCTGATGCAAGCGATGGGAACCTTACAACAAGTTAAGTCATGAAGTAATTCGTCTTAGAACGGTATCAGAACTTTTGTTTTCTTCCGTAGACGGCGCAGACAATTCCCCCAGTCAAGGGAACCGACTTGGCATCAGCAAGACCTTCATCAATCAGTAGGTTGGCAATCTGTTCTCCGGTTCTGGCTTTCAATATTGACCGGCCTAGGTAGGATAGTGTTCTTCCCCAAGCTTCTGAAACGATGCGGCCGAGGAGTGGGAATAGACCAAGAAGGTAGTCGTAGTAGATGACTTGGAAGAGTCGGTTCCGCGGGCGAGCAAAGTCTAAGGAGATTACAATTCCTCCTGGGCCTGTTGCTCGAGACATTTCGTGAAAGGTCGTCTTGGCGTCGGAAACGTTTCTGAGGGCAAGGCTGATGGAGGCAGATCCGAAACAATCATTTCGAAACGGGAGATTCTCGGCTCGGGCAAGGATCCAGTCAACCTTGTCCCCGAGTTCTTTTGATTGGAGTCTCAATCGTGCGGTCTTCAGCATGGAGAGAGTGATATCGACTCCTACAACATACCCTTGGAGTGAAACGGTTTTCGCGAGATCAGCTGCTAGTAACCCGGTTCCAGTAGCCACGTCGAGTATCCTATCATTAGTCGAGGGTTTTGCTTTTCTTACTACGTAAGCACGCCATCGCCGGTCTTGCGCGAAGGTGAGAAGACCTAGAAGAATGTCGTATTCTAGGGGGACGTTTGAGAAGAGGCTCCGGACGTACCGGGCCTTCGGATCAAACACGGGCTAGGACGTGGAAGTCTTCGGAGTGCCGGGGCTTGATCTTCTGAAACTATACGCGACGCCAGCTATTCCTGCAAGGACCAAGCCCAGGGCAAATATTACTGGCAGAAGTGGAGCGGCGAAGTATAGTACGAGCAAGAGAATGCCGAAACCTCCGATGAGAGACCCCCACCCTAGAACCATCGCGCGCGGGGGATCATACGCATTAGCAGGTGGAAAGACGAAGGCTTCGACAATCATCCATGCGCCAAAGAAGGTGAAGATCAGCGGAAACGCCGCGAAGATGTTTATGCCTGTGAAGAATATCCCGAGGATGACTCCTCCGAGAATTATCAAGAATACACTGGCATTGAGTGGTGCCCACGGAACGCGGTTCATATCAAATCATTTAGACAACGCGAATTCCTTGTTTATAGTTCTGTTGTGGCTTACATGCGAGTAGCTACGGGAGTTGTTCAGACATGATTGTAGATGTTTGAGTCTTGGAAGGTTCCTGTGTTCATTTCCTGCTCGATCTCTCGCAGCATTAGAATCCTCTTGTAAGTGGGCGGATGGGTCATGAAGAGTTGAGCTGCTTTCCGCCAGTTCGACTTTGCCTCGGCCTCCATAGCGATCTCCAACTCCCGCTCGCTTAGGACGCCATCATGATCCAAGTCGTACTTTTGCTTCTGTTCCATTATCTGTGCCACATCCTGTTTGGCCTGGGCTGGATCTTCGATGAAGAAAGCTCTGGCACCGTGTGGTTCGCCAGGAGCCAGCGAGAGGCCATAGGCGATCTTGGTTAGGGCGCTCTCCAATTCTCTCGGCTTTCTGGTCAGGTAGGCTGAGTAAGCGTCAGCGTAGCTCTCTCGAAGGCGAGTTAGCCTCAGAGCAAGCAATGTTGTTAGAATGTAGACCACGTATGCCACTACGGCGATTATTATCAGCGCTCCGGCACTATTATTCCGGTTGGACCCTCGACCGCTACTGACGTATCCTCCCCAGAGCACAGACCGTGCGATGAGATAGGCGACCAAGGGTATGGCAGAGATCATGGTCACGACGATAAAGTCGCGATGCTTCACGTGTCCAAGTTCGTGCGCTATGACGCCCTCGATCTCATCTTCGTTCAGCCGTTGGAGAAGTCCCTGATGAACGGCGAGAGTCGCGGTCGCCTGTGTCCGGCCGAAAACAAAGGCGTTCGGCGTAGGGTCCGGCGAAATGGCCAGTCGAGGCATCGGAATGCCTGATGTTGACGCCATTTGGGAAACCTTAGTTTCCAACCATTGGTTCTCTCCCGGAGCCAGATAGTGGAGTCTACTGGTAGCCCTGACAATGACCGGGCCGATAAGATACTGAAGCAGTATTATGAAAAATGCTCCTACAAGCCCCAAGACCAGCGCGGCAGTAGGGTCAAGGAAGAAGACGGAGATGATAGTTAGAAGACCGAGAAAGATAGCGAAGACTAGTATGATCGTGAAGCCCATCGTCCGCTTTAACGTGCCCAGTCCTGCCACGTTGCATTCCCGATCCTAGAGAACTTAATCCGGCCCTTCTTTAATTCTATCCTAGAGCGACAGGAAAAATCACGACAATGTCCCAGATCGTTTCAGAGATCAAATGTCCAAACTGTGGAGCCCAGCTCAACCTGTCCCCAGGAGAATTGGTGGCTACCTGCAGATACTGCGGCTACACCTCGGTGGTGGGCGCTAGTGCTCCATTCCAGCTGCAGCACAGCCTCATACTGAACAACCTTGACAACACCAGAGTCACTCAAGGCCTTCAAGACTGGATGAGGTCGGGATTCATGAAACCGGGAGACCTCGCCAAGAAAAGCAGGATCACACTATTAGAGCTGAGATATCTTCCCTTCTGGCTAATCCCTCTCACTGCCACTAGCACCTACGAAGGAGTTCTGGAAAGAATCTCGCCCCCGACGCCTCGAAAGGGGACAATCCAGAACGAATACGACTGGCTAGTGCTGGGAAGAAAAGCCGCTGAATTTCCAACCCGAGACTACAGAGTCCCCGCGGAAGGAAAGATACCCTTCGACTTCACCAAGATAGACTCTCGGGCCAAGTTTCTGAACAGCGAACTAGACAGCGATGAAGCGGTCATCCGGGCGAAGGATGAGGTCGAAGAAAACCAGCGATTCCTCCTTAGGCAGGAGGTTGACCAAGTAACTCAGATCAATACAAGCTTCAACGTCGACAAGCCCACCTATCTACACGCACCACTCTGGTACGTCCAATACGAGTACAAAGGGAAGAACTACAACGCCATAATCGACGGAAGCAGCGGGAGCATAATTCGCGCGGACATTCCACAGGTCGACTTTAAGATGATTTAGAACCGCACGGGATTCTGCGTCTCGACTTTAGAAAAATAGCCTTCGGCGGATAGCAGAACCCGAGAATTCTGATATTAAGTGTCACGAAATTGCTTTCTCTCATAATGCTTGAACGCTAACGAGTGTGATTTCGGCTTTTCACGACACGATGAAACGGTACGAGTCCTCTTTTATCCGCCGAAGGCTCTGCGATTAGCCTCGAGCGTCCAATGAGTCCCGTGGGGAGGCAAGCCGTTGGCAGGGCTTTCTGTTCCACAGCAAACCTTGGAGCAGGATTCGACGTGTTCGGCCTGGCATTGGACAAGTACTCTGACACCGTCCGCGCCCGAATAACCTCGGGAAGGAAGATCAAGATAATCGTGCGAGGCCCCGAAGGCCGGAACATATCTGTAGAATTGAGGAAAAACTCGGCAGGTCCACCAGCCTTTGACCTGGTCAGAAAGGCACGCTTAAGGAAAGGATTGGAGATAATCGTCGAAAAGCGCGTGCCTCAAGGCCTGGGACTTGGAAGCAGCGGCGCCACGGCCGCAGCGTGTACAAAGGTCCTAGACACTCTCCTCGACCTGCGACTGTCAAACGACGAACTGGTACAGGTTGCAAGCCTCGGCGAAAGAGCAGTTGCAGGAACAGCACATGCAGATAACGTCGCAGCTTCACTCCTGGGAGGATTCGTAATAGTATACGGCAATCCATTCAGAACAATAAGCCTCAAGCCACCGGCTGCGCTTGCCATCGCTGTTGCAACTCCCCAACTTCCACTTCGCCCTGAAAAGACGAGAAAAGCCCGGAAGATTATACCGGACCAGGTCAGGGTTGAGAAGGCAGTTCTAAACCTAGGCCGGGCAGCCGTCATGGCAGCGGCTTTTGTTCAAGGCGATATTCGAAAGATTGGAATGGGAATGGAAGACGAAATCGCGGAGCCCTACCGACAACATCTCATTCCAGGCTATGAGGATGTAAAACGCATGGGCTTGGAAGCGGGGGCTGCGGGAGTATCCATCAGTGGGGCAGGACCAAGCCTCGTAGCACTGATTGACGAAGAGAAACATGAACCTCGACTCGTCGCCCAAGCGATGGTGAGGGCGTTTTCACAGAATAACGTGCGTTCAACCGCGTTCCTCACATGGCCAGCCCATAGGGCGAGTATAGTCAAGGGGGCCTGAGAATGCCCTGGCCTTACCGGTTACGATGCTTCAGCTGTCACACAGAGTATCCGACCCAGAAGACGAACTATCGCTGTGAGAAATGCGGGAGTCTTCTAGAAGTCAGTTTCAAGATCTCGCGAAGAAAAATTCCGTGGAAAAACAGGGGGCTCTCAGTCTGGAAATATCGAGAGCTCCTTCCAATAGATAACGACCGGTCCATCACAACGCTCTCTGAGGGCGGAACTGGGCTTCATCTTTGTCCGCGTCTTGGCCGCGATATTGGTCTGAAGAGACTCTATGTGAAGAATGAGGGAGAGAACCCGACGGGGTCGTTCAAAGACCGAGGAATGACGGTTGCTCTATCAAAGGCTCGAGAGTTAGGAAAGAGGAGAGCTGTATGCGCTTCTACAGGCAATACAGCCGCCTCTCTCGCCGCCTACTCGGCCCGGGCTGGCCTCAGGTGCATAGTCATCGTCCCGCAAGGGAAGGTGGCGGCCGGCAAAATGCTCCAAGTAATGATTCACGGCGCCAGCACCTTCCAGGTCAACGGTGACTTTGATGAGGCGATGAGAACGGTAGCTACACTCACGGAGAAGCGGAAAGAATTCTACTTGATGAATTCAGTCAATCCATTCCGACTAGAGGGTCAAAAGACCCTAGCCTACGAGGTGTGCGACCAGCTTGAGAGGAAAGTCCCTGACACGCTTGTGCTGCCTGTCGGCAATGGCGGGAACATAAGTGCGATCTGGAAAGGCTTCAACGAATTTCATGCGCTAGGAATCGTAAAAGAGAGACCCAGACTCATCGGGGTCCAGGCCGAGGGAGCAGCTCCGATCGCGAAGGCTGTCAAACGAAAACAGGACAGGATCCGGCCTGTCACCAATCCGCGAACGATCGCTTCCGCGATAAGAATTGGTTCCCCTGTTAATTGGCCCAAGGTACTCTCAGCGATCAAAGAGTCGGATGGAACTGCCGAGACGGTGTCAGACAGGGAGATTCTAGAAGCTCAGAGAGAGCTAGCGTCGAAAGAGGGGATTTTTGTCGAGCCGGCCAGCGCAGCCTCCATCGCGGGTCTTAGAAAGAGTCGAGCAGCGGGCAGGATCGACAAAACAGATCTCGTCGTATGTGTTACCACGGGTCATGGCTTAAAGGACCCATCAGTGGCTGACCAGATCCCTCATCGGGAAAGTTACACTCTAAAGATTACACAGCCCAACTGGATCGAGCGCCTAGAGAGAATCCTTTGAGAATCGTTCTCATAGGCTTCGGTACAGTGGGCCAATCACTCGCCCGCATCCTGATCAAAGATAGAGATTGGCTCGTCAAGAACTACGGCTTTGAGCCTCAAATCACCGCGATAGCAGATACCCGAGGGTCGTGCCGGGCCGATACTGGACTGGACCTTGACCTAGCATTGAAGGTGAAGAAGAAGACCGGAACAGTCCAGAAGTATCCGGGAAGCAGTGAGAAAAAAACTCCGACTTCACAACTCATCTCGGAGGCAGAAGCTGAGGTAGTGGTGGAGACGACGCCTTCGAACTTCGATAATGGCGAGCCAGGCCTCAGCAACATCAAGCAGTCGCTCTCCACGAGAAGACACGTGGTCACTGCCAACAAGGGACCCCTAGCCCTTGCAATGCCCGCGCTTCTCGAACTTGCCCATCATACGGGAATGCAGCTACGCTTCAGCGCGACAGTAGGAGGCGGGACCCCATTCCTAAGCTTCGCAACGAAATGCCTGCCAGGAGAAAGAATACTCGGAGTCCATGGAATTCTCAACGGCACAACGAACTACATCCTAACGAGAATGGACGAGGCTTCCCTCAGCTTCCAAAAAGCGCTAAGCCAGGCGCGTGAAAAAGGATACGCAGAAAAAAATCCTACTAATGACCTTCAAGGACTTGATACCGCAGCAAAGATAGTCATAATCGCGAACTGGGTCCTCAAACGCCAGATAAGCATCAACGACCTAGAGATAACCGGAATCCAAGACATATCGCGAGAAAGGATCCAGAAAGCGAAGAGAGCTGGAGCAAAAATCAAACTCATCGGGCGGCTGACAGACTCACGAGCCGAAGTACAACCCGAGGAAGTTCCTCTGAACGATCCCGTCTGCGTCCAAAACAGTCTGAACGCTCTTTCTTTCTCTACCCAGCATACAGGTGACGTGACACTCATAGGTCGAGGCGCGGGGGGAGATGAGACAGCCAGCGCCATAGTACGCGACCTAGTGGATATTCGAAGCGAGTACTCGATCTAGTGACCTGAACTGAAGCTTGTGATGAAATTCGGCGGCTCGTCACTAGCTAGCCCTGCGAAGATCAAGAATGCGGCGAGAATAGTCCAACAGTTCTCGACTGAAAACAAGATTGTCGTTGTAGTTTCGGCGATCAGCGATACGACCGACCGTTTACTGGAAATCGGGGAGCTTGCTCGGAAAGGAGACAACGTTCGACTGAGGAAAGGTTTGACAAAGATTCAGATGCTCCATTCGAACACCGCCAAAGCAGTCTCCTCACGGAGGACAGGGAAGGAGCTTCTTGACAGAATCGTTCAGCTGAACAAGGATTTGGAAAAAACTTTCGAGGGGATATTCCATCTGAGAGAACTAACCCCTCGGAGCAGAGACTATGTCCTCTCTTTCGGCGAGCGCCTCTCGACGCCGATAGTTGCCGCAGCAATTCGCGCACTCGGCCTCAAGACTCGATCCCTCACTGGAGCAGAAGCGGGAATAACTTCTGACGACAGATTCGGAGAAGCCAATCCGCTTACAGAAGTGAGCTACCACGAGATTCGACGACGCCTTGACCCCATGCTGGCAAGAAACGAGATTCCAGTGGTGACAGGATTCCTCGCGGCAACGGTGGATGGAAGCATCACGACTCTGGGAAGGGGAGGATCAGACTATACCGCTAGTCTGCTTGGAGCTGCGTTGAGCGCCGACGAGATTTGGATATGGACCGATGTGGACGGGTTGATGACAGCTGATCCCAGAATCGTCAAAGACGCCGCAGTCTTACCGGCAATCTCGTTTGCAGAAGCCTTGGAACTATCATACTTCGGAGCCAAGATGATGCACCCCAGAGCTCTGCAGCCCGCAGCCCAAAGAAAAATTCCAGTCCGAATCAAGAACTCCTCCAAACCCACGGGGGATGGGACGCTGGTCTCGGCGCGCGAGAACTCGGATGGAGACAAGATTGTCAAGGCAGTATCGATAATCCGCAACGTGGGAGTTGTGACTGTCGGAGGTGCTGGGATGATAGGAGCACCAGGCGTGGCAGCAAGAGTCTTCCAGACGCTGGGCTCCAGCAATGTTAACGTGATGATGATATCTCAAGGATCGTCTGAAGCAACAATATCGTGCGTAATAGCAAGAAAAGACGTGGAGACTGCTGTCAGGGCTCTCCAGCTAGCGCTACTGGGTCAAGGCTACGTAGAGAGGGTTGCGGCGGAGAAAGACGCATGTATCATAGCGGTTGTAGGAGCGGGAATGAGAGGGACTCCCGGAGTAGCCGCCAGAATATTCGGAGCAGTGGCCCGCAAGAAAGCCAACGTGCGAATGATCGCGCAGGGATCCTCGGAATACAATCTCTCCTTCGTCGTCTCAGAGAATCAAGGTCCAGAGGCGGTCTCAGCGATTCACAGAGAATTCAAGCTCGGTAGGTCAGACACGTAGCAATTAGTCCTACAACCTCCCGACTCTGAAGGTCTGTTCGCTAGAACAATTCTAGAAATCGGTGGCACCGAGCTAGCAGTCGTAACCGTGAACAGCGTCTACGCTACAAGGGACCAGCAAACCGTTAGCGCCTTCGTGCAATCTTGGATTCAAGGGAACAATGCCCACGGGGGATGCAGTAATGGAGTGCCAGTCGAATGGAGAGACCCAGTTGATTCCGACGAAACGGTTCACTGCAAGTACCTGGTTGATGGTCACGGGCGAGGCCGGACCAGCAGTACCGTTAGTACTACCAATTCCAGTCTGGAAGTGAGCGCACGGAGCAGATGTTGTCACCGGTAGGTTGAAGCATGCTGCCATGGTGGTGAAGTTGACGAAGTCCATTGTGAATGACCCCGTGTTCAGCGTCCACAGCCATAGAGCAAGATTGCCGTTACTCCGGAACCATACGTCGAACGGGGGAGAGTTCGTAGCAAAGCCTTTGCCGAAGCGTTGCAGGACATAGCTCTGGCTTACTCCAGGATTCTGCTTGTTACCCGGCGCGCATCCAGTGCCCAGGCTGTTCCCTGCAGTATTATTGCACTCCCAGGGACCAGAGCCTATCAGTACTCCAGCCGCTATCGGATCGAAGGTCGAAACAATCTTGGTCGGGTCAGGATTCATGTTCGCTGCTGGAAAGCTGCTTGCTCCTGCGAGCGAGGCCTGAACTGTTGGAATGCAACCCGGTTGTCCAGTATTGCCGCATCCTGTGGGGAAGGTTCTCGGACCGAGAGTGTACTGGACCGGATAACACGCGGTCCCACTCATAGTGGTGCAAGTGGTCCGGGCAGTGTCCCATGCCGAGCCGCCCGCGTTCGACCAGTAGTGCCCTGGCAGAATGGGTAGCGATGAAAGGCTCAGTTTTGTAAAAGGTCCGAAGCCTGCTAGGTTGATGTCGATTTGATTCTTGGCGACTACGGTTACTCCAGTCATAGGTTGAGCAAGGGCCCCGATGGACGAGCCTGTCGCTCTTAGAGAGAGATAGCTATAGGCTACGTCGAAAGCAGTGACAGGCGTTCCGTCCTGGAAGTACATGTCACCTCGCAGAGTGAAACGGATCGTCGACACAGTACCAGGCGGTGGAGGATATAGCAGCTGTGAGTTCGGCAGTGGCGAGCCGCTATTCACTGACATCCAATCGAGGTACTGAGAACTCGCCAACGGGTTGATTGTGCCGAGACGGTCATAGATCGAACCTACAATGTAGCTATCTTGAGGCGTTGAAGAAACATACGGGTTAACACTTATTGTCGATTCTGAGAAGCCTTGTGTTGTCGCACCCGCGTTCGTTGGCGTGGTACTCCAAGTGTCAAGGAATTGGAAGCCCCCAGCAGCTAAACCTGAACCCTCGTTGTTAACTAAGTTCTGTAGGTTACTCCGGGCACCGTACGGATCAGTCTGGCTGAACAAGGGTATGGTGAAAGTCTCATTCCCAAAATAGTCCTCTACCTGTAGACCAGCTGCGATGGCAGTTGGCTTACTTGTTCCCGGGCAGATGTTGCTGGGATCGCTGAGACATGGAGCGAACTCCATCGTCTGAGCAAGCGCGTCATAGCCAGGGTTGCAGATGTACATGTAGTTAGCAGCACTGATGCTTGGGGCAGCATCGCTTGCGCATGGCCCAGCTGGTGAAATGATTGAAGGTATGCCTGAGACAAAGTGACTGGAGTAGGTAAAGTAGAGTGATTTGTCGAATGGGAAGGTGAAGAGGTAAGCAGCTGTGTAGATCCACCAGTCCGGCTTAACGGTAGTCGAAGATGTGAAGAAACCTGGGAATGTCTGGTTGGGCGGCGGGGGCCCGGCTGTCAGTTGTGGGCACGCAGTCGCATACCCGTTTCCGAACAAGGCACAGATCGCCTGGGCAAGACCGGTGCCTATGTCGAGTCTGGGTGGGTTGTCGTTCCGGATGAAAAAGTTGACAACATGTGTCCCTACCGCGGGATTCAGGCCTGTCAAAATACAACCAGTGGTCGAAGATTGAGCATTATGGCCTGAAGCAAGTCCGGCAAGGACGAAATGGTCAGCTGCGACGCAAAAGTCCGGATCATGAGTGTCGGCGAGGAATACGGCTCCTCCAGGTCCAGCATGAGTCACAGGTGCTACATGCCAAGCGGTCCCGCCAGGACCTCCTTGAACGCAGTTTGAGCCAGCCTGGTTGCCATGAGTAAGTATGTCCCAGCTGCACGGATTGGTCGATGGTAGTCCGCCGTTGCTCTTCTGAATTGGGCTGTCGATCGCCGATCCTCCGATTATGGCGGGGTCTTGCACCGCGAAACGGTTCCTGTCTATCAAGTGAGCAATGCCCTGGCGAATGTTCAGTCCAGCGCAGCTCGAAGATGAGTTATTTGCAACACAGAATGCGTGAGCCGGGTCGTTGCCAAAGTTCATCGGAACACCCCAGAAGTTGTTGCCGAGATGGAACTGGATCTCGAAATAGGAGTGTTCAGCAATTGCGCCGGTAATGAATAGGTTGGGGTTAGACTGGAAATTGGGGACAACATCAATGGTCAGAGGCGCAGTGGCAATATCGATGCTTGGATTGGCAGATGCGAGATCTGTTAGCTCGCTGGGTTCGTCAGTGAATATTTTCCCTATGAATGTGTCCATCGCCGGACCGCCTGGAACCCAGTAGTCGGAACAGGCCCCAGAAGCGCTATGTGTTATGCATGGAGCAGGCACTGCCCGAGCCAGAGGAATGGTCGGAAGGTGAAGATTGGCTGAGAGTACTCCTGGAAGAGTTGCTAGTGAAAATACGATTGAGAAGACAATCAGGAGCTTAATCGTGGTGATCAGCAATACTCTCCATGGTGGCTTCTAGCAGTCATATCCGTGGATAGGGTCGATATTGCATGGGTTGAGCGTAACTCCGCCTTCGTATAAGACCGGGGGGAATGGTATGATGCCTGTTGGTGGAGCGCTGATCCAGTCGTACGGGCTGATCCAGTTGACTCCAACGAACCTGGCAATGATTAGAATCTGGTTGATCCCCACTGGGGCAGGAGGCCCTATTATTCCATTTGCCGAGCCGATGCCTCTCTCGAGCGGAGTACATGTGCCCCCCGTTTTGTTGAAGCAGAAGATTGCGTGTGCGAAGTTGATGAAGTCGTGTGTAAAGTCGCCCGTATCTCCCGACCAAGCGTAGAGAGCAAGATTGCCTGCACTCCGGAAGTATGTGTCGAACGGGGAAGGTGCTGGGGCGAATCCCTTGCCGAACCGTGTTAGAGAATAGGATCCTCCGACCGGTGGGTTCTCTGTTCCACTTGACGAGCAACTGCTCCCCACTACGCCCGAACTGCTGACGCAGGCCCAAGGGCCGGATCCGATGAGAATTCCAGCGGCGAGAGGGTCAAAGATTGCAGTGGTCTTCGTCGGATCAGCGTTCATGTCTGACGCTGGAAAGTGGCATGTCAGGGGACACTGAACTGACGGGGGCCCTGAGGGAGGCGTGGGGCCGAGAATGTATTGTGATGGGTAGCATGTGGAGCTTTGAATGGCACACGGCGAGAGGTCGGTATCCCAAGCATTTGATCCCGCGGCTGTCCAGTATCGTCCTGGCAGAATCGAGATTGAGGTGAGCTGCGATTTGGAAAATGAGGTGGTGCTGTTCAAGCCTAAATCGAATTGGTGAGGACCGAGAAGAGTTATTCCTGTCATATGAGACGCGCCGCTCGCCTGGAAGGCGCCATTGGCCTTGAGTGAGAGATAGCTGAATGCTACGTCGAACGATGTGACTGGTCGTCCATCTTGGAAGTACAGGTCGGTCCGGAGGGTGAAACGGAATGTCCCTACCGTTCCAGCGGGAGGAGAGTAGCCCAGCATCGAATTAGGTATGGGAGATGGTGAGCTTGTTATCGTCGTCCAGTCGACGAGTTGACCGCCGTTCAGCGGGTTCGTGGCAGCGAGCGTGTCGTATATGTTACCAACAATGTAGAAGTCGTGGACGGTACTAGCAACGTAAGGATTGACGCTTGTCGTGCTCTGGGAGAATCCTTGGCGAATGGTGCCGGGGATAGCGGGGTTAGGGCTGTACGCGCCTAGCCAGGTGAAAGAGTTCGGAATCCCTACGTTCTCGTCATTGACGACTCGTTGCCAGTTGCTGAGGTAGGCGAATGACCCGGCCGCTACAGGTTGTGTGCAGTAATCAGCCGTGGTGAGACATGGGTCTAGGGCTGGCGGCAGATTCGGAGGTACGGGCGTGTCGGTTAGATCAACACAAGGATTTGACGAAACCAGACACGTGAACTGAGCAGTTGAATCTGTAAACACTGTTGCTCTCTCGGAATCCATCGCAGGTCCAGCAGGCAGCCAATACTCCGAACAGGCACCTCCCGAACCATGAGTCGGACAAGGCGCTGGAATCGCCCTTACCAACGGAATTCGAAGACTGTTTGAGACTGCGCCCGAAAGGCTTAGCAGAGAGATCACGATCCCGAAAACCAGAATCAGTCTCATGGAGGAGAGGGTGCCGCTCATTCTGAGACCTCCTTCGAACCACTCTCTAGAGTCATCATGATTCCTAACAA
>Ga0137396_10000743_pt1 | contig 16093 bp, 13 predicted proteins | sample czc16metaG_FD_108284 | JGI IMG/M metagenome (GOLD analysis project Ga0137396, IMG submission 108284) | Vadose zone soil microbial communities from Angelo Coast Range Reserve, California, USA - czcobulk3.16 metaG | ecosystem: Environmental > Terrestrial > Soil > Vadose zone | place: USA...
CGCCGAACGCGCGGAGCGACGCGTGCTGCGCGCTAGACTGGCCGAACTCGCCATTACCGATCCGCTGACGAGCCTGTATAACCGGCGCCATTTTGAAGACATTCTCCGGGCGGAGGTCGACCGGATTCGTCGCTACGGGGGCCACTGCGCGCTCGCCATGATCGACTTGGACTTCTTCAAGAACTACAACGACACCCTGGGCCACCTCGCCGGCGATGGCCTTCTGCGGGAACTGGGGGCCCTATTGCGGGGTCAGATGCGCACCACCGACGCCCTGGCCCGATACGGTGGTGAGGAGTTCGCCCTCGTCATGGTCAACACGACCAAAGATGAGGCCCAGACGGTGATGGAACGCTTGCGCACGTTGGTTGAGGAGTACCCCTTCCGCGGCGGCAGTATCCAACCCTTCGGCCGCCTGACGGTCAGCGTCGGAATCGCCTCCTGCCCCCAGGACGGTGTGGGGTACGAGGAATTGATCCACAAAGCCGACGGCGCTTTGTATGCGGCGAAGCGCATGGGACGCAATCAGATCCAAGTGGCGCTCCTGGCTTAGGATTTCCGCCAAAACTTCCACAAAACTGACACCCGCCGATCCCGATTTGACGACTATCGAATAACTTCTTCCGCTCCTGGCATCCGAGTTGCTCCCTAGTTCTTGTGTGGCGCCCAAGGCGCCAATTAGGCCTCTGCCAGCAGCACGGGGCATGAAGGGAGCAAGGCGATGCGGTACGAGGAGTTTGAGGCGATTCAGTTCAGGTTCAACGAGCTTGATCGGAAACTACAACTCATCCTGCTGGGCTGGGTGGTTAGCCTCGCAGCCTTCATGGTCGGGGTGCACATGCTCACGGCAAATGCTGCCCTCATGTCGGTGATCCGATAACGGTGGCGTCGACAATCCCCCCAGCCGGTCACAAGACGTCTGTGGCCGGCGAAATAACCTGGGTCGCCATGTCTAGGACCTCTTAAGTTTCTCCGCACTGGTATGAAAATTGCTCTAAACTTCATCAAACACACCCTTTCCGTCGGAGCGCTGCCATGCCACACCGGCTGAAACTCGAGGATGTTTCCTGCGAGGTCGCCCCTTCCCGGAGCCGGGCCCGGGTGCAACTGCGGGATTCCGGTCTGACCCACGTGGGGCTTGCGAGCAGCCGCACGGAAGGTGAAGACTGGCATGCCGTGGTCGCCCAAGCGACAGTGAATGCAATCCGGATGTATGTAGGGTTCACCGGCGCCCAGATGCACTTTTCGCTTGGGACTGTCAAGATCATCCCTGAGCCTCGTCCTGTAGTACTTGTACTAATCACTGCAGAATCCCAAGGCCGGGAGCTCTCCTTGGTCGGCTCTGCCCCAATGCGGGACGAACCGCAACGGGCTGTCGCACGCGCGGTCCTGCAGGCGCTCAACCGGCAAATTGAGGGGATCGCGGCCGCAGAACAGCATCTCCCGGCACCTGGCTAGACTGACCCCAATCCGACTGACCAACTCGTCTGCGCTGTTTCGGTTTACAGCGACCGAAAAACAACGCGCCCATTCCATGCAGGCGGTAGCTTTGGCAGTCTCCGGAACGCTCCCGCCGGACCAAAGATTACGACCTGACTAGCACTTGGGCCAAACGGGTTAACGAACGCACACAGGCGACGCGCCAAGGCCAGCATTCGGTCGCGTGATGCATCTGGATCACTCCGCAACAGCGACTCGACACCCATCGCGCCAGACCCACAACACTGTGACACGGCCCACCTGATCCTGACCGTTCAACATGTATCCCTCGGCTTCCAATTTCCGGCGTGCGCGCGCGTAGAGGAGGTAGCGCGCTACTGCGGGATATGAGATCCGGACTTCTTCAAATGGCAGGCCGAGAATCGCCACTCCTTGCCGACCCAACGAGTATGCGCGCTGACTGCCCAAGCGATGGACTGTGAGCAACCGAGCTCGCCCTAATAACCATAGGCGCTGCCAGAGTGCATGTGCTGAGGGAAAGAGATCCACCAAAGCCGCACTGTCACATGCGCGCAGTGCTTGTACCCGTGCCAGGATCTCCAGGTCCCGGGAAGTGACCCGAACCCCTCGCTGCACCGCCATCAGCTGATTTCCTCCAGATCCCCAAAGGAAGCGGGATGATAAGCGTGTGCTCGCATCCGTGACCCCGAAGCCACCTGGCGCGCCTCTCGGTCGGCGCCGCCCAGATCGTTTCGCTAACCAGACACTTGAACTCTCGCAACTTGTGCCGTATCTGCACTGCGGTGTAGCGACCGTGGTCGTATTCAAGTGCCACGCGTACCCCGTGTATGTCAGCGAGCCCGTCAGGAAGAGCGCGCACAACTGGGCCTACTATACCCGCCACCCCCGCAGTCTGAACATCCCTCGCGGATGTCCAGGCATCAAACGATATCTGCAATCGGGTCCGCAGGACTGCGACGCCAAGTCGATGCTCCACTTCGTGACCAGGCGTGGCCACAACCGCGGGACGCCCCAGACATCGCCGAGCTTCTTCCCGCCCCGTGGGAGTCAGGACCGCAATATCCGTCGGGATCGCTTGTCGGCTGTAACCCGTCGGCTTTAGTGCAGGACGAGTGACTCTGACTAGGCGCTGCCTCACGAGGGTCCGCAGCGAGCCCATCAAGTGTGGCTCCTCCTCAGAGAGGCCGATCAAAGACCACACACCGTCGATCGCCAGGATCCAAAGCAGATGGGAGCTCTCTCGCAACATCGCGTCCCACACAAATACTTGCAATTTACTATCAGCAAGCGTATTATTGGGCCGCTCAGAGTTGGCGTCAAGGAGGCCCCGTGGACGAATCGTGGAGTGCCCTCTCGCAGCGGGTGAAGGCAAAAGTGGGTCAGCCCCTTCCCGATCTCCCGCCTGGTGACCCCGCCACCCCAGAGTTCTTGGAGTTGTTGACGCGGCTACGCAAGACCGACCCTGATCTGGCCGAGACCGTAATCAACGCTTACACGGGGACGGTTGAACCGTTGCCCTCAGAAATCGAAGCGGCGGCCGAACGGAGGCGCCAGCGCCTGCTCCAACGCCTACTCGCGCGCTTCGTCCGTCCTGACGGGTTGCGAACGGGCCGCGTGCGGCTGAACCTGAGAAAAACGATCAACTATGGCATCGCTGCGGCAGCAATTCTCCTCATCATCTGGTCGCTCATCCCAAAGTCGTCACAGCGGGACAGGATGACGCGACGCGGGAACGCCACCTCCTCACAAAACGGGCGGCAGGAGATCTTGCCGTCGTGGACGCCATCCACATCCCCTTCCCCATCGCGCGTGCCGCACCCGAAACCCTCCATCCCAGCGGGCGCGCCTGATGCAGGTGCTTTGACGATCAGCCGACCTGGGAATGCGCCCTCTTCCGTGATCCAAAACACCCCTCGAGCCTCTAATTCGCCCGTGCCAGTGCGCGGTGGGGTGCCGGTGAGTACTCCACCCGTCGTCGTCTTTGAGACCAGCAACCAGCAGAGCCAATCGGCTCCGTCTACTGGAGTACGGTCCGAAAGTGACTCGACACAGCGACAGTCAGTGCCGGTGATAGTCTACGATTCAGGCAGCACTCTGGCGGCAGGTAGTCAACTTGCCCGCGCCCTGTCGTCCGGTGCCACCACGCAACCAGCTGTCCTCACCGTTTCCCGTGGGCAGTTGTTAGAAGGGAAACTCGTGACGCCTGCCGTCGTGAGCTCCTCCCGCGGAAGCACACCAACCCTCGTCGAGATCACCCAGGGAGCACTGCAAGGCGCCGTGCTTTTAGGACAGGCGACTAGATCGCCTGATGGACTTGTGTTAATTCAGTTCAATGGGTTGATCGGTCTGGATGGAAGGGAGCTCCCGTTTAGAGGCGCAGCGTACGACCCTGGAGCGGGCAGCGTAGGGATACATGGCCAGACGACGACGATGATGCCCGACGCTTCGTCCGCGCTTCTCGCGGCGACCATGCAGTCGGTTGGGGATTACTTCACGGCCCGCGCACGCCAGCCACAGGTTACCACCGCAAGTGGGATCCCAGGCGGACAGCAAGGCCCCACCCTGTGGGACGGACTTGCTTCTGCCGTAGCACGCGCGTTTGCGCCGAGTTCCGAGGCTCCACCGGGACCAACTGTGGTGACGCGGCTGGATCGCGGCCAGATCGTAACCATCCTAGTCCTATAGAGAAGAGCCCAAGGAGGACGCGCATGCAAACACATCAGGTCGCATCGCTTGCTTTGATCTCCCTGGCGATTGTGAGCACGTTCGCGACGCCAGTGTTTGCGCAGATCAGCACCGAGCAGGCATTAGGGCCCTTTCAGCAGTTTCTGCGCGGGCTGGTGATGTGGATGTTGGGCCCCGGCCGCCTCATTATCGCCGCGGCGTGGATCCTTTCGGGGTTTCGCGTTGTGCTAGGTATGGATCGGGGCGCGGGTCCGTTCGTTCTCGTCGCACTGGTCGGCTTCGCCGTCGTTTTCGCACCCCAAATCCTCGGTGCCCTGGGCATCGACGTGAGCCCATACATCTAGCCGCCCGTGTTGCGCTCTCCGATCTACCGTGAAATCGACCAATCAGTGACCCTGTGGGGCTTGGAGCCCGAGGATGTAGTCGTGTTGGCCACTGTTGGCTACTTGGTGGGGGTGTTAACGTCTCAGCTGCACCTCCGAGTGGGACCGATCGATGCCACGCTGCTAGCATCCTGCATAGGAATCGCTGCACTGTTCTCATCCTGGTTGTACTTCCGGCGGGGAAAGCCACGCCACTACGCGTACGATCTCGTGCACGCGGCTTCAGAACCAGATGTCTGGATTGTCACCGCGGATCTTCAGGCACGCCCCGTTATGCGGGGGGCCTAATGGATCCGGCCAAGGTACTCGCCGATTCTGGGGTCACCGCCTCGTCGTTAACCCACGCCCTCCCCTATTGGGCAGTCGTCCATGGCGCGATGCTACTGCGTGACGGCAGCTATGAGCTGGGGTTCGAACTTCAGCCCCTCCACTTGGATACGCTCAGCGAGGAAGAGTTGGACGACGTGGCACGCAGGTTGAAGCGCCTCATCGAAACGCTCCCCGTGCGAGAGCGGGCCCGCTTTGTCTATAGCAAAGACGCCGATGTTGAACCGGCGATCGCGCAACAAGAAACGCTGATCTCGAAACAATCCGGAGGGGCGGCCTACTTAGCCCGGTGCCGAATCGCTGCTCTTCGCGAGGCCGCAAAGCGCGGACAGTTGATTAATCGGCGGCTGCTCCTGTCGCTGACTTACCATCCCCGCCGCATCCGTCCTCGACGGCGATGGATTGCCACTACCGTGGTTGCCGGCATAGCTGCCCTCGCCCTTGGAGTTATCTTGGGGTGGACGGTCGGCCTGGTGGCCGGCGCTGGGTTAGCAAGTCTGGGTCTGTGGCTCCGACCCGTGCACCGCAGACCATTCGTACCCTTGACCCGTCCAGAGGTTGAGGAAGACGGCGCAGCGCTTCAGACCCTCCGGAAGATCATCCTCAGCGCCTTCGGCGCGGCCGGGGTCTCAGCCCGCCCCTTGAGGGACAACGAGTATGTCGACTGGGCGTGGCGGTACTTCAATCCTGGGCGCGCCGCGGCGGGCCTGCGATCGCCATTGCTACACCATGAGACGCGCACTGAACTGCCTTCGTGGTTTACGAGCCCCGATCTCCGCTCCTGGCTCGGGGGTGGCGAATGGACGGCTGATGTCAGCTTGCGCCAAATGATTGCGCGCAGTGGCATCGTCCGTGATCCGTCCAGCCTCCTAGTCGATGATCGCCACGTCAAGATCGTCGCGATGGATGCTCTGCCGGTGGGGGAATCCCGTATGAACGAGCTCGTCAAACTCCTGGCAAGCCGGACGAAGGGTACGGTCGTCGTGGACATCTCGCGAGAGCCCCGGGCGGCCGCTCTCGCTCGGCTCGCGCTGCGGAGCCGTCTGTTGCAAAGCATCGCAGAAACCCACGGAGTGCCCGATACCGTCGCTGCAGAACGCGGCCTGCGGACGACCTACGAGGTCCAATACCAAACCGTCGGCGGAGAGATCGAAATCGTACGGTTTGGGGTGGCGGCAATCCTCGTGGCCGAGACCGTAGAGGAAGCGGCGGACGCAGAGCGTGAGGTGCTGGAATTCTTCAACGGTGAGTTGCAGGATGCGCAGATCATCCGTGAAGACGGCGCCCTTGCGAGGCAGTTCTTCAACCTCGCTCCTTTCTCCGGCCAAATCAACGGTCGGACGCGTGCGGCCCTATCGATTACTGCGGTCCACTTTCTGCCGGTCGCCGGCCCGCCCCCCAGCTCCTCGCGGCCTGTCTTGCTCGCAAGCAACCGCTACCATGGGCTGACCGCAATCGATCCCTTCGACCCGCGCCAGCACGCCTGGAATGCCGTTGCGGCTGGCGCTACAGGGAGTGGGAAGACATTTTTCTCGGCCATCTTGGCGATGGCCACACACGCAGCGGGAGCGCGGGTCGTCATCGTAGACCGAGGCAGTAATACGCCCCCCGGCCCGTGGTTGTCAGCGACGCGGGTGCTGGGAGGGCAGCACATCTCGATGGATCCTGCAACGGGCGCTGCAGTGAATCCCTGCGATCTGGACTGGGGTTACGTAGAGCCCGATGCAAACAAAGTGACGTTCCTGGTGACCCTGATCAGCCGGATGGTCAGCACTGCCGGTGCCCCGCTTGACGGATACGAGCGGGGGATCGTTGAAGCCGCCGTGCGCACCGCGTACGCACGCCGCGTGTCCACCAACATCTCTGAGGAAAAGCGAGACCCGGTGGGCGCCTTGCAGCTACGCGATATCGCGCAGAGCCTCCGAATGCTGGGCGCGGTCGCCGGCACGCATCAGATCAGCGATGACGACCGTCGCGCCGCCCAGCGCATCGCCTCCCGACTATACCAATGGGTCGACCGCGGCCGTTTTGCGGGTCTGGTTGACCGCGCCACTACCGTGAATCTAACCCAGGACTGGATCTACATTGACGTGGCAGCTTTAGAAAGCAATCCCGAACTCATGCCGGTGATGATACTTCTCCTCACCGACCTCATCTGGCGACACGTAAACCGAAATCTGGGGACCATGCGCACCCTCGTGGTTCTTGACGAGGTCTGGGCTCTCATCGCCGATCCCGTCGCAGGGGCATTCGTTGAGGACCTGTATCGGCGCTTCCGAACAACCGGCTCGGGGGTGTTGTCCATATCCCAGGACATCAGGGACTTCCGGGACAACAAGCATGCGCTCGCCGTGCTCGCCAATTCTAACGCTTATTTCCTCTTCCGCACGGAGAGTCCCGCTGCGTGCGGGGAGGTGCTCGGTTTGAATCCCCGCGAGGTCGAAGCGAACCTCGCGCGCATGTCAACGGCCACCGGGGAATACGCCGAGCTCATGCGTGTGCAGCGTCTGCAAAACCGGAGCGCCAGTGGCCTGTTGGCCTTGTTTCCCTCCCCGAGTGACTACTGGCTAGTTGCCAGTCATGCGCAAGAACGGGTGCTCCGCGACCAATACTTTTCCACGAACGCCGACCCACTACAGGCCTTGGAAGCGTTGGTCCGCGATCACCCCACTCCAGCCACTCTCTCCCTCACCAGCGTGCGCAAGGAGGATATCCGAGTATGAGAGCTGCGGTCATAGCGTTCGCTCTCGTCATGACCGTCCTGGGAGCAGTCCCTGTAGAGGCTTGCTGCCCCGGAGGCGATTGGAACCCAGCGGACGGGTTGCTCGCATTCCTCAGTCAACTCCATCAGCAAATTGAGGAGGTCATAGCGTGGATCGGACGAGTCGCCGGCGACTCTGACGCGGCATACCACCCCCTAGCCCCCATTCTCGACCGTGCGTACGGCGCCCGAGTACTCGCTCGACGCATTGATGCCTTGGCCACGGGGATGCCCAGCCGGTTTCAGACGGCACTGCGCAGTCTTGCAGCCCGCCTGCGCATGATCCCCTTGCCCCGCCTGGGCTCCCCACGATGGGTCTTTGAGCAAGTGATCCGTGCATCCCCCCAGGGAGAGACCGCCCAGCAGGCCCAGGCCCTCGATCAAGCAACTGAGGAAAATGTGGACGCCCTCGCCACCGCGCTCAGCGCAACCGAGGCCGCGCAGATTTCGGCTTCTCGGATTATCGAGGACCTCCGCCCTCAAGTGGACGCACAGGTGGCCATCTCCGCCGCACGGGACCTGGCTATACGGGCTCAGTACACGCCCAGCACACGCGCAGCCATCCAGCTCTTGGTCGAAGCCATGGCCGCCCAGATCGACCAACAGAGTCACACCGCGGTATCGGTCATCGGGCGGCAGACCGCGGCGATCCAACAGCAGACGCTCCTAAGCCTGCAGCTTGCGGCCGTAGTAGATCGGCTTGCAACTCTGAACGACCAGGAAAACGCACACCAAAAGGAGCGATTGGCCGAGCGCACCGCAGCGGGCGTTGGTCTTTTCGAGTCCCAACGTCAAACGTTCGCGGAGGTTGCACAGAGCCTCCTGGCGCTGAACTCGTTACAACAACAGCAGGAGATGGAACGGTTTTTCGCCGTGTTGACTAAAGGAGCGGTGGGGCGTGCCGACGATCTTCAGCCCTGAGGCGGCCGCCACCCGGCTGCAGGAGATCATTATTGCCTCCGGAGCGCAGGGCCATCTGCGAACGCTGGGCATCGGGATCCTGCTCTTCCTCTGTCTACTCAACCTGTTTCGTGCGTTACTGGCGGGCAGTGGCCCACTCGTCGTCGACTCATTCCTACGCGCAGGGATTGCGGGATTACTTGTGCAGAATTCCGATTGGGTCGCCGTCGCCGCAGTGTCGTTCTTCCGCTTCATGCAGGCCATTGGGAGCCAGGTGAATGCTCAGTTTGGGGACTGGCAGACCGTGGCCGCAATCGACCAGATCCTCCGTGACCTGTGGGGAGCCCTGTGGGCGTCCTGGGACAGTGGACTCTTCAGCGCCCTCGGCAATCTCGGCGAGCATGTCGTGTTCGGCCTCACCGCCGCGCTGACGACCATTCTATTCGTGGTCTTCTACGTGGCAGCAATCGCCATCTACGACTTCCTCGTCTTCATGGCGCTGGTAACACTTGTCCTCGCCACGCTCGTGGCACCCCTTTCATTTGCATTTCTCAGTCACCGGGCGACGCAGTCGTTCGCCTTTGAATGGCTACAGGCCATACTGCATGCCTCGCTTGTCATTCTGATGGCACAGGCAATCGTGGGCATTGTAGTAAGCCTGGCGGTGGTGCAGCCGCTGCGCGATTTCGTCGAAGTCGCACGATCGGGTGGAACAACGCTCGGTGTGGTGAGGATTCCAGTAGAAGCCCTGATCGGGTTGGGGGTGGGGATCTTTGCACTGCTAAATGTGCAAGGCTTAGCTAGTTCGTTTGTCGGCCGCGCCGAGTCCGTCGCGGGAGCGACTGTCGCCGCGTTCGTGGGAGCCCGGCTCGTGGGTTCACTGCCGGGCGTAGTCTCAAGTTGGACCGCGAGCCGCGCCGCCATGGTAACCGGAAGTAGGGACAACGCCTCCGGCGGACCTGGCCCCACGCCTCCAACGGCGGGAGCAAGCAGCCCTATCGGTATCCCTCTCCCCGATTCTCCTTCGTCCGCTGCTACGGGGGTTTCTGTCCCGCCCGCAGACCACGCGTAGCGTGCCGCTATGCATGATCCTACCTTCCCGTCCCGCCTGCCTGGATGGAGCTTGGTGATCACAGCGCTGGTGGCCGGATTCCTCGGCATTCACGTATCAATGGTCGCATTCGCTCACTATGCCCTGGGAAATGCGAAGAGCTTGCTTTGGGACCTCACCAGCGGAGAAGGATGGCAGGTAGCAGCCGTCCTCGCGCACTGTACGTCCACCACGCTCTTCACCTACCCGTCCCTGCCTAGCCCCCCAGATCACCTGTGGTGCCGGCAATGGTGGCTGATGTTTCAGAGATGGACCGGCGGGCCCGGTAGCTCGTTCTTCGGGACAACAATGCTTCTCATTGTTGTTGGGGGAGCATCGGCCTACTTGGTCGCCCTTACACGCCTCGTGCCCAAGGGCCCCGCGCGCCGACGAACGACCGCCTATGCAACGCGCGACGACCTGCACCCCTTTGTCCGTCCACACGGCGCCCCTCCCGAGGCGATGGCCGACGCGGGCGCCCTTCCTCTGGGCCAAACGGTCCCTGGGGAGGGCCGTCCCCACAGAGTCGACGTGTGGCTTCCGCTGCCATATCGCTATCAGCACGTCTGGATTCTCGGGGTGACTGGCGTTGGCAAAACGAGCGGACTCATCAAGCGGTGGCTCGCGACGGACGCGCGTCTCGACGGCCGGCATGCCCCAACCAGGATGTCGACGGTCGCCGTCGATGTGAAGGACCCAGACCTGTGGGAGTTCGCAGCCCCAATCGCCATGCAGTATGACCGTCGGGTAATCAAATGGTCCCCAATGAGATCTGATAGCGTGGGGCACAACTTTCTCGACTATGTGCACACGGTGGGGGATGCCTTGGACACAGCGGAGACTATTCTGAGCAACGACACCGAGTACAACCGAAAAGATCCGTACTGGCGCCAGACCGAACTCACCATGCTCGCCACGACAATCCAGTTGGTCTGCGAGGAAACTCCTGATCGGCTCCTCGGCACTTTCCTGCAAGAAAAAATGCGAAACATTCTCGGAGTCGTGCCCCCACCACGATCGCTGGCGTTTATCCTCGGCCTGTCTCACCTCCACCCCTCGGAATTCATGGCGTACATCGAGCACGTGGATGGAGACCGGGCTGTCTGGCGTGATCGCTACTCTAAGGTGTTCCAGGCCCGCGACGACAAAACGGTCGGGGCCTGGCAGGGACTCCAGAACGTTCTGGTCATCTTCCGCGACCCCGATGTCATCGCCGCGACAAGCCGCTCGGACTTTCACTTGTCGGTCGTCGCCCGCCAGCCCACGACCTTGATCATCGGTCTGCCGCGCAAACCTGGTTCCCGTCGTCGCGTTCTTACGGCATTGTTCCTCCGCCAATTACTTCAAGAACTTGACGACCTCGTCCGTGAGCGGGGTGCCCAAAAGCTCCCCGTGCCCGTGACCTTTCTTCTCGATGAGCTTGGTGTGCTCGGTCTAATCCCCACCTTTCAGGATTTCGTCGCGACATATCGGGACATGGGGGTGTCGTTTGTCATCGCGACGCAGGACCGCAAACAGCTGATCGACGTGTACGGGGAAACAAAGGCGGACACGCTTATCGCCAATTTGCATACGCGGATCGTCTTCGGGCGGGACCTGCGCCCGGAGCAGGCTGACGAGATCTGCCAGGCCCTCGGAGAGACGATCGTGCCTGAACCGGGCGTCCAATATGAGCACAAGAGTCCGCTGTCTATAGCGCGCCGCGGGACGCGTATCGTGTATCAGGTCCGACGTCTTCTGGAGCCCAATGAGCTTCGGGCCATGCCCGAGTTCCGCGCTGTTGTCGTCTTGCCTGGCGATATCAAGGCGACCATAGGCCTATCGCCTGTCCACACCGATCCTCTCTACCGCGGGATGACCCGCCCGATTAGTTCGATCGAAGCCCTCCGCCACGACATTCGGATGGATCGCGTGCTCGGCCGCCTGACTGCGACACCTCGTATCAGACGCTCGTCGACGGCTCTACCGCATGCAGGCGTCTTGGTGCCTGCCGGCGGATCCACGGAGCCCCCTCCCGAGCCCGCGATCGGAACGGCCGATGATCTCGTTGACGACCTTCCTAAACTCCAGGAACCCACTCCTCTTGCCGGGGAGCGGTCCCTGCTTGAGGGCAGCGGAGGGACAACGGCACTGTCTGCCAAACCGCGAGAGCTCCCCCCCAGTGATCCGCTTCCGCCAGCGTGTGTGGAAGAACCCGCTACTTCCAAAGTGGATTCGCCTGCGCCACTATCGGGACCGTCTGCAACACTAGCCCCATTAATGGAACGTCACCCTCGTCCTTCCGAGTCACCAATGGCAGCATTCGTGAAGGCAGTCCTGCGAGGAGCGCTTCGGGATGAACGGCTCACCCCTGGAAGCCCGCTCGGATGGGTGTCCGCTGAAAGACACAGCGAGTTTCTCGTGCCTTGGGGATTTTTGCGGGATTGGGGGTTCAAAACAAAACAGCGGTTTACTGATCTGGAGGCCACATGGACGCGCGATGGACTCGTGAGCGGCCGAGGGTCCGTCGTGGTGAACGGGCGATGGGTTACCTGTTTGCTATTCACCGAAGCCGCGGCGTTGCAACTACCTGAAGACCTCCGTGGCCTCGTTACCCAATCGTTCGCCTCTGTTCCGGCGAGCGAAGTGCGCCCGTCGAAAACGCGCGTGCTGTTGCACAGAAATCTCGATCCGGGCGGGGGTGACGGGAACATGCGCAGTACGCAGAGTTCCCCACCTCTTCCCCACCTTCGTGAGTTTCTGCAGGCGCTTGATCACGCTGGGCGTCACTTCATCGGGCACTCAGCTCGCGACGAGCACGTACCAGTTCATGGCAGATGGCAGTCTCACTCCAAAGACGGGAGCGCCGTATTGCTGGTGGAACGTCGCGCCGCGGCGGAAATGTTCAAATTGATAGGAGTGATGGAGCCTAATGGACTGCTATCGCAGTGGAGGCAGGCAGGGATCTTGTTTCTTGGCGGACAGGTCAGAGGGAGGTTTTTCACTCGCAGGACTCATCGGGAGGGCAACGAGTTCTTGGCGCTACGATGGGACCAGATCCGCTCGTTTCTCCCCCCGCAGATCCCAAGGTCCTGATCGGATCCTCACGGTATTGGTACGATCTGCGCCGTGTGTAACACGGCGGCTCGTGCCACCCCTGAAGTGTCGCCCCTGTGCCATTCAGGGCTGGCTCGGATTGAATCGCCTAGCCAGTTGCGGGGCAAGGCCCGTACCACCGCGCCCTACTGGAGCCTTGGGGTTCGTGGGTGCGAGACTGGGGGGACTGGTGGGACCTGCGGTTCGTGTTGTGCGCCTGGCGGCGTAGTTTTAGGTGTGTAATGTGATCACTCAAATGAAATGTCGCAAGGTCTAGTCACTTGGGATTGAGATTTTGATTCTCGTGTCAAAGAGCGGCCGGTCAGTGTTGTTGATTCCATGTTAGGAGGTCTAGATATGAATACTGTAGTGCTTATTGGTCGATTGACGAGAGATCCGGAGCTGCGCTACGTGCCCAGTGGTCAGCCGGTAGCGAGCTTTACGCTAGCCGTCGACCGGACATTTCCAACCGAGAGGGGAAAAAGCACGGCCGATTTTATTCCCGTTGTTGCCTGGCGCAAGTCTGCGGAGCTAATCTCTGCGCATTTGTCGAAGGGTCGTCTGGTGGCTGTGGAAGGGCGACTACAGATTCGGTTCTACCAAGCACAGGACGGACGGAAGCTGAGAGCCGCCGAGGTGGTAGCCAACCGTATCCAGTTTCTGGATCGTAAGAAGGGGAAAGATGTGCCTACCGTGGAGCAGCCAATGATCGACCCTGAAGCTGATGCGGGTGCCGGGGATCCTCCTGCATAGAAGGTAGGTTCTGGTGAAAGCAGAGCCCGCCCAGGGTAGTTCCAACATGTGCGAACCGTGTCCTAAAGATGTGTAAGAAAAACACCCGGGTGCGAGATATCACTCTTGTCTGTAGTGATAGTCCGCGGAGTCGCCTTGCGGTTGCGGGCCCTGCGGCGCTTGCCGTGCGGGAGTTGTTCGAGTTGATCTTCGGGAGAGGCAAGCTAGGGAGACACGGTCGGTGTCCCGCCGAAGAACTCGCCGCCGCGTTTCCTTCCCTTTTGGCGTTAGATGCTGCAACGTTTGATGATTTCGCAAATATTGTTGGGCAGGAGAATGCTGGAAGGCTTTCTGCTGCCCTAGAGTTAGGACGGCGTACTCGCATGAGTACTGTGGGTGCCCGACCAGTTATCCAGACCGCAGCGGACGTGCACCAGCTGCTGGGTTTTGAGATGGGACGGCTTGATCGTGAACACTTCCGAACCATCTTGTTGAATACAAAAAACCGGGTAATCCGCGTGTGTACTGTCTCAATCGGTGGGTTGAGCCAAGCGCCTGTGCATCCGCGGGAGGTGTTCAAAGACGCAATTAGGCACGGCGCAAGTGCCATGATTGTCGTTCACAACCATCCATCGGGTGATGCTACGCCGAGTGCTGAGGACAATATGATCACGGATCAACTCGCCGCGGCGGGGAAGCTAGTAGGTATCCCCCTACTTGACCACATCATCTTCGGTGACGGACAGTATGTAAGTCTCCGCGAAAAGGGGCTCCTCTCCACGCCTTCCTAGCTGTGCAGGCCGTGGCGCAAGCAGTCCGCTAGAACATCCTCCGCTCATAGTCAGGGCCACTAGAAGCACGTTCAGCTTCTAAAGGGTTTCTACGTCTTCCACTGAGGGCAACACTTAGTACGCCGTCTTGGACAACATGGCCCCGGGGGGTCGGTTACTAACAAGAACGTGCGGTCTTCTCAAGGAGTTGATGGTGGTTAACAGGGAGGGTTCGAAGTGGGGCATCAGATTGTCGTGTTGTGGCTGACTGGTATCTGTCTCGGCGCGATTGTGTGGTCCCGCGCCCGAGGCGCCGACAGGGGCCGGGCAATGAAGAGTCTCGTCCGGCTCGTTGGGTACGGTGTGCCCATCGTGTTTGCGTGGGAATGGTTCGATACATTGCCCCTTGGCGGGGCCCTGGCCAAAACAGCCCTAGTTGGCGGATTATCGTGGTGTCTAGCTTACCGTGCATGGCACAGAGCGTTTCTCGCATGGCGCATTCGCGGACAGCAAGACCAACGACTCCGTGGTCTGCCCGGAGAGCATGATCCTCGAGACCTTGGCCACCTTAGGTGGTCACAGGTCACCTATGACCGTGCGCGAGCACTTGTTCCTTACCTGCACAAAGATGTCGGCGCCTACTGGCTGGCGCGTTCCGATCCGCTCCCGCGAAGGGGCTGGTGGGGACTAACATCGCATCGGACATACGACGTGGCAGTCCCGAAAGATCTGATGCTGCGCCATGTACTCATTCTTGGATCGACTGGAGTGGGAAAGACACGCACGGCCCTGCAGGGGATCGTCGAGCAGCAAGTAGCACGGGGATTGGGCGCGCTTGTCCTGCAATTCAAGCACGACGAGCTATTTTATCGCAGCGTCCTCGATGCCGTTGTGAGCGCTGGGCGGGAAGAGGACTGCATCTACTTTAGCCTCAGAAGCGATGATGAGAAGCGAACGGCCGCCTGGAATCCCTTTGACTGGTCAAATTCAGTCGAGGTCGCTGAAGCGGTGGTGCACGCAACCATCGATGATCTCCCTGCCTTACGTTACTTTTCCGCGCAAAATCTTGACGCGCTCGGGGTCGTCCTCGATGGTGCCAAGCGTCAGGGGGAAACGCTCAGTTTTGGGCGGCTGGCGGACTTGCTTGCCCAAACCGGCCGATCGGGTGCCGGACAGCCACTCCTGGCATACCTGCGGTCGTTTCCCGACCTAAGAGCTCGAGCCCAGAGGGTGCGGTGGGACCACGCCAGCGAGCTCAAGATGCTGGCGGCGCAGTTGGGAAGGTTTGCGGCTTTGACCCCCGCTCCCGGCCGCATCGCGTTGAACCTCCGTACCGCAGTGCAACAAGGGCAGGTCGTGTTGGTGAACCTGGATGCCACGACCTTCCCGAAGGCGGCGCGATCTGTGGGGCGTCTTTTCATCGCGGCGCTATCTGCCGCATATTCGGGCCTTCGGCGTACCGAGGACGACCGAGTTTATCTCGTTGCCCTTGACGAGTTTGGACCTGTGGCCGGTGCGCATCTTTCAAACATGCTGAGTACCGCGCGGGGATTTGGGGTGAGTCTCGTGCTGGCAACTCAGAGCTTGGCGGACTTGCGGATCGCGGGCCAACGGGAGACCGCCGGGGCGCTTGCAGCCCAGGTCGTGGAGAACATTGGTACCCAGATAGTTTTTGGCCTCCGCAACCCCCAGGATGCCAAGTGGTGGTCAGATGCTAGCGGCAGTGTCCTCCGGGACGAGATAACTGACGTACTCGTGGACGGTCGCTTCGATGCAAACTACGTGAATCGAAGACATGCGTCGCAACGAGAATCGGCATCCGTTTCGATAAACCAATTGCTCTTTACACCGCGCTCGAAGGCGTTCGTTTGGATTCCATCCCGGCGGTGCCTCCGCGCACCGGGCAACC
>Ga0137396_10000744_pt1 | contig 16093 bp, 18 predicted proteins | sample czc16metaG_FD_108284 | JGI IMG/M metagenome (GOLD analysis project Ga0137396, IMG submission 108284) | Vadose zone soil microbial communities from Angelo Coast Range Reserve, California, USA - czcobulk3.16 metaG | ecosystem: Environmental > Terrestrial > Soil > Vadose zone | place: USA...
ATTGAGGCGTCTGATATCCGCGCTCGCATCGTGGAGTCAGGAGAACGCCGAAATGCCTCTCGTGAAATACACCAGAGTGCGGCACCGAGGTTTCCGACAGAGCTCCGGCGTGCCCAAGCGCGGGGCACCGCGTTCGGCAGTCCCGTCGGCCCGGGCGACATCAAGCGCGCCTGCGCAACCCACGCAACGACGCAAGACGCACCCCGTTACGTGGGCAGTTGCAGCGATCGTGATATCGATTCTTAGTTGGGACGTGTGGCAATCCGGGCGGGAAGCGAAGCTCCCACCCATGCCGGTCAGCGTAAAATTTAGCCCGGCTGTGTCAAAACCTGGATTCGTTCTGACGTTCGAAAACACCTCTTACAAGCCGCTCTCTCTAGTGGCCCGTCTCGAACATCCAGCTATCCGGGACGTGAAAAAAGTCGGCCTGTACGTCGGACCCAGGTCACATGTCGATGTTGACAAGGTCAACGGCTGGATCGCGCAGTCCGGTGATCGCATCACGCTGGAGAACTCCAATTTCAAGACTTGGAGCGGCTCGATCCCGTAGAGGCCTGTGGGCGCGCGTCTAGCGGCGAATCCCCTTGGCATCCCGTCCCCAGCGAGGCTCAAATCTGATACCGTAATCGCTTGAGACTACCTCACGCGGATGCCTACGGGGATTGCAAAAACAGTGCAAATCCCCGCACCCCGACCAGGTAAATCACCGTCCGTTCCGGGGACCTCGACAGACTATCCGCGCGTGGCAAGCGCGCTGGCAGCCTCGGCCTGATAGAGCACGACACGCTGCCGCGCGTCATACTCGAACACCAGAAACTCCGCCACGGTCAGCAGCACGGCGGCCAGCAGCGCAACTAAATTGGTGACTTTCATGAGACGGCTCCTCGTGTGATCCATGGCGCGCAGTGTTCACCCCCCGCGCCCGACCAGCAAATGCGATGTCTGAACGACGCCTAAGAAAAACTGAAGCGACGCGCAGCTTCGACCGGCTGCCGCTGAACGCGCTGCGCGTATTCGAGGCGGTCGCCGCCCGCCTGAGCTTCGCCGCTGCCGCCGAAGCGCTGCACGTGACGCCCGCGGCGGTGAGCATGCAGATCCGCACGCTCGAGGATTACTTGCGCGTGCCGCTATTCCGGCGCAGCGGCCGCGCGATCGCCCTAAGTGCCGAGGGCGCGCTGCTGCTACCGGGCGTGCGCTGCGGGCTCAGTGAGCTGCAGCAGGCGATGCAGCAGTTGCGTCAGGACCGCAGCGGCGGCGCACTCAACATCAGCACGTTGGCCTCGTTCCTGCAGAAGTGGCTGCTGCCGCGCCTGCCGCAGTTCCATGACCGGCACCCGGGTATCGAGCTGAGCATTCACACCTCACGCGATTCCGTGGATTTCGCGCAGGGCGATTTCCACGCCGCGCTGCGCATGACCAGTGCGCCCACGCCGGGCCTTTACAACGAGAAGCTGCTCGATGAATGGTTCCTGCCAGTGTGCAGCCGCGAACTGCTCGCCCGCCACGGCCCCCTACGTACGCCGGCCGACCTGAAGCGCTACCCATTGCTGCGCTCTTCCGATGAGTCCTGGAGCCTGTGGAGCCATCCCGGAGCGGAAGCCGACTGGCAGGAGCGCGGCGCCGCCTTCGACGATTCGCTGACCGTGCTGGCGGCGGCCGAGCAGGGCCAAGGTCTGGCCCTCACGCGTTGGGCGCTGGCCGCGCAGGATCTCGCCAACGGCCGCGTCGTGCGCGCGAGCGAGCAGACCGTGCCCTGCCCGCGAGCCTATTATTTCGTCTGCCCGGAAAGCTACCTGGCGCTGCCGAAGCTGCAGCACCTGCTCGAATGGCTGCGCGAGATGGCCGCGGCCTTTCCAAGGCCCGACGACGCAGCGGCGTTAATTGCCGCGGACCCTGGGCGCGTCACGGCAGCAGCGCGCGGCCCCGCGGCGCCTCAGCGCGCGCCGCCGCGATCGGCCCGTCGGCCCGGGCCGCGCAAGGTGGTCAGATAAGGCAGCAACCGCGCGTCCCGCTCCGCTGCCTCCCCTCACCCCGGGTTCCCCGAACCTCGGTCCACCACCCGACCTGCAAGGCCGTCGGCATTCGGTTTGGCAAGGATAAACTGACGGGCCTGTTCCTGAGCGTCGACGCGAGAACTGTTTTGCGCAGCTACGATATCCGGTGCGCGTGGAGTACAGGTCCGGAAACAACGTCTTGCCGCCAGTTCTAGCGGAACGTCGCAGGCCCTCTAGAGGAGGCCGTCCAGGTGGTCGAGGTCGTTGATGACGCGCCAGCGGCCGCCGCCCTTCTCGACCCTGGCGCGCCAAGCTTCGAGTCGCGAGAGGTATTCGCGCGGGTCGAAATTGTCCGAGCGCAGCTTGGTCACGTTGAGCGCCACAACCTCGAAACCCTTGAAATCGAGCGGAAGGTTGCGCACGTAGCCCTTGGCCAGCTCCTCCTTCATGTCGGAGAAGATCAGAATCTCCTTGCGGCCAGTCTTCTTCTCGTTCAGGAACTCGATCGCCTGCAGCAGGCCGCCGGTGATGTCGGTAAACGGCGCGGACCTCGTCTCATCAATGAACTTCTCCACGCGGCTGGCGAACGCGCGCTTCTGCTGGTTTGCGGTACTGGGACGGTCGTCGAACGTGGCCTTGGCGACGATGTTCTTCTCCGTGAAGCTCGCGGTGTCGATCCGCGCGACTGCGAAGGAATCCATTGGCTGCAACCGGGAAAGAGCGAACAGGATGATCTGCTCCGCCTTGTTCACCTGCCTGGTGTACGTACCCGACGTATCGACCAGCAGGTACACGCCCGTATTATGCGGTGCCTGGGGCGCGCAGGCTGTGAGCAGCAGCGCCGCGCCCACGAAATGCCGCCAGTTCATGACCGCACCTTCTGCAAGGACTTGTCCGCAATGGTCGGTTGCACGGCATGCGCAGACTGCGCCGCAGCCGCGAACCTCGCTTCGATCCACAGTGGCACGAACAACGGGAGGTCGTAGATCCGCTCCGCCAGTGTGCCGAAATGGCGCAAACCGTTACCGAGAACGCGAAGGATGAGCGCGAGCGCCCGCAGCACCCCGATACCGGTAAGGCCAACCACGGTGCGCAGCGAGTGCACGAATGTCTCGAGCGGGATGGCGGCAAAGACGAGCGCGAATGGCAGGACGAATCCCATGCCCATCTGTGCCATCGTGGTGATCCAGAGGTGCCCGTTTACCAGCGCTCCCGCATTCTCGCCACGCAGCAGCGCGGTGGTCGCGAGCTCGTCCTGCAGCAGCACTTCGCGCATGTACGCGAGGCCCGCTTCGATACTCGCCATCAGCAGCAGGATCATGAACGTAATCCCCATCATGCGCACGCGCATTTTGTCGGACAACGCGCCGATCGGGAAATAGCCGCGTGATGCGCAACGACTCCATGAGAAACAGACCCATCGAGATCTCGACCATGATGATGACGAGCGCAGCGATATCAGCCGTGCGGAACATGCCGATGAAGCTCGTCCCGCCGACCATCTCCGCCATCGGCCGCGCGATCAACGTGAAGTTGATCGCAGCTCCGGCGGTCGCCACCCCGAGCACTAGCAATGAGACGAAAAAGTTCACGAGCGATGAGGACGACAGCACCGACAGCGCACGGTCCTCTCCGCGCACGATCGTCTCGTACTCCTGCATGTGGCGGTCAATGACCAGCGAGCGCTCGATGACGCTCGTGACGCTCTTGTTCACGCGGCCGAGCGTCTCCTGGATCATGCGCCAGTCGGGCATCATTTTTCGCAGCAGCGCGTGCCGCTCGCCGCTCGCCTTGCGATAGTCCTCCATGGCCTCGCCGTGCGCCTTGACCATCGATTTGTGAATGTCGGCGAGGATATCGGCGCCGGCATTGCGCGCATCGAGCTTCGCGATCACTTCGACCGCCTTAGCCCAACCCGGCGCCTCCGGCGGCACCTCCACCGCCTTCTCCTGATCTTCCTCGATGCGCAGGATCGCTTCACTCAAGCGGCGATGCATGTCCGGATAGTTCGCCAGATCCTTGCGCGCGGTATCCGCGACGCGCGCAAACTCGCGTTCCACCATTCGCTCCTTGGCGTCGCGTCCCGCAGCGAGCAGTACCTCGCGATTGCGTGCGGCGAGGCGCGCCTCAGCGTGCGCGACCGAATGCGAGGCCAAGCGAAACCCGCGCGCCAACGCGCTCGTGACCGCGTGGATCGCCTGGTGAGCGGTGTGCCGTGCCAGATACAGCGCCGCTATCAGCAGCACCAGCAAGATCGCTGCCGACATCGTCGGCCAGGGCGTGATAGTCAATAGATTCGTCATGAACATGTGGAGGCTCGCTTGCGTTTGCCCGAAGGCGGAAAAGACGGCGGATTCAAGCCGTCAAGTGCGGAAGCTCAGGTTCGGTGCGGGCGATCGCCGCAATGAGGATGACATCCAAGATGGCAACCCCGCTGTCATAGGAAAACCCTTTAGACCGGTGGCTTTGCGGCCCTTTCTTTCGAAAGGTGTGCCTTTGCTGAACCGCGGTCAGGGTGCTGTACGAGGGTGCAGCTGTCAACGTATTACGTCGCATTTTCAAGGGCAGCGTTATGTCACCACGCGTTACGCCGCGGATTCGGGCTTAACGTATTGCAGGCGTTCCGCGGCGCCCCAATGGCAGTAGGCGGGCCCACGATAAATGCTTGGGCAAAATGTTGCCCCGCTTACCTAGTTAGCCTCCAACTTGTCGGAGATTCCTGACGCGATTGTCGGCCTACAGCCGACCCTGAAACGGCGTGTTGGCCGTCTTGGCGCACGGTACGCCACCGCTATGCTCCCTAGAATGCAAGCCATCACAACTGTCTGGCTCGTGAAGCCGGAAGCTCCGCAGGACGCCGAGGGCGTCGCCGTTATGCGCCGGGCGATCGAACAGGATGGCGCCCGCGAAGGCAGCCTGGTCGGTGAATGCCTCGAGGCCGCTCGAGCTCGCGGACTCAGCGGCGAAGAGACCTACGTGTTTTTAGCTTATCAGGCCCTGCTGCGGCTCGAGGAAACTCATCAACGGCACATCTACCTGAGCGACATCGCGCCGTTCCTCAAGTCAGTACCCTCGCGGCCCGGTGTTACAGCGCGCATCGCGGTGCAGGTGGAGCGGCTCGTGCGCAGCGCGGTTGACCTGGCGTTGCGTACTGAGCGGGCTGCAGCGCAGTTCACGCGAATTTCGCTTGGCCGCGGCTAGGCGACTTATCTGATTGCGGCCCGCGTTGCCACCCTGCCGCGAAGGACCGTAATCGACGCGGGAGGCAGAGTGGCGACCGTGGGCCGTCCATCGGGGTTGGCGGTTTCACCCTCGACATCTGGACACCACTGATATTCGGCCTTGCCAAACACGATCGCGCTCACGGGACCGGCGAAACCGCCAACCTAATAAAAACGAATACCCGGCTTCAGGAAAAGCTGGAACACCAACAGCAGTACCACAACTGCGCTGAGCGGGTACGCAATCGATTCCGCGCCCGCCTCACCCTGCGACGTCACTCGATCAAAGCGCCAGGCGCCAGCCTGTATCCAGACCATCCCGACCAGGGTCACCACCGCGGGGAGTCCGACCACCTCGATCAGCTCGCGCGGGACGCGGAACGGGATGATCAGCGCGACCGCAATCAGTGCCGGCAGCGTCGCGACGTGGAATATGAATCGCGTCCGCGCCCGGGGGCTCGACAGCTGGGCGGGCTGCTCGGCAGCGCTGAGCAGATGAGGCGTCAGCCATAGAGCCGCCGCAGGAATAAGGGCGAGGGCCACGAGCGCCGCCGCCGTCCTGGCTGTCGAACCGAGGCGCAGGTAGTGCATGGCCATCCCAACGTCGTTCTGAGGGTCGACGGCTCCGATGACGACCTGCGGAAGCGCTTGGAGGAGGCCGTTGTAGGCCATCCAGATGAGGAACAGCCGCAGCGTGGACGAGCGGGGCAAGCGGCGCTGCAGGAGCAGCGCACAAACGATGCCGCTGAGGAAGGTCGCGAGCACCCCGGTTCCTTGAAACAGGCTCGTCAGCGGGTTCTCGCCTTCCCAGCTGTGATTGTTGTGGAACAGCGTGGGGCGCACACCCGGAGTGAGCGCTTTCGGCAGCACCAGAGACAGCTCCTGGATGAAGAAAGTCAGGTTGAACGCGAGGGTGTAGAGCAGCGCCGAGCTGATCGTCTGCTTCCAGTTCCAGGGGATGGCCAGCTCCGGGCGGGGTCCGCCTCCACGCCGCGCGTGGAATAGTCCGCTTAGTCCGAGCAGCAGCGGCCCGAGCAGGAGAACCATTACGACTGCCGTTGCGATCGTGTTTCTGCCGACGCCTTGTCGCACACTGTGAGCGCAAAATCGAGAGGACCTATGAAGCTGGCTGTTGACATGATCGGCTGGACTGGCGCCCTGCTCATTATCGGGGCGTACGCGCTGCTATCCGCCGGAAAGCTCAAAGCGGAATCGTCCATCTATCACCTCATGAACATTCTGGGGGCGGCTGGATTCGTGGTGAACAGCGGCTGGAACGGCGCCCTGCCCTCTGCGGCCATGAACGTAGTCTGGATAGCGATCGGGGTGTATGCGCTGTTCCAACGCCGCAGACCCCAAAATAGGGCTGAGTTGGAGGCCGAGTGAACACGGCCGTCATCCGCGCTAGTCTTGATTCCGATGCCGTTCCGCCCCTGGTCGGTCGCGCTGATGGTCCTGGCGCTGTCAGGTCCACCAACCCGCGTCTTCGCCGCCTGCAAGATCGGCATACTCGCGGAGCTGCCGGTCACCATGACCGGCCTCCGACCGCTGGTCAGCGCCAAGATCAATGGCGCCGAGGCGCTGTTCATCGCCGACAGCGGCGCGTTTTACAGCCTGATCACGCCTGCGGCCGCGGCTCAATTCAAGCTGAAATTGGGGCCGGCTCCCTACTGGTTCGTGTTGACGGGTGTCGGCGGAGAAGCTCGGGCGTGGTTGACCACCGTGAAGACCTTCACCCTCTTTGAGGTACCCATCCCCAATGTGGAGTTCATCGTCGGCGGAAACGAGCTCGAAGGCGCTGTGGGAGTCTTGGGTCAGAACGTGTTCAGGATCGCGGATGTCGAATATGACCTGGCCCGCGGCGCGATCCGGCTCATGCGACCTCACGACTGCCGCAATGCCAAGATGGCCTATTGGGCTACGTCCCAACCGTATTCCGTTGTGAATATAGACTGGGCTACTGCCCAGGCGCCACATACCGCCAGCGTTGCATTCATAAACGGCGCCAAAATCCGTGTCCTGTTCGACACCGGTGCACCGACATCGGTCCTGACGCTTGCTGCCGCAGAGCGTGCAGGCGTCAAACCGGGTAGGGACGGCGTCGTTGACGCCGGCTCGACGTACGGCGTCGGGGGGAAGCTGGTGCAGACCTGGATCGCGCCCTTCGCTAGCTTCAAGATCGGGGACGAGGAAATCCGCAATACGCGCCTGCGCCTCGGCGATATCCGAATCCGCGATGCCGAGATGCTGATTGGCGCCGATTTCTTTCTGTCTCACCGTATTTACGTCGCCAGCAGCCAGCATAAGTTGTACTTCACATACAACGGCGGCCCGGTATTCAATCTGGCGCACGCACCGTCGACTCAGGCCGGAACCGGCCCGGCGCCGGGAGGCTCCGCGGAGCCTCAGGAACAGCCTGATCAACCCACCGATGCCGCAGGCTTCAGCCGGCGCGGCGCCGCCTTCACGTCGCGCCGCGACTACGAGCACGCCATAGCCGACCTGACGCGCGCCTGCGAATTGGCGCCCGACGAGCCGAAATATTTCTACGAACGCGGTATGGCGCGATGGGGCGACAAACAACCCGATCTGGCGATGGCTGATTTCGACCAGGCGCTCAAACTCAAACCTGATGAGGTGGACGCGTTGCTGGCGCGCGCTCGGCTGCGCCTGCTGGGTCCGGAGAATCCTGCAGCCATCGCCGACCTTGCAGCCGCAGACCGCTTTGCTCCGGAGCAAGCCGATATCCGCATGCAGCTAGGCTCCCTCTATGCGCGCGCCGGGCTATTTGCGGAAGCGGTCGCTCAATATGACAAATGGATCACCGCGCACGATCACGACGTGCAAATACCTGACGCGCGGAACGCGCGCTGTTGGGCAAGGGCGTTGTGGGGACAGGAGCTCAACCAGGCTCTGCTCGACTGCGACAGCGCCCTCAAGTCACGGCCCGACACGGCCGCTTTCCTTGACAGCCGCGGGCTCGTCCGGCTGCGGATGGGCGATCTTGACAGGTCGATCGCTGACTACGACGCGGCACTGCGACTGCAACCCCACAGCGCCTGGTCGCTCTACGGCCGAGGCTTGGCCAAGGTGAAAAAAGGCTTGACCACCGCAGGTGAGGCGGACATTGCCGCCGCAACGGCCATACAGCCTCGGATCGAGAACGAAGCCAGAAAGCATGGCATAACCCGCTAGCGCGGCAACCGGAGAAACCGCGTGCGAGCATTGACGGCCACTTGGTTGTGCGCTCTGGCGATGATGCGTGCCGGCACCAACTGCGCAGCCGCCACCACTGACACGCGCTTGGCCAACTACGCGTTTGCGAGCGAGCTCGGCTCGGGCGTTTACGAGGTCGCCGGCCGCACCATCCAGGTCTATCAGCTGCGGCCGAGCTACAACCTGCGCCCCGCGTCGCCCCATACTTCGCGGCCGGGAATCAAGCTTATCCTCCCCGTCACCGTCGGCTTCTTCAATTTTCAGCCGACCGACCTGATACACCTGCATATCCCGACGCACATCGGCGCGGTGAGCTTCGAGCCCGGCGTGGAGGTGGAGTATCGGCTGAACGACCCCTGGCGGCTGTATCCCTATGTCAAGGCGGGCGGGACGTTCGCATCCTCGAGACAGATCAACGCGGTGCTCTACGGCGTCGGCATTCGCAGCGACTATCGCTTCGACGCGTTCGGCAGCGCCGCGTTGTGGCGGGCCGATCTCGCCCACGCCGGCGTGCACTACCACAGTAATCTGCCGAATGACTCGTTCACCAGGCTGCGCGACGGGCTCGAGTTGCGCCGCAACTTCGATCGGCCGTTGCGCGCTCGCCAGGCACAGCTGGGGCTCTACGGGGTAACCGATATTTATTTTGATGCGCCTTCCGGCCCGGCCTCCGGCATCAGCGCCCGCACCGTGCAATTCGAAGCGGGCCTGATGTTCGGCGCTAATCCCATGTGGCAGGTTCACGGCATCACCGTGCCGCGCATCGGCATCGGCTACCGCGTTGCGGGCGTGCTCTCGGGCTGGCGCTTGGTACTCGGCGACCCGTGCTAGTCCACCGGACGCCGTCGCTTGCGTTGCATGCCAATGGGGCGGGTGCCGATCCGTTAGGCTCAAGATGCGCTCGCCAGAGGTCACGCTCATGGTCAAGCACCTGATCCGCGCCTGTGTCATCGTTCCCGGCATCGCCGGCCTCCTGGCATCGTGCACCTCGCTGTACGTGAGATCCGATGTCAACCACGCCCTGATCGGCACCGTGCACTGCCACACGTTCGCCTGGGCCGGTTCGTTCCATGGCAACAGTCCGCTGCGCAACACCATCGCGAATCCGTTGAATGAAAACCGCTTGCGCAGTGCCATTGCCGCGCATCTGGGGTCGGGCGCAATTCAGCCGACGGCCACCGGCGCCGACTGTCTGGTGGGCTACGGGATCGGCTCGAACACCGTCGTGGAAGACGCCTATCCCTACGGTTGGGGTTGGGGCTGGGGTTGGGATCCCTACGTCTACCGCGAAGGCGTCATCGCGGTCGATCTGTACGACGCCAAGAGTGGTCAGCCTCTGTGGCACGCGTCGGTGGAGCAGAGTCTCTACCGCTTGAACGGCGCGGAAGCCGAGAAAAGGATCGACGCGGCGGTGGCCGCGATCTTCGCCAAGTACCCCGGTTGAGGCGCCGGCGCTTTTCTTCTTCTCCCGCGCCGTTTCTTGTCCGCCGAGCATGCGCGGGGCAAGATCCCCCGGTGGCCAGTCCCTTCAGTCTGGGCGTGGTGTTCCTGAACGTGCTCCTCGAACAGCTGGGAGTGCCCGTGCCCGCATTCCCGACACTGGTGATCGCGGGCGCCCTGGCCGCCGATCACAGACTGCCCGCGGCCGCGGTGGGCGGGCTCGCAGTTGTAGCTTGTGTGCTCGGCGACAGCGCCTGGTACCTCGCGGGCCGTGTTTATGGCGGCCGCGTCATGAATCTGTTGTGCCGCATTTCCCTCACGCCGGACTGGTGCGTCAGTCAGACCCAGACGAACTTCGAGCGCTGGGGCGCCAAGGCCCTGATCTTCGCCAAGTTCATCCCCGGCCTCTCGCTCATGGCGCCGCCGCTCGCTGGCGCCGTAGGCATGGGCTATGCGCGCTTCGTGGGCCTGAGCACGCTCAGCGGGGCGTTGTGGGTGGGGGCGGCCCTGCTCGTAGGGGTGATGCTCAAAGCGCAGATCGAGCGGCTGCTGCCGCAGGCGGCCGGCCTCGGCGGCGCGGCGATCGCTCTCATTGTCGGGCTGCTCGGCGCGTATATCCTGTTCAAGTGGTGGGAGCGCCGCCGGTTCTATCGCGCACTGCGCATGGCACGCATCAGCGTCACGGAACTGCATGAACAGATGAGTCGCACCCCTGCCCCCGTGGTCGTGGACGTGCGCTCGCCGACGGCCCAGGCACTCGAGTTGCGCCGCATCCCCGGTGCCCTGCACGTGCCGGTGCTGGAGGTCGGGCGCCATATGGGCGGGTTCGCACGCGACCGCGAGATCATCCTCTACTGCACCTGCCCGAACGAAGCCTCCGCCGCGCAGGCGGCGCGGCTTCTCATGAACAACGGCTTCAGCCGCGTGCGGCCGCTGCAGGGCGGACTGGCTGCGTGGATTGCCGCCGGGTACGCGGTCGAGGACATCGCGGTCGCGAACGCGGGAATGCCTGAACCGACCGCCGCACCCACACGGTAAGACCGCAGGAACTCACATGCGGGCGTGCTGAAGTGCCTCGTCACTCTCCGGGTAGCGGCTGTTCGCGGCGGCTGCCGCCGGTCGCGGCGCGGCCTCCAGGTGCTCGCGAATCTCTGCCCACAGCGCGCCATAGATGCGTGCCGGGTCGCTCTTGGGAGCGCACGCGGGCAGGGGTGCGCGGCGCACGCTCATGCGCTCGATCTCGCTCGAGTACGGCACTTCGGTGGCGAGTATCGCCGGGAACTGCTCCCGCGCGCTCGCGATCAGCTCCTGGTGCAGCGCTCTGCGCCGGTCGACCATGGAGAAGAAAGGCAGCAGCGTGAGATCGCTCCACCCCTCGCTGACAACGAAGTCCCGCAGCTCGACGAGCATGCGAAACGACAAAGGCGTCGGCACCAGCGGCACGATCACCACGTCCGCGGCGCGCAGCACGTTCTCCGACAGCAGCGATATGCCCGACGGACAATCGAGGAACAAGGCGGCATAGATCTCACCCAGCGGCCGGCTCATCTTCAGCAGCCGCTCGGTCGGATGCCGGCGCTCGGCGAGGTACACCGGGAAGTTACGGTAGGAAAAGTCCGCCGGCAGCAGGTCCAGCCCCCGATAACCGGTCGCGAGAATCAACTCCGGCAACTCACGTTTACCGGCCAGCAGCTTCTTTGCCGAAGCGTGTTCCTGGCGTTCGCCGCGCAGCGCGTAGGTCGCACCGCCCTGCGAATCGAGGTCCCACAACAGCGTGGTCCATCCGCCGGCCGCGGACAGGTAGGCGAGATTGACGGCCGTAGTGGTCTTGCCGACGCCGCCCTTGATATTGGTGACCGCGATGATCTTCACGGCGCGAGCATACGCCCGCGCGGATGCAAAGCGGAAACAGCCCGCGGCGTGGTGCGGGCGCGGCGCGGGCTTAGCTGGCGCGCACCAGCCGGTTGCGCACCAGAACGCCCAGGTGACCCACCAGCAGCAGTGCTGCGAAGATCATCGATGACACGATCAATTCCATGAGTGCAAGGTCCTTTCGAGTCTGTCGGGGGCGCAGTCTACGCACCCATCGTTGCGCTTGAGTGACCCAGCGCACGTAATGGTGGCGCGTGACCCAGACTTCAACAGACTACCGCTCCTTGTGGGTGCTCATGCCTCACCCCTTCGGGAGAGGCCGATCCGGACTCAGCTGATGGAACCCGGCTTGCGCAGCATCTTGCCGATGTCGGCGACGTGGGCCTCCTCGGCGGCAATCTGCGCGCGCGCGTATTCTTCGAGCATGATGTTGCGGTCGGCCACCGCCGCCAGGAGCTTGCGGTACTCGGCGAGTCCTTCCTGCTCGTGCGTGAGCGCCTCGCGCAGAATCTCATCGACGTTGTGCTTGTGCGTTTCCAGCAGCGGGCCAATCTTCAGGGACGGGTGGCCAGCGAGATTGGTGATGTGTTCGCCCGCCTGAACCGCGTGCGCCTGCGACTCATCAGCCTGAGCGCGCAGCCAGGCGACGATCGGGATACGATTGTGGCCGAAGACCATGAAACTGTAGTGCAGATAGCGCACCAGTCCCGCGAGCTCGAGCTCGAGAATGCGGTTGAGGGTCGCGACCACCTTGGTGACTTCAGCGGTGTTGAGTTCAGAGGTCATGAGGAAACTCCGGGAAGGCGTGCGCGCCGATGTTAAGCCATGCGGTGGTGTATCGTACACGCACACGCGGATCTGTCGGGGACGCACCTCATGAGTGGCTTTTACGATATTGCAGTGCGTAGGATCGACGGCACCGAGAACCTGTTGGGACCGCTGCAGGGCAAGGTGACGCTCGCGGTGAATGTCGCCAGCCGCTGCGGCCTGACGCCGCAGTACGCCGGGCTCGAGCAGCTGCAGCGCGAGCTGCAGGAGGAGAACTTCACCGTGGTGGGGTTCCCATGCAACCAGTTCGCCGCGCAGGAACCCGGCAGTGAGGCGGAAATCGCCGCCTTCTGCCGCACCAACTACGAGGTGAGCTTCCCGCTGAGCGCGAAGCTGGAGGTGAACGGCGCCAACCGCCACCCGCTCTACCGCTTCCTCACTTCTGAGGACCGCGGCATCGCCGGCGACATCAGCTGGAACTTCGAGAAGTTCCTCATCGGCCGCGATGGCCGGGTTCTGAAGCGCTACCCACCGGAAACCAAACCCCAGGACAGCGGTCTCATGCAGGACATCGCCGAAGCGCTGTAGCCGTCATGCCCGACTTCGACTTCGCCATCCTCGGCGCCGGTGCGATGGGCTCGATCGTCGGGGGCCACCTGGCCCGCGCCGGTCACTCGGTCGTGATGCTGGCGCGCGGTGAGCGCGCGCAGCAGCTCGAGCGAGACGGGCTCACGATCAAGGGGCTGGTGGCCTTTACCACGCCGGTGCGCACGCTGCGCGAGCCCGCGGCGCTTAAGAGCGCCGGCGCGCTGATCGTCGCCATGAAAACGCCCGGTACCCCCGAGGCGCTTGCGGCACTGCGCCATGCGGACTTCGGGGTCACGCTGTCGATACAGAACGGGCCGCTGAAGAACGAGTTGCTCGCGCAGGCGTTCGGCAAGCAGCGCGTGCTGGGGGCGCTCGCCGACACCAGCGGCGAGCTGCTGGCGGATGGAGCGGTGCTGTTCACGCGCAACGTGAACATACTGCTGGGCGAGCTGAGCGGCGGCGACAGTGCCCGCGCACAACGCCTGGCACACACACTCGACGCCTCGGGCGTGCGCGCCGCCGCCTCACCCGAGATCCTGACTCTCGAGTGGTCGAAATTCTGCGCCTGGGCAGGCCTCATGGCGCTGTCGGTGACTACGCGTGCGGTCACCTGGAAGTATCTGCTGGACCCGGACTGCGCCCTGGTGCTCGCGCGCCTGGTGCGCGAGATGGGCGTGCTGGCACGCGCGCTGGGCATCGGCCTCAGTGACCGCTCGATCCTGCCGGCCGCGAGCATCTGCGCCAGCAGCGAGGCGCAGGCGGTAGCGGCCATCATGAAGGCCAGGCGCGAATATCGGACGAATGCGCCGGGCCACCGCATGTCTGCGCTCCAGGACCTGGAGGCGGGCCGTCCGCTCGAAGTGAACGAAACCCTCGGCTACGCGAGTGCCAAGGCCCGCGAGCTCGGGCTGACCCTGCCGCTGCTCGAAGGCTTTGAGCTGCTCATCGCCGGCCTTGACCGCGCGCGGCGTGACGCGGTTCCGGCCGGCACGACCTAGGTTCCGCTCGCGAGTCCGCGATACTCGAGCAACGGGGCGATCTCGGGCGCACGCCCGTAGAAGTTGCGAAACAGTACTTTCGGGTCCTCGCTGCGGCCGCGCGACAGCACCTGCGTGCGCAGGTAATCCCCGTTCGCGCGCGTAAGTCCCCCATGGGTGTGAAACCACTGCCCGGTATCACGTGCCAACACCTCGCTCCACAAGTAGGCGTAGTAGCCGGCCGAATAACCGCCCTCGAAAATGTGCGAGAAGTACGTCGAGTGATAGCGCGGCGGCACCGGGGCGTAGTCGAGGCGGCTGTCCTTGAGCGCGGCCTGCTCGAACCCGGGCACCTCGGCGGCGCTGGGCGCCTGGGTGGCGCTGATCTGGTGCCAGGCCTGATCGAGCAGCGCCGCAGCGAGGTATTCAGTGGTGGCATAGCCCTGGTTGAACTTCTGCGCCGCTAGCACCTTGTCGAGGAGCCCGGGTGGCATCGGCTCGCCGCTCTGGTAGTGGCGGGCGTAATGCGCGACCACGCTCGCCTCGCGCGCCCACATCTCGTTGTACTGCGAAGGGTACTCGACGAAGTCGCGCGGCACCGCCGTGCCGGCGAGCGTCGGGTAACGCACGTTCGAGAGCATGCCGTGCAGCGCGTGACCGAACTCGTGGAACATCGCGGTGACTTCATCGAAAGTAAGCAGCACGGGCTGGCCGGCCTGGGGCTTGGGGATGTTCAGGTGATTGGCCACCACCGGCTTGTGATGCAGCAACTTCGACTGCGTCACGTAGGCGGCCATCCACGCCCCGCCCTGTTTGTTGTCGCGTGCGAAGTAGTCGGCGAGGAACAGCGCGAGCGGCTGGCCGTCGGCGTCGAATACCTCGAACACCCGCACGTCCGGCTGGTAGACGGGCAGGTCCCGGCGCTCCTTGAAACTCAGCCCATAGAGCTCGTGCGCGGCGTAGAACACACCGTCCAGCAGCACGTGATCGAGTTCGAAGTACGGCGCGACGCGCGCCTGATCGAAGTCATAGCGAGCCTTGCGCACCTGCTGCGCATAGAACGACCAGTCCCAGGGCTGCAGGGTGAAGGACGGCGTGCCGCTCACCCGCGCCTGCGCGTCGATCAGCTTCTGGATGTCGGCGGCTTCCGCGCGTGCGCGTGCGAGCGCCGCCGGGGCCACCTGGCCGATCATGTCGCGCACCGCCGCGGGCGTGCCGGCCGACTCGTCCTCGAGCTGATAAGCGGCGTGGTTCGCATAGCCAAGCAGCGCCGCACGCTCGGCGCGCAGCTTGACCAACTGCGCGATCACCGCGGTGTTGTCGGTCGCCCCGCTCAGTGCCCTGCCGATCGACGCCTGGTAAATGCGTTCCCGCAGCGCGCGGTTCGTGAGCTGCGCCAGCACCGGCTGGTTGGTGGTGTTCTGCAGTGTGATGAGCCACCTGCCGCTGAGGCCGCGTGCCGCCGCCGCTTGTGCCGCGGCGCCGATCTGCCCCTCCGTCAGGCCGTCGAGGTCCTTGAGGTCGTCAACCGCCACCGCGCCATCGGCAGTGGCCTTGAGCACGTTGTGCTTGAAGCGCGTCGTGAGGGCGGAGATCTCGGTGTTGAGCGTGCGCAGGCGCGTCTGCTCGGCTGCCGTCAGGCGGGCACCGGCGCGCACGAACTCGGTGTGGTAGCGCGTGAGCAGCTGCAGCGACTCCGGATCCAGGGGCAGGCTCGCGCGCTTGTCGTACAGCGCCTCGACGCGCGCCCACAACGCCGGATCGAGATGAATCGCGTCCTGCTGCGCGGTGAGCTTCGGGGCCATCTCGGTGTCGATCTCCTGCATCTGCGGGTTGGTGTTGCAGGCATTGAGCCGCCCGAAGGCCGTGTCCACGCGGTTCAGCAGCTGCCCGGAGCGCTCGAGAGCGACGATGGTGTTCTCGAACGTGGCGGGCTGCGGGTTGTGAGCGATGTGCGCCACCTCCCTGAGCTGCTCGCGCATGCCGGCCTGGAAAGCGGGCAGGTAATCGCTGTCGC
>Ga0137396_10000745_pt1 | contig 16091 bp, 13 predicted proteins | sample czc16metaG_FD_108284 | JGI IMG/M metagenome (GOLD analysis project Ga0137396, IMG submission 108284) | Vadose zone soil microbial communities from Angelo Coast Range Reserve, California, USA - czcobulk3.16 metaG | ecosystem: Environmental > Terrestrial > Soil > Vadose zone | place: USA...
CACGTTCGACTCCGCGATCTCCACCTTGGCGTTCGGGTCGGGCGGCAGGTTGATCTCGAGCGCCTGCGGCTTGCGGAACACCGTGGTGCACATGAAGAAAATCAACAACAAGAAGGCGACGTCAACCATCGGGGTCATGTCGATCTTGATCCCGATGCGCTTCGGCTTTCGTCTCCGGCCCTTTTTGTGCTTTACGCCTGATTCCGGGGTGTCTACAGCACCCATGGGGAGTGACTCCTTCCGGTCCTTCCAGTGTCGAGCCTAGTGGCTCATCGCGCTCTTTCTGCTCGCGATGAGCTCCGTGACCAGACTGAACGTGATCGTGTTCGTCTTCTGCATCACCGCCATCACGTCTTCCATCGTCCCGTAGTCCGAGACCTTGTCCGCCTTGATGGCGACACGCAACCTGGGATTCCGACGGCGCGCGCTGGTCACCACCGACTCCAGATTCGCAACGTCGGTGAATTCCTGAGGTTTCTTCCCGATCTGATAGAGAATCTGATTGTCCTTCGAGATCCCGATCGTCATCACGTCGGATTCCGGCACTTTCAAGTTCGAATGGCTGTCCGGAATCGAGATCGGCACCTTCTGCGGTGGATCGAACTGCGACGTCGACATGAAGAAGATCAACAGCAAGAACGCCACGTCCACCATGGGCGTCATGTCGATCTTGATCCCGATACGACGCATCTTCTTCGCGGCCATTTACTTCGTCGCCTCTTTCATCGAGAGGACTTCGACGACCTCCACGGTCGCCTCGTCCATCATGTAGTTGAAGTTGTCGATCATCGTGACGAACACGTTGTAGAGGACGATCGAGAAGATCGCGACGAAGAGTCCCCCGGCGGTGTTGATGAGCGCCTCGGAAATCCCGAGCGCGAGCTTCACGGCGTCGACGGAGCCCGTCTGCCCGAGCGCGGCGAAGGAGCGAATCATCCCGATGACCGTCCCGAGCAGCCCGACCATCGTGGCGATCGAGGCGATGGTCGCGAGCGCGATCAGGTTCCGCTCGAGCAGCGGCACCTCGAGCATGTTCGCCTCCTCCATCGCCTTCTGCACTTCCTCCATCCGGGTCTTCAGGTCCAGGTTCACGGTCCGGACCACGGCATAACGGTCGAGGCCCGCGCGAAGCACGTTCGCGAGCGAGCCGCGCTGCTGCGCGCACAGTTTCGCGGCGCCCTCGATGTCCATGGCGTCGATCTTCTGCCTGATCTGGCGCATGAAGACCGGCACCGGTAGCTTGCCTCGGGCGCGTCCGAGCGTGAACAGCCGCTCGAAGGTGAGGGTCACCGACATGATCGAGAGCATGATGAGCAGCGCGACCAGCGGCCCGCCCTTCTTGATGTAATCGGGCAGGAACATGTAGACCACGATCGCGATCGCGAGCGCGACGCCGGCCACAATCGTCATGAACAAACCCTGTTTCACCGAGACCTCCTCCTATTCCAGTTGGGCGAGCCGGCCATACGGTTGACGCGGCTCGAGACGACTCGGGGGGACCCTTGAGGCAACCCTGCGGACCCGAGTTTCAGGCCGGGCCTCCAGTATGCTACAACGGTCCCCGCTCCGGCAACTCCGCCTATTCGAAGCTTTTCAAGGCCTCTTTCTCCGTCTCATAGACGTCGAAAACCAGCGAAAGCTTCGTCACGACGAAAATGTTCTGGATCTTCTTGTCCACCGCGCAGAGCTTCATCTTGGCGCCCCGCTTGGCGTAGCTGGTATGCCCACCGATCAGGACGCCGAGGGAGACGCTGTTCATGAACGAGGTCTGCCCCAGGTTGATCAAGAGCTTCTTGTTCCCCGCTTCGGACAATTCTCTGATTTTGGCTTGGAGCTCGTCCGTCTCCTTGCCGCCCAGGAGCATTCCCTTCGGGGTGAGCACCGTGACGTCGCCGACGGTTCGGACATCCAGACTCATCGTTCCTCCCTCTCCGCGGCCTCGGCCGCCCTTGCCTAGGGGGTCGCCCCGGTGTTTTTCGCAGCTCCGCCCGGTTTCGCCGGATCGCTTGGTTTCGCCGCCCCGGTCGGTTTCGTGGCATCGCCCGGTTTCCCGGCGCCGCTTTGTTTCATCGCCTTCTGCAGCTCGTATTTCCGGATCAGCTCCAATCCCTTCGAAGCGTCCTTGTTGTTCGGATCGATGTCGATCGCCCTGTTGAATTCCGATTTCGCTCTCGTCACGTCGCCGGCGTTCGAATAGGCCTGCGCCAGCCAGATGTGCCCCTGGAGGTTCGCCGGCTCGACCTCGTTCGCCTTCTCCAGATACGGAATCGCGTCCGCCCACCTCTTCTGGAGCAGGAGCACGACCCCGGCCCCGCGATAGGCTTCCGCGTTCGTGGAATCCTGCGCGATCGCGGACTGGTACATGTCCAGGGCCTCGGGCAGCGAGTCGAGCGACGTCAGGGTCTGCGCGATCCAGACCCGCGCCCGGTTCTCCTTCGGATTCACGTCGAGCGCGCGGCGCAGGTACGCGATCCCGGCCGAGGGCTCCTTCACCGCGAGCTTCGCCAGCCCGATGTTCAGGAGCGCCGGCATGAAGGCCGAGTCCGCCTTGAGCGCGGCTTCGAAGTACGGGATGGCGCCCGGGAAATCCTTGCGCGCGAAATAGAGGAATCCAAGCTGGAAGTTCGCGTCCTTGCTGAGCGTCGAGTCCATCGCGACGGCGCGCGTGAGCTGCGGCACCGCCTTCGCCGAATCCTTGTTCGCGACGTACAGGGTGCCGAGCCGGAGATGCTCCTCGGCGGTCAGGAGCGTATCGGCGCACTGCGCGTACTGATCGTAGTACTTGAGGGCGTTGTCCAGATCGGGTGGGCGTTTCTCGAAATAGAGCTTTCCGAGCGCACCGGCCACCTCGCACGATTTCGGGTTCGCCTCGTGGGCTTTCTCGAGGACCGGGATCGCCATCTGCCGATCGTCCGGGTTGTTGCTCTTCGCGAGAGCACGGCCCAGCTCGACGTAGCCCTCCGGATCGTCCGGTCGCAACCCGGTGTACGCCCGGAGCTTCTCCGCGGCCTCAGCCATATGGATCGGCCCGGCCCTGTAGTACAGCCGCCCCGCTTCGAGATACGCCGGCGCAAACGAGGAATCGGCGGCGATGGCGTCCATGAATTCCTTGAGCCCCGAGTTGAACTCGTTCATCCCGACGTAGGCGCGCCCCGCGAGGTAGTGCGTTTCGGGGTTCTTCGGATCGAGCTCGGCGGCCTTCACGTACTCCGGCGCGGCCAGCACCGGGATCTTCTTGCGCTCGTAGAAGCCGCCGAGATCGAGCCTCACGCGGAGGTTGTTGGGATCGGTCTCGCGCGCCCGGATGAAGATTTCCTCGGCCTGCTTGGTATCCCCCTTGCCTTCGAGCGCGAGGGCCAACCCGTCGAGGAAGAGCGCGCGGCCCTGTTTCAAAAGGGTCCCCTTCCGGAACACCGCGAGCGCGTCGTCCCATTTCTTGTCTTGCAAATACGCCTGTCCGAGGGCGTAGAGCGCGCCGGCATCCTTGGGACTGTACTTCACCGCCTCTTGGAGCTTGGCGGTTCCTTCCGCGGTCTTGCCCTGCTTGCGCAGCAGCTTCCCGAGGCCGGTCAGGGCCTCGACGTACTTGGGGTCGATCCGGATCGCGGTCTCGTACTCCACGCGGGCGCTGTCCGGCTCGTCCAGCTTCTCCAGCGCGCTCCCGATGAAGTAGTGCGGCTTCGCGCCGACGGGATCGAGACGTTGCGCCTGCGAGAAGAGCTCCAGCGCGCGCTTGTAGTAAGCGGAACACGCCGGCCCCGCTCCGCATGTGGTCCCCGAGCGATAGGCCTCCACACCCTGCTTGATGATGTCCCCCGATTGGAGGGCATGGGCCGCGGTGCCGGCCAGGAGCATTCCCCCGGCCACGAGCGCCGGCAGGATGCGATGGAATGCCCGATTCACTGTGCCTCCTCTGCGGTGCGCACCACGCGCACCGGAACCGTGGCCGGCGCGTAGCCGTACTTCACGACGATCCGCTGTCCGTCCACGCTGGTGACGAAATTGATGAAATCGTTGACCGTGCCCGGCGGATTCCCGCCCGTGCAGAGCGAGATTCCGCGCAGGAGCGGATAGGTCTTCAGCATCAGCGACTCCCGGGTCAGGAGCACATAGGCGAACCCGATCGCGGGCGCGACCGCGAGCGCGTGGACGCGGACGTCCACGAATCCCCGCGAGACACAGCCGATCGCGCTCGGACGCGTCGCCACGATGTCCACGATGTCCTGCTCGCTCTTCTGCGCATAGACGCCTGGACCGTACGCGTCGCCGCCGAGCAGCGCCTGCTGGATGAACTCATAGAGGCCCAGCCGCGGGCCGGTCGTGAGCGGTAGGACGGCGCCGCCTTCCCTCCACCCGAGCTCCGACCAATGGGTGACGGCGCCCCGATAGATCTGGCCCAGCTCGGTCCGCGAAATCTGGCGGACGGGCGAGACGGGATTCACGATCGCCGCCACCGCGTCCCAGGCGATCGGGAAGGCGGTCAGGCCGTCGCGCGCCATCGCGGCCTTGATTTCCGGATCGGTCAGCTCCCGGGTCAGGACCGACATCGTGACTTCACCGTTGACGAGCTGCTCCATCCCTTCGGCCGAGCCGTTGTCCAGGATCCGTATCTCGGACGCCTGGGGATACCGGTCTCGGAACGCCATGATCTCTCCGCGAAGCAACGGAACCAGGTGCTCTGCGCCGGCAAGGACGATCGGTGCGGGAGGGCTCTCGCGCGGGGGGGATGGCGACGAGCACGAGCCGAGACCGAACGCTCCCAGCGTGACCGCCGCCCAAATCAGCCGGGGCAATCGCTCCCGGCCTGTGGCTCTCACGACGCCAGAGTACCCACCCATTGAGACCGTGTCAACGCCGCGCGCGATTCCGCCGCGACGCGCCCGGGTCCTGCCCTGAATACCCCGCTTCGCACCCGTTTATTCCCCGGTTCCGCGGCCGGGGTGCGCCGCGAACCCTGGGGGTTGCGGCCGAAAACCTCGGTTGGGCCGCTCGCAAAAACGCCACCCTCGCGAGGGTGGCACGCAGCACGATGATCCGTTCAAAAGAGGCTGCAAGTTAGTGCCGGGCGGGAGATTCTGTCAATCGAATTCTGCCCGGCGGCCACGCGGACCCGCGCCCGGGCCGGCTACGGGCGGAGGCGGTTCAGCATCCGTGGAAACGGGATCGTCTCGCGGAGGTGCTCGATGCCGCAGAGCCAGGTCAGGGTCCGCTCGATTCCCATGCCGAAGCCGCTGTGGGGCACGGAGCCGTAGCGGCGCAGGTCGAGGTACCACTCGAACGCTTCGGTCGGGAGCTGGTGCTCGCGGATTCGGGCTATCAGGGTTTCGAGGCTGTCCTCGCGCTCCCCACCTCCGACGATCTCCCCATAGCCCTCGGGTGCGAGCAGGTCGCACGAGAGCGACAGCCGATCATCGCGCGGATCGCGCTTCATGTAGAAGGCCTTCACGGCTGCCGGGAAGCGGTGGACGAAGAAGGGGCGGTCGTAGCCTTCGGTGAGCGCCGTTTCGTCGGCGGCGCCGAAGTCGCTGCCCCACTCGAACGGGAGCCCCTTCTGGGCGAGGACGCGGGTCGCCTCGTCGTACGAGAGCCTCGGAAACGGAGCGCGGACGCGCTCCAGCGGCGCCACGTCGCGCTCGAGGACCTTCAACTCCTCGCGCCGCTCCTCGAGCACGCGCCCCACGATCCCCTCCACGAAGCGCTCGATCAGGCCCATGACGTCGTCCAGGGTGGCGAACGCCACTTCCGGCTCCACCATCCAGAATTCGATGAGATGCCGGCGGGTCTTCGATTTCTCGGCGCGGAACGTCGGCCCGAAGCAGTAGGTCTTCCCGAACGCCATGGCGGTGGCTTCGTTGTAGAGCTGCCCGCTCTGCGTCAGGTACGCCTTCTCATCGAAGTACTGGGTCTCGAAGAGCGTCGTCGTTCCCTCGCAGGCGGACGGCGTGAAGATCGGCGCGTCGGCGAGGATGAAGCCGTCCGCGTTGAGCCACTCGCGGCAGGCCTGGACGAGGGAATGGCGCACCTTGAGGATCGCCGCCTGCCGCTGGGAGCGGATCCAGAGGTGGCGCTGGTCCAGAAGGAAGGACGGGCCGTGCTCCTTCGGCGTGATCGGAAAATCCACGCTCGGCCCGACGATCTCGAGATCGCGCAGGGAAAGCTCGACGCCGCTGGGCGCGCGCTTGTCCTCACGCACGACGCCGGTCACGCGTAGGGAAGACTCCTGGGTGACCGTGGAGCACTTCGCGAAGACGTCCTCCGGAAGCTCCGCCTTCACGGCGACGCACTGCACGGTCCCGCTTCCGTCCCGAACAAGGAGAAACTCGAGCTTCCCGCTCGAGCGGCGGTTGTAGAGCCACCCCTGAATCCGCACTTCCTCGCCGATTCGCTCCCGAAGCGCCCCGATCCGGGTCGCTGCGATCATGGATCTTCCTCCGTGGGAATGCGGCGCAGCGCGGCTTGCGATCGCGGCAGAGGATAGCATGTCCGGGGGACATTTCCCTTGACACCCCCCTGTCACGCACCTAACTTGCGGCGGTGGCGCTGATCAAGCTCTCGAAACTCGGGCGCGCGGGGATGGGACCGCTCTTTCAGGCGGCGGTGGCGGCGGGAATCGCGCTTGCGTCGAGCGCGCCGATCGGCGCTGGGCTCGTTCCGCGCGCGGCCGCCTATGCCGGATCCGACGCGGTGCAGGCGGAGCTGGAGCAGATGCGAAACGCGGGCCAGATCCGCGCGCTCGCTCCCGCGCAGGCCCGTTACCGCGAAGCGCTCGCCGCCCTCCAGGCCGGCAACCCGGCCGAAGCCACCCGCCTCCTCGCCGCCGCGGCGGAATTCGATCCCCAATATCCCGACCCGCACTTCACCTTGGCCGGCGTGCTTGCCTTTCGGAACCCCGAACGCGCCGTCGGCGAGCTGGGCGAAGCGCTCCGGATCGTTGGACGAAGCTATCCCTGGCAGCGCCATCTTCTCGCCAATGTCCTGACCGGATTCCTCCTGGTGTGGATTTTGAGCCTCCTCCTCGCGGTCGCCGGCATCGCGCTCCGTCATCTCCCGCACGTGATCCACATCGTCACGGAGCTCACCGGGCGGTCGAAGAGCGCGATCACCCGGGGAGCCTCGACCCTCATCGCCCTTTCGCCGCTCCTGTGGGGGCTCGGCCCCATTCCCACGGCGACGGTGTACGCCGGACTCCTCTCCTTCCGGATCGGACGGCGCGAGGCGTTCCTGGTGGGCCTGTTCGTCGTCTCCTCGATCGCGCTCGCGAGTTTCCTGACATCGATCGCGCCCTGGGCGGGTCCGCCGAGCCTCGAGGAGCCGAGCCTGCTCGTCGACCGCGCGCTCAACGTAGGCGCCGACTCCGAGGTCTCGGGCGCTCTGTCCGCGCTCGAAATGAGGGACCCCACCGAGTCGCTCTACCCGTTCACCCTGGGTACGATCGCGCGCCGCGAAGGGGATTTCGATTCCGCGGAGCGGAAGCTCACCCAGGCGAACGCGCTCCGGCCGAATTCGGCCTGGACGCTGACGAATCTCGGGAACGTCTATTTCGCGCGCGAGGATTACGACCGCGCCCGCGCGGCGTACGAGGCCGCGACGAAGTCCGCGCCGAATGCGGTCGAGCCGCATTTCAATCTCGCGCAGACCTACACCAAGCAGCTCATGTTCGCCGAGGCCAACCGCGAGCAGGCGATCGCGACCGCCCTCGCGTTCGATCGCGTGCGGGACATGAGCCGGATCAGCGCGCCGCAGCTGAACCGGACGGTCATGGAGGCCGAGCCCCCGACCCAGGTGCTCTGGGACCTCGCGCGCCGGACCGCTCCCGAGCGCGGGATGGCCGCGACCCGGAGCAATCGGTATCTCACCTTCCTCACGCGGCTTCTCCCCCCGCCGCCGTTCTCGATCTTTTTCCTGGTGGCCCTCTTCCTCGTCTTCGCGGGAATGGGGCAGATGATGGGACGGTCGCTCCCAACGCTCCATTGCTCCAATTGCCAGAAGGTCGTCTGCCGCCGCTGCGTGTTCCGGATGCAGCAGCGCGCGTTCTGCGAGGGATGCTTCGGGGCCGTGAGGGATCTGAAATCGATGGAGTTCACCCGGCTCCTGCTCACCGGCCGCGATCGCCGCGCCGCGCAGCGCAGGACCTTCCGGGAAACCGCGACCACCTTCCTGCTCCCGGGCGCGGGCCAGATGCTCCGGGGCGCGAGCTTGAGCGGGTTCTTCGCGATCCTGATCATGGCGGCCGCCGGGATTCTGGTCGTCGGGAACGGCGCGATCATCCCCTCGGTCGACGTCCTGCCGCTCGATTCCGCGGGCTGGGCGAAGCGGATTCCGCTCACCCTGCTCTTCGCCCTGACCTATGCGCTCACCGTGGCGCGCTACTACGCGAAGACCACGACCAACGTGCCGAGCATGACGCATTCCCTGGGCCGGGCGGCTGGCCGCCCCTCCCGCGCGAAGGCCGAAGGAGGCATCTCCTAAGATGGCGCTCCAGGGCAACCTCGACGACTTCAGCCTCCCCGAGATCCTCCAGCTCATCGCCGTGCAGCAGAAGTCGGGGGTGCTCAAGCTCACATCGGGATCCGACGTCGCCGTGATCTTCTTCGAAGGGGGCCGCGTCGTCTCGACACGGGACCGACGCAAGAACTCCCGCGATCCGCTCAAGGCGTTCCTGATCCAGACCGGCTACATCACCGAGCCGCAGCTCAAGCAGATCGAGACCATCGAATCGGAGAGCAAGCGCGAGCTGACCGATGTGCTGATCAGCGGGAACTACGTGACGAGCGAGCAGCTCGCGACCGCGATCCAGGACCAGATCCAGGACACGATGCACCGGCTGCTCACGTGGAAGGCGGGCACCTATCACTTCTCGGGGGACGCCCGGACGGTCCCCAAGTTCGCCGCGAACGTGCGGCTGAACACGGAAGGCCTGCTCATGGAATCGATGCGCAGGCTGGACGAGATCGTCCGCTACAAGCACGTCCTCTCCTCGCCTGCGATGGTGCTGCGGCCGAAGGCCCTCGCGGTGCCTCCCAAGGAGATGACCCCTCCGGAGCAGCGGGTGCTTCCGCTCGTGGATGGATTGCGACCGCTGCGTGACGTCGTCGTGCAGTCGAAGCTCGTGGAATTCGAGGTCTACGAGGCGCTCCATCACCTCCTCGATCTCGGCGTGATCGAGATCTCGCTCGGCGCCGCACCCGTCAAGGTCACGCCGATCGTGAAAGAGGAGGTCGTCCAGCCCCCGAAGCGGAGCATGGCGTTTCCGGTGGCGCTGTTCGTTCTCCTGCTTTCGGCCGCGATCGGAACGTACGTCACGCCGACGCTCTACTCCCAGGCGGAGCGCGCGATCCGGCACGCCCCGGAGGTCGCTCCGACCGTCGATGACTCGCAGCGATTGGGGCTCGCCCTCGAGGTGTATCGCTCGATCCGCGGCGCCTACCCCACGGAGCTGCGCGCCCTTTCGCGGGACCGGGTCCTCCCGCCGTCCGCCGTCTCTTCCCTCTACCGTCGCTTCGAGTACGAGGGCGACGGAACCGCCTACCGGAAGTCCGCCCGCCAGTAGAACCGGTCCACCCGCAGCGAAATAGGCTTTGGAGTCGAACGCCTCACCGCGCGACGGCGAGGAGCTCTTCGGCCGCTTCGTGCGCCTGGGACGCGTCGATCGAACGAAGACACCCGTACCCGATCGGGCACGTCCGGCGGAAGCACGGCGAGCAGGGATAGGCAGCGTAGAGGGAGCGCACCCAGGGCATGAGCGCGGCGCTCCATACGGGGCTCGTCGATCCGAACACCGCCACCGTGGGCTTCCCCAGGGCCGCGGCGAGATGCATGACCCCCGAGTCGTTGGACGCGACCAGGATGGACTGGTCGAGGAGGCCGGTCAGCGACCCGAGATCGGTCGCGCCCACGAGGTCGTACGCGGCGCCGGCCGCCGCCCGCGCCACCTCGGCGGCCGGTTCCGCATCCTCCCCCGCTCCGACGAGGAGGCTCCGCGTCCCGCCGCGCGCGAGCGCTGACGCGAGCTTCGCGAAGTTCTCGGGGTCCCAGCGCTTCGCCGGTCCGTAACTCGCGCCGGGCGCGAGCACCGCGAAGGGACCGTCCGGGATCCCGGCACGGCGCAGGAGCGCCGCCGCTCCTCGGCGCTCTTCGGGAAGAGCCTCGACCCTCGGAAATGTCTCCGCGACGGCGAGCCCCGCCGCGCGGGCGAGTGCCCGGTACTCCTCGACGCGCGGGGCGGTCCGGGCCGCCGCGGCGCGCGGCACGCGCCGCGTCAGGAACGCGTCCCGGAATTCGGCAGCGTATCCGATGCGCTCGGGGACGAAGGCAAGCGCCATGAGAATCGCCGAGGAGAGCGAATCCGTGAGGAGCAGTGCGGTTCCCGGGTGGTGCCGCCGGATCGCGCCCACCGCCGCGAAGCGCCGCTCACGCGACCAGGGGAGGAACGCGGAAGCCGGGAAGCGCGGCTTCAGGAGCTCCAGAAACGGGGCCAAGCCCACGAATACCGCCGGGCGCGAGGGGTCCTCCGCGGCGGCCCGCACGACCGGCAGGGCCTGAACCAAGTCTCCGAGCCAGTTCGGAAGCCGGACCAGGAGCGGGCGCGCCACCGTGCGGCGCTCTAGGAGAGGACGCCCAGCTCGCGGCCGACGTCCCCCAGGATGGAAAGGGCGCGGTCCAGGTCCTCGTCGGAATGGGTCGCGGTGACGATCGTGCGCAGGCGGGCCCGTCCCTTCGCCACGGTGGGAAATCCGATCCCCTGGGCGAAGACGCCCCGCTCGAAGAGCCGGTCGGAGAAACGCATCACGAGATCCGCCTCGCCGACGAGGATCGGCGTGATCGGGGTTTCGCTGGATCCAGTGTCGAACTTGAGGCGCTTGAGCCCCTCCTTGAACCGGCGCGTGTTCGCCCAGAGCCGCTCGATCCGCTCGGGCTCCTCCTCGAGCACATCGAACGCCTTGAGGCACGCGGCCGCGACCGCGGGCGGATGCGACGTGCTGAAGAGAAACGGCCGTGCGCGGTGGTAGAGATACTCGATCAGGCTCTTCGAACCGCAGACGTACCCCCCCAGGACGCCGATCGCCTTGGAGAGCGTCCCAACCTGGACGTCGACCTGCCCGTGCAGATCGAAGTGATCGACCGTGCCCCGTCCCGCGCGCCCGAGGACACCGCTCGAGTGCGCGTCGTCGATCATCATGATCGCGCCGTGCGCCCGCGCGAGCGCCGCGATCGGGGGAAGCGGGGCGATGTCGCCGTCCATGCTGAAGACGCCGTCGGTGATGACGAGGCGGCGCTTCACGTCTCGGGTCTCCTCGAGCAGACGCTCGAGCGCCGCCACGTCCCGATGCGGGAAGACCCGGATCTCGGCGCGGCTGAGCCTTGCCCCGTCGATGATGCTCGCGTGGTTCAGCTCGTCCGAGACGATGAGGTCCCCTTTCCCGAGCAACGAGGAGACCGTGCCGGCGTTCGCGGCGAACCCGCTCTGGAACACGACGGAGGCTTCGGTCTTCTTGAACGCGGCGATCCGCCGCTCAAGCTCCATGTGGAGCTCCATGGTGCCCGCGATCGTCCGGACCGAGCCCGACCCGACGCCGAGAGCGCGGACCGCCTGGATCGCGGCCTCCCGGAGCTTGGGATGGGTCGTGAGACCGAGATAGTTGTTGGAGGAGAGATTGATGACCTCGCGGCCATCGAACCGGGAACGCGGCAGCTGTTCCCCCGTAAGCCGCCGGAGATTCCGGTACAGGCCGTCTCGCTTCAGCTGGATCAGGGCTTCGTCCAGGTACTGAAGCGGGCTCTCGGTGACGGGAGCGGCGCTCATGGGTGGTCCCGCTTGAGGACGATCTTCCCGGCCTTGCCGGACCGCTGGAGATCGACGGCTTCCTCGAAATCCGACCATCCGAGGACGTGGGTGAGCACGGGGCGGACGTTGAGCTTGCCGCTCAGGAGCAGCGACTCCATGCGGTACCACGTGTCGAAGATGAGCCTGCCGTTGATCCCCTGCACCCGCGCGCCGCGGAAGATCACTTCCTTGGCCACGTCGATCTCGAGCGGCTTCGAAGGAATGCCGAGCAGCGAGACGCGGCCGCCGTTCGCGAGCGCTTCGAAGCCGTCGCGGAACGCGCCGGGATGCCCCGACATTTCGAGCATCCCGTCGACGCCGCGGCCGTCGGTCTTCTCGAGGATGCGCTTCACGACCGGGTCGCGCTGCACATTGAGGATCAGATCCGCGCCCATCCGCTCCGCGAGCTCAAGCCTCAGGGGATTCTTGTCGACGGCCGCCACCCACGACGCGCCGGACGCCTTGAGCACGCCCACCGCGAAACACCCGATCGGTCCGCAGCCGAAGACGGCGAAGCGTAGCCCGGCGACCGGGCCGGCGAGCGCGGTGTGCACCGCGTTCCCGAGTGGATCGTGGATCGCCGCGATATCCTCGGAAATGTCCGGGTGAACCTTCCACACGTTCTGCTCCGGAAGGACCACATAGTCCGCGAACGCACCCTGCCGGTCGACGCCCAGGATCTGGACCTTCTCGCAGAGATGCCGGAGCCCGCGGCGGCAGGCGTAGCAGAGGCCGCAAAAGATATGGGTCTCCCCGGTGACGCGATCCCCGGGCTTCACCGCCTTCACCTCGGCTCCGATCGAGTCCACGACGCCCGTGAACTCGTGGCCGAAGACGAGCGGCGTCTTCACTCGGGACGCGGCCCAGCGGTCCCAATCCACGATGTGGAGATCCGTGCCGCAGATCGCGAACGCGGTAACGCGGATTCTCACGTCCGTGGGTCCGCCGGAAGGGAGCGGTGCCTGGACGCGCCAGAGTCCGGGCTCGGGCTTCGATTTCTCGATGGCCCACATGCGGTCGAGAGTCGCGGGGGCTCGGGTGGCAGTCTCGAGGGTCACAGGGAATGCTCCTCTCGCGAAAGCGTAACGCTCGGGCTCCGACTGGATTATGGGAGAGGAGTGCGTGGAATCAAGTGCTTTCCCGTGCGAACTTCAGTACCCACGCGCGCGATCGACCTGGTTTCGGACCGGCTCCCCGGCGCGATAGCGCCGCCAGTTCTCCGCGAAGTCGTGCGCCAGCGGCTGGGTCGTTCCCGCGCCCGCCACGTGAGGCGTCACCCAGACGTCGTCCCGCCCGCGAAGCGGGTGGGCCGCGGGCAGGGGCTCCTCCCGGAAGACGTCCAGGATCGCGAACCCCGGACGGCCTCGCCCGAGCGCGCGCAGGAGCGCCGTCTCATCCACCGTGCCGCCGCGCGAGACGCTGATAAAGGTGGACGCGGGCTTCATTGCCGCGAAGCGCTTCGCGTTCCAGCACGATTCGGTCTCCGCGGTGAGCGGTAGAAGGTTCACGACGAAGTCCGCCCGAGCGAGGAGGTCGGGGAGATCCCGTGAGGAAGTCGCGTCGAGCGGAGGCCGCGCCCCCTCCCGGTCTCCCCGCCGGACGCCGTCGACCGTCATGCCGAGCGCGCGCGCGGCGGCAGCCACTTCGGCGCCGATCGCGCCCATCCCCACGATGAGCAGTGTCTTCTCCGCGATGGAGTCGGGGGTCCACCGCTTCCAGGTCCGCTCCGCCATCGCGCGCAAGGCCTCGTCCACCCGGAGCGTCCGCGCGAGCAGGTAGCCGAGAACGTGCTGGGCGATGCGCTGCGGGAAATCGCCGATCGTGCGCGTCAGGATGACGCCCTCCGTCCACTCCGGGCGCGTGAACCAGTTGTCCACTCCCGCCCACCCGCTCTGGATCCATCGGAGCCGTGGAAGCCGGAGTGGTGTCTCGGGCGGAGCGCCCGCGCAGAGCCAGGCAGTCGCCTGCTCGAAGCCGGGCGCGTCGAGCCGGCACCACGGGAGCGGCGCGCCGATCAATTCCTCCACCGCGCGCGCGAGCCCCCCGGGGTCGGAGCTCGTGATGAGGACGCGCTCGCTCACGCCAGGGACGCCGCGGTGGCGTGGCCCGGAGCCGCGGAGCCATCGATCGCGCGGGTGAGCGCGCCGTAGGCGATCTCGGGATCGAGCCGCTTCATGCACGCGTGGTGGCCGAGCGGGCAGCGGCGCCGGCCGTGCACGCCACAGGGTCGGCACCCGAGCCTTATCTCCGCGACCTCGTCGCGGGGGCCCAGCCGCGCGAATCCGAACTCGGGAACGGTGCCTCCGAACACGCCGACGGCCGGGATTCCGAGCGCGGGGCCCAGGTGGAGCACTGCCGAATCATTGGACACGATACCGCGCGCGTGCGCGGCCACGGCCGCGAGCTCGCGGAACGGAAGCGACAGCGGACCCTCCCCCCGGGACGACAGGTACGACGCGATCTCGCCCGCGGCCCGCTCCCCCGGCATCACGGCGAAGCGTGCCGTGAGTCCCCGCTCACGCTCGATCCGCCGCGCGAGCTCGGCGAAATGGGCGGCGGGCCAGCGCTTGGTCTCCCAGCGCGCGCCGGCGCCCATCAGGATGAATCCGCGCGCCCGCGCGTCCCCGCCCGCCCGCTCCGCGCCGCGCGTGAGCTCCGCGTCCGAGAGCGCGTGACGGAGCCAGGGCCAAGGCTCGCCCGAGGGATCAACCCCCGCGAGCTCGCGATACGTCCGGAGGAGGGGCGGCACCGGGGCGGGACGCAGCCATCGCGCGTACACCCAGAGACGGCGCCGGAGCGCGTATTTCGGCGGCAGCCTGCGCTTCGCTCCCGGGAAGGCCGACAGGATCCGCGAGGAGCGCCAGTTCTGATGGAGATCCAGAATCTCCTCGACGCCGTCCCCGCGCAGGCCGGCGATCAGGTCGCCCAGCGATCCCGTCACTCCCTCCGCGGGCTCCGAGGGGTCGATGCCCCCCTCCCGAAGCGCGTACACGCGGTCGATGTGGAAATGCCCGCGGAGAAGGCCCGCGTGCCGCGCCTTCGTGACGAAGAGCACGCGCCGGCCGGGATCCTCTTGCTTCAGAAAGCCGGGAACGTGGGCGGCCAGGAGCACGTCGCCCAGCGAGGAGAAGCGGACGACCGCCGCCGCGCGGCGGTGCGGCACCGGCTAGCCCGCCTGGTCCGCGGCGAGCGCGCCCGGAAGCGCCGTGAGCGGCCCGCGCGACTCGCTCTCGGCCAGCCGGAACTGGAGGCGGTGGAGCTTCTGGTAGAGGCCCGGCCGCTTCACGAGCTCGGCGTGGGTTCCCGTTTCCACGATCCGGCCCTGGTCGAGAACGAGGATCCGATCGGCGCGCTGGATCGTGGACAGGCGGTGCGCGATGACGAAGACCGTGCGGCCGCGGAACAGGACCTCGAGCGCTTCCTGGACGAGAAGCTCGGACTCGGAGTCGAGGTTCGAGGTCGCTTCGTCGAGCAGGAGGAGGGCCGGGTCCTTGAAGATCGCGCGCGCGATCGCGACCCGCTGCCGCTCCCCTCCCGAAAGCCGGATGCCGCGGTCTCCGACCTTCGCCTCGTAGCCCGACGGCATCTCGCGGATGAAATGGTCCGCGTTTGCCGCGAGCGCCGCGCGCCGGACCGTCTCGGGGTCCGCGTCGGTCACGCCGTAGGCGATGTTGCGCGCGACCGTGTCGTTGAAGAGCAGCGGATCCTGGGTGACGATTCCCATCATCCGCCGCAGCGATCCCACGTCGTAGTCCCGGAGATCGGTTCCATCGAGAGAGATCGCTCCATCGGTCGGATCGTAGAAACGCGCGACGAGATCCACCAGGGTCGACTTCCCCGCGCCGCTCGGCCCCACGAGCGCGACCACTTCCCCCGCCCGGACCGAGAGGGAGACGTCGCGCAGCACGTCGGGCCCGTTCCCGTAATGGAAGCTCACGCGGTCGAATTCGATCCCGCTCCGGATGGCGTCGATGGAGCGCGCGCCGGGGCGGCTCACGATCGCGGGCTGCGTGTCCAGGATCCTGAATATGCGCACTGCGCCGGCAAGCCCCTCCTGCAGCGTCGCGTTGACGTTGCTCAGCGACTTGAGCGGGCTCATGAGCTGGAGCATCGCGAAGAGGAAGATGAAGAACTGCTGCGGCTCGAGCGCGCGCCGGAGAAGCACCTCGTGGCCCCCGTACCAGAGCACGGCCGTGGCCGCCACGACGCCGAGGTATTCCGAGACCGGCCCCGCGATCGCCCCGATCCTCTGCTGCTTCACGAAGGC
>Ga0137396_10000748_pt1 | contig 16084 bp, 15 predicted proteins | sample czc16metaG_FD_108284 | JGI IMG/M metagenome (GOLD analysis project Ga0137396, IMG submission 108284) | Vadose zone soil microbial communities from Angelo Coast Range Reserve, California, USA - czcobulk3.16 metaG | ecosystem: Environmental > Terrestrial > Soil > Vadose zone | place: USA...
CCAACACCACCAACCCCGACGACTGGGCCAAGATCGCCGGCAAGAAGGGCGAGCGGATCGTCTACGTCAAGCCGCTCATGGGCGAGGCCAAAGAAAAACAGCGGAGTGTCGAGAAGGTCGTCACCACCGGCCAGTACCTCTAACCGAGAGAGGGGCCGTCGGGGCCCCGCAGCCGATGCCCTTGACGCGGGCTCGGTCTTTCTCTAGCTTCGAGCACAGCCATGTACGCCACATACTTCGGCCTGGCCGAGCGGCCGTTTTCCCTCGCGCCCGATCCGCGCTACTTCTACCTCAGCGACGCTCACCGCGAGGCACTCGCCCATCTGCTCTACGGCATCGGCGAAGGCGGGAGCTTCGTCCTGCTGACGGGCGAGGTCGGCACGGGGAAGACCACGGTCTGCCGCGCCCTGCTCGAGCAGCTGCCGCCCGACGTCAATGTCGCCATGATCTTCAATCCACGGCTGACCTCGGTCGAGCTGCTCGCCACCGTGTGCGACGAGCTTGGCGTCGCCTATCCGACCGGGACCACCAGCCTCAAGGTCCTGGTCGACGCGTTGTCGCATGCGCTGCTCGACGCGCACGGCCGCGGCCGCCGGACCGTACTGATCATCGACGAGGCCCAGAACCTCGCTCCCGAGGTGCTCGAAGAGATCCGGCTGCTGACGAATCTGGAGACGACGCGAGAGAAGCTCCTCCAGGTCATCCTGATCGGCCAGCCCGAGCTCGCCGGCCTCCTGGCGCGACGCGAGCTGCGTCAGCTCGCACAGCGGGTGACGGCCCGCTATCACTTGCGGCCGTTCACCGAAGGGGAGACGCGCGCCTACGTCCAGCATCGGATGGAGGTCGCAGGCCAGCGGCAAACGATCTTCGCGAGGCCAGCCCTGGGCGTCGCCCATCATTTCTCGCGCGGCGTCCCGCGGCTGCTCAACACCATCTGCGATCGTGCCCTGCTCGGCGCCTACGCTACCGGGCAGGCGCGCGTCACGGCGGCGATCGTGCGCCGTGCGGCGAGGGAAGTGCTGGGCCGGCCGTTCGGGCGCCACCGGTGGGTCACGGCGATTGCGATCGCGGCTCTGCTTGCGGCCGCGGGCGCGACGCTCGCGCTATTCTGGCCGGTCGGAATCCTCCGCGTCGCCACGCTGCTACCCGGAAAGGAGGCGCCTCCGCCAACCGCACCGGTCGTCATGGCGACGGCAGGCGAGCCACCGCGTCGGGAGCCGACGCTCAGCGAGATCCTCAAGGATCCGCCGGTAATCCTGGATCGAACAAGCGCATTCGTGAAGCTTTACGCCCTCTGGCGTTTAGAGGCCCCATCGGGTGCCACTGATCTCGACTGCGAGTATGGTCGTGAGGCCGGCCTGCGGTGCCTGCTTCGAGCAGGTACGTGGACGGTGTTACGCCGTCTCGATCTCCCCGCGATTCTCCCGCTCGTCAGCCCAGGGGGCGAGAGGCGCTACGTCGTTCTCACCGGCCTGGACGGAGAGCGCGCGACGGTCCAGGTCGGTGAGCGCCGGATCGTGGTGCCGACCGTCGAGCTCGAGCGCTTCTGGGACGGGCCAGCCGTGATGATCTGGAAACCGCCGATCGTCGGCCCTTGGCCGCTCAGGCGGGGGATGAGCGGCAAGGACGTCGCCTGGCTACGCCGGCGGCTCGACGAGATCGAGGGCCGGCCTGCGCCAGCGGCCACCAATCAGGTCTACGACGAGGAGCTGCAGCGTCGGGTCGTGGTCTTCCAGCAGGCCGGGTCTCTGACGCCCGACGGGATCGCGGGCGAGGAGACGCTCGTCCGGCTCGGCGCCGCGGCGCTGCGATCGAACGCTCCCTCGCTGTCCGGAGATCGGCCGTAGCCGTGTCCTACATCCTCGACGCACTCACGAAGGCCGCGAAGCAGCGAGACCGACAGGCGCCGGTGTTGCAGCGGCTGCTCAGCCCCGCCCCGGCGCCGAGCTCGGTCGGGAGCCGCTGGTCGGGCCGCCTCCTCGCTGCCATGCTGCTGAATGCCATTCTCCTGACCATGCTGCTGGTGATGTGGCTGTGGCCCGGTCCCGTGGTCGCACCGCCCGAGTCGCTTGTCGGGCCGCTGCCCGAGGTGCCGACACAGAAGACGACACCACGGGAGCGCGAGGCGACCACGGCCCCGAAACCGAGTCAGAGTCAGAGCTCGACCATCTCGCCCACACAGCCCACGACGTCGCCTCCCGGCCCTCGACGGCCCGCGGCGGCGGCAGGGAGAGCGCAGGAGCCGACCGTCACCCCGCCCGTCGCGGCCGGCCGCTCGCCGGCGCCCTCGCAGCCGGCGGGACTGAAGCTCGAGGCGCTGATCTACGCAGACGTGCCGGGGAGCCGGATGATCTTCATCAATGGGCGCAAGTACGTCGAAGGCGACTCGATCGACGACCGGGTGCGAGTCGAGGAGATTCAAGAGGACGGCGTTGTGCTGAGCGAGCAGGGGCGCCGCTTCACCCTGCGCGCCGCGCGCTGAGGCGCGCCCGGTCGGCTCTAGGGCTCCGTCGTCTTGCCGAGACTCTGAACAGATCTGTAACCCTTGAAGCCCTCCGCGGTGAGGCGACTCCCATCGCAGATCTTGCAAGGGCCGTCGACCTTCGACCGGTACCCGGTCGCGGACGCCTCCGGCATGGACATCGACACCGTCAAGAGGTGCAGGGCTCTGCCGTCGATCCCATTGCTGCCGACGGCATCCGCCCAGCAATCGGTGCAGTACCACTCGCCCTGTCGCCGGTCGAGGAACAGCAACGCGGCCGCGGCTTCGGGACCGAGCGACACCTCGATGTCCATCGCGCCCCTCCCAGATCTAAGAAAAGCTTTGCATACCCGTTATCTCACTGATAATAAAGTCGACCCCCGTAGAAGCGCAAGCGACCTCAGGGCTCTTCCTACCTCTCGAATGCAGCATTTCCCTAATTGCCGGAAACCACGGGCGAAGCTTAAGCTCGGCACTATAGGGTTCGTCTATTTTCGGAGTCGTCTAGACCTGCGTAGGGGGCACGCCCCTCGTGGAGGCGTCCGTGGAGGTGTTCGTGGCTGCGATGCTCCTCATCGTCTCGCGCGCCGAACCGGGTCGATTCACGTACCTGAAGCATGTCTTCGGCGCCCAGGCGGAGGTCATCTACGACCGCCGGACGGAGAACCGACGGCAACCCAGGCACGCACGAGCCGCGGCTGAGCGACGCAGGATCGAGCGGCGTCAACGCGACGTCAGCAAGGATCTCGAGACGTCCGGCTGGGCTCTGGTAAGGCGCTAGGTCACGACCTCCGCGCGAGGGGCCCCCGCAGCAGCTGCCCGGGGAGCGCCCCGGTGGGCTTGCCGTCGCGGAGCACGATCTCACCGTTCACCACGGTCGCGGCGATGCCGCGCGCGCGCTGGACGAGGCGCCGTGCACCGGCCGGGAGGTCGCGCACGACCTCCGGCATCTCCGGACCGACCGTCTCTGGGTCGAAGACGAGGAGGTCGGCCGCCATGCCCTCGCGGATCAGCCCGCGGTCCGCGAAGCCCCAGTGCGTGGCCGTGTCGAAGCTCAGCATGCGGACCGCCTGCTCGAGCGTGAACGCTCGCTTCGCGCGCACCCAGTGGCTCAAAACGTGTGTCTGAAGCGAGGCGTCCATGATCTGCGAGACGTGCGCGCCGGAGTCCGAGAAGGTGACGACCGTCCGCGGGTGCTTCATCAGCTCGAGCGCGTGGTCCTGGTTCTCGTTCGCGATGGGCTGGAGGAAGAACCGCTCGAGGTCCCTCTCGAGCGCGAGGTCGATCATCGCCTGGACCGGGTCCACGCCGCGCTCGCGTGCGACCTCCGCCACCGAGCGGTGCGGCCCCTCGACGGTGTCGAAGAGGAAGATCCATTCGTACGCGGCCGGCCGCGGCTCCGCGCCGATCGCGCGCCGCTCGTCGCGCTCGCGCGCGGCCTCGACCAGACGCCGGCACAGGTCCGGATCGCGCAGGCGCTGCCGCTGCTCATGGAGCGGGAGGGCGCGCACCTCCTTCCACACGGGCAGCCGGTCGAACGGCAGGCTGGTCTTGAACGACAGCAGCACGCTGAGCTCGCGGCTGTGCACCTGTGCGAACATGCGGCCGCCCGCCGCGGCAGTCTCCTCGAGCAGGTCCAGGTAGACGCGCCAGCCCTCGGGGTCGTCGCGCCGGCTGAAGAGGCCCCAGGTCACGGGCACGCCGGTTTCGACGGCGAGGTCGCGCAGCCGGACGTGGTACTCGCGCAGGCCCTTCGGCTCGCCGCCGAATCGCTCGCCGGCGAGCTCGAAGATGCCGGCGTTCATGTCGCCCATCACGGAGACGAGCCGCCGTACCTCGTCCCAGGTGGCGAGCCGGCTCGCCACGGGACGCCGCTCGGGCGTCTCGTGACTCGGCGAGCGCGAGGTCGTGAAGCCGACGGCGCCGGCGCGGATGGCGTCGCGCAGCTCGCGCTCCATCGCCTGGAGATCCTTCTCGCCGGCCGACTTCTCGAACGCCCGCTCGCCCATGGCGTACGTGCGCAGTGCGGAGTGACCGATGTAGCAGGCGTAGTTGATGCCCTTGGGCAGAGACTCCACGCGATCGAGGAACTCGGGGAACGTGGTCCACGTCCAGTCGATGCCCGCGTCCATCGCCTCGGCGGCGATGTCCTCGGCCCGCTCCAGATTTCGCACGACGAGGTGCCGCTCGGCCTTACCGCAGGGAGCGAGCGTGAAGCCGCAGTTGCCCATCACGACGCTGGTCACGCCGTGCCAGCACGAGCAGGTGCCGAGAGGATCCCAGAAAACCTGCGCATCCATGTGGGTGTGCCCGTCCACGAAGCCGGGCGTCACGACCTGGCCGTCGGCGTCGATCACCTCGCGCGCGCGCTCGCGGATGCGGCCGATGCCGGTGATGCGGCCGTGCCGTACGCCGACGTCGGCCCGGTAGCGGGGCAGGCCGGATCCGTCGATCACCATGCCGTTCTTGATCACCAGATCGTACGGCGGCATCGTCCGCTCCTCCCGGGCTCGAGGGGGGTTGCTCTCGGCGACTGGCCGTATCGTACCACCGCTTCGCGGCGCGCCGGCCGCTGTGATACGGTGGCCGGCAGCGGAGGACCGGTCCGATGAACATCTTCAAGGCCGGGGCGGTGAGGAGCGTCGAGGATGCGGTGAGGGCGATCCCCGTGATCGACTTCGGCCCCGCGTTCCGCGGCGAGCCCGCCGGGCTCGCCGCGGTCGCGCGTGAGGTGCAGGACGCCAGCCAGCGCGTGGGCTTCTTCTACCTCGCGGGGCACGGGGTGCCCCAGCCGGTGATCGATGCGGCGTTCCGGGCCGCACGCGAATTCCATGGGCTGCCGGTCGGAGAAAAACTCGCGCTCACGCTCAACGAGAACAACATCGGCTACCTGGCGGTCAACCGGAGCATCCAGCGCGCCTCGACCGTCCACAAGGCCACCCGCCCGAACTATAACGAGAGCTTCTTCATCAGCCACGACCGGGGCCGCGAGCACCCCGACGTCGTCGCCGGCACGCCGCTCCGCGGCCAGAACCAGTGGCCCGAGGAGCGCGACGGGATGCGGGCCACGATGGTCGGGTACTTCAAGATGCTGGAGTCCGCGGGCGAGAAAATGCTTCCGGTGCTCGCGCGGGCCCTCGACTTGCCGGCCGGCTACTTCACCCCGTTCTTCCAGGACGAGGCCCACATCAATCTACGCTTCCTGCATTACCCGCCCCAGGACTGGGACGACGACGAGCAGTTCGGCCAGGGCCCGCACACGGACAACTCGTTCCTCACGATACTCGCGCGCGAGGACGCCCCGGGCCTCGCCGTCCGTCTGCCGAGCGGGGAGTGGCTGGCCCCGCCCGTGATCCCGGGGACGTTTCTGGTGAACCTCGGCAACATCATGAAGCGGTGGTCGAACGATCGCTTCCTCTCCACGCCGCACGGGGTGCTCAACGACTCGGGCAAGGACCGCTACTCGATCGCGTTCTTCTACAGTCCGAACGTGGATTCGGTCATCGAGTGTCTGCCGAGCTGCCTCGGCCCGGACAATCCGCCGCGCTATGCGCCCGCCGTGTACCGTGATCTCGTGCTCGACTTCTACAACGCCAACTACTTCCATCGTCAAGAGTACGCCGACAACAGGGCCCCGCGGCTCTAGCCTCGGCGCCGCGGGGCGGGCCACGCCAGCGCCATGACCGACTTCGAGATGACTCCGGCGCGCCGGTGGGCCATCACGGGCTCGGTGATGATGGTCACGGTCATGCAGGTCCTGGACACCAGCGTGACGAATGTCGCGCTGCCCCACATGCAGGGCTCGATGTCGGCGGGCATCGAGGAGATGTCGTGGGTCGTCACCTCGTACCTCGCCGCAAACGCGGTCGCCATCCCCGCGACCGGCTGGCTCTCGGCCCGCTTCGGGCGCCGGAGGTTCTTCCTGATCTGCACGGTCCTCTTCACGGTCAGCTCGTTCCTGTCGGGGATCGCGCCGACCCTTGAGTTCCTCGTGGCCATGCGGGTGCTCCAGGGGCTCGGTGGGGGCCCGGTCATCCCGATGGCGCAGGCGATCATGTGGGAGATCTTCCCGCTACGACAGCGGGGCACGGCCATGGCCGTGTGGGGGATCGGAATCATGATGGCACCCATCCTCGGTCCGACCGTGGGCGGCTGGATCGCCGACAACTGGTCCTGGCGCTGGATCTTCTACATCAACCTCCCCATCGGCTTCCTCGGCTTCCTGATGGTCAGCGCGTTTCTGTTCGATTCCCCGTTCGTCAAGAAGCCGCGAGGGATCGACGCGGTGGGGCTCATCCTGATGGTGTTTGGATTCGGCTTCCTGCAGCTCACGCTCGATTTGGGCGAGAAGGAGGACTGGTTCGATTCTCGCCTCATCGTGGCGCTGTTCATCGGAGCCGTGTGCACGCTCGCCGGTTTCCTCGTCCGCGAGTTCATGGCCACCGAGCCCATCCTCGATCTCACCGTGTTCAACGACCGGAACTTCGCCGTCGGCACCATCTGCATCGCGCTGGTCGGCCTGGGGTTCAACTCGAGCATGCTGCTGATCGCGCTCTACACGCAGAAGATGCTGGCCTACGACGCGTGGAACTCCGGTCTCGTGCTGGCTCCGGGTGGGCTCGGCACGATGATGGCGCTGATGGTCTCGGGCCGCCTCGTGTCCCGCATGGATCAGCGGGTCATGCTGGCCGGCGGCTGCCTCCTGAGCGCGGTCGCGACGACACTCATGACGCAGCTGACCCTCGGCATGGATTACTGGAGCCTCGCCTGGCCACGCTTTCTGCAGGGGTTCGCCATGGGCTTCATCTTCGTGCCGCTCCAGACGCTGACGCTGGCCACGGTCCGACTGGAGCGGCTCGGCAACGCCACGGCCGCCTACAACGTCGTGCGCAACCTCGGCGGGAGCATCGGTGTCGCCGTGGCCACGACCCTCCTCGTCCGGCGCAGCCAGGAACACCAGACCACGCTGGCCGCCCACGTGAGCGTCTGGGATGCCGAGACGGCGCAGCGGCTCAAAGCCTGGACCGATCACTTCGCGAGCCAGGGCGCCGACTCGTTCACGGCCGGCGGTCGGGCGCTCACCATGCTGTACCGCAGCACCGTCGAGCAGGCCCAGATCATGGCCTACATGGACGACTTCTGGCTGATCTCCCTGGTCTTCATCGCGATCCTGCCCCTGATTCCGTTCATGCGCCGTGTACGCGCCGAGCAGAACGAGAGCGTGCGTGAGAGCTCGGGGCGGGTGGAGGCTCTGCCGGCGCCGAACGATTGAGTGTTCTCGCCGCGCGGCAGGGCCGACTGGGTCCGCGCGGCAGGGATCTTGGGACCACGCGGCACGCGCCCGCTGCTCGTGTGCGGCTGGGCTCCACCTGGGCGCGCGGGATCCGTCGCCAGTGGGAGGGAACGAGTCCCTTCGACCCCTGCCGCGCGTGCCCGTCTGCCCCGGCGGACGGCTACGCTAGGAGTGCGTTTGGACTAACCGCGGTTCGCGCGCGGGCTTTGCCCGCGCAACCGCTTTCATCGATAAGGCCGCCGCGGGTGACCGGTGGGGGGCTCGGGGGAGCGCCACGACGCGCACCAGCGCCCCGGCCTGAACGAGCACCGGGGCGCGGGCCAGCACGCGCTACTGGATCACGTGGTCCGCCCGTTGCAGCAGCGTCTGCGGGATCGTGAGGCCCAGCGCCTTGGCGGTCTTGAGGTTGATGACCAGTTCGTATTTCATGGGTTGCTCGACGGGCAGATCGCCGGGCTTCGCACCCTTGAGAATCTTGTCCACGTACGTCGCGGCGCGCCGATTAAAATCAGCCTGGTTCGGTCCATAGGCCATGAGGCCCCCGGCATCGACAGACTCCCTCCATGTGAACACTGTCGGCAACCGGCTCTTTGCCGCCAGGTCCACGAGGCGCCTTCGCTCAAAGAAGAGCATGGCGCTTGGCAACACAGTCAGAGCACCCGCGCGCGCCCTGGTCATTTCCGAGAAGGCCCGGTCGAAATCCTCCGGACCTCGGGCCTCAACGAACTGAGGCCGCACCCCCAGCGCCTGCGCCGCGACATCTGTTGCCTTCAGCATGTCCTTCTCGGTGCGTTCGCCGAGGGCACCTGGATGCCAGAGGACAGCGACCCGACTGACCCCCGGAACGGCCTGCTTGAGAAGTTCCAGACACTTGCCGACTAACTCCGGGAAAAGGGTCGACAACCCCGTGACATTGCCGCCCGGCCGCGCAAGGCTGGTGACGAGCCCGCTCGCAACCGGATCGGCAACCGCAGTGAAGACAATCGGAATAGTTTTGGTTGCTTGCTTGGCGGCCAGGGCGGCGGGTGTCGATGGGGCCACGATGACATCAACCTTGAGCGCAACCAGTTCTGCCGCAAGAGCTGGGAACCGCTCGAGCTTTCCCTCGGCAGATCGGTATTCGATCACGACGTTGCGACCCTCGACGTAACCGAGGTCACGCAGTCCTTGACGGAAGGCTTCTGACAGGGGGTTAGCGGCGGCCGGGCTGGGCGACAAGTAGCCTATTCGATCGATCTTCCCCGCCTGTTGCGCTTCGGCGGCGAGCGGCGCAAGCGTGAGGCTGAGAGTGAGAATGACCGCGAGCCCGATCAGCCGCATGGCACCTCAGTGGGGGACGGTTGCCAGGGAGTCTAGCCGAACGGCACGATGCGCACCAGCGTCCCGGATCGTCACCGGCGTAATCCGGGGTATCAAAAAACGGTGCGTGACCGCGAGGCCGCCGCTACCAAACTGTGGAAGTCGGGATAAGGCCGAGTTCTCGCCTACGGGGTGTACGGGGCGCCCGGCATACCCGAGACGTGCCAATCGACGAGCAGCCAGCGACCGCCGGTCTTGACCCACGTCTGGCTGTTCCGTTGCATCAACGTGCTCATCCTCCCATTGCGGTCGATGAATGTCTGGTCGTTGTAATTGTTGACCACGACGACGTTGCCTTCCTGATAGACGCGGTACGTGACCTGGCGGCCCAATTCCTGGCGCGTCGGATAGTTCTGGAACAGATTGGTAAGGAACGCGCGCACCGCCTCCTTGCCCTCCATCCTGAATCCCGCACGGGCTGCGGTGAATACCACGTTGTCAGCAACGTCTGCCAGGACTCCATCGACATCGCCCTTGGCGCCCGCCTCCCCTCGCTTCCGGTTAATATCCGCGACCTCCTTGGCCGGATCAGCCTGAGCCCATACCACTGGCACAGTTACCAACAGCAAGACCAGGGCGAGAGAACCGCACAGTATTCTCATGATGCCCTCCTTCATCCAAGGTGAGAACGACCGCGAGCCCGATCAGCCGCATGTTGCCGGGGAGTCTAGCCGAACGCCACGATGCGCACCAGCGCCCCGGCCGAGGGCACCGGGGCGTGGTGGGGCAGCAAGGCTAGGCTCGGCGCTCGAAGTGAGCCACGAACGGGACCGTCAAGGGAGAATCAGCAGTGACGGTTACGTGGGGAGCGGCGCCGCTTCCACCGACGTTCACTAGGTGATCAGGCCGTAGAACCTCCCGGCGTTCTCACATGTGATCTTGTGGGTGACGTCCGGTGGCAAGTGGCCGAACTGCTCCGCGATGTACTTCGACGACTCCGGCCACACGCCATCGGGGTGCGGGTAGTCGGAGCCCCACATCAGCGTCTCGACCCCCATGTCCTCGATCAGCCTGGTGCCGATCCGGTCGACTTGGAAGGTCGCCTTGCACTGCCGGCGCCAGTAGTCGCTCGGCTTCATCGTGAGGCCGAGGTCCCGGAAGCGGTCCTCCCACTCGTAGTCCATGCGGTCGAGCGCGTAGGGCAGCCAGCCGATGCCGCTCTCGCCGAAGGAGATCCGGATGTTCGGGTACCGCTCGAGCACCGCGCGGCCGATGACGGCGGCCAGGATGTTGATCAGGTTGAGCTGGAAGCTCGAGACCGCGGTGAAGAAGGCGGCGCGGCGGACGAGCCCCTTCTGCTGGTCGATCACGCCCGGGGGCAGGGAGGGGAAGGTGTGGAAGTGCAGGGGCAGCCCCACCTCGTTCACGGCCTGCCAGAGCGGCTCCCAGACCGGATGCCACATGGGCTCCATGTCCCACGAGCACGACAGCTCCATGCCGCGGAGCCCGAGCTTCGCCACACGCTGGATCTCCCGGACGGCGGCGTCGATGTCGCCGTAGGGGAGGCACGCGAGCCCGATGTAACGGTCGGGGTCGTGGCGGCAGAAGTCGACGAGCCAGTCATTATAGATGCGGAACATCTCGGTGGCCGCCTCATGGTCGCCGAGCCGGGTGGCCGCCCCCAGGATCCCGAAGATCACTTCGGCCTGGACGCCGTCGCGATCCATGTCCTTGGCTCGGAGGGCGGGGTCCGTCGGCCTCAGGATGCCCTTCTTACCATCCTCGTAGAGGCCGGTCGACGCCATGACGTCGACCCGATAGTTCTGCCCCGGCACGTGCTTCTGTCCGGACGGCCCGACGCCGCAGGCGAGCCCGAACGAGGTGCCGTTCTTCGCGGTCCAGTAGGGGCCGTCGGGCCCGTCGGTGACATAGGGCATGCGGTCCTTCAGCGGGCCGGGGGCGTTCGCAGTGAAGAGGTCTGGCGGCAGCATGGGAAGATCGATGTGACAGTCGGCGGAGATCCTCGTGTAGCGCATGTCGTCCCCCCGGTTCATCGAGTCTCGTGCGCCCGGCACGCCGGCGGTCGCCCTCGCGGGCCGGCGGCGTGTCAAAACTAGCACGGTCACGGCGCTCCCCGCTCAATGCTCTGGCGAGCCGCCGCACCATGCGCCTCCCGCGCGTCGGCTAGAGGCCGGCGCGGCGCAGCACCAGCTCGATGTTCTTCGGCTCGGGCTGGCGCGCTCCCTTCTCGACCTCGTGCATGACCTCAACCGTGGCTGCCGAAACCGCCGTCGGCACGCCTTTTTGGCGACCCTGAGCGACCACGTGACCGTTCATATAGTCGATCTCGGTCGGCCGACCTTTGGCCACGTCCTGCGCCATCGACGCCCGCCAGTTGCGGCGCGTCGCGGCGGCGGGCGTGAGCATCCGGTCGAGCGCCTCATACGTCTCGCGTCGGGCGGCGTCCGCCCACTGCTCGGCCGCGGCGCCGTTGAACTTGGGCACGCGGTGGCCGAGCGCCAGTCCGACACGCGCGGACTCCGCCGCCAGATGGATCGTGATCGTGCGGCCGACCTCGCTCGACGCGATCTCGAGCGAGCCGAGTCCGGACATCGCCTGGACGGGGTTGCCCATCGCGTTGGCACAGAGCTTGGCCCAGCGCTCGCCCCAGAGGTTGTCCGTGGCCAGGGCCCCGTCGATCACCGAAAGCAATTCCGCCAGCTCGGTCACGCGCGGGGTGATCCGCCCGTCGTGCTCGCCGGCGCGGAAGACGTCGTGGCCCTTGGTCTGGCCCTTTTCGATGCCGCGCTCCACCTGCCCGGGCTTCCACAGCGCGACACCGATCTTCGACATGACCAGGCCGACGGCGCGCGAGGCCCCGACCACGGACGCCACCACCGGATCGGGCCAGCAGTTCTCGGCCGCGACGACGTACCCCTCCGGCGCCAGATGCCGGAGGGCGAGCTGAGTCGCCCACGCCGTGTCGTAGACCTTCATCGCGACGAATGCGATGCCGTAGTCGCGCGGTAGGCGGGCCGCCTCGTTGAGGTGCACGGCCGCGGGGCGAGCCTCGAAGGGCTCGTGCGGTCCGGTCACCGAGATGCCGCGTTGACGGATGGTCTCGACCTGTTCCGCCCAGGGGTCGACCAGCGTCACGTCGTGGCCCGCGCGCGACAAGAACGCGCCGAGGTAGCTGCCGATGGCTCCAGCGCCGACGAACAGGATCTTCGTGCTCATTCCGACCCTCCTACTTGAACGCGGGCATCACCTGATGGGTGAGGATCTGCAGGCTCTGTCGTTCCAGCTCGGCGGGAATGAGCCCGCCGGGGTTCAGCTCGGCCACGATACCGCTCAAGCCCAGCTCTTCGCGGAGCTGCGTGAGGCGATCGATCAGGCCGGCGGCGCTGCCGAATGCGACCTTCTTGCCGAGGATCTCCTCGTACGTGAGAGCGGCCATAAGGTCGGCCTGGGCCTGGCGTCGCTCGGCGGGTCCAGTGCCGGCGCGGCCGACCCCCGACCGAGCGAGCTCGGCCTGGCGAGCGAAATAGTACGTGATGCTCTCGCGTGGCTCCTCCAGGGCCGCCTTGTCCGTCGCCCCGGCGTAGATCGGGATGCGCAGATAGACGGTGGCCTCGCCGGGATGACCCGCCTCCCGCCACGCTTGTCGGTACGTCCGCACCTGCTCCCGCAACTCGGGGATGTCCGCGATACGCAGCCCGACGAAGACCGGCAGCCCGAGCCGACCGACCATCGGAAAGGTCTCCTCGGTGGTGGCGGCCATCCGGATGGGCGGATGCGGGTTCTGGTACGGACGGGGCGAGACCGTCGCGTTTTCGACCCGAAAGAACTCGCCCGTGTAGCTGAAGGGTTCCCCTTTCCAGGCCTCCCGGATGATCTCGAGGGCTTCGCGAAAGCGTGCCTGGCTCTCAGCGTAAGGAACTCCGAACACCTCGTAGGCGCGAGGCGCCCCGCTGCGACCGATCCCGAACTCGAACCGACCGTGGCTGATCTGATCCACGGTCGCAACCTCTTCGGCGATGCGCAGGGGATGGTTCAGCGGAAGGATCTGAATCGCCGTGCCCACCCGCAGGCGCCTGGTCCGGGTGGCGATGGCGCTGGCGACGAGGAGCGACGCGGAGATCACCGAGCGCGCCGGATTGAAGTGGATTTGCCCGAGCCATACACAGTCGACTCCCCACGCGTCGGCCGTGTCCACCAGCTCGAACGCTTCCTGAAAGGCCGAGGCTTGGCTGAGCCCGTGGCGCATCTCCTCGATGAAGATCCCGAAGTGCATCGGCCCGGTCAGCTCCGCGTGATCCGCGAGATACCCGGCAGGCGACCCAGGAAGTTGCCGGCCACGCCGCCGTCGACGACCAGATCGTGGCCGTTGACGTAGCGTGCGTCCGGGCCGAGCAGGAACGCGATGACGTCGGCCATGTCCTCCGGCGTGGCGACGCGCCCGAGCGGGACGAGCGCATCCCGCTCGGCGGCGACCGCGAGGTCGGCGTAGACCTCGGCGGTCATGCCCGTGCGCACCATGCCGGGTGACAGCGCGTTGACCCGGATGCCGTCTCGCCCGAACTCCTGCGCCAGCACCCGCACCAGCATGATGACGGCCGCCTTGCTCGGCCCGTAGGCGCCGAGGTTTGCGTGCGGATGGCTGCCGGACATGGATCCGACGGCCACGATGGCCCCGCGCGAAGCCCTGAGGGCCGGGTAGGCCGCCTTCGCCAGGAGCCACGTCGCGCGGGTGTTCACCGCGAAGACGCGGTCCCAGTCGTCCACCGTGTACTCCACGAGCGGCGCCGGCCGGTTGATTCCGGCGTTGCTGACGAGCCCGTCGAGGCCGCCGAGCCGTGCGACCGCCTCGCCGACGACTCGCGCCGGCGCATCGACGCTACCCATGTCGGCGTGCAGCGGCAGCGCTTCCGCGCCGAGCTTGCGCAGCTCGTCGACGAGACGCGCGAGCTCGGGTGAAGGGGCGAGGTCCACCGCCGCGACCTTGGCCCCGCCGCCGCGCGCTCCGGCGTCGCGCGCCAGGCGGAGACAGGTCGCCCGTCCGATCCCGCTCGCCGCGCCCGTCACCAGTACCCGCATCGGGGCACCTCCAGCGTGGCGCAGTGTAGCGCGATTTGCCTTTCGGGAACGCTCCGGCTACGCTCGGCCCCGCCTGTGCGGAGCCAGAGGATCGAATGACCGACCCGCGCCGCCGGAAGACCATCGCGCTCATCCTGTCGGGAGTCTTCCCGGGCCTCGGGCAGCTCTACAATCGCCAGCCCGTGAAGGCGCTCGTCTTCCTGGCAGCGGGTGTCGTCCTGTGCTGGCTCGTCGGGCGCGCCGCGCCGGCCGATCCCCTGGAGCTGGCTCGACCCGGAGCGGAGCTGCTTGCTCTTCTCGGCGCCCTGCTCGCCCTCTCAGTCTGGTCAGTCATCGACGCGTGGCGCGGGGCCGGTGGCGCGCGCTGAGTCAGTGCCGGCGGACGTCGTCCCCTCGTCCTCTCACAGGCTGACGGGCCTCCCGCGCATGGCGGCAGAGGATCCGTAGGATGGCCATCACCGGCACGGAGAGAAACATGCCGGCCGGACCCGCGATCTCCCCGCCCGCGATCACGCCGAAGATGACGAGCGCCGGGTGGATCTCGATGCCCCGGCCCATCACCAGAGGGTTCGACACGTAGTCCTGGACGAGTCGCCATGCGATGAGGAACAGGACGAGCAGGACCACGTGGCCGTAACCCGTGAACGCCGCGACGCTCACGACGATGATGCCGGCGACGAGCGGGCCGATGAGCGGGAGCACCTCGAGCGCGCCGCCGAGGGCCGCGAGCATGACGGGGTAGGGCAGACCGGCGACCAGAAAGACCAGGGACCACACGGCGAAGGTGATCAGCGACAGCAAGACGAGCGCGCGCATGTACCCGCCGAGCAGGTGATGAAGATCCTCACTGATCCGGAGCCAGCGCTGCCGGTACCGGGGCTCTTCGAAGAGCCCGGTGATGGCCGCGACGAATGCTTCCGCGTCCTTGAGGATGAAGAACGCGAAGATCGGGACCAGGACGATCACCCAGGTGCCGACGAGCCACCTGAGGACGGTCGCCGCGACGGTCTGACTGTAGCCGAGGATCTCCCCCGCGTGGCTCTGGATCACGGCCTCGATCTGGCGGACGGTCTGCTCCTGCCACCCGAGGCCCCCCAGCGCCTTGCCGAGGCTCAGGCCGTCGCCCCACTGTTGCGAGATCCGCGGCAATCGCTCGGCCAGCGCGCGAACCTCGGCCGTGAGACGTGGGCCGAGGGCGACGCCGATGGCGAAGACGGCGCCGAGCAGCACCAGGTAGACGGCCGCGATGGCGCGCGCCCGGGATCGCAGGCCGGGCACACTGCGCTGGGCGGCCTGCACGAGCGGGTACAGGAGGTACGCGAAGAAGACCGAGAACGCGAGCAGCAGGAGCACGTTCCGGAGGGCGTAGAGGAGCGCGAGAAGCGCGCCGATCACCGACAGCGTCCACGCGACGCGGGCCGCGACGGGCTCGAAGCCCAGCCAGGACGCGCGGCGGCCGTCCCTCAATTCAGCGGATGAATCCGTAGAACCTGCCCGCGTTCTCGCAGACGATCTTCCGTCGGACGTCGGCGGGTAGGTGCCCCAGCTCCCGCTGGATGACCTCGCGGGAATCGGGCCACACGCCGTCGGGATGCGGGAAGTCCGAGCCCCACATGACGTTGTCCACACCGATGTCGTCGAGGAGCTTGACGCCGACGCGGTCCGTCTGGTACGTCGCCTTGCACTGGCGGCGCCAGTACTCGCTCGGCGGGAGACGGAGACCGAGCCCCCTGAACTGGTCCTCCCATTCCGCGTCCATCCGGTCGAGGATGTACGGGATCCAGCCGATACCGCTCTCGCCGATGACGACCTTCATGTCCGGGTAGCGCTCGAGGACGCCGCCGTAGATGAGCGACATGAGGATGTTCGCCATGTGGATCTGGAAGCCCGTGATGTGGACGGCGCGCGTGACC